>Ga0302178_10000962_pt1 | contig 25132 bp, 32 predicted proteins | sample I_Palsa_E1_3_FD_198790 | JGI IMG/M metagenome (GOLD analysis project Ga0302178, IMG submission 198790) | Peat permafrost microbial communities from Stordalen Mire near Abisko, Sweden - I_Palsa_E1_3 | ecosystem: Environmental > Terrestrial > Soil > Palsa > Peat permafrost | place: Sweden... | reverse complement strand
TCACGCCGCTCTCATTCAAGTGCATCGCGGGTATCAGCCTGATGCCGATATAGAAGTGCAGTGCCAGGGTCAGGGCAATAAAACTGCTAAGAAACTTAATGCGACGCATAGGAGGGGGTAGGGCTGTCATGGAGCGCCTAGTGTAGCGCGATGCCGGTAAATTCACCGGGCATGAGTTCAAGGCGTGCATCGATGGCTTTCGAGCTCAAGCTCCACCCTTATCGTGGCAAAAATCAACCAGAACGACTGCGGAAAATTGCGCCTTATGCGAAGGACTTCACCCACAAGCGGAGTTACCGCAATCACCCGTTGACCTAGGCCGACCGTCAAACCAATCGTCGCATATCCAGTGTGCGCGCGAAGGTTGAGCATCCGTTCTTGCTGCTTAAGCGAATAAGGGGCTTTGCAAATGTCTGTTATCGCGGCATGGCCAAGAACTCAGACCGCGCGTTCGCCATGTTGGCGACATGCGGCCGTATCGCAATTGTGATGATGGCCACGGCGCGCGGTCCGATCATGGTTCGGCTCCGGCGCAACAAGGGTGCACGACGCCATCGGATTGTTATACCTCCGGTTTATTCATAGGACTTGAAAACACACCCCAATGGGGGTATAAAATAAAAGTGATTCTGGAGATTCCCGTGACGCCCACCAAACGAACCCTGCTGCTTGATCTTGCGGAAAAATATATCTGGTGGAAGACGCCGGACGACGCTGTCGCGATGCCGGAGCGGGTTATGGCCCAAGTGATGAACATTGGCGCATACGATGACGTGCAAATACTGGTGAAGGCCGTCGGCCGCGACGCGTTGCGCAAGGTGATTGAGCACGCAGAGATTGGTCAATTCAATGAGCGGTCGTGGGCGTACTGGCACTATCGGCTTGGACTTGCCACGCTCGGCAAGTTGCCGCCGATGCCGCAGCGGAGATTCGCATGATCCGCTTCACACCGAAAATGGAGATTCTGCCCGAGGCCCAGAAGAAACTCTGGCCTGAGTTGGCCAGCGCCAAGAGCCTGGGATTCGTTTTATACGGTGGCACCGCGATTGCACTTCGCCTTGGGCATCGTCAGTCGATTGACTTTGACTTCTTCACGGACAAGCCGCTCGACAAGGTCAGTATCGAAAGCGCATTCCCGTTCCTTGCGACGTCGACCGTGCTACAGGATTCCACGAACACTTTCGAGGTGCTGGTGCCATACGGGGATAACCGCGCAAGGCACGTCAAGGTATCGTTTTTCGGAATGATCGATGTGGGGCGTGTTGGCGGTTCCGAACTGACGAATGATGATGTGCTTCAGGTAGCCTCACTCGACGATTTAATGGCGATGAAGGTCAAAGTGTTGCTCCAGCGTGTGGAGGTCAAGGATTATCGTGACATTGCGGCCATGATTCGATCCGGGGTGAGTCTGCCGAAAGGCCTGGCTGCTGCGCGCAGGCGATGTGGCCGGGGCGCTTCCAGCCTAGCGAGTGCCTCAAAGCGCTGGTCTACTTCGAGGGCGGTGATTTGCATGATCTGACGCTCGAAGAAAAAGGAACGTTGATCGATGCTGTGAGCGATGTCGACGACCTACCGTCTGTTGACCTAGTGACTGGTGCGCTTTGCGCGTTGACCAAGGATGATGACGGGCAGGATGGCGCGAACCGATTAGTCGGCCCGCGCATGGGTTTCTGAACAAGAGGAAACGAGTGGCTACAAAAAAGCATGCTGCGGGCATTACACAGCAAGCATTTCTACGCGATGCAATCACGACGCTCGGGATGACGCGTGCGGAGTTCGCTCGGCGCATTAGCGTTCCGATCAAGACACTGGACAAGTGGTTAGCGCCTGCGGATACGAGCGATTTTCGGAACATGCCTGATGTCGTTTGGGCCTACGTGCGCGAAGTTCTCGTCTGGACCGAAGAGAAGCAAAAAGGCGCTTGATATACCTTTACTAAGGGTATGTGGCGGTGTCCGGAATTTTGTGTAACCGGGGCTACGTTTAACTAGGTAACATCCGTTCATCAAACTGAATGGTGAAGCGGTTCAGCGCAGCTTTCGATTGTGTTTGATGGTCGGGCCCACATGCAAATCGCTAATCTGCGCAATGGTGAAGCCCTCCAGTTCGACCGGCAGGCCGGCGATGGGGACGTTAACGGTCACGACCCGGGCGCGGCTGCGGGCGTTCACAAAGCCGAACAATGTCAGCAATAGAGCGAAAAACGGCACGCCCAGCGCCAACATACCGACCCATACCAGCGGATCGGCCAGTTTGGGGGCTTTGATAAACCGGCCCATGACGCCCAGAAACAGGCTCACATAAAGCAGGGCCAAGGCGCCAATGCCGATGCTCACGCCGCTCTCATTCAAGTGCATCGCGGGTATCAGCCTGATGCCGATATAGAAGTGCAGTGCCAGGGTCAGGGCAATAAAACTGCTAAGAAACTTAATGCGACGCATAGGAGGGGGTAGGGCTGTGGTGGAGCGCCTGGTGTAGCGCGATGCCGGTAAATTCACCGGCATGAGTTCAAGGCGTGCATCGATGGCTTTCGAGCTCAAGCTCCGTTTAGGTGCTGTGGCGATACACGGGCGAGCTAGCATGTCCAATCTAGCCCTTTGCTTGCTGCATTGATGAATACCTGATATTTTTCTCGGCGCGATGGTGTGAATCGTCGCAACGTTCTCAGGGCGGGGTGCAATTCCCCACCGGCGGTAATGGCTTTATGCCTAGCCCGCGAGCGCTTTCGGCCTTGCGCCGGAAGGTCAGCAGACCCGGTTTGATTCCGGGGCCGACGGTATAGTCCGGATAAAGAGAGAACGGGATCTTCCGCAAACCGCCGGTCGGCCTTTGCGCGTCCCCGTTTCCCCCTGTTTTTGCTTAATAAACAGGAGTTTTACCGATGAATCACCTTCATTCAGCCAATTCCGACACCCTGCACACGCGTGTCGCTTTTATTCAGGCGTCTTGGCATAAAGAGATTGTCGATCGATGCCGCCAGGCCTTTACTGAGGCCATGACGAACGCGGGGTATGCGCCATCCAGTATCGATTTTTTTGAGGTTGCGGGGGCTTTTGAAATCCCATTGCATGCGAAATTACTCGCCAAAACCGGTCGCTATGGCGCAGTCGTGGCCGCGGCGCTGGTGGTAGACGGCGGTATTTATCGGCACGAGTTTGTCGCGCAAAGTGTGATTAGCGGATTGATGCAAGTTCAGTTGGAGACCGAGGTGCCGGTGATTTCCGCCGTGCTGACGCCGCATCATTTCCATTCTCACGATGAGCATCTGCAGTATTTCAGTCAACATTTCCTGATCAAAGGCGCCGAGGCTGCGCAAGCCTGTATCAGTACCATGGCGGCGCTGGGGCGACTGGCGGTGTTTGAACCGAAGTTTGAGGCTCGGGCGGCGGCGCTGGCCAGCGTTTAATGTCAGTACTTTGAGCCTACATTTTCGTTTAGCAATACCAGACGAGAGGCCGCTGTGGTGATCGAGTGCGGCCGGCATTTTTAGATGCCGGCCGTGTCGACTGCTAATGTTCCCGCAAGCCCAAATGCCTTAAGCCGCGAGCGCTTGCAAGGCCTGCGTCAACGCGCCGCTAGGCGTGGCGAACTCGTCCAACACCGAAAAGTGATTGTGTCCCGCCAGCAGGCTGAATCCCGGTGTTTCACCTGCCTCGCCCAATGCCTGGGCATATTCCTCGCTTTGGCGTATCAACTCGGGCCGCTCCGCCGCGCCGACCATGACGTGCGTCGGTGCGCCCGCGGAAATATGATGGTAAGGACTAAATTCCGCGACTTCGCGCGTCGAGAGTCCCAGCGCCTTATTCAAGTCTGACAAGCGTATCGGTTCGAGATCGAATAGACCGCTGACGGCCAGTACGCCACTTACGGCCGGATGATTCCGGTATTGCGCCGCCAAGTGCCCGCCCGCCGAATGACCGGCGACAAGCAATTTTCTGCCGGGCGACGGCGCTTCGGATTGGCCGACGCCAAATTCGCTGTGATTGGCCAGGAAATTCAGCAACTGGCCGATTTCGGCAACAATTCCTGTCATCTTGGCTTCCGGCGCCAAGGTATATTCGGCCAACACCACATTGAATCCTTGCGCGAGGGGCCCCGCGACGATAAACGCGAAATCTTCTTTACTGCGCCATTGCCAGTAACCGCCATGAATAAATACTACCGTGTGTGCGCCTTTACTCTGCGGTGCGCCAAACCAGTCAAAACGCTGACGCGCGCGATTGCCGTAGGATATGTCGCGATGGCAAGGATACTGTGCGTAGGCAGCCTGGCTGCGTTGCATAAAATCGGCTGATATGGCGTCAGCATCCGGTACGGCCGCACTATTGTTGTAGGCTAAATCCAGAGTGGTCTGATCCATGCCGCGATAGATCGTATTCATGAGACGGGTTCCGCTTAAAGTAAGAGAAAAATGCCGATCCCGAATCTTGACACGCCTTAATCGATGACGCACGTCGACGGCCTCGAAAAAAGCTTAATGTTTACCCCCGTCAATTTTGTATCCAGTCATGGTGAGCCGACTGGCGTCAAACTGATTCACCTGCTGCTATCAGGGTGTCGAGTCCATTAAGTAGATGACGAGCCGGAGTGCGTGGTCTATTTTTCTGACTCGCTAGAAGGGCATATTTCCCCAATTAATTTGATACAAATTTGCTGCTGCTTGTTACACCCCGGTAATGGATTTTGACGTCGCTTGAGCTAGCATTAAATCGTCATTGCAAGCCAACGAGGTCATATCATGAAGCACAATAAACACATCATCTTGCCGGTTTTGCTCGGCGCCGCCGCGCTCTTCACATCGAGCCTGGCAATGGCCCATGTTGACGTCGGTATTAGTGTGGGTGTGCCGGCGCCGCTCTATGTTGCGCCTGCCCCGGTATATGTCGCGCCTCCGCCGGTTTATGTCGCCGCGCCGCAGCCGGCTTATGTGGTTGGTGCGCCGGTTATCGTTATCGGCTGGCATGGCAATCGCTATTGGGACGGTCGCCGGTACTGGGCGCGCCACGACTGGCAGGCCCGTCATCCGGGGAATTGGCGTTAACTCATTTGAGAGCTTGCGGCGCAAATGGCGGCTTACAGTATTACAATGGCGGTCGTTTTGCACTTGTAAGGAAATAGAATGCGTTTTGGAAAGAAAGTGTTGCTGTCGCTGACCTGTGTTGCGGGTCTGCTAGCCTTGAGCCCGGTTGCTGCCAGTGCACGGCCACACCGTCACCAAGTGTGCCGGGTGCGTCATGTTCATCATCACGCCCATCGGGTTTGCCACTGGGTAAGATAAGCCAGGGCCCGCCCTACAGTGCGCGACCGGCGCCAGTTTTTGGTGTAAAAACCGATTATTGGCGCCGGTCGCGCACTTTTCGTTAAACTGTACGCCTATGTCCAATACCCACGAAATTCGCCCCGGCCAATCGCTGGAACTGCTGAAAGAACTCCATATTCTGACGCGCGACGGCAAGTTGAATCAAGATAGCCGCCGCAAACTAAAACAGGTTTATCACTTGTTTCAGTTTATTGAGCCGCTACTGCAGGCTTTGCAACGGGAAGCGCGGGATGATTCCGGCATTACGTTGGTCGACCACGGCGCCGGTAAATCCTACCTCGGCTTTATCCTTTATGACCTCTTTTTCAAAGAGCACGCGGCCAGTGGTCATATTTACGGTATAGAAACGCGCGAAGAGCTGGTTCGGAAATCGGAGGAATTGGCTGCGCGCCTGGGTTTTGCCGGCATGTCGTTTCTGAATCTATCGGTTGCGGATTCGATTACATCGACGCGCTTGCCCGCCAGCATCGATATTGTAACCGCGCTCCATGCCTGCAATACGGCAACCGATGACGCAATTCGTTTTGCGCTTGAAAAACAAGCACGCTATATCGTTGTCGTGCCGTGTTGCCAGGCTGAAGTGGCCGGAGTCTTGCGTAAAAACAAAGGGCAGTCCTTGCAGCACGCATTGACCGAAATCTGGCGGCATCCGCTACACACGCGTGAATTCGGCAGCCAGATCACCAATGTCCTACGTTGTTTGCAGCTGGAAGCCCATGGCTATCAGGTCAATGTGACCGAATTGGTTGGGTGGGAACACTCAATGAAAAACGAATTGATTATCGCGCACTACAAAGATCTGCCACGCCGCCGCCCGGCACAGCGCTTGGCTGAAATTCTGCAGACCCTGGGTTTGGACGAAATGCGCGAACGCTTCTTTACGGGCGAGGCTGTGGCGGATGCCGAAGGCTAATTACAGCTCGTCTGTCTGGTTCATCCAGGCGCGCCATCCGGCATGTCCTAGTTCACGCAAGGTGGCTTCGTTGCGCTCATAAATGCCGGCGGCGTCGGGAAATGCCTCGACCGCGCGGTCGATACTGCCTTCGCGCAGCAGATGCAAGATCGGATAGGGTGCGCGATTGGTGTAATTTTCAATGTCGTCGACCTGATTGCCGGCGAATTGATACTGCGGATGAAAGCTGGCAATTTGCAGCACACCTTGCAGCCGCATACTTTTCAGTAGACGATCCGTTAGATGCAGGCAGTCGTTAAAATCGTCGAAATCGGCCAGCGCATGGGGCAGTATTAATAAAGTTGTATCGATTTCCAGCGGATCGCACTCCGCCAACCGGCGTAATGCCATTTCCAATTCTGTTATCACGGCTTCGAAATCACGCGCGTCACTGACGATGTAGCGGATTTGCTGTTTGACGTAAACGGCTTTCGCAAACGGGCACAAATTGAGGCCGATCACCGCCCGCGTAAGCCAATGCTGGGTTGCGGCAAGGACCTGGGCCGGGTCGTTCGAGTCGATGTTTGAATCAGAGGACATGGCGGCGCCCGAATAAAAGACGCATTTTACCGCGAGTGGCGGGGTTTTCAGCAGCCCGGCGACGGGCTGCCTTGAGAGCTTAGCTTTAAATGCGGATCAATGTCACGCTCGTCGTATCAGGCGCAGCACCAACAGCAATACGACCGCTCCGGCCGTGGCCGTCAGGATGGACGAGAGAATACCGCCGCCGATACTGATACCGAGAACACCGGCGAGCCAGCCGCCAATGACGGCGCCCACGATCCCGATCAGGATATCCCAAAGTATGCCGAATCCGCCGCCGCTGACCAAAGTGCCGGCTAACCAGCCTGCGACACCGCCAATAAGCAGCCAGAATATAATGCCATGCATGGTATTTCTCCCGTTTTGTTAATTGAATTTAAAGGAAAATCGATTCCAATAACACATTCGCTAGAATGTGCTTAAGTATCGTTGTTGCTCAGAGTGTGATATTCGGAAATTAGTTCCAGCTTGCGAGTGTCATCGTTGATTCAGCCGCCAACCCAACCGGGCAGGTAGCGCGCCTGTTCGGTGCGGGCCAGCTTGATGGCTTTTTTTAGGGCGCCGGCAAAATCCTTGAGCAAAATTTCCGGATTGATCTGGAGTCGGAAGAAGTCCGCCCATAGAAACTCACTAAATGGCATCGTGTCTTTGGCAAAAGCGCCGGCAACCCGCGCTTGACCCGCAAGACTGCGGTACGGGTCGTCTTCGAGTTGCGTCAGATGGCTCGGTAGCGCCTCATAGTCGTGTCGCCGGCCATCCTGGTCATATGGATGTACCCATTGATGAAAGTCCATCACACGCCAAAATTGCGAGTCTTCCAGCCAAGACAAGTCTTTCAATACTACCAGCCAAATTGACTTGACGCCTTCCTGGATCAGTGCCAACCCCAGGTGATGATGATCGACCACGTAATGGACGCCGCCTGGACCCAGGACGCAGGGAAACCAGTGACGCGCGAGCAGATCTTTACGCTCTTTTTTGTCCAGCGCGTTCCAAAGCTTGCGCTTTTCCAGCACTTCGGCATAGCCGACGGTGAATTGAGTCGGGTGAAGCTCGCTAAGCTTTGCGCTGACTAACGGACGATACACACGTGTCATGATGCTCCTCTTGATAAAGGTCTTGGCGTTGTGGGGCACTGCGGGGGCACGAAAAAATGGCAGCTTTGATTAATTAAGCAACGTATATTACCTTTCAGACAGGGTGACATGCTGACGGTTCAGTCATTGCTTGGTAGGATCAGCGGAAATGGTCAATATTCGTATCTGGCTGCGGTCATTGAATCGCCCACACATGGACGAGTTGAAATGATTCAAAAGATGCTAATGTCGCTTGAGGGAACGGTCACTGATCGGGTTGATTTGGGCATTTTCGCGGTCGATCGCGAGATGCACGTCACGCTGTGGAATCGTTTTATGCAGCATCATAGCGGCGTTCCCGGCGAGCAGGTACTCGGAAAATGTTTATTTGAGATGTTTCCGGAGTTACCACAGAAATGGCTCACGAAAAAGCTTGAGAGTGTCTTTCTTCTCGGTACTTTTTCATTTATGTCCTGGGAGCATCGACCTTATTTGTTCCGATTTTCGCATAGCCGTCCGATCACCAGTTCGATTGATGCGATGCGTCAGAATTGCACGTTTTTCCCTGTCCCGGACGCCGATGGCAACATTGCCTCCGTGTGCGTCACGGTCACCGACGCGACCGATATCTGTCTGGCCCAACAGGAGCTCACCGAGCGCGAGCAACTGGTCAAGCAGGCGTTGGCCGAACTGACATTGCGTAATCAGGAGCTGTCTGAGTTAAATGAAAAACTCGCCCAGGCGCACCAACAGTTATTGCAATCGGAAAAGCTGGCGGCGATTGGCCAGCTGGCGGCGGGCGTGGCGCATGAAATTAATAATCCAGTCGGCTTCGTATTATCGAATTTGGGGACGCTCGGTCAATATACGACGGAATTGCTTGATGTCATTGGCGCATACTCAGCGCTGGAATCTGAGCTTCCCGATGAAACGCGAAATCAATTGGCGGCCTGTCGTCGGCAGGCTGACCTTGAATATCTGCGCGAGGACGCTCCAGTGCTGCTGCGTGAATCGAAAGATGGTCTGGTCAGGGTGCGCGATATTGTTTTAGGTTTGCGTAATTTTTCGCGCATCGATAGCACAAATTTGTGGGAAATAACCGATCTGCATGAGTGCATCGAATCGACGTTGAATATTGTTAATAATGAGGTCAAATACCGGGCAAAATTGGTGCGTGATTATGGGGAGTTGCCGGGAGTCGAATGTATTGCGTCGCAAATCAATCAAGTGGTGCTCAATTTGGTGATCAACGCGGCCCAGGCATGCTCGGCTGTGAATACGGATGATCGGCGAGACGGTATTGGTACGATCATCGTGCGTACCGGAACGGCCGTCGATCCGGTCCCCTCGATTTGGTTTGAGGTTGAAGATAACGGCTGTGGCATCGAGGCCGATAGCCTGAACCGTATCTTCGAACCGTTTTTCACCACCAAACCGATTGGACAGGGAACCGGGCTCGGGCTTTCGGTCACGTACGGCATCGTCAACGCCCATCATGGATGTATCGAGGTCGATAGCGAAGTCGGGCGCGGCTCGCGTTTTCGTGTAATCTTGCCGCGCACGCAGCCCGGGAAATAAGATTGCCCTAGGGCCGGTGCGAATTGCATTTGAACCCGAAACAGGCCCACAATCAGGTTTGTGGTTTTGCGCGTAAGTTGGGCGTTAAGCAGGGCGTTAAGCAGGGCGTTAAGCAGGGCGACAAGAAAAGCAATACTGTGCGGTTTGCGCCAGAACGACGGTTTCAGCCGCATTTTAATAAGGTTTCCTAGCTATGGCATTGTCTGTACTTGTCGTCGACGATTCGGCGCTGGCACGAAAGATCCTGATCAATGCCTTACCGGCAGATTGGGATATTGAAGTGCACCAAGCCTCCAATGGCACGGATGCGCTCAAGCTTTACCATGAAGGTAAAGCCTCGGTGATGTTCCTCGACTTGACGATGCCTGACATGGACGGCTATCAGGTGTTGGCGCAATTGAAACGCGAAGATCTCAATGTTTTTGTGATTGTCGTGTCGGCGGACGTTCAAGCCGGCGCGCTTGAGCGGGTGAAGCAACTCGGCGCCATTGCCTTTGTCAAAAAGCCCGCCAGTACCGAAAAACTTGTTCCCATCCTGAGGGAGTACGGTTTATATGAGTGACAAGGATCTGGATGAGATTCAGCGCGATGCGCTCCAGGAAATCGTCAATATCGGCATGGGCCGTGCAGGGGCGGCGCTGGCGCAATTGCTCGGCACATTTGTCACGCTTTCCGTGCCGAGTAGTCGGCTGATTACGGTCAGCGAGCTGGCTCACTATCTGTCTGAGCAGAATAGCGGTGCTACCGTAGTTCGACAGGCTTTCCAGTCGAATATTTCCGGCGAAGCGATCGTTATCTTCGGCCAGGACGGCTATCGCGAGCTGCGTGAACTGATGGGCTATGAAAGCGATGCGGAAAAAATCGAACCCGAAATGTTATCGGACGTCGGCAGCTTGCTGGCCGGCGGCTGCGTGCAGAGCGTATTTGAACAATTGGGATGTACCTTGAGTTTTACGGCGCCGACATTTCTCAGCCTGAAGACCTTGATCGATACGCTGCAGCCGACCCTGCCGATCCGTTGGGAACGGGCTTTGCTGCTGCATGTGCATTTCACCCTGGAGCACGGTGGCTTTGTTGCGCAATTGGTCATGTTGCTTCCTGATGAAGGAATTCAGAGCATGAAGCTCGCGCTTGACGAGTTTCTCAAATCGTTTTGAACGCTCAATTTTGCACAGAATAGGAAAACACGCGACACGATGCCCAAGAAGTCCCCGCCAAAAGACACGCTGGAAGATTTTCTTACCTACCGCCTGCATGTTGTCAAAAAGCTTACCGATAAGGTCATCCACGACGAGTTTCTCGAACGCACGGGCTTGAGCCTGTCGGAAGCCCGGGTGGTGCTGTGCGTCGGCGCCTGCGGACAATTGTCGGTGTCCGAATTGGGGCAAAAATCCAATCTTGATCGAAGCCAGGCGAGTCGCGCAACCGACGGCCTGGTCAGGCGCGGCTTGCTGGCGAAAACCAGCAGCGAAGTCGATGCGCGCGGCGTTGAGATTCGTCTGACTGACGCCGGAGATGAGTTGTTCAAACGCGCTTGGTCGGTTTCCCAGCAGCGTAATGCGGCGTTTCTTGCTTTGCTGGAGCCGGCACAGGCGAGCGCACTGATGCAGGCGCTGGAGGTTTTGACGACGTCGCTGCAGGAATCGGGCGCTTGATCGGGCACTCGCCGTGAGCCGCTTCGGCCCCAGGCGCATCGATCGCGCCGCGGTCCAGAGCGTTACAACGTCTATGCCGATGCCGGTAAGGCGAGCTGGGCCAGGGTCTCATCGAGCAGGCTCACCAGGGCGCTCATGCGGGCTTGCCCGATACGCGCTTCAAGCGAGGCGTAGGTTGCGTCGATTAGCGGTTGCATGGTGTTTACCAACTCGCGGGCTTTCGGTGTCAGGCTGATTAGCGTGACGCGCCCATCTTCCGAATACGGCACCCGCCGCACATAGCTTTGCGACTCCATACGCGTAATGATGCCGGTCAGGCTTGAACCGAAGATTTGGCAGTGGGCCACAATCTCCTTGAGCGGCAGCGGGCCGGCATCGCTGAGCACCCGAATAATGCGCCATTGTTGCTCGGTCAAGCCGTGCTCACGCAAAATCGGCCGGAACTGATCAAGTAGCGCTTCGCGTGCGATCAGCAGCAGATGCGGCAGGTTGCGGTGTTGGAACTTCGCTGTCACGTTTTGATATTTCCTAGTACACGGCACTCCCCGCGTTAGACGATGCGGAGTTCGATTTGAAATGGTCGGCCAGCGCGTCGGCGCCACGCGCCAGCAGCGTGGCATCGGAGCCTACCGCGACAAAGCTGGCGCCAAGCTGCAAATAGCGTTTTGCCAAAGCGCGATCGGCCGAAAGGATGCCGGCGGCTTTACCCGCCGCAATAATCCGACCCAGCGCAGCTTCGATCACGGCTTGCACTTCGGGATGGGCTGGATTGCCCCGATGCCCGAGCGCGGCGCTTAAGTCGGCCGGGCCGATAAACGCACCGTCCACGCCGTCGACCGCCAGAATACTGTCCAGGTTGGCGATGGCCTTCGGCGTTTCCAATTGTACAAGCACACACATTTGCGCGTCGGCCTGATTCAAATAGTGGTCGATGCGGTTCCAGCGCGAGGCGCGCGCCAGCGCGCTGCCGACACCGCGCACGCCATGCGGTGGATAGCGTACCGCCGCCACCGCAAGCGCTGCCTGCTCGGCGGTATCGATCATGGGAATCAACAGGTTTTGTGCGCCCAGATCAAGAATCTGTTTGATCATGACGGTATCGTTCCACGCCGGGCGCACCACCGCATGAACCGGGTAGGCCGCCACCGCTTGCAATTGCGCAAGCACTGTCTGCTGAGTGTTGGGGGCGTGCTCGCAATCGATCAGCAGCCAATCGAAGCCGGCTCCGGCCATAATTTCCGCCGTGTAAGCATGGGCTAGCGCCAGCCAGCAGCCGATTTGCGGACGGGCCTGCGCCAGTGCAGCTTTGAAGCCATTGATGGGAAGCTCGGGCTGGGACATTTTAGACTCCTGATTATTTGAAATGGCAGGCGATGCTGCCCAGCGGGCCGTAGTCGACATGAAAAGTGTCGCCCGGTCGTGCCGGCGTCGGGCGCGTGAAGGAGCCGCCCAGAATGATTTCGCCGGCTTCCAGGGTGACGTCGAGCGCCCCCAATTTATTCGCCAGCCAGACCACGCCATTGGCCGGGTGATTGAGCACGCCTGCCGCCACGCCGGTTTCTTCGATCACGGCATTGCGCGACATAATGGCCGAAACCCAGCGCAAATCGACTTCGCCGATGCGGATCGGGCGCCCGCCCAGTACCACGCCGGCATTCGCGGCATTGTCGGCAATTGTGTCGAATACTTTGCGTGGACGCAGGGTCTGCGGGTCAATGGATTGCGAGCGCGCGTCGATGATTTCCAGCGCTGGGACGACGTAATCGACAGCGTCATAGACATCGAATAAAGTCACGCCCGGTCCTTTGAGCGGTTGGCGCAAGATAAAAGCCAGCTCGACTTCAACCCGTGGCACGATAAATCGATCGGCCGGAATTTCGGCGCCGTCGTGAAAGAACATGTCGTCGAGCAAAGTGCCGTAATCCGGTTCGTCGATTTGCGACGACTGCTGCATGGCGCGCGACGTCAGCCCTATCTTGTGTCCCTTGACGGTGCGGCCTTCGGCGATTTTGGCATTGACCCAATGTTGCTGGATGGCGTAGGCGCAGGCCACGGTGATCTGCGGATAGTCCAGCGAGACCTGGCGGATTTGCGTGCGGGTGCGCTCCGCCTGATGCAGCGACGCGGCGATGGTGGCAATAAGATCCTGCGATAGCATGGTCGTCAATCCAAGGAGGGGGAGCTAGTTTTTCTTGAAGCGTGCATGCACGTTGTTATGTTTATACGAGCCGCTTTCGCTGAACTCAAGCAACTCCATCGATAAGGCCAGATAGCGCTGGGCGTAAAGCTCGGCGAAGTGCGTTTTGATGGCTTCGAATAAAGCATCGCAAGTTTGTTTTTTCACGGCTTCGCTGCGTCCCGCGCCGATTTTCAGCGTGACATGGACAAACGCATCGTCGGCTTCGCCATCGGCCATGCGATAGTCGTCGAGCCGGATCGCGCGCGAACGGATGCCGCCTGTGGGGAACACACCGCCTTGTGCGATCAGCACCTCATTGACGGTTTTCAGCAAGACGGGCAGACGCGCAACGCTCGCCAGATTGGCGGTATATTCGATCACGATGTGAGGCATGACGGTGTCTATCCTTGTAAACTTGTAAACTTGTAAGTGCGGCGCGGCTTAGTTTTGAATCGGGAAGATCGCGTTTAACTGCCCGGTACCGGAACTCGGAAAATAATCGGTCACAAGCTCGATCGGTTGCCGGTAAGCATCCCAGCCCAGCAGGCCCAGCAACATGGCGGTGTCGTGCATGCCGCCTTCGCCTTCGCAGAGCTTGGCGTATTCAGGCAGCATCTTGCAGAAGGTCGCGAAGTCGCCTTGTTTCCATAGTTCGACCACGCGCAAATCGACTTGCTTGTAAAACTCGCGGCTGATTTGATGGATCGCTTCTTCGGGGCTGTTATTGTCGTTAAATCGATGCGACAGCGAGCCGCTCGCGAGAAACGCGACGTTGGCATCGCTCTTTTCGATGGCTTCCTTGAGCGCTATGCCAAAGCGACGGCTTTCGTCAAGTTGATGCCATGCGCACCAGCCGGCTATCGAGACCACTTTGAAGTGCTGGTCCGCGTTCATATAGCGCATGGGCACCAGCGTGCCGTATTCGAGTTCGAGGCTGTCGATCTGGTGCGCCCGCGTGAACACGCCATGCTCGCTGGCAGTCTGCGCGATCAGCTCGCCGAGTGCCGGATTGCCCGGATAGGCATAGTGCATATCCTTAATAAAGTGGGGCAGCTCGTTGCTGGTGTAAATACCCTGGAAACGGGCATTGCAATTGACGTGATAGCCGGCATTAACGAGCCAATGCACATCGGACACGACGATCGTATCGACGCCGAGTTCGCGACAGCGCCGCGCGATGATGCGATGCCCTTCGATTGCGGCTGCGCGACAGCCATGATGTTTGCCCGGCAACTCCGATAAATACATCGAAGGCACATGGGTGATTTTTGCCGCTAGCGATAATTTACCCATACGATCTCCCAGGCTTCAAACGCCCCATTTAGGAATGTGGTGGTCGCCCATCGAAATACAGACGTTTTTGACTTCGGCAAAAACTTCAAAGCTGTATTCGCCGCCTTCGCGCCCGGTACCCGACTCCTTGGTGCCGCCGAAGGGCTGGCGTAAATCGCGGACATTCTGACTGTTGACGAAGACCATGCCGGCCTCGATGCCGCGCGCCAGACGATGGACTTTGCCGACGTCCTGGGTCCAGACATAAGAAGATAAGCCATACTTCACGTCATTGGCCAGCCTTAGCCCATCAGCTTCATCCTTGAAAGGAATCAGGCAGGCAACCGGGCCGAAGATTTCTTCTTGTGCCACGCGCATGCGGTTGTCGACGTTGGCCAAGACCGTTGGTCTGACGAAGTTGCCGTGTTGCAGATGGGCCGGCAAGCCCTCCGGGCGGTTCGGGCCGCCGGCAAGGATGCGTGCGCCTTCTTGCTCGCCAAGCCGGATATAGCCGGTGACTTTTTCCCAGTGCTGACGGCTGATCATGGCGCCCAAGTGGCTCGCCGGGTCGCGCGGGTCGCCTACCACCAAGCGTTGCGCGCGCTCGGCGAAACGCTGGACGAAGGCATCGTAGATGGTTTCCTGGATAAAAATCCGCGATCCGGCCGTGCAACGCTCGCCGTTAATCGAAAAAATCGTAAATAGCGCAGCATCGAGTGCGCGCTCCAGATCGGCGTCGTCGAAAATCAATACGGGTGATTTACCACCCAGTTCCATTGAGAATTTTTTCAGGCCGGCGCGTTCGATAATTCTCTTGCCCGTAGCCGTGCCGCCCGTAAACGACACCGCGCGCACATCCGGGTGGCGCACCAGCGCATCGCCTGCGGTCGCGCCATAACCCTGCACCACATTGAGCACGCCGCGCGGAATGCCGGCCTCAAGCGCCAGCCGCCCGAGTTGATCGGCGCTCAAGGGCGATAGTTCGGACATTTTCAATACGGCGGTATTGCCCAAGGCAAGACAGGGTGCGGTCTTCCAGGTGGCGGTCATAAACGGCACGTTCCAGGGCGAGACCAAGGCGCACACTCCCACCGGCTGATACAAGGTGTAGTTCAGCATCTGGTCGTCGACCGGATAGGTGCGGCCATTCATCTGTACGCATACTTCGGCGAAGAAATTGAAATTCTCCGCGGCGCGCGGGATCAATTGCTTGCTGGTCTGGCTGATCGGCAAACCGGTATCGTCGGTTTCCAGTTGCGCGATTTCCTGCACATTGCGCTCGATGAGTTCGCCTAGCTTGCGCATCAGTTTGGCGCGCTCTTTAGCCGGGGTGCCGGCCCATTTCGGAAACGCGTCTTTGGCGGCCTTTACGGCGGCGGCAATTTCGGCCTCGCCGCCTGCCGCGACCTCGGCCAGCACTTCGCCCGTCGCCGGGTTAACGGTTTCGAAACGGTCGGGGCTATCGACTTCGCGACCATCGATCCAATGCTTGATCATGTGGGCTCCTGCATGGTGTTGAGTTTGAAATAGGCGGACTCGCTGACAATGGTGTTGACGAGTCGACCGACCTGCTCGATTTCAGTGACGATCTCGTCGCCAACTTTGGCGTCAACCAGGCCTTCGGGTGTACCGGTCAGTATCAGGTCGCCGGCTTCGAGCGTCATAAAACTGGATAGCCAGGCGATCAAAGTGGGAATATCGAAAATCATGTCGCGCGTATTGCCTTGCTGGGTCAATACGCCATTCACCGAGGTGGAGAGGCGCAGATTCATCGGGTCGGGTACCTGGTCCGCACAGACCAGCCAGGGCCCCAATGGCGTGCAGGTATCGCGGCCTTTGACGGGCAGGTTGGGGCGATAATAATTTTCGAGGTAATCGCGAATCGCATAATCGTTGCCGATGGTGTAGCCCGCGACATAGCGATAGGCGTCAGCGCGGCTGACGTTGCGGCAGGGCCGGCCGATCACCACGCCCAACTCGCACTCGTAATGCATATACTTCGCGTCGACGGGACGCACTGTCCGAGCGCGGTGACCGATAAAGGTGCCGGTAGGTTTCAGGAATACCAGCGGTTCGTCGGGCGCCTTGAAGGCCAGCTCGCGAGCATGGTCCGCATAATTAAGTCCTAATGCGAAGGTGGTGCGAGGCAGTAAGGGCGGCAGCCACTGTACTTCGTGAGCGCCGACGATGCGACCGTCGTCGAGCCTTAATGTATCGTACTCCTGGCTATCGTCGCCGAGCGCATATCCGTAGTGGAGCGCGCCGTTGACCATGACCCGTGCGCGCTTCATGTTCGATCTCCTTGTTGTGACGGGTGCAGTGCCACTGAAAAATTAAACCTCAAGGTTCCGACCGATTCGCTGCCGATTTCTATATGGTCGCCGTGTCCGGCACGGCTCAAGCCTTGGCTTGCGCCGACCAGCAACACATCGCCCGGGGCGAAAGTCATAAATTGAGAAATTTCGGCCAATAGGTTCGCCGCGCGACGCACCAGATTGCCGCTACGGCTGTGCTGTGCTTCGCGGCCATTGATCGTCAGTACCAGCTCCACATCGTCCGGCACACCCTGATTGCCGGTTGGCACGATCCATGGTCCCAGCGGGCAAAAATCGTCACGGCATTTCTGGCGGATAGCAGGCCGATAAAAACTGGCGTGCGGCACGCTCAGGTCCGCCGCCAGCGTGTAGCCGAGCATGGCGGCGCTGGCCTGTTCAGGCGTGGCGCGCGACACCGGCGCGCCGATTACAACCGCCAGGCAAGCCGAAACGGCAAGTTCGGTGACATCGGGATCGAGCGCGATCGTGCTGTTATGGCCGCAGTGCGTATTCGCCGGCTTCAGATAGAGCACTGGACGTTGTGGCGGCGCCTGATAGGGGGCGGCATGCATGGCGCCGGCGAGCCGGTCGAATTCGTCGCGGTCGTTTAGCGCCGCACCGATGACCGTGCCTATCATCACGGGCAACTCCGGCTGGTGTCTCAGGGCAAGGCGCAAGCCCATACGGGGCGCATCCAATGCCAGAAACGCGTGCTTCGGATCCATGCAGCTCTCCTGGTTTATGTGTGTTCGCATCAATTTAATTAATATATTAACTAAATCGTCGAATGTCAATGCCAGGCGAGTAGGGACATGCTCTTATTCGGGGCGCTGGTACGGTGGCCTTGCGGGTGCCCGGTCTTCGAGCAGGGGCGGCGGGGCGTTTCTTTAGAGCCGGCGGCCAGGCTATGCCGGCAAAGATGCTCGGGAACGTTTAGTTTAGGAGGGAATGCCGAAAAAATTCTGCCACAGTGCTTGGAAAGGGCTTAGATGCGATTGGCTAGGGATGGCATCGTCGCTTGGCGATTTCTGTTGAGGTTCGGCTGACGCCGGCTCGGCGGCAGGATGGACTTCTTGAGCCGCTTTTTGGAGCGCCTCTTGAGTGGCCTCATGAGCCGCTTCGGCCTGTCGCGATTCATGCAAGGCCCACACGCTATCGGCTATTCGCTGTGCGAGCAGGGCCTCGCATTTGCGCCCGAGCAGCACGCCGAATATGACGTCGCGGTTGTAGCCGTCGTTTGCAAAGCGCATCGCCAAGGTGACCATCTTGGCATACGCAGCGTCAGCCGCAGCTTGAGCTGCAGCTTCGCGTTCCGCGCGTATTTGTTCTTCCTGCTGTTTTTGGCGCTCCCAAAGGCGCATTTCTTTGGCGAACACGTCATCGTAGACTTGTCGCTGGGCGGGGTCGGAGAGGATGGCGTAGGCATCCTTGATTTCCTGAAAGGCCGCGCGAGCGACATCCTCCGGACCGACGTTGCGATCAGGGTGCCATCTCATCGCGGCTTTTCTATAGGCCCGCTTGATGTCATTCTCAGTGGCGTCCTGCTGCACACCAAGCGTGTCATATAGGGTCGTCATGGGTGTCTCCTTCCGTGCATCGGTTGGAAACATCCTAGCACGGGGGGAAACCCGAGTGAGCTACCGGATCAGGCGACTTCTTCCAGCGACGACATTTCAAGGGCTTTCATATGCGCGACACGGATGGCAACGTCGAAAGACGCGTGTTTCGACACATGCATGCGATCAAAATAGATTTCCCACGATTTCCGGTCTCTTTGCCAGCACAAGCGGCCTTCTTCCAGTGAATTAGCGAACCAACGCCATAATCTGGCATCTTCAGCATTGCTATCGGCAAGCGCTTCCAGGCGCACGATATTCAGCCTGCACATCACATCCATGGTGCTCTCCGATCGATACAGCTTCACGCCGTGTTTACGGCTTCCCCGAGATCCGCCAGGGTCGGCCGGTGCGGCTCATGGCGACTGAAATGCGGGACTGCGCCATAGCCACATATCAAGCCAGTGATGGCGGATATAACGGATTTTTGCGTGAGTCATTATGAAACAAGCTACGCCAAAAACTAATCGATAATTTGCAACAATGATTTGCGTAGTTCGAGGTTGATCCAATCGCAAAACTGCGGATACTCTACATAATCGTAAATTTAAGATCCGGTTTGCCGCGATTAATCGGACGCAAGGCCATGTCAATTAGCGATTACATTCAAATTTGCAACACTCCATGTCCGGGATGAATGGAATCATCGGCGCAAGACACGATAAAATCGGGTGCCCCAGTTGTTGTTTATCCAAAGCACGTTTAAAGCCGATAAGCGCGATTCAGCGGCGCATCGGACAAGACGTATAACCTTCTTCAATGAGGTGTTCCCAGATGACCAAGCTAGCCGACCAGCAATCTCTTCGTGTTTATCCGGTATCAGACTCGGAGCGCACGGATATGGCGACCTCGGGGACTACGCGGCTAGCCGCCATCGCACAGGCAAATTTGGCCGATGCCTTGGTTTGGCGCTGGTTTTCAGATGGTATGGAAGATGGGCGTATTCGCGTGACGCAGCAAAATGGCAATTGGGTGATTGTGGTTGACGGCGTTTCATCGGGCGTTAATGAATCGCTTGATGAAGCGGTGCGCGATGTGTATCAGCGTATCGGCACACTAGCGCCGACGACGACTTCATGGAGCCGTTTCTCGGGTAGCTTTATGGCGCCGATGCAAGGCGACGATGCGGTGTCGAATAACGCTTGAATTGCCGGCGCGACCCAAAGCTCGGGCGCGCGAGCCACTCATTAGTGTCAATACACGCCGGCAGTGCCACTTGGGCGGCTTTTAAAGCGGCGATGCACCCAATAATATTGATCTGGAAAGCGTAGCACCTGACTTTCCAGGAATGCATTCATACTTCGGGCGTCGTGGGTTTCATCATCCGAAGGGAAATCCACCATCGGCTCGAAAATCGTCAGTTTATAGCCGCGATAGTCCGGCAGCATTTCGGTGATAAACGGCACGACTCTGGCGCCACCGAGTTTGGCCAGGCGCGATACCGAAGTCAGCGTGCAGGCGGCAACCCCAAAAAATGGTACGAATACCGAATTTTCGACGCCGTGGTCCATATCCGCAGCAAGCATGACCGGTGTGCCCGAGCGCAATAGTTTGACGATTTTACGGGCGCTGGACGAACGCGAGATCATCTGCGCACCAAAGCGCCCGCGTTGCTGTTTGGAAATTTTTTCCATGCGCTGGCTCGACATATGCATATAAAGCGCGGCGATCGGGTATGTCATCGAGTACAGCATGCAACCGGCTTCGATACCGACAAAATGAAAACCCATAAAGATCGTCGGGGGGGCATCGGGATCTTGCAGGTCGATCTTGCTGTCGATTTGCACCAGTCGGCTCAAGGCCTGCTCGCTACCAAACCATTGAATGCCGCGCTCCACATAGCTGCGGATGACGTGGCGGAAATTGTCGCGCGCCAGGTGCGCGTATTCGTCTTCGCGGCGACCCGGAAAACAAAGCCGCAGATTGGTCAGGACGATGCGTTTGCGAGCGCTCGGCAGTCTATATAACAGGCCGCCCACGCCGCTGCCAAAGCGCGCAACAAGGCCGTAAGGCAGCAGGGCAAAGGCGCGCAGCATGCCGATAACGAAGTAGAAACCGATTTTTTTCAAGTAGACAAACCCGCCACAGCAACACAGTCCGCCAAGCCCGCCCGGGCGCCTGACAAAACAGGTGCTTTTTAATTTTAATGGCCCGGACGTCAGCCGACCGGACCGGTATTTTGGCTGTCTTAGTGAATCTGGCCTAGTGCCAGCAGTAAGGCATGACCAACCGGGGTAACAAAAGGCAGAATCAATCCAGAGGTGATGCAAACCATTTGCACCAGCCGTTTCTCGTGCAAGGCCACCAGATCCGCACAGGATAATTCGACTTGCTCCGGGGAGCGTTTGACGAGTATCAGGGTAGCAAGTTCGTGAGCACTCAACATACATATCTCCTCAAACCGAACGTCGGTTAAGACACGCCATACTAGCGGCGGGAGAGTCTGCAAAGAATACAGCTTCGTTTCGGTTTCTTACCCACGCGGGAACGCTAGGCATGGAGCAAGACGATGATGGACGAACTTGGAATTCTACGGACTATTTCGCCGGACAGGCGTTTTATTTTTTGTGTCGAACTCGGGCGTTAAGGCCACGCGTTTACTGTCAAGCCCGGTCAAGCCCCTCAAGCAGAAGGTTTGACTGCCTTCGAGTCGGAAGGTTTCTTCTAAATTCAGCTTTGAAGCCACGCATCGATATCAACCCGTCATCAGCGATTGTGTCGCTTGATTTGATTGGACGGCTTAAGTGATTGAATTTAATGATTTTTATTGTTGGTTGCTTAATGTTCAATTAGACCCTAAATAGCCGGTGTAAATTGCAAACGTTTGCATTTCATGCAGGTGAAGCGGTTCGCAAGCGCAGGACTTTGTCGAGCAGTAAAAAATACGCCTGACTCGCGTTTTTATCTATGACGGATTTGTTTTGAACTTGCTATATTGATCGCCAATTTAGCCCGGCGCGCATGCGCCGACGCTTCTATGGCTTACATGCCGTACCTTTTGGGCAGTGCTTAGGCGCTGTTTTTTTATAACAAGCGGAACACAATCTCCGCTTCCTAAGTGACTCATGCACGGTACTTACCAGCCTTTCCTTGTTTTTTTGTCGATTGCCGTTGCCATACTTGCCTCCTATACGGCGCTAGCACTTTTCGATCATTTTTCTGAGATCTCCGACGCGAGACTACGCAAACGTTGTCTAATCGGCGGGGCGCTGGTCCTGGGCACAGGTGTCGCAGCCATGCATTACGTCGGAATGCAAGCGCAGCAAATGAACCCTGGGTTGAGCTATCAGCCGCTATTTCTGGCCGTCTCCGGTATTGTTCTCGCCTTGTTGGTCATGGCTAACCTGGTGTTCTTGCAGACTCGCTTTATCGATCGGCAGAAAAACAGTTACGGGGAGTCGCTGGACACCTTGAACCATCAATTAATTCGCTTAGCGACGCTGGACCCGCTGACCGAACTACCGAATCGCGCCACCTTGATGGCCGCGCTCGAGCAGACCGTTGAGCGCTGTCGCTTGAATCGGCAGATCTTTGCGGTACTGTTTATGGACCTCGACGGCTTCAAAACAATTAATGACTCGCTTGGACATTCGGTTGGCGATAGTTTGCTGAAGGCATACGCGCGTCAATTGCTGACGCTGATTCCCAGCCACGATATGGTGGCGCGCATCGGCGGCGATGAATTTGTGATCGTGGTGGAGCAGATCGCGTCGCCCGACGAGGTGCTGGCCATTGCCGACACTATTTTGCATAAAATGCAGGAGCACCTGATGGTCGACGGCGTGCCCATGCACGTCACACCGAGCATGGGTATCGCCTTGTACCCGGGCGACGGCGAGTCGGTCGAAGAATTGTTGAAAAATGCCGATGCCGCGATGTACACGGCGAAAGAGGCCGGGCGCAATACCTATCGCAGGTTCGAGTCGTATATGAACGAAAGCGCCCTGCGCGCCATGGAAATTCAGCGCGGCTTGTACGATGCGATCGAGAACCATGAGCTGCGCCTGCATTTCCAGCCTAAATTCAATGGCGTTGCGGGCGAGGTGGTCGGGGCGGAAGCGCTGATACGCTGGGAGCATCCTGAAATGGGGCTGGTGTCGCCGGTCCATTTCATTCCGGTGGCGGAGCGTTCGGGGCAAATAATTGCGATTGGCTATTGGGTGATCGCCGAGGTATGCCGCAATATCAAGCAATGGGAGGTGTGTGGCTTGCCGCCGGTGAAGGTGGCGATTAATTTGTCACCGCAGCAATTACGTCATTCCGACCTGGCGCGCAATATTAATAACGCTGTGGCCGCAGCCGGCGTCAGCAATAGCCAGATCATGTTTGAAATCACCGAAACCGTGGCGATGGAGAATGCCGAGAAAACCTCGGAAATTATTCGCGATTTCCATGCCTTCGGCTTTGAAATTGCGATCGATGATTTCGGCACCGGCTATTCCAGCTTGGCTTATTTGCAGAATTTCCGCGTCAAGCAGCTGAAGATAGATCGATTTTTCACCAACGGACTCGACATCAGCGGCGACGAAGGTTACTCGATTGTCTCGGCGATTATCGCGCTAGCCCATTCTTTGAATATGGATGTGGTCGCCGAAGGCGTGGAAACCCATACGCAATTGACCAAACTCAATGAACTGCGGTGCGATCAAGTGCAAGGTTTCTTTTTGTCAAAACCGCTGGCGGCCAATGATTTCAAGATATTTATGGATCGCAGCGACACGCGCATGGCGGTTTAAGCTGACACTTTTTCCGCCGTCTCGCGCCGGCGTTCTTCGAGCATCCCTTGGACAATGCTGCCGATTGCCATCAGAGCGGCGATGCCGATCCCGGTTCCCAGTAGAATAAGGCTTGCCATTGAGTTTCCTTGTTTGAATGTGAGTCCGGCACATGCGCCATGAAGGTTACGCCGGATGACCCTATGCCGCGCTGGGCAGCACTTTGCCCGGATTCATCAGATTGTGCGGGTCGAGCGCTTGTTTGATGGTTTGCATCAAGGCTAGCTCGACCGGCGACTTATACCGCGCCGATTCGTCCCCTTTCAATTGTCCCAAACCATGTTCGGCGCTGATGCTGCCGTGATACTGGTTGACGCTGTCGTGGACTATACGGTTAATCGTGTATTGAAATTCATCGAGGAAGCGTTTCGCATCGCCGCCCGCAGGCGCTTGCACATTGTAATGCAGGTTGCCGTCGCCGAGGTGCCCGAAGGTTACCATACGGGCGCCCGGCGCTGCCTGGGCGATCAGCGCGTTGGTGGTGTCGATAAAATGCCCAATCTGGGAGATCGGCACGGCGATGTCATGTTTGATATTGAGGCCTTCTTCCGCCTGGGCCAGCGGAATATGTTCGCGCAAATTCCAGAACGCCTGAGATTGGGCCAGCGTTTCGGCCACCACGGCGTCGGTCACAATGCCTTCCTCGAAAGCGATTTCCATCAATTGCTCAAACAGCGCGCGCGCATGGACTTCGCTTTCGTTATCAGAAAGCTCCAACAGCACGACTTGCGGATGCCGCTTTGCAAACGGATAGCGTAGTGCCGGAAAATGTTGGCCCACCAGCTGCAAGCAGAAGTCCGACATCAACTCAAAACCCGTCAAGAGCGGCCCGGTAATGCGCTGCGCCAGTTCGAGCAGGGCCAGGCCTGCCTGAGGCGATTCCAACGCCGCCATGGCGGTAACGCGCGCCGCTGGCAGCGGGTAGAGTTTTAAGACCGCAGCGGTAATGATGCCCAGGGTGCCCTCGGCACCGATAAACAGGTCGCGCAAATCGTAACCGGTGTTGTCTTTACGCAGGCCGCGCAAACCATGCCAAATTTCGCCTTGCGCTGTCACGACTTCGAGTCCCAGGCACAGTTCACGCGCATTGCCGTAGCGCAGTACCGCCGTGCCGCCGGCATTGGTCGACAGGTTGCCGCCGATGGTGCAACTGCCTTCCGCAGCCAGCGACAGCGGAAACAGCATGCCGGCTTCACGCGCCACACCTTGCACTTCCGCCAGGATGCAACCGGCTTCGACGGTGGCCGTGTGGTTGGCGGGGTCGATATGGCGCACATGATTGAGGCGGCGCAGGCTGAACACCACTTGTTGGCCGCTGGTATCGGGTGTGGCGCCGCCCGCCAAGCCGGTATTGCCGCCTTGCGGCACCAGAGCAATTTTATGCTGTGCCGCGAGCTTGACCAGTGCCGCAACTTCAGCCGTATTGGCCGGGCACAACACGGCGCGCGCGCGTCCGGTGTAACGCTTGCGCCAGTCGGTCAAATAAGGCGCGGTATCGTGCGGGTCGGTATGGACGTGCGCGCTACCGATCACTTCGGCGCAGGCCGCGAGGAAGGCGCTGGAAGTGGCATCCGCGGTGGCGGGTGAAGCAGATTGCGTGGCGGTCATAGCGGTACCCGATTCAAATGATGCGGTAAAGTGGCAGGGGCGAATTAGGCGCTAAGCGCGAGTGCCTCATTTGCTAGTTAGGTGCTAAGCGCGAGTGCCTCATTTGCTAGTTAGGTGCTAAGCGCGAGTGCCTCATTTGCTGGTTAGGTGCTAAGCGCGAGTGCCTCATTTGCTGGTTAGGTGCTAAGCGCGAGTGCCTCATTTGCTAGTTAGGTGCTAAGCGCGAGTGCCTCATTTGCTGGT
>Ga0302178_10000959_pt1 | contig 25179 bp, 25 predicted proteins | sample I_Palsa_E1_3_FD_198790 | JGI IMG/M metagenome (GOLD analysis project Ga0302178, IMG submission 198790) | Peat permafrost microbial communities from Stordalen Mire near Abisko, Sweden - I_Palsa_E1_3 | ecosystem: Environmental > Terrestrial > Soil > Palsa > Peat permafrost | place: Sweden... | reverse complement strand
CGCGATCACAGCAGGTCCGGTCCCGACACTGATCGGCGTGCCAGGTTTGTTGGTGGCGGTGGTGATGGGCGTCACTGTGCCCGAACCGTAATTGGACACGTAGGCGGTTGCCCCGTTCGGGGTGATCGCAGCTATCTCGGGTTCTGTCCCGACGCTGATCGGCGTGCCGGGGGCGTTCGTTGCGGTGGTGATCGGCGTCACCGTACCGCCGCCGGTGTTGGGAACGTAAGCAGTGGCACCGTTTGGCGTGATCCCGATTTCTCCTGGGTCTTTCCCGACCTTGATCGCCTTTGCTGGCTTGTTGGTAGCGGTATTAATGGGCGTCACAGTGCCTGAGCCGTCGTTGGAGACGTAGGCCCGCACCACAGATTCAGCAGCTATCCGGGTCGCCGCAGCCGCCGGCAGCGTCCGGGCTCCCATGAGGCCGCCACAGGTAACAGTAACCACAGCCATCAGCAACGTTAGGGTCGTCCGAGGCCGGAGTGCCGTACCGATTGCGCTCAACGCCGTTCCGCCTTCCGTCGCCTTCATCGCTGTCTCAACAAGCCAAATCTTGCATCCGGTCGGTGACAAGGCAACCCCGTTGCTCTTCCTCCCGGCGGAGCGGAACCATTCGTCGGCCGGGCGCAGGCGTTCGCCGCTGCCTTCTGGAAAGCAGAATCCGTGATGGGCGCAGGTTCTGGAGGCAGCGGGGGGACCGTCAAGAGACCTCACCGACGTCGCCGAAACTGGGCGCCACGACTCTGATCTGCGGCGCAGGATCTGGGATTGCTACCGGCTGGGCGTCATTTTTGTCAGCGTGGCGCGGAGGGCGAGATCATGCGCGTTCCAGCGACAGCGGCGCAGCCCTGAGTTCAAGGCGAATTGAGGCGATCAGCGCGCCCGCGGCAAGGTCCTCGGTGACCTGCCCGGGTTCGCGATGATCACCGCAGCGAGGGAGGCGGCTCTCCTGTCGGTGCGGCGGAGCAGGACGACGCTCGGTGCCAGCACGGGCGCGTTGGCCAGGAGCTCGCCGAAGTCGGTACCGGCGGAGATGAGAACCCGGTTATCGCGGTCTGCCAGGACCATGATCTGCTCGTCGGGCCGGCCGCCCAGGCCGAGTTCATAGATATGAGCGCAGTCATGGCCGGCGGCGCGCAGCAGCTCCGCCAGACAGGCCCGGCAGGCATCGCGCGGCGCCAGCCTGATCGCGGTCCGGCTGCCGGAGCATGCCGGCCGTGCGCATGGGATGCTGTTGCGGGTTGAACGGTGCCTCTCTGTTCTCATAACCCAGAGGTCGCAGGTTCAAATCCTGCCCCCGCTACCAGGAAGTGCAGGTCAGAGGCCTGATCGCCGGAAGGCGGTCGGGCCTTGATCTTTGTGGCAGCGTGGTGGCAGCAGGATCTGGGCGCCTGGCCGGGCAGGAGTACAAGGAACTGGCAGAGACTGGCATCGGAGGCGGGCAGATAGGCACGCGGCTGGGTGCGGTCGCGCAACGTGCACACCGGGCCGTAGGAGTACCTTCAGCTGTCACCACCGGGCCATCCGCGGCTTCAGCAACTGCCAGCGGGATCCTCCTAGTGGCCATCGGCCCCCATGATCCGGTCCGCTACGTGGGGTGAGCACTGTGTAGCGGACGGAAGTGCTCGCGTGGCGCCAGATAACGCCGAGGTTGCCGCGGTCCGCGATGGAGGTGTCGCCGGCCCGCGGTGTGCCGCGGGCCTGTCCGCGGCGATCGTGGCCTGCCCGGCCGGGCCGCCGGGCACCGCTGGCATGGCGGCCGTCGCGGAGATTAGGGCAACTGCCCGCCCGTCACCTCGCCGTGAGGTCTTGCCTTCGCGCTGCGCCGCTCGTTTTCCCGCCGGGATCTTCGCCCGGCCGCCGCGTCACGGGATCCACGACGCCGCAACATCGCGATGACGGAGCCGAGGCCTTCGCGGTACGGCAGAGCACCTGCCATCTTTCCGGCGGCACGCGCGCCGGACGCGGCCGCGCGCGCCTTGCATCTTGACGCGGTGGCTACCAAAGTTGATCACTTCAAGATCGCAACATGCCCCTGACCTGTGGAGCTACGGAGACTCGAACTCCGGACCTCTTGCATGCCATACGACTCTGACAGGAGCCTGGACGAGTCTGAATGAAGCTGAACCGGCCGTTTAGCTGCGGGAACCCGGCCTGGAGGAGTCTGGACGGCGGCCGGCGTGCCTGCACGGTGGCTACCAGAACTGTCCCCAGACCAGCCCGTCATCAGTCCACATCCGGCAATCCGAACATCTAAGCGAAATCTCTGGCTTCCCGCGCGCACAGGCAACGCCTGCCAGCGCCAGCGGCATGAACCGAAGGCATGCCCGCCTCCCCGGCACCGTGATCACCCGCCCCGCACTCCCCCGCACGATACAGCGGACAACACGCATCCACCCGCTCACCGCCCTGGCCGGACCGCTCCCGCCGCGCGCCCGCGCAGGCATTCGAGCGGACCGCACCCCCAGGGCGACTCACCCGCCGATCGGGAGTTCGCCGCGGCACATCAGCTCCGTGCCGATCCCGCCGACCGCGCCGGACGTCCCTCCGCGGGACGGGCATCAGTCCGGCCGCGGCACCCCCGCGCTGGCCCGCCGCAGGCTAGGCGCGGCCTACCCTCCACCTGCAGGCGGACGATCCCCGCGACGGAAAGCACCCGAGGGCCGACGGCCGGATCCCGTAAGCCCGACTACCCGGCGCCAGATCACCGCTATAGCCCGCGAACTACTCGCGAGCATGCCGCCAGCGTTCAGGGCCGCGATGCGGCAAAGCCGCTGCTGTGGAACCCGAAGAAGGCATTCCTCTTAGGCCAGGCCAACTGAAAGTCCATTCAGGACGACCGCGAGGCCATATCTGAACTCCTGGTCTGGTGATACCGACAAGGCTGCCTGTGCGGTCTGAACTATGAGGGGGTAGTCGTCCGGCGAGAGCCTGGCCAGTGTGTCTGTTCCGGCCCCGTAGATCGGGTTGAGGAACTGGCTCTGCAGGGCGCCGATGACGTATGCCTGCAGAGTGCGGACGGCGGTAACCCGCTGCGGCGCGGTGAAGCCAGCACGGCTGAGCACCCCGAGCAGGGCCGCGAGCCAGTTCCACGCGCCGGGCGAGTGCTGAAAGTGGGCCAGGAGCAGGGGGATGACGGCGGCGTGATTCCTGACCGCCGAGTGAATCGCCTCGCTGAGTTCGGTCACTTGCTGCTGCCAGCTGGCCGGAGATACGTGAGCGTCGACGGTGAGGAAGATGCGGTCGACGATGAGGCGCTCGACCTCCTCGCGGCCGCTGACGTAGCGGTACAGCGACATCGTGCCCATGCCCAGCTCAGTCGCGACGCCCCGCATGGTGAGCGCGTTGAGGCCGTCGCGGTCGACGACCGCCAGCGCTGCGGTGGCGATGGTGGCCTGATCGAGTGAGCGGGGGCGTGGCATGGCTCCTCAGGGTACAGGCCGTGCTAGTGTAAGCGTACATGATACGCCTAATTGAGGATGTGCGTCATGACAGGCAGGATGGAACTGGCGGGATTCAAGGCAATGACCCGGGGGCTCGTTATCGGGCTGGCCGTTGTCGTTGCGCTCGTCTCTTACGACATCACCATCCCTACAGGGGAGTCAGCCGGCAGGAACTGGAAATTCGTGCTCACGCATCCCACGATTCTCCTGCACGTCATTGCTGCCACGATTGTCGTTATTGGGGCAATCGCCCTGGTTATCCGGTCCGCCCGTAACCATAACTCCCCGTGGATCGTGCTGTCCGTGCTTGGCCTTGCATTTGCCTTGCTGGCATTTGCGGCGGGCGAGAATTACGTCCGGACACTACATAACAGCAACCTGAGCGCTATGAGTATCGGCTGGGCGGGTGGGATAGTCACTTTTGGCATCGGCTGGTATTGGAGCCATAGGGCGGAACGTCAGGCACAGAAGCACCTCTCGTCGGCCACCGGAAACTAAATTCTCCATCCATCGAATGGAGGACGAGTGCGCTCGTGCCGGGCTGGACCGAGGGCTCTATGTCCCGGCCCCGGAGTCGCGTAGCCGCCCGGCCATCATCCGTTCGGCAGCGGGCCGGGTTCGGGCCTTCCCGGCCCACCTGTATCGCCCTCAAGGCAAGTTGTCAAGATCGGCTCAACATGAGTAGAAACCTAATCGGCAGGCACTGCTGTGGGTTCTGCGCGCAGCGGTTGCGCTTACTTTGCGTAGCTCGTTGACCCAGGTCCACGGTGTGGCACCGCGGTTAACGAAGGCCCCGGGCGGCAGGAGTGGTTGTAACGGCGCGGCCGGCAGGCCGTCCTTTCATCCGTCCGCGCTGAGGACTGCAACTCCGGCCATCTCCGCTGCGACGTCCCCCTCTCCCCCCGGCCTGCAGCGCCAGACCGCGCCGTGCTGCGCGCCGAACTGCGCCACGGCGCACGGCGGGCGCAGCCGTGACAAGCCGATCAAATATGACGCGACTCGACGCGGTGCGCGCGTCCTGCGCTTGGGCCCTTGAGCCGTCAGCACCCTGCCAGGTGGCCAAGCCCATACGCACCAGACACCCCGGCGCCGGCGGGTCGGCGCATCACCGGCGAACAGCCTGGCCCGACCTTCCGAACCGGCGGCAAGAGGTCGGCCCAAAATCCTGCCAAAGCAGGCCCGGCCAGCGTCAGTGATTGGAGTCAAGTGGCCGCGGTGCCAGCGATGGGACGTTTACCCTGGCCAGAGGATCGCAACCGCCTTCGGTATTCGCATTCCGGCAGCGATGCCAGCAACGGCCAAGACCCCGCCCGGGGTGAGTGGAACAGGTATACGGTTACTTCCGCGGTCATCGCTGCTGTACTTTACTGCTGTACTCGCTGCCCGGGTGTTCGAATTATGGTTCTGACCTGTGGAGCTACGGAGACTCGAACTCCGGACCTCTTGCATGCCATACACACTCCTGCCGTGGCTGGGCGTGGCTGCATGTGGCCATGTGTGGAGTTCACCTGCGGCTTCCGTGGTTGCACGTGGCCTGGCGTCGCCTGGTGCCGCTGCACGCTGGCTCCCCACCTGGCTCCCAGAACTCGTTAGCGCCGCTAATATCTGAAGCTCCCGCCACCACGCCATGCGGAGCCGGCCCCCATCGCCCGGCCCAGGCAGCTGGCTCTGCCGGCGACCGTGCAGATACAGGTGCGCCTGCCAGGCGGCTCAGACGGGGATGAGGTCGACGTGGATCCCGGCAGCTTCGGCTAGCGCCCGCAGGTCGCCGGTATCGGAGGTGAGGATGTCATCCCCGTCGCCGGCCAGGCACACCACCGTGGCATCGACCGCGTCAGACTGGCCGCTGCGGGCCAGCAGCATCCCGGCCCGGCGGCCCAGGACGTCATCGACCGCGATGACATCGGTCCCGGCCAGCAGCCGGGCCAGCGGCGCCTGCCGGCCAGTGCCGCCGCGCCAGACCTGGGCGACCACTCCCCCGCTGGTCACCGGCACCCGCCCCGCCAGCCGCTCCCGCTTGACCAGCGCCACCACGTCACGATCCCCGCGTTCCACTGCCACGAACGCCCCGGCATCCAGCACCAGCATCAGGCCGCGCCCCGGCCGCGGCCCTGGCCCGGGCCGCGTTCTTGCGGGTCACCGCGCACAACGACCGCACGGCTCCGGGCACGGCGGGCAGCATCACCCATCTCCGCCTCGGTGACCTGGCCGTGCTCAGCCTCATAGGCAGCAAGGAAATCATCCAGCGCGCCCAGCCGCCGGTCATGATCCGCCTTCAGCCGCAGCGCGTCATTCACCCACGCGCTCACGCTCTCCGCCTGCCCCCGGGCCACCGCTTCCTGCGCCACCGCCACCAGGCCGGCATCCACCGACGCCGACAACCGCTCCTTACCGCTCATACGAACATACTACATCCATACCACGAACGTAGGAACTACCGGCCATCCTGCGAGCCAGGACCGCAGCGGCTTCTTCTCAGGTCAGCAGTACACATCCGCCGCCCGCGCGGACACCTGATCGAGCCCAGACAGGCCGACGACCGCACGAATCAGCGTCATCCGCGCTGCCGTCATCCCCCACACATGCCAGCCCGTCGACAACCGGTCATGCGTGTGACGGACCACAGACGGCATATAGCGCAACACCGGCCATCCTCCCGGGACGGTTATCCGCAAGAGTAGCTACAAGGCGCCGTCCGGCTACCCGCGGCCCGCGCCGGCAGATGCCCGGCACGTCCGATTCTGCCGATGAGCGGACGACCGTTCCTGTGGACACGGCAGAAGGCGGGCAGGTTGTCCGGCTGGCGCATCTGCTCCGGCTCAACCCGCCTGATGGACGCTCATCCCATATTGAATGGCAGCCTGAAGGACATCGACGTTTATGACTGCCAGATGTCTGAACTTGATGCAATAGCCCGTAACACGGGCCTTGCCGATCGAGCCGCCATAGGTCCGCGCCAGGTAGGTCTTGTCGTCAAGGCCAAGCACATAGACCGAAATGCCAGTCGTGTTGGCGCTCAGGCCAATACGATAAAACTCTCGCGACGACCCATCGGCGTAGGTGATGGCGTAGGCGCCGTAGCCAATGTTCGGGTTGGCCACAACCTTGCCGTCCGCGTTCGTGCCATCGGCGAACCACAGCCTGCATCCGGGAAATTCCGCAAGGATGTGTGCGTGCAGCCGTCGGAGGTCGGCCTGCTTGGGCTCGGGTTGACTGGCGAGGTACGCCTCGACTTGCTCAGGTACATCCATCTCACGCCGCATGTTACAACGAACTGTCCCATGCCGGTCGGATGGACGCCGCCCACGCATCGCCGGTGTCCGCGTGGATGGCCGTCAGCCGAGAACAGAACGACTATCCGCTCGTGCCGCGAGTCGGATAGGCGGCGCCGACCGTTCCGGTGGTGCCATCCGCAGCGCTCAAACGCGGTTCGTTGCGCGTCGGCGGCTGGTGAGGTGCCTGCAGCTGCAGCCGGGTTAGACATCCCACGGCTGTGTTCAGCGGGGTCAGACAGGGACTCGGCGGCGTGGTACCTGGCTAGTGCGGCGCGGCCGGCGCTGCCGTTGCTCACCCCCGGTGACTCGTGAGCCTTGCCGCAAGAGCTTGTGCACCGGCCAGTTCGGGCAGATCGAGGCTCCCGCCAGCTCGGCCGCCCTGGCCTGGGCAACGGTCAGGTGACCAGCATTGACGGTGGCGGCGCCGGAATCCATACCCCTGGTCCTACCGTGGGGTTGATCCGCGGCTCCAGAGATGCGGCTGCCGCGGCGTCGCACCATTCCGCGCGAACGCCAGCGGCCGTCGGTGCCTGGCAGAGTTCCTGCTGGGCGATCGCCGTCTCATCACCGAACCTGGGCAGCAGCAGGCCGGGTACACGATACTCCGGGTCCAGCCCGGTCCGCGAACGAAGCTGCGGGCCGGGCATGACTGCCCGACCCGCGGCTCAGTTTGAGCCGCCGTCACCCGGAGGTGAAGTAGGGCCACACGGGGCCGCCGAAGGTGCTGCTCGGCACCTTGCGGAAGCCGGACGGGACGCTCACGTTCGCCTTGGCGATGTTGCCCGGAGTGGGGGGCAGCGCGGTGATGTCCTCGCGGACCGTGCCGTCCAGTGGCCTGCCGTCGCGGTAGTGAGTCCGGTTGTTCCAGATCACCAGCACCGGCAGGTACGTCTTCGGGTTCACGTACAAAGCCGCGTCCACCTGCAGTGGCCCACTGCCCTCACCGTGCGGCAGCTGCGACCAGAAGTGCCGCTCCGTCATCGAGCCGGTGAGCTTGATCGTCTCTACGCCATTGACCTGGGCGTGCCCGGTAACCTTGAACAGCCCGCAGGCCAGCGCCTGGCGGAGGTAGGGCGCCCAGTTCGCGGGGCCGTTGAACTCCACGATGTCCAGCCGGGTGGCGCACCCGCTGGGCGCGAACCCGAGTATCCCCGCGTTGGCCCACCTGTGATGGCGGTAGTCGATCCGGGCGTAGATCCGCCTGCCGTGGACTCTTGTGGTGCCCACAGCCCAGTTCACACGCCCTTGCGCCCAGGGCATGCCCTGGGCCATGGCCGGTGGTATGAACCCGGACTGCGCGAGCCGCGAGTCCGTCCGGTAAACCCAGCCGATCACCGGGGGATACGGGGCACTGAAAAAAGTCTCGGTCTGGACGACCTCGTTCGTCGCCGCCAGCGCGTTCTCCACATTCGAGATCACGTAGGCGGCGGTGTGCGCCCCGGCCAGTCCCGGGGCGCCCTGGCCCGTTCCCGTTGCGGCCACTACGGCCGCCGCGGTGACGGCCGCGGTTCCGCCGGCCAGCGCGGCCCGGACCGCGATCTTGCGCCGGCGCAGGTGAGCGCGTGCTTTGCCCGCAATGCCGGCCGGCACCCCAACCTCCGCGGTGAGCCGGTCCAGGCCCTCGCGGAGCAAGTCCTCCATAGCCCCGTTCATGATCTTCCTCCTGCCACCGTGATTCCGGTTCTCAGCTCGGTTTTCATGTCCCCCGCAGGGGGCCTCCCCGGTTCCTCCGGTGAGCCGGCCAGTTCCCGCAACCGCCGCAGCCCCCGTGCCGCGGCGGATTTGACCGTGCCCTCGGAGCAGCCGAGCAGCGCCGCCGTCTCGGCCTCGGTGCGCTGTTCCCAGTACCGGAGCACGACCACGGCCCGCTGCCGTGGCGGCAGCTGTTGCAGCAGGCGGACCAGTTGGTCGCGGAGGTCCACCACCGCAACGTCCCCGCTGCCGGCCTCTGCCGCGCGGGCCTGCGCCCGGAACTCGGCGAGCCTGCCCCGCCAGCGGCCCCGGCGGCGCCAGCCATCGGCGGCCAGGTTGTACAGGGTGCGCCGCAGGTATCCCTCGGGGTCGATGTCGATGCGGCACCAGTTCTGCAGCAGTCGTTCCAGGGCCGCCTGCAGCAGGTCCTCGGCGTCAGCGCGGCTGCCGGTCAGCGCGACCGCAGCCCCCATGAGGTGCTGCCCGCGCTCGTCGAGCAGCCGCTCTATGCTCCGGTCGTCCCGATCACGTCCCACGGATCACCTCCCAGTCTCGCCAGCCAAGGACGCCTGAGCGGCCGCCGGGGTTGCCCCGACTGCGCGTTTCATTTCCTCGTGGCGGCCGGACGGTGAAGATTCCGGCGCCGAGGCTGGCCCGGGAACAAGCAAAGCCCGGCAATCGCTGCTCGACCGTCGCCATGCCATCCGCAAGGCGACTGACAAAATGCCCATAACAGATAATCTGCTTGCGCCCCTCCGCGTCGGATGCTGTCCGTCGGATGAACGCATACTCGGCGATATGCGTGGTTATCAGAGGTGGGCCGCTCGTCGTCTGTCACGTGCCGTCACGACCGCGGCTCGGTACCTGGTCGGGCGATCTTCCGACGCGCCAGCCACTAGGCGCCGGGCGGCCGGCGTGAGGAGGAGGAGGACAGGAGCGGGAGCCTGAGCCGCCTGCGCGAACTGAGCCGGAGCACTCAGGCTGAGCCAGGTTCAGGCGCAGACCGCCTCCAGCTGAGCCAGCGCTGTCGCCGTCCCCGCACAGTAACGCCGAAACCGGCGCGGCGCAGCGGCACACTCGTCCCGCCAGCACGTACGCCGCGTTCGCCGAATCCTCCCGCGCCGACCCCGAGCCGCCCGCGCGAGCGGCGGACAGCGCCATACCGCCGGGCGCGCCGCGCCTGCCAGGCTCCGGCACCCGCTACGCGGCACCCATGAGAGTGATGCTGCTGGCCATCTTCGGCATGCCAGTCCTCGCATATCGCCCAGCCGCGCCAGCGCACCGGCCGACGTGAGCAGGAAGCGCGGCCGGCCTGAGCCGGCCTGGCTCAGCGCCCGGCTCAGGCGCAGATCCCGGGAGCTGAGCCCGGCTCAGGCGCAGATCGCAGGAGCTGAGCCAGCGCAGCTCAGGCGACGCGCTCCCCCGCGCCACGGCACACTCCCCCACCGACCCGTGCCGTCAGCCCGCGCGAGCCGCGGCCGCGCCACACCACCAAGCCCCGCAGCGCAAGGCGCGACCAGGCAACGTCACAGCCACGCAACGCCCACAACCCGCGCCCGGCCAATACAAGCCCGGAACAACTCAGGGCAAAACCCGCTCACCCAGCAGAAGCAAAGCCGGTGCTCAGCAGGGCTGACCTCTTACCGGACTGCTACCAGAAGCGCTACCCAGCACGCCAAAATACACGGAATAATGTTCGAATTATTTCCGTGAACTGTGTGGAGCTACGGAGACTCGAACTCCGGACCTCTTGCATGCCATGGAACGCCGGACCGTTCACGGGAGTCCGCCACAGTTCACCAGCGACCCGTCTGAGCTGGCCATTCGTCCGGAACAGGTCACCTGCGTTCACCAGAGTTCACTGCGGACGGTAACCAGTTTGGTAACCAGCCCCCCTGCCACTACCACCGCCTACCGCATCGCAATAAGTTTCGAATCATCGCCTCTTGCCGTACCGGTCCCTCTCCTGCGACAGCCTGGCGATGTCCCCGCCTGCGGGTACGCCCAAGCTGGGATTGATGCGTGACTCCAGCAGCAAGCCGCCCTCGCCAACGGTGGGCAGTGCACACCGGGGTTCGCTGACCGCACACTGGCACCCATAGCGCTAACCGCCCTCCCCAGCCGGCTGGAACCCGGCAGCCCGCGGCATCACCCGCAGCCCGGCCAAACAGACTCCGCCGTCGCCCGTTGCGGTTTCTGAGGCAACAACCGGCCTGGCTGCGCTCAGGTTCTCCGCGCGCCTGGACTGACCGTGCTGAAGGCCGCGGGCCACTGTTGCCGGCAAGCAAAAGCCTGAGTCCTGGCCGTCACTTAGAGCAAACGGCCACCGGACACCAACCATATGAACCGGCACAGAACGCCGACTCGGCGCTGGTAAGGATGGCGTCCGCCGAGCGGAAAGTCACGCGCAGATCAGCTGGTTCTGTGACCGTACTGTGAGCTTTTCATCCGTCGGTCTTGGTGTTCACGCCTTCGGTCCGGCCGTAGTGAAACGGCAAGGTGACGGCAGCGATGACGGCCTGGGTGTCCAGGTCCAGGCCGCGGGCGAAGGAGTGGATGTTCGGCAGATCCGCTGCTCGCGCCGCGTGGGCCCGTTCGCTGAGCCTGGCCTGGTTGGCGGGATCGGGGCACAGCAGAGCGGCGAAGTCGCGGACCAGGCAGGCGAGGCTGGTCATCTCGGGGCAGGCGGCGGTTAGCTTGCTGAGCAGTGCCTGCTGGCTGTCGCTGAGCGCGTCGCGCCGAGTGAGCAGCATCCGGGCCACGCGCCGGGGGAGCGTCAGGCCAGGGCACGCCTGCGGGCGGGCGGGCGAACAAAGGCTCGTGTTCACCATCACGCTCAGGACGAGACTCGATGCAGGCAACATCCGCCGATCGCTCCGTGCGATCTGCCGGAAAGCTGGAATCGGGGAGAACTGGACCCCTCGAGAGCTGCGCCACACGTTCGTGTCACTGCAGTTCTGGCAACGGAATGGCCATCGAGGACATCAGCCACCTTGTGGGCCACAGCTCCACTTTGGTGACCTAGACGGTCTACCGCCATGAGCTTCGGCCGGTGGTGACTTCTGGGGCCGAGATGATGGACCGGATCTTTGCCGATGGCGCAAAGTGACTGTTCCGCCGGTGAGTGCGCGAGCACCCTCCTGCCACGTTCCGTGACCGGGCCTTACTGAGGCAAAGCGCGCAGCGCGAGTGCCGACTAGGTACGCGGCTAAGGCTTAGATCAATGCGGCAATTGCGGCCAGAGCCCGCGCGCGTCGGGGTGGCCGGCTTGTTCCAGCTCACGGACCCGTCTGATCAGAACGTCAAGATCCGCCAGCGAAGCCGGGCCGGCCTGACAACCTGCCGGGTGGGACGTAGCGATCCTGGCCGCACCGGACGAGCAGCGACTGCGGCCCCCGGAAGGAGATGTTCGGGTGGAAGGTGAGGCGCTGTCCCGGCACTAGCGCGAGCTCCGGGTACCGGCGGGCCAGCTCGCCGATGGCGAGCTGCGCTTCGAGCTTGCCGAGGTTTGCGCCGAGGCAGTAGTGCAGGCCCTTGCCGAACGCGACGTGCTGATCGGCATTCGGCCGGCTCAGGTCGAACTGGCCGGGCACGTCGAACACAGCCGGATCCCGGCCCGCTGCGGCCAGCCAGAGGACGCGCCGGGCGGCTGCCGGCAGCCGCACGCCGCCGAGGGTATCGGGCCGCGTTGTCACGCGCCGCCAGACCGGCACCGGCGTGTCGAATCTCAGCGTCTCCTCGATGGCCGCAGCAAGGAGCTCGGGCTGCTCGACCACTGCCTGCCACCTGGACTGGTCCTCCAGCAGCCGCCGGATTGTGTTGCCGATCAGCCCGGTGGTGGTCTCATGGCCGGCGAATGACAGCGAGAACAGGATCGAGCTGATCTCGTCCAGGGTGAGCCGCTCCGGGTCCTCGTCGTGGATGGCCAGCAGGTCGCTGGTCAGGTCGTCGGCCCGCTCGCTGTCCTTCGCGTCGACCAGGATGCGGATATAGCCGCGGTAGGCGGCGATGCTGCGGGCGATGTCGACCTGGTCGGCCGGGTCCGGCCGCCCCCAGGACAGTGCCGCCCGGTACCCGCACCACTGCTTGAGCTGGGCGTAGTCACGTTCCGGTACGCCTATCAAGGAGAACACGATGTTGGCCGGCAGCGGGAAGGCCAGGGCGGCCACCAGATCGAATTCAGTCTGCCCTGCGACCGCGTCGAGTAGCGCGGCCGTGGTGGCCTCGATCGCCGGGATCAGCCCGTGCACGCGCTTTATGCTGAACGCGCGGGCGGTGGGCCGCCGCAACCGGGCGTGCGCCGGCTCATCCAGGCTGACCATCGTGGGCGCCGGCTTGTAGCCGCCCGCAAGCAGGATCTGCTGCGCCTCGGGCACCAGCGGGACTAGCGGGGCTTGCGCGATCGTGGCGGAATACGTGTCATGGTCCCGGAACACCTGCTCGATCTCGGCATGCCGGGTCACGACGTAATAGCCGATCGAGGGGGCGAAGAACACCGGGCGCTCGTGCCCTGGTGGCAGTTTGCCCAGGACGGCGAACGGATCCGCCAGGAACTCCGGCGACAGCGGGTCGAACGACTCATCGACCGGGCAGCCGGGGTCCAGCGCATGTGTCGTCATCGCGAACCTCCGTCGAGCCAGCCGCGCTCTGCTGCGACTATGCACCACACAGCGGCCCGGCGGCGTCCGGGCAGATACCAGCTAACGGCCCGGCGGCAGGTACGGCCGACTGCCATACCTCCGAGGCTTGCGACGCAGGGCGCGGTGGGGCTCAGGCGGTCTCCTCGCGGGCTGGCAGGTTTCCGGCCCAGTCCAGCACGTCGTGCCGGTATTGGCTACCGGCGTGGTGGTGGTCGATGTTGTGGCCAACCCCAAGCACCTGACGCGCGGAGACGCTCGGCGCACCGGTGAAGGCGGCCGCGAAGGCGTCGACGCCGGCCGGGCTGGAGATCCAGAGCTGTTCGTGCTCCGAAAGTCCATAGTGGACCGGAACGTCGACCGCAGCGGCGATGGCGGGGAAGTCCCGGATCCAGCCGTCGACGACTTCAAGCAGTTCGGCGACGGGGATCGGCGATGACGCGGCCGATGCGGCGGCGACCACCGACCCGTCGTAGGTCTCGGTCGGCCCGTACATGAACTGGACGCGCTGCTCGGGGGAGAACTCGATCGAGATGTCGGCCGGCATGGAGTTCCAGGCCTGGGTCACCGCCTCCGGAGCGTCGTAGTGGATGGCGGAGATCGCGATGCCGAGCAGCGGCCATGGGCGCGGCCGGCTGGCGATGTGCATGGCGATCGCCCCGCCCATGGAGTGACCGACCAGGACCACTCCGGTGCATCCATCCTTGGCCTTCGACCACAGATCATCGATGGCGGCGACGAGGGCGTCGGCGTTGCCGGCAAAGGTGGGACGCGACAGCGGGGTGCTGTCCTCATATCCCGGACGGTTCAGAGCAGCGACGGAGAATCCTCCCTCGATCGCGGCCCGGACAAATGAATGCCCCGGCACGTCGAAGTACCGGGCGTTATAGCTGCCGCCGGGAATGCAGACCAGGAGCGGCCGGCCGGCCTCGCCCCGGGCGAGAAATCCGGTCACCGAACCATCCCCGGCGGTCAATGCGAGCTGCTCGGTCATCGAACGCATCTCCTCGGTCAGCTTCGGGCCAGGGGCTCAGGATGTCCCGCGTACGGGGGCGGGTTACAGGGATGTTCCATTCACTGGCACAATCTCCTGATATGGCCGGGCGGGCCTTCTAGGCCCCGGAGCGCGAGGTGCAAGGAGGCTGGCCGATGGGCTCAGCTGTTCGGGGCCGTAAGCCGCCCGCTGGCGAGCCGCTGCTGGATCGCGCATTCCGGCTCCTCGCCGCGTTCGGGCCGGCGGACCGGTCGCTGTCGTTGACCGCGATGAGCGCGCGCGCAGGCGTACCGAAGAGCAGTGCACTGCGGATCGCGCGGCAATTGGCCGGATGCGGCGCCCTGGAACGGCTCGGCAACGGCGAGTTCGTCATCGGGCTACGCCTGCTGGAGATCGCCTCGCTGGCACCCCGTGGGCACGGGCTGCGCCAGACCGCGCTGCCCTTCATGGAGGACCTGCACGTGGCGACCCGGCAGCACGTGCTGCTAGCGGTCCGCGACGGCACTGAGGCCGTGCTCGTAGAGCGGCTCTCCGCGCGGGGTGCGGCCAAGGTGCTTTACCGGGTCGGCGGCCGGATGCCGCTACATGCCACCGGCGTCGGCCTGTGCCTCCTGGCCAACGCCCCACCGGACGTCCAGGACCAAGTGCTGGCCGGGGACCTCACCCTCATTCCCGAGAAGCGGCGGCTGTCCTCATCGGAGCTACGAGCGAGCCTGGCGGAGGTACGCCGCTCCGGCGTCGCGGTGGCCTCGCGGCCGGTCCCCTCCGCGATGACCTCCGTCGCGGCGCCCATCCTCGGTCGTGGCAACGAAGTGATCGCAGCGCTGTCCGTGGTCATTCCGTCGGCCGACGTCGACCCGGTCGCGCTGACCCCGGCCGTGACCGCCGTCTGCCGCTCCATCTCCCGCGCCATGCAGGTCGACTAGTGCCGAAGACCGCTGTGCCAATCATTGGCATAGCCGGTGCGCGGTACCGGCCGGCCGGCCGACGATCGTCGGGTGAGCGCTGACAGTCCGGGCAGCGTGGAGACCACCGCCGTACTCGTAGTCGGCGGCGGGCCCGCGGGCCTCGCCGCTGCCGCCGAACTGGGCCTGCGCGGGGTCGGCTGTGTCGTCCTCGAGCCCCGGGCCGAGGTGTCACACCTGCGCCCGCGGGCCAAGACGACGAGCGTGCGAACGATGGAGCACCTGCGACGGTGGGGAGTCGCGGACGCCTTGCGGGCCGCCGCGCCGCTGCCGGTGGCCTGGTCACAACGGGTCACCTTCTGCGAGTCCCTGTCCGGCCGCCGGATCACGGACTTCGACAACGCCTTCGGCCTGACGACCACGCGGGACGATCGCTTCGCTGAGGCCGGCCAGCAGGTACCGCAGCCGGTGGTGGAGGACGTCCTGCGGGCCCACATCGGGCGCCTGCCCGGGGTCGAGCTGCGGCTGGGTCACGCCGCCGGCACGCTGATCCAGGACGACGACGGCGTCATCACGCGGGTCCGCGGACGAGACGGTGCCCGGTACGACATCCGGGCACGCTATGTGCTGGGCTGTGACGGCGCGGCCGGCGGGATCCGGGACCAGATCGGCGCCCGATACGTCGGCCGGTCGGATCCTCGGCCTAACTTCAACCTCGTCTTCCGGGCGCCCGCATTGGACACGCACCTGGGACCGGCCGTCCAGTACTGGGTCCTCGGCGCCGTCCCCGGGCTGGTGGGCCGGCTCGACCTGGCCGGCACCTGGTGGGCGATCATCCCGGGCATCGAGGCGGCATACGGTGCGGCGCACGCGTCCGATCTGATCGCCGCCTTGCTCGGCGCCCCGGTGCAGCACGAGCTGGTGGCATCCGACCCGTGGATGGCCCGCATGCTGATCGCGGACCGGTTCCGCGACCGCCGGGTGTTCCTCGTCGGCGAGAGTGCGCACCTGAATCCGCCGTGGGGCGGCCACGGATTCAACACCTGTGTAGGCGACGCGGTCAATATCGCGTGGAAGATTGCCGCGGTCGAGCAGGGCTGGGCGTCACCTGAGCTGCTGGACAGCTACGAACCTGAACGGCGGGGTGTCGTCGAGCAGACGGTGGCGAGCGCGGAGACCAACATGCGCAGCCTGGCCGGGGAACTGCCGGCCGACGGCCCGGCGATCCAGCTGGCCAAGCGGCCCGAGTTCCACAGCCTCGGGCTGGTGCTGGGTTACTCGTACGCCGGCTCGCCCGTGGTGCAGCCGACCGCGCATCATCGCGATCCGGCCGACGTGACCGTCTACACGCCGTCAACCGAGCCGGGCGCACGGCTGCCGCACCAGTGGCTGCCCGACGGCTCATCCCTCTACGACCGGCTGGGCCTGGGATTCTCGCTCGTCGGCCCGGTGCGGGCCGGCGGTCCGGGAATCGCCACGCTGACGGACCTGGCTCGCCGGAGGGGAATTCCGCTGTCCCTGGTGGAATCTCAGTCCAGCCAGGCATTCCTCCTGGTCCGGCCGGACCAGCACATAGCCGGCCGGGCCGACGACGCGGCCGACCTCGATCTCGACCTCGCCACCGGCAACCGGAGCACAGGTATTCAGACCGTGTCTACCGTCGACTCGTCCGCGCCTGGAGACTGAACATGCGCATCGCCACCATCCACGGCCGGGTCGCCCTGATCGACGGTGCGGGCAGCGGAGCCGTCGATGTCGAGATGGCCAGCGGCGGCCGGTTCGGTTCGGAGCCGGCCGGCGTCTACGAGCGGTGGACCGAGTTCGCCGCCTGGGCAGGTTCGGCGCCATTGCCGCTACCCGAGGCCCTGGAGCCGGAATCGCTCGGTTCGCCATCGCCGAACCTGCGGCAGGTGTTCGCTATCGGGCTCAACTACAGCGCCCACGCGGCCGAATCGGGCTTCGCCCGCTCGGACACCTCGCCGCCGGTCTTCACGAAGTACCCGTCCTGTATCACCGGCCCGTACACCGACATCGAACTGCCCTCGGGTGGTCACACCGACTGGGAGGTCGAGCTCGTTGTCGTCATCGGCCCGGCGGCGCGGCACGTGGCCGCGGCGGACGCATGGCGGTACGTGGCCGGCCTGTCGGCTGGGCAGGACGTCTCCGAGCGGAGGCTGCAGATGGCCGCCACCCCGCCGCAGTTCAGCCTCGGCAAGTCCTATCCCGGCTTCGGGCCGGTGGGTCCGTGGCTAGTTACGCCGGATGAGTTCGACGACCCGAACGACCTCGAACTGGGCTGCTCGATCAATGGCGAACAGCTGCAGGTGGGCCATACCCGAGAGCTGATCTTCGGCGTGCCTGATCTGATCGAACAGCTCTCCCGGGTCACGCCGTTGCTGCCCGGCGACCTCATCTTCACCGGCACTCCACAGGGCGTCGGGATAGGCCGTAACCCGCCGCGGTGGCTCGCCCCCGGTGACGTGCTGACCAGCTACATCGAAGGCATCGGCGAGATGCGCCACCGATTTGTGGCCAGCGGGCTGGGCGGTCGGGGCGCGAACAGTGACCCCGAGGAGGAACGATGAGCCTGCACGGACTGTTGTCGGTCACGATCGGCGTCCCCAACGTCGAGGAGACGGCGGCGTACTACGCAGACTTCGGACTGGCCCCGGCGGCCGGCGGCTGGTTCAGCACGGCCGACGGCGGACCGCAACTGCAGATCGTACGCTCCCCGACCCGCCGACTGGTCGAGCTGCACGTGGCGGCCGACGACGCGGACGACCTCCGCCGGGCGGCCGCCAGCCTGGCTCGACTGGGTCTAGCCGGGCAGCTGTCCAGTGTGGGCCTGGCCACGATCGAGCCGGTGACTGGCACCCGGGTGTACCTCGACATCGCCCCCCGGTTGCACCAGGATCCCCCGACGGCAACCGCCTACAACGGACCCGGTCGATTCGACCGTACGAGCAACCGGGCCCCCGGATTCATGCGGCCCAATCGCGTCCGCCCGCGCAAGCTGGGCCACACCGTGCTCGGCAGTGTGGACTACCGCGCCACGATGGCCTTCTTCGTGGACGGCCTCGGGTTCAAGATCAGCGACCGCATCAAGGACGTGGGCGCGTTCATGCGCTGTTCGACCGACCACCACAACGTCCTGGTCCTGTCCGCCCCAGTGAACTTCCTGCACCACACATCGTGGCAGGTCGACGACATCGACGACGTCGGCCGCGGCGCGTACGCCATGCTCGAGGAGCACCCGGAACGGCACGTCTGGGGTCTCGGCCGCCACTTCGCCGGGTCGAACTTCTTCTGGTATCTCAAGGATCCGGCCGGCAACTTCTCCGAGTACTACTCGGACATGGACTGCATTGTCGATGACCAGCTCTGGACACCGGAGGATCTGGAAGGCGCACGCGGCCTCTTCGCCTGGGGTCCCCCACCGCCGCCGTCGTTCCTGCACCCCGAGGACCTGGCCGCACTAATGACCAACTCGCACGCCTCTTCCTGAACGAACTCCCGAGAAACAAGGCGGCTCCATGACTGCCACCACTGTGTTCACCAACGTCCGCGTCTTCGACGGTACGGGAGTGACTGACCCACGCACGGTTGCCGTCCACGATGGACTAATCACCGGCGACGTGGTCGGCGCAGCGAACGCCGAGACGGTCGCCGGGAACGCCCGGGTACTCCTGCCGGGTCTCATCGACAGCCACGTGCACATCGACACCCGGTCCGACCTCGAACAGTGCATCCGGGCCGGCGTGACGACCGTGCTCGACATGGCTACCCGGGACCTGGCGGCGCTGGATTCACTACGCGCCCTGGCCGGCCTGCCCACGGTGCTGCGGGCCGGTATGCCGGCCAGCGCCCCCGGCGGAACCCACACCAAGAAGATGGGCTTCGCCGGTTCGAGTGCGGTGACCAGCGAGCCGGACGCCGCGCGATTCGTCGCCGACCGCGCGCAAGAGGGCGTCGACTACATCAAGGTCATCGTGGAGGACCCGCGGATGCCCGGCACCGCGGCACTGCCGGCCCCGATCCTCGCCGCGATCGTCACCGCCGCCCACACCCGCGGGCTGCTGGTCGTCGCGCACGCGGTCACCTCGGCTGCACTGAGGCTCGCTGACGACGCCGGCGTGGACGTGATCACCCACGCGCCGCTCAATCGCGACCTCAACGCCGACGAGGCGGCTGCCCTGGCCGCCAGGGGCAGCGTGCTGGTCCCCACTCTCACGATGATGCGAGGAGTCAGCGCGGCCGTCGGCCGCAAGCTGATGTTCCGCCTGTTGCGCCGGCTGAGGGTGGCCCCACCGGTGGAGTACGCACACGCCCGCGGCTCCGTCACCGCCGCCCGCGCAGCCGGGCTCACCATCGTCGCCGGTACCGACGCCAATAACGAGCCCGGCGCCCCGTTCAGTCCCCGGCACGGCACGTCGTTGGCGGACGAACTGGGACTGCTGGTCGACGCGGGCCTGACCCCGACCGAGGCAATCAGGTCGGCCACCGCGCTGCCGGCCAGGACCTTCGGCCTGAACGATCGCGGCGTCATCGCCGCCGGGCGGCGCGCCGACCTGCTCCTGGTCGACGGCGAGCCGACCGTCGACATCGGAGCGATCCGCAACGTCCGCGCCGTATGGATCGCCGGCGCGAGGGTCGCCTAGGAGCGGCCCGCAGGCTCGCCCACGACCGCCAGCCGCCGTCATCGCGAGCGCGCCGCAGACCCTGGTAGGGCATGGTCGCCGACCATAGATCATCCTCGTGATCGACCCGGTGCCGATCGCGGCATCATATGCCCGTCAGTCGGGTCGCGGGCCAGCCGAGCGGGCCGGGCCGTCACCCGATCAGGCCTATCACCACACCTACCAGCAGATCGAGGCGATGGGGGTCCCGCTCAGCGACGCGCGGCTCGCCGTGGCCTTTAGCCGCGCCGACATGGTCGCGACGCCCGACTACGACGTGGCGGGGTGGGCCCGCCGCGAACTCGGGCTCGGCAACCTGATCATCTCCGCCAGGCAGAACTTCAATCAGGCCGGGTTCTTCTCCACCGCGGCCATCGCCGTGCCGGACACCGCTGCCAAAGCGCCGGGCACGGTCGTGCACGAGTCGATCGCCAAACCGCTGAGGTGGGTGCTGGCCGACAGCGGGCTGACCCTGCCGGAGGGGACGCTGACCCTGCCCGGAGGGGACGATGACCGATCCGGTTGAGGAGCGGGCCTACCGGTGGCCCAGGCGCTGTTTGCTCGCGATCACGCTAACGTTAGCCGCCGTCATCACGCTGGTCATCGCGCTTTTCGTGCTGTGAAGGACCGGGCTACGGCCTGCTCAGGTGGCGTAGGCCACGAGATAGGCGGCCAGGAGCGCGCACACCAGGACACAGTCGGCGGTCGCCGCGGCGTGAGGGATGCGCGACGCCGCAGGAGCGCCGGTCGCTGAGCCCGCAGACGGCGGCCAGCAGGGTGGTGGCCTGGGCGGGGCTGATCACGACTAGGCGGTTGACGGCGGGGGTGGTCCGCTGGATGCGGTCGACCGGGTTGGAGGCCAGGTGGCCTTGCTCGACGGCGTAGCCGATGCGTTGTAGAACACCGACCGTTTGCGCCGCTGCGTCGCCCCGGCCGCTGGCGTGCCGGTCAGGTGGTGGCGCAGGCCGCCAGCGCCAGCCGCACCGTCGCGGAGTTCTCCAGCGCTGACCGGCAGCGAGATGCGGTCGGCCCAGTCGAGGGCGGCGGCGATCTCGGCGGGCGGCAGATGGTCGCGGGTGCCGGGGTTGAACGCCCAGCCCAGCAGCGCCCGCCGCAGCACCTTGCCTTCGGGTGTGCCGCGTTGTGTGATGGTGAGCGCGGTGGTGATGGTGACCAGGGCTTCGGCGACCGAGCGGCGGGAGACCGGGGCCAGGGCCGACCACTTGGCCTCGGTGTAGGAGCGGGCGTGCTGATACCAGGTCACCGGGTCGGCGCCGTCCGTCTCGGCGCGGGACTGACGGCGTCCCGGTATTTCGCTGGCGACGAGTGGGCTTGCCGGCGAGTCTGCGGCTGTGGCACGTCACAGCCTGCGTGCTGGCCGCCGCATCATGGTGATCAGCGCGGTGCTGACCCGCCGCGGGGGCTAGCCCAGAGGACGGTCATCGCCCCGGCCGCCCGCGGGTCTTCCGGCCACGAGACCGATCTGGCTCGCCTGCTTCCGGCCCAGTCACCGTCACCGCCAGTAGCCCCGACTTCGGCACTGTCACCTTCACCGAAACCGTGGCCAGCCACTGACCTCGCGGCAACAGGCCCAGCGGCCTCCCGCCACCGGCCCGGCCTTGCGCGTGCGGTACGCCGGTCAGGTCGCCGCTGTCCTGGACCAGGCCGAGGCCGCCGGCGTGCGGCACGTCAGCTTCCTCAGCACTTACAACGGCGATCGGGCGCCACGCGAAATCGACATCGCGGCGGTCGCGGCTGACCTCGCCAGCCGGGAAGCGTTCACGCAATCCATCCTGCGCCCCGCTTGGGTGATGCAGAACTTCACCGACGATCACCTACCCCGTCACTAACGGAACGCTCACCGTCCCGAGCGTCGGGGGTAGCGAGGCATTCGTCGACGCGGCTGACATCGCGGCGGTCGCGGTTAAGACCCTTCTCAACCCCGACGCGCACACGGGCGCTCGCTATGCTCTTTCTGGGCCGCAGGCCATTACCTTCGGCGATGTCGCCGCGACCATCGCCGCCGTGAGCGCCAGCCCGTCGTATATAAGGACATCGACCAGGAGGCCTGGATCAACGGGCCATCGCGGCCGGCGTCCCCGTCGGCTACGCCATAATGCTCCGCCGGCTCACCGGCGCCGTCATCGCCGGCGGCGGTCCGAGCCCACGGGCAACATCGAGACCGTTGCCGGCCGGCCGCCGGCCAGCTTCGAAGCATTCGCCCGGCGCAACGCCGCCGCCTGGACCACCCCGGAGGACAAGTGACCAAGTACACCAGTGACGGCTCGAATTTCGGCGCCGACGGCCCCTTCTTCCGCATCATCCGCGAAGGACTCGAGGGTCTCGTCGACGGAGAGGACTACTTCGACCTCCTGGCCGACGATGTGGTCTTCGAGTACGTCATCTCCGTGCCCGGCTACCCCAGGCGCGTTGAAGGGCGGCAAGACGTCATTGACCTATACAGCGGTTACGACGACTACATGACCGTGCACACCGCCGACAATCTCCGCGTATACCGGGACCCGCAAACGTCGGTGGTCGTCCTGGAGTACGAGGTGCACGGTGAATCGGTGCTGACAGGCCGGCCGTACAACAACCGCTTCGTCTCCATCATCACAGTCAAGGACCGCAAAGTGACCCACTGGCGGGATTACCTTGACCCGATCGCCGTCTTCGACGCCAGCGGATGGCCCAATGCCGATCAAGGCGGTAACGACAACTGATACCGCCAGAGCCCGACAGGCAGACGCGGCACGCGACCGGCTGATCACCCCGGGGACCATGCTTCGATGACACCGCCGCCTCGTCACCCGGAAATGGACCTACCCGAACCGAACGGGCCGTCCGCCGGTCAGCCGGAGCTCGTAGTGCTGATCGGGCAGCTCGCCAGCGAGAATCACGGCTGGGGATACCAGCGGATCCAGGACGAGCTGCTCAAGCTCGGCCACCGAGCCAGTGCCTCCACGATCCGCCGGGTCCTCAAGCCCTGAAGATTTCGCCCGCGCCGAAACGGCAGACCGGCACAGGCAGCCCGGGGACCAGCGAGCAGCTGCTGTCCGGGTACCTGATCGTGCACGTCTTCCTGAGTTTGCCGCGGTCCGCGACGGAGGTGTCGCCGGCCCGCGGGGTGCCGCAGGCCTGCCAGCAGCGATCGTGACCTGCCCGGCCGGGCCCGCCGGGCCTCCGGCGTAGCGGCCGTCCCGGAAACTAGAGCAACTGCCCGCCGGTCACCTCGCCGTGAGGTCTTGCCTTCGCACTGCGCCGCTCGCCTTCCCGCCGGATCTTCGCCCGTCCGCCGCGTCGCGGGATCCTCGATTACCCGCAACCATCGCGATGACGGAGCTGAGGCCTTCGCGGTGCGGCAGGGCACCTGTCAGATGCCGGGCAGCACGCACGCCGGACGCGGCCGCGCGCGCCTTGCATCTTGACGCGGTGGCTACCAAAGTTGATCACTTCAAGATCGCAACATGCCTCTGACCTGTGGAGCTACGGAGACTCGAACTCCGGACCTCTTGCATGCCATGCGACGCTGACACGGGCCTGGGCGAGCCTGGACGAGGCCCGGATGGCCGTTCACCTGCGGAACCCGAGCCTGCAAGAGTCTGGACGGCAGCCAGCGTGCCCGCACGGCGGCTACCAGGATTGTCCCCAGGCTGACCCGTGATCAGCACACGTCTGACAGTTCGAACATCTGAGCGACGCGCCCCGTTTCCGGCAGGCAGAGGCGACGCCGCCAAGCGCTAGCGGGCATGGTCTGCAGGCATGCCCGCCATCAGCCGCTTCCTCGGCATCGTGATCACCATGTACGCCGGCGATCACCCTCCCCCGCACTTCCACGCCCGGTACGGCGGGCAGTCGGTCTCCGTCGGTATCGAGCCCCTCGCCGTCCTAGCCGGAACGCTCCCGCCGCGCGTGCTCGGGCAGGTCTTCGAGTGGGCCGCGCTCCACCAGGGCGAGCTGCTCGCCGACTGGGACCTCGTCACGGCACATCAGGTCCCGGCGCCGATCCCGCCGCTCGCGTAAGATGAGCGCATGATCACGCCGCTCTACGACGTCACCGGCGTCGAGGTCCTGGGCCACTACCGGCTCCGGCTGACGTTCTCCGACGGCCTGGTCGGCGATGTCGACCTGTCCGATCTGCGGGACTGGGGCGGCGTGTTCGTTCCCCTCCGCGACCCCGGCGCCTTCGCGCAGGTACGCGTGGACCCCGAGGCCGGGACGATCACCTGGCCCGGCGGCGCGGACCTCGCGCCCGAAGTCCTCTACCAGCGGGCATCAGCGCACCCGCGGCAGGCCTCGCCCCGGCTCGCGGCAGGCTAGTGGCGCTGCCTGTTAATCCGTAGGTGTATCAGTGGCTGATGCGGTGAGCCAGGCGCTGGGGTCGTTGAGGTAGAGGCCGCAGGCGCAGTCGAGGGCATCTTCTGGTGAGCTGGCGAACTGGCCGGCTGGCAGGATGCTGTCCTGGTAGTCGTCGTGGCTGGCGCGGTAGATGGCGAATCCCCAGGTGCTGGCTGATCCGCCGTAACGGAGCCGGCACAGGGGGAGTTCCCGGTCCGCCGGGCAGGTGGCCGGTGACGTAGGCGACCTGGCCGCGGAACCTACGTCCGTCGTCATTTACACCAGCGGCGGGACACGACCATGGCTGTCGCGGAGGATGTGCTGCCTAGCAGTTACTTGCTGGTCCACCGTCCTTATCGCGGCTGGGGCTCAGTACTCAGCACGGTCAGGCAGCGGCAGCGCGGGCGTTGATCTCGAGGGTCAGGTAGCGGCCGGCCATACCCTTCATCTTGGTGATCCCGTGGGCGTAGCGATCGACCCTGCCGGTGGCGCGAAGCGTCAGCCCGGTGGTATCGGCGGCCAACTCGACGACTGTCAACTCGACAGGCGCCGCGGTGCCGCGAGCGGTGATTTTCCCGCGAAGCAGCCAGCGGTCCCCGTCACGCACGAGCTCAGTCGAGGTGAACCTGATCTCGGGGTGGGCCTCGGCGTCGAGGAACTTCGCGGACTTGACCTGCCCATCCCGCATGGAGCTCGCCGAGTCGAAACTGTGCGCCGAAGCCGCAGCCTCTACGTGTGAGGAACTCACCGGCTCGGTGATGACGATCTGTCCGGAGACGAGTGCGAACTTGCCGGTGACAGTCGCCATTCCGAACATGTGCTTTGTTGTGACGGCAATGCTGGAACCTTCTGGATCGATTTGGTAGATGCCGGCCTCCGGAGTCTCAATCGCGGAACTGGAAACGCTCACTGCAGGTCCTTTCGCACTTCAGACGGTAGGCGGGCGAGGAGTTCTTGGGGCATTCACAGGGGTGCGTAGGGCGTCAGGGGAAGCGGCCCGTCCGGAGCCGTCCGTGCTGTGCCTGCTACAGCTGTCCTGATGAGGATCGACGATCGGGCACGGACTGAGCCTCCTTCCGGCTGCTCTAGCCGGTGGGCGCGACCTTGGAGTCGCGAGCGAGCGAGTCAATCCAGCGCTCGAGGCGGCGCCCCTCGCGGACCATCAGTTCGGGATCACGAAACGTGTTCGTGAGGAGCGCGATCCCCTCGTATGACGCCA
>Ga0302178_10000955_pt1 | contig 25267 bp, 26 predicted proteins | sample I_Palsa_E1_3_FD_198790 | JGI IMG/M metagenome (GOLD analysis project Ga0302178, IMG submission 198790) | Peat permafrost microbial communities from Stordalen Mire near Abisko, Sweden - I_Palsa_E1_3 | ecosystem: Environmental > Terrestrial > Soil > Palsa > Peat permafrost | place: Sweden... | reverse complement strand
GTCGCCGCTGGTCCAAGTGTAGGGGCCGGTCGGGCCGCTGACCGTCTGCGCCATTGCAGCATGCGCCATGACCGCCAGGGCCGCCGTCAAGGCGAGCGCCAGGGTCTTCTGTTTGGGATGGTGATAGGCGCGCGTCTTCATGCGGAAAATCCCCTTCGGTTGCGGCTGTTGGTTTTCTGCCCGTGCTTTATCCACGATGGACACGGGCGACTATGGCCTCTTTTTGTTGGTCCGTTATAACGTTCGTGTCAGTTCGCCAAAACACCACACTTTTTGCGGGCCTGTTCACGCGAATATCTTCGGCGCCAGCCGGAACATCTGCATGCCCATCCGATTCGAACGGCCTCAGGACACGGTTCGCGACTCGTATGGCAAGTCTTTCTGGTGGGTATCTCTAGTGGGTATCAAAAGGAAATGCCGTCGGGGTCAGATCCAATCGCCGATCGGCGAGCAGAAGACGTCCGCCGGATTTGCGCCGATCAAAACGCATGCGCAAGCATTCTTCGCATCAGCCGAAGGCATGGTCGACCCAACGCAAATTATTGCCGCGTGGCCCTGGCTTGGGCGGGTATGTTCGAGCAAGGGATAGTCGAACGGCGTGAGTAGGGGGTCAATGAGCGGGTCAATGAGCGGGCCACTGAGCGCGCCACCGCAAAAGAGCAAGCGCGCCGCATCGAGAAAATTTCAGTTGATATCGACGCCAACGCCGCATGCCGAAGACATATTGAGAGCGTCGCGCAACAGCGCAGTCTTGCCGCAGCCGGCGTCAAGCACGCTATCCGCGCTGGAAAGACCGCTCGTCAAGCTGGCGAGCGGCCCCCTGGCTTTGGCGGCTGAGAGTGGTTAGACAACGGTGCTTATTATGCGCGATCGCGGAAAAGCGAAACGGGCCATAGCTCGTGTTGCACATGATTCCATTGCGATCAAGCCTCGACCGCGCGCAAATCCTCGGTCGCCTCTTCAACCGCCGGCATGCGGATCAGGTAGTCGAAAGCACTCAGCGCGGCCTTCGCTCCATCACCCGCGGCAATCACGATCTGCTTGTACGGCACGGTGGTGCAATCGCCCGCGGCAAACACGCCCGGCACGTTGGTATGCCCCTTGGCATCGACGACAATCTCGCCGAACCGGCTCAACTCCAGTGTGCCCTTGAGCCATTCCGTGTTGGGCACCAGGCCGATCTGCACAAACACGCCTTCCAGCGCCACCGTATGTTCAGAGCCGCTCACGCGGTCCTTGAAGCGCAGGCCGTTGACCTTGCTGCCGTCGCCGGTAATCTCGAGTGTCTGCGCGTTGGCCTTGACCGTCACGTTGGGCAGGCTATGCAGCTTCGCCACCAGCACGGCATCGGCTTTGAGCTGCTCGCTGAATTCGATCAGCGTGACGTGCTCGACCAGGCCGGCAAGGTCGATTGCCGCTTCCACGCCCGAGTTGCCGCCGCCGATCACGGCCACGCGCTTGCCCTTGAACAGCGGACCGTCGCAGTGCGGGCAATAGGCCACGCCCTGGTTCTTGTACTCCTGCTCGCCCGGCACGTTGACGTTGCGCCAGCGCGCACCGGTCGAAAGGATCACGCTGCGGCTGTGCAACACGCCGCCGTTTTCCATCCGCACACCGACCATGCCGCCCGGGTGCGTGGCCGGAATCAGCTCGACCGCGCGCTGTTGCGACATGATGTCCACGCCGTAGTGGCGCACTTGCGCTTCGAGCGCAGACGAGAACTTCGGGCCGTCGGTCTCGAGCACGGAAATGTAGTTTTCGATCGACAGCGTGTCGTTGATCTGGCCGCCCATGCGCTCGACCGCGATACCCGTGTCGATGCCCTTGCGCGCCGCATAGACCGCAGCCGCCGAACCGGCCGGGCCGCCGCCGACGATCAGCACGTCAAACGCTTCGCGGGCATTGAGCTTGGCCGCTTCACGCTCAGCCGAACCGGTATCGAGCTTGGCGACAATTTCTTCGAGCGCCATGCGGCCCGCGCCGAACATCTCGCCGTTCAAATAGACGCTCGGCACTGCCATGATCTGGCGCGCGTCGACTTCGCCCTGGAACAGCCCGCCGTCCACCACCACGGTCTGCACCCGCGGATTCAGCACAGCCATCAGGCTCAGTGCCTGCACCACATCCGGGCAGTTATGGCAGGACAGCGACATATAGACCTCGAAGCGATAGTCGCCGTCGAGTGCTTTGATCTGTTCGATCACTTCCGGCTCGACCTTGGGCGGATGGCCGCCGGTCCAGAGGAGCGCGAGTACCAGCGAGGTGAATTCGTGGCCGAGCGGGATGGCGGCAAAGCGCAGGCTTTGCCCGCCGTCCACAGGGCTGAGGCTGAACGACGGCGTGCGGGTATCGTTGCCGTCGGTGCGCAGAGTGATCTTGTCCGACAACCCCGCGATGGTCTGCAACAGCGCTTCGAGCTCGCGCGAGCTGGGCTGCTCGTCCAGCGAAGCCACTATTTCGAACGGCCGGTTCACGTGCTGCAGATAGGCTTGCAATTGAGCTTTTAAGCTGTCATCCAACATGATGATCCCCGATGCTTGAGAGGTTACGAACTTGCTATTTCGATGCCGGCAACTGCGGCCATTCACTGATGCTGCCGAGCGCCCCAAAATCGGGGCGGCTCAGCACTTCTTGAGAGACTTGTATGCTTAGATCTTGCCGACCAGGTCAAGCGACGGGGTCAGCGTCTTCGCGCCTTCTTTCCACTTGGCCGGGCAGACTTGGCCTGGGTTGGCGGCGACGAATTGTGCAGCCTTCAGCTTGCGCAACGTTTCGGCGACATCGCGAGCGATCGCGTTGTCATGCACTTCCAGCGTCTTGATCACGCCTTCCGGGTTGATGATGAAGGTGCCACGCAATGCCAGGCCTTCTTCCGGAATGTGCACGCCGAAGGCGTTGGTCAGTTGATGCGTCGGGTCGCCGATCAACGGGAATTTGGCTTTGCCCACTGCGTCGGAGGTTTCGTGCCACACTTTGTGCGAAAAGTGCGTATCGGTGGTGACGATGTAGACTTCCGCGCCGACCTTCTGGAATTCGGCGTAGTTTTCAGCCGCGTCCTCGACTTCGGTCGGGCAGTTGAAGGTGAATGCAGCCGGCATGAAAATCAGGACCGACCACTTGCCCAGCAGCGACTTCTCGGTCACTTCGACGAATTTGCCGTTGTGGAATGCTTGTGCTTTGAACGGTTGAACCTGGGTGTTGATGAGCGACATAGAGTTTCCTATAAGCGGTGGGTGGGTTACGAAAAGATGCTGTTGTCTAAGCAGATGCAATATTGCACGAAATTTATGGGAAATCCTATTTAATAGTTTCTATCTAATTCATAGTCAAAATCTACTTAGCCGATAGCATCGGCAAAGATGCACGAGCGTCTACGGCTGGTAGATGCGGATTGCGTGGCTTATGGAAAAGGCATTCCGAGCCGAAGCACCAGAATTGTACAATTTGTTGACGGTCCGGTTCGACCGTCACGTTGAAGGATTCGCCGTTGAGATATCTCGCCGCGGGACCGCGGATAGCCCAGCGTAGGTTCCAATGCCGACGGCTGGACCACGGCAATTCAATCTAGGGCCTGTTCACGCTAATAATGGGCTTGCGTTGCCACCCACAAAGGGCGAGGGCAAGGAATGGGACGCGGCGAATACTTTGCGTATTCGCAAGGAGCATGACGCCGCCCTCGCCCTTTGTGGGTGGCAACCCGTCAATCTATTTTTAAAAGTAGGGGAACCCCCCTTTCCGGCCGTCTGGCCGCGTCGCGCGTCGCTTGCTTGGGGCGGCCAAGCGGCGCGACACACTCCTTGCCAGCCGACCGGAAAGGGGTGTTCGCAAGCCCATTATTAGCGTGAACAGGCCTTAGTGTCCTGAATTGGAAGTTCGCATAATATGAAATCGCCCAAATGGCCGCCATGCGGCGTCACTCGTCGTTGCAATAGCAAAGGCTATTGCGCCTCCTCACTCCTTGCCTGACGACCATTTGGACGATTTCATTTATCAAGGAACTTCCAACTCAGGACACTAGGCAGTCACCCGCGTCGATCGCGCCGATATTTTCCCTGGGCTGCCGTCCGGTCGTTTATACAAGGTATCGCCATAACCGTCTGAATCCAGCCGTTGTAGCGAGGTCGTTTGCGTAGCACCTAGCCATATCGTCGCGACGTTGCCGACTCCAACCGCGGCCGCCGAACTTTCCGTCGGCGCGGGCTCGCTCGGCACGGTACCGCTCGCCGTTCCCGCCTGACCGGGTTGACCATCGGCTTTGGCCGCTTCAGCGACCGTGGGCAAGCTCTGCAAAAATGCGGCGGTTTCTTTGTTTCCCAGTAGGCTGACCTGGTTCAATTCCGCAAATAACTGCTGCAAGCTTTCACCCGAGCTGTCCTCGGAACCTGACGAAACAGCCGCACTTTGTGTGGTGGTCGAAGAATAGCTATCGTTGCCAGTTACATGCGAATCGAAGGTAAGCGTCTTCGCCGCCCCACCGGGCTGGGTCGGGGACAATATCTGCCCATCGGGTGAATATTCCGTCAAGGTGAGCTTGAGGCGTACATCCGAGGTGTATGTGTCGTCTTCACTTTCTGTCAACGGCGAAAAAGCCGTCGACGGCTTGAATCCCGATTGGCCCGAGGCCGATGGGGTTCCAGATGGGGTTCCACCCAGCGTCTCCGACGCCAAATCCGCGAGAGACTGGTTGCTCAAGGTTGCGCCAAAATCCGACGACGCGGTACTCGAGGCAGGAAAGGTCGTACTCGGCAATTGCAAAAATTGCCCAATAGGCGAGGCCAACGTGCCCGTGCCCGTGGTACTGCCGTTCGATACGTAAGTGGCCTGGTTCTGCGCCGCGAGCGAAACGCTCAATTCGCCGGTATCGAGATTGATGCCTATCGCAATTGAGCTTGAGCGGGTCGTCGCTTCCACGGCCGACGTGACGCTGGAAGCATTCGGGCCGTAATCCGAACTGACGCTGCCGCTGACCTGGTCGTTTTGAGAAAAATTCGCGGTCAATGTGATCGGACCGCCCTGCGTAAGCTCGTTACCCAGGTTGGCCGTGGCCGTTGATGCCTGAGCCGCAGTGAGTCCGCTTTGCTCAAGCAAGGAGTTGATGGTCGATACAAGAGCGGCATTCGCGCCGGCAATAATTTCCAAATGCCCGGTATCGGGGTCGACTTCGGTTGCCCCTTGCAAAGCGCGAGCAAAAGCCAAGGTCAACTGACCGGTGCCGGTTGCGGCGCTGACACCGTTGAGATTTGCGCTGAGCGACACCGATGCTTGCGCGCTCTCCGAGTCAGTTTCATTAATTGATGATTGGCTGGTACTCAGATAACTGCCGCTGGGTGAAGTCGTTGGCTGATATGAAAGTCCGGAGGAAATGGCGGGAAGATTGGACATAAGATGTCTGCCTATCGAAAATCCAAATCAGTAGCTGAAAATTGAGTCGTCGTTCAGCGATAGACGAACTGAAACAGCGGTTCGCTTCCCGCCCCTTCAGTTTAATTCTGCCCATGTACTAACGGTGGCTTTGGCTAGAACTTGAAGGATTTTTTAAGCGCTGCACCGCCAGGCAGGCGTCAGCTTCGCGTCACATTGGCGCCATCTGCGCCCGCCAAGCCCGGCGCAGAACATGATCGCGTCGTCTGTGGTATACCTGATGACAGGTTGAACGCAGCGGCAGAGGCGCGATGAAGAACAGGTCGATCGGCTTGACGGCATGGCTGTGCGCGTTGGCGTTCGTCGCGGCGGCGCTCTGCCGGCTCTCGCCTCCGCTCTTCGCGGCCACCGCCATGGCAGCAGAAGCGCCCGTACCGTCAGCTCCGGCCGATAAAACAGCCATGCTTGAACATGGCGCTGAACTGAGCGCGATCGGCGACTGCGTGGTGTGCCATACAGCCAAGCAAGGCGAGCCTTTCGCGGGTGGCCGTGCGCTCGATACACCGTTCGGTACGATCTACTCGAACAACATCACGCCCGACCGCGAGACCGGCATCGGCGCCTGGTCGCTCGACGACTTTATCCGTTCGATGCGGCGCGGCGTCTCACGCGACGGCCATCTGCTCTACCCGGCCTTTCCGTACCCGCACTTCACGCATATGACGGACGCCGACATTGCCGCGATCTATGCCTATCTGATGTCGCGCGACGCGGTGCAGGCCGTGGCGCCCGCCAACCATCTGATTTTTCCGCTCAATTTCCGTCCCTTGATCGCGGTATGGAACCTGCTCTACTTGCACCCCGACGTCGAACCGGATGGCGAAGCTGCCACGCCAACACCGACACCGACACCCACCGGGCCCGCATCGCATCAAGCGCAGTGGGTGCGCGGCAAGTATCTGATCGACGGGCCGGCTCATTGTGCGGCGTGTCACACGCCGATGAATCTGCTCGGGGCCGAAAAGCGCGATGATGCATTTGCCGGCAACGTGATCGAAGGCTGGCAAGCACCGGCGCTGACCACTTTGCTGCGCGCGCCCGAACCGTGGACCCACGAGCAACTGGCAGCGTACCTGCATACCGGCTTGGCGGATCGACATGGCGCGGCGGCCGGGCCGATGCATCCGGTAACGCAGTCGCTGGCGGATGCCTCCGCTGCCGATATCGACGCCATGGCCACCTATCTGCTTACGCTGCAGACACCGGCCGCGCCAAGATCCGCCGACACGGCACCGCAGCAAGCTCAAGCGAGAACCACACCGGCCGATAGCGCGCGGATACAGAATGGCGCGACGTTGTTTAGCGCCGCATGCGCGTCGTGTCACGCGGCGCATGCGCCGATGACGACGCTCGGCGGCCGGCCATCGCTTGCGCTCAGCACGGCGGTGAGCGCGCAAGACCCACGCAACGTACTGCAACTGATGCTCGACGGCATTCCCATCGAACCCGGCACGCCTGGCGCGTACATGCCGGCGTTCGCCGGCACGCTCAGCGACGCGCAGATGGCCGATCTCGCCGCCTTCCTGCGTGCCCGCTTCAGCAGCCAACCCGCATGGACTCTCGATCAAGCCGAGGTCGAGAAACTGCGTAAGGAGACCCGCGAACCATGATGACACTCCTCGTGAATGGCGTGCCGCACTCGCTCGATATCGATCCGTCGACGCCGTTGCTCTACGCCTTGCGCAACCAGCTCGGCCTGCACGGCGCCAAATATGGCTGCGGTCTCGGCCAATGCGGCGCGTGCACGGTGATCGTCGGCGACCAGCCGGTGTTCTCGTGTCTGCTACCCGTCTCGGCCGTCGGCACACGCGCCGTCCGCACCATCGAAGGGCTTGGCGGCACGGAGCATCCCGGCCGGCTGCAACAGGCGTTCATCGACCGGCAGGCGGCGCAATGCGGCTACTGCATCGCCGGCATGGTGATGCGAGCGCAGTCGCTGCTCGAACGCGTTCCGTCGCCCACCGACGAACAGATCCGGGCACACATGGAGCCGAACCTGTGCCGCTGCGGCACGCATATGCGCATCCTCGCCGCGATCCGTGAGGCGGGGCAAGCCACATGAACGGCAAAAAGCCCGCCACGCCCGACAGTGCCAGCCGCCGCCGCTTCCTGGCGGCGGGCAGCGTGACAGTCGGCTTCACGCTGCTGCCCGCGGCGCGCGCATTCGCTCAGACCACCGAAGCCGGCACCTTCACCGCGTCCGCGCCGAACCTGCCGGGCAGCCTGAAAACATCGCCGCTGCTCGACGCCTGGGTCAAGATCGACGAGACGAGCCGCATCACCGTGTTTACCGGCAAGGCGGAGCTCGGCACCGGCATTCGCACCGCGCTGATGCAGATCGCCGCCGAACAGCTCGGCGTACCGCCCGAACGCATCACGCTCGTCACCGCGGACACGGGCGCGACGCCAGATGAAGGTTATACCGCGGGCAGCCATTCGATAGCCGACAGCGGCACCGCGATCGCCAATGCCACCGCTCAGGTACGGGCACTCCTGCTCGATGCCGCCGCGGCGCGACTGAATGTCGGTGTTGCATCGTTGACCACCCGCAACGGCGAAATCGTTGCCGCCGACGGCCGTCTTCTTGCCTTCGGCGAAGCGGTCAGCGGTGTCGATCTGCATCGCAACGCACAGGCAGGCGTGCCGACCAAAGATCCCGGCACCTTCAAGATCGTCGGCCAGTCGGTTCATCGTGTCGACATTCCAGGCAAGGTGAGCGGCGCTCCAAGCTACGTGCAGGATATGCAGCTACCTGGCATGGTGCACGCGCGCGTGGTACGGCCGCCGTCGTATGGCGCGACGTTGAAGTCGGTGGATGTGGCGCCGGTACGGGCGATGCCTGGCGTTATTGCGGTGGTGCGGGACGGCAGTTATCTGGCGGTCGTGGCCGACGACGAATGGCGTGCGATCAGCGCCATGCGTGCGCTGTCGGATCTGGCGCAATGGCAAAGCGGGCCGCCGCTGCCGGCGCAGGCGACGATTCACCAGACGCTGATGAAACTGCCGGCGCAGGAAATCTCCGTGGCGCACACGATAGGTGCCGCAGCCCCCCCGGTGCAAACACTGCACGCGCGCTTCACCAAGCCGTATCTGACGCATGGATCGATCGGACCATCGTGTGCCGTCGCTTGGCTCAATGATGGACAGATGACGGTCTGGACTCACACGCAAGGGGTCTTCCCGTTGCGCAAAGGGCTGGCCGAGATGCTGTCGATGCCGCCTGAGCGCGTGCGTTGCATCCATGTCGAAGGCTCCGGTTGCTACGGACACAACGGTGCCGACGATGTCGCCGCCGACGCCGCGCTGATTGCGCGCGCGGTGCCGGGAAAACCAGTCCGGGTGCAATGGATGCGTGAGCAGGAACACACGTGGGAACCGTTCGGACCGGCGATGACAACCGACGTCGCGGCGTCGCTGGATGCCAACGGGCAAATCGTCGACTGGAAGTTCGAGATCTGGAGCAACACGCATAACAACCGCATCGAGAACGCCGGGCGCTTGATGCCGACATGGTTTCTGTCGCAGCCATTCACGCCCGCGCCGCCGAAGCCGATTCCGATGCCTGAAGGCGGCGGCGACCGCAACAGCATTCCTTTGTACCGCTTGCCGAACCTGTATGTGCAGCATCATTTTTTGCCCGACATGCCGATCCGCGTGTCGGCGATGCGCTCGCTCGGCGCGTATCACAACATCTTTTCGATCGAGAGTTTCATCGACGAACTCGCGCTCGCCGCGCACGCCGACCCGGTCGCCTTCCGCCTGAAGCATCTGGACGATCCGCGCGCACGTGCCGTGATCGAACGCGCGGCGCTGCGTTTCGGCTGGCCGCATCGCGCACACACCGGTACCCCGTCGCGCGGTGTCGGCTTCGCCTTCGCGATGTACAAGAACCTGATGGCGTACTGCGCACTGGCCGTCGAAGTTTCGCTCGAACGCGAGACCGGTTACGTGACGATAGAACGCGTAGCGAGCGCGCTCGATTGCGGGCAGATCGTGAATCCCGATGGCGTGCGCAATCAGGTCGAGGGCGGCATCGTGCAATCGGCGAGCTGGACACTGTTCGAAGCCACCACCTTCGACCAGCACAACATCACCAGTTTCGACTGGAGCAGCTATCCGATCCTGCGCTTTTCCTCCGTGCCGAAAGTGCTTGATGTCGATCTGATCGACCGGCCCGGAATGCCGTTTCTCGGTGTAGGCGAAGCCTCGCAAGGGCCGATGTCGGCGGCACTCGCGAATGCGATCGCCAACGCGACCGGACAGCGTTTCAGGGATCTGCCGCTAGCGCCGGAGCGGTTGCGCGCGGCGTTGCGGGTCTAGCGGAAGGCCAAGCGTGATCTGCTTGAGCAGAAATCCGAGATTTCAGCAGAAACAACTCTGAGAGCGCATTTATAAGATTTCCGGACGGACAGACCAAAAATACGGACTATATGACATTGATCGTATCGCGGGCAAAACCTACATTAGGTATTGCTGGACTGCGACTGCAGTCCTTGACCCCCATAAAGGCGAATTCATCATGCGTATTTTTGTTACCGGCGCAACCGGCTTTCTTGGTAGCGCCATGGTTCACGACCTCATCGACGCCGGCCATCAGGTGCTGGGACTGACACGCTCGGATGCGGGCGCCCAATGGCTTGCCGGCGTTGGAGCCGAAGCGCATCGCGGCGATATCGAAGATCTCGATAGCCTGCGCCGCGGCACAGATGGGGTAGATGGTGTCATCCACACAGCCTTCAATCATGATTTTTCGAAGTTCATGGCGAACTGCGAAGCAGACCGGCAAGCTGTCGAAGCAATGGGTTCCGCGCTGCACGGATCGGACCGCCCTTTCGTCGTCACCTCCGTTGCCATGCTGGGCGCCTCCGCGCGCGGCAAGCCCGCGACCGAAGACAACTTCAATCCTGACCACCCGAACCCCCGCAACGCTTCGGAGTTGACCACTGTCGCTCTGGCACAGCGTGGCGTCAACGTATCGGTGGTGCGCCTGCCGCAAGTCCACAATCCCATCAAGCAGGGGCTCGTCACCCGCCTGATTGAAGTGGCTCGAGAGAAAGGCGTTTCCGCCTATGTCGACGATGGGCTTAACCGCTGGGCTGCGGTTCACCTCAGTGACGCAGCTCGTCTCTACCTTCTGGCATTGGAAAAATGTGTGGCGGGCAGCCGATACCATGCTGTCGCCGAAGAGGGCATACCGCTGCGCACCATTGCCGAAGTCATCGGCCGTGGTCTGAACCTGCCGGTAAAGAGCATTGCCGCCGCGGATGCCCCCGCGCACTTCGGTTGGCTCAGTGCGTTCGCCGGCCACGATATGTCCGCATCCAGCGCGCTGACGCAGGAACGACTGGCCTGGCGGCCCAAAGGGCCGGGGTTGATCCACGATCTTGAACAGATACGCCCGGCATAGACGGCAAAGACATCACACGCCCCGGTTCGGTCAGTCGTAGAAACTAAACTGTCCACACAAAAAATAGGGCAATACTATTCTTGCCCGAGCTGGACCCCGGCGTCGGCGAGTACTGCACCATCTCCCTCGCTTTTGAGCCAATCGCGCAGCCGGGTCAGCTCTTCGTCCTGCCGATTGTTCATGGTGCAAAAAGCAAAAACCGCTCCGCAGGGCACAAAGCCCAGTGGAGCGACCAAGCGCCGGCGGGAGATTTCCCGTTCAACCAGCAATTCCGGGGCAATGGCAACGCCGAGTCCTGCCGCTGCGGCTTCCAGCATCAGGGGCAGGTGATCAAATTGCCGGCCGCCGCCGAAATCGGCTGGATCGAGCCCCTGTGCTACGGCCCATTCGGACCAAGCTTGCGGATGCGAGCTGGTATGCAATAACGGTTGGCCGAGCAGTTCGCCCGGCGCTCCGATGCTGTGCGGCCAATCCGGCGCGCAGACAGGGCCGATCCTCTCTTCAAACAGGTCGACGGCCTCAATCTGGCGAGGCCAGCTTCGACCGCTGACGATCAGGGCATCGACACCCTGCGTCTGCAATTCGGCGATCGCGGCGCTCGTCTGCAAGCGGATACGGAGGTCGGGATGGGCAGCCTCGAACCGGTCGAGGCGAGGAATTAGCCAGTTGGCCAGGAAGCTGCCCGACGCTCCCAGGACAATTTCGGTGTTCCGCGTGCTGCCGGCAATTTCTGCGCAACGGCTTTCCAGCAAGGTCAAAACATGCTCGGTCGCTTGCTGCAGACTCTGCCCCGCGCGGGTCAACCGCACGCCCGCCGCGTGACGCACGAATAGTGATTTCCCCAGCCAATCTTCCAACTGACGTATCTGATGACTGACCGCGCTGTGTGTTACGCACAGCTCTTGGGCCGCGGCCGAGAAACCAGACCGGCGAGCGGCCGCATCGAAGACGCGGAGGGTATTGAGCGGGGGCAGTCGGCGCATGAATTTTAGCTGTGAGTTTTTCTAACACCATTCTGCAAGAAATCATCACTGTTTGGAAGCTATTCGGGCAGATAAGCTGCAAATCTGATTCAAGCAAGAGCGCTAGTGAGCCGGTTTTTTCATCGATCTGCCGGGGATGGACCGGACGCGGCACGCCGGTTCGACCGCTGTAGTTCGACCGCTGTAGTTCGACTGCTGTAGCGGTGCTTACATGCGGAAAATCCTGATACCGGCGCTCCATGCGTTACAGCTCTCCGCCTGACTCTCCTCTGGCACAGAACCACGGACTTCATCTGACCATGCTCAAAGACTTTGAAACGCTTATACCCTTTGTTGCGGTAGCCTTCACCATGTGGGCGACGCCGGGTCCAAACAACATGATGCTCGCTTATTCCGGCGCGCGATTCGGCGTGGTCAAAACCTTGCCGCATGTATTTGGCATACTCACCGGAACGATGCTGCTGAGTACGATTGGCATACTCGCGCTCAAACCTGTTATCGACAGTTGGCCGCAGAGCCTGCTGCTATTAAAAATCGCCGGTTCCTTCTGGCTGGTCCGGATTGGCTGGAAGATGGCTAGCGCCACACGGAGTTCGAGCACGCAGAATAAAGAGCGTCCTATGCGTTTCTTGGCCGCCCTGCTGTTTCAATTTGCCAATCCCAAAGCGATCACGGCAACCGTGGCGCTCGCTTCACTGGTATGGGTGCCGGCAAAAAATAACCCGTGGTTGTTGGGCACCGCCCTGGTGCTCATTCCACCGCTCTGCTTTCTGGCGAACGGCCCTTGGGCGCTGGTCGGCCAGACTATGCGACGCTTCCTGTCGACGCCGTTACGTTGGAGAATATTTACCTTGGCGACTGGAACGCTGACCGCGGTGTGTACTTTGTTTCTTTGGATCTAAGAAGGGGTACGACCAGCGTTCAGCGTCATGATCATGCGTGTCGTCCGCGACCCTTTCACGATGACTTGCAAGCGCTTCGCTTAGCCGACGCGATCTTCGCACCTGGCATCGGCACCGCCGCAGTGGTTTGCTAACCTTCTCCCTTACTGCATCGACAACGAGAAATCGCCGAGCGCACGAGGTGAATCCTTCGATTCCGGCGTTTCGCCCGCGCAGGATCGCCTCAAAGACAGCGTCGCCTCGCAGGACGACTGCCACGCCTCGGGCGCGTGGTGCCCGCGACGCTCGGCGTGACGGGATTCGCATGCCCGCGCGGCACAGGCAATCCCAATCCCGCTTCGCCTAAAGCGCATGGCCTCTCGGGTATAGCTCACATACCATCCATCGAGCATCCAACATGGCCTCCATCGACACCACACATTTGAGCCTGCCGTCCGACATCCCGCCGACCGATCTCGGAACGGAGTCCGCGCCGGCTGCGCAGTCTCCTGCGCGATCCAGTTTGTCCGGCGAACAGCGTTTCCCGGAACCCGCGCCGAAGCGGGCTGCGTCGCCCCCAACCGACGACGCGCCGGCCATGAAGCGCCTCCGCATACCGGTGCCGGCCAGGCCCGAACGCGAGCAGATCGGTATCAGCGCACTAGATCTGGCGTTGGCTGCAACGTCTGCCGCCATCGGGCCTCGCAGCTCCGCCGACACCGAGATCAAGCTCGATAAACTATTCTTCACCGCCGCCGAGCTCACCGCCGTCCAGGCACCCGGCACGAGCGAAGGTGCTTCGACCCAGGCCGCCCACTATAGGGCCGATAACGAAGGCAATAGGTACCGGCTCAAATTCAACAAAGACCGCCCGCAGGTCACTTTCTGCGACGTGTTCGTGCCACGCTTCCTCGAATCGATCGGTTTTCCCGATGAGCCTGCGGCGGCTTTCGTCTGCGACCCGCACAACCAACTGGGCAAGGGTGCGGGCGCGGTCTGGATCGCATCGCCGGAATTGCCGGGCTTCAAGGACGTCGGGGCGTTTCTGGTGGAGTCCGGCATCCATCACGTGGAGCCGGATTTGCGCGCCGCGTACACGCAGCACCTGGACAACCATACCAGGCAGATGGAGCAAGTGCAGGCGTTGATCGCGCAGCCGGAAATCAAAGCTCTACTGGAGCGTTATCCGAAAGGCGGCTTCGACCAACTGGACGAGTCGGAGCATACGCTGCTGCAACCGCTTCGCGACTGCTACCTCAAAGCGTTGCAGGCACAGGACAAGATGCTTCCGTTATTGCCGCCCGTATTCAGTCGGCTATTGCTGCGAAAATTCTACATGAACGAGATCATCGGCAACTGGGACTTCGAAAACCATGATCGCGCGAATACCGGCTACACAGTCAACAATGGAACGGTTCGCGTGCACACCGTCGACTTCGGCAATAGCGGACCGATCGGCTACGGCGGCAAGTTCAAGCATGAAAGCGGAAAATCGGCGATGCAGCCGGCGCGGGTAGACGAACCCGCTGCGCGCATACCGAACAAGTTGATGCCGAGCGGTTATGGGCAAAGCAATTTTTTCCTGGAGCAGGACCTGCATTTCGAGACTGTGTCGCGCACCTTCGGCGGTCTCGGCCAATTGCCACGTTCATCGGTGCTCGGGGGCTTGCTTGCGCCCGTCATCGTCGCCGAACGCGAGCACGATCCATCCGACGGCAGGCCGCACACGGCACCCGACGAGGCGCTCGAAATCGCCTGGCATCTCACTCAACTGCCGCCCGACCGGGGTGCGCGGTTCACGGAACAGATGTTCGAACAAGGGCTCAACCATCCGGATTACGCGATTCGCCGTTTGTTTTCGAAGAAATACACCGGCTACCCGGATGGCGCCGCCCTCGCCCATGCGTATCAACAGCGGATCGACGGCATTATCGCGCGCGCGCAGGAGGGAGGCCAGCTTGAGCGCTGGGCGGCCCGCAATCCGGAGCGCGCGGCCGAAATCTCGGCCCATGTCACTCGAACGCTGGGAAACCACCCGCAGGGACGGGCGGCAATCATCGGCGCTTACGCTTTGCCGGCGTCCGCATAGTTGACCGGCTTGCTTGGTCGGGTCGGCCGGGTTTTCTGCGCCGGAGAGCGGAAATTCATCCAACCCGCCAATCGCCAAAATTGAGGGGCAAATCCCTTCTTTTTTAAACGATAGACAAGGGCCGGCCAGGAACATACTGCATGGGTATAACCACGATCTTTTTATTACCCTGATTTTTGCCCATAGTCAGCACGCCCTTCACAGGAGCCGTCCGCCATGCAGATCCCCAACGCGACTTCGGCGTCGTCCAGTAATTTATCCCCCGGCAACTCATCCAATATCGGCGGCGGCAGCAACAGCAGCGGCCCGTCGTTCCAGTCGTTGCTGAGCGAATTGAACAGCTACGCGAAAGCCAGCCCGGCGCAAGCCATGGAAAACTCGATTCTCGCGCAATTGGGCATTACGCCGCAGCAATTGCAAGCGATGACGCCCGCGCAGCGCGAGAAAGTCGAGGCAGAGGTGCGGGATTTGATGAAGAAGGAATTGCAGGCCCAGCAGCAACAAGCGCTGCAGCAGGCGCAACAGCAGCCCGCGCCGGCAAATTCGTCGTCGACCTCACACGCGTCTTCGTCCACCTCCTCGAAGAAAGGCTCGACCATCGATATCGCGCTCTAAGGCCGCTTGAAATAAGTAACGTTTTTCTTGTCGCCGCAACACAATTTGCGGCTGGAAAATAGGAAAACGGCGCAGGGAAACCGCGCGAAAGTGACGCCATGCTTGCGCCGATTGATGCTTGGCGCAAGCAGGTAGAGCTTGTGCTTTAAAATAGGTCGATGACTTCCAACGCCTCACTCACCGCCCTGCTCTGGATTGTGGCGACCGGCTTTTTTATGCAGACGGTCGACACCACCATCGTCAATACCGCGCTACCGGCAATGGCCGCCAGCCTCGGTGTGCACGCGTTCGACATGAAGTCGGTGGTGGTCGCTTATTCCTTGACCATGGCGATGCTGACGCCGGCCTCGGGCTGGCTGGCCGACCGCTTCGGCACGCGGCGCATCTATTTTGCGGCGATCCTGGTGTTCGCCACAGGCTCGGTACTGTGCGCCAGTTCGCACAGCGTATGGCAACTGGTCGCGGCGCGGGTGGTGCAAGGCATCGGCGGCTCAATGTTATTGCCGGTCGGGCGGCTCGCGGTATTACGCACTTTCCCCAGCGAAGGTTATCTGGCCGCCCTGGCCTTTGTTTCGATTGCGGGCCAGGCGGGTCCCCTGCTCGGCCCGGTGCTGGGCGGCTGGCTGGTGCAAGTTGCATCGTGGCATTGGATCTTTCTGCTGAATGTGCCGATAGGCGTCGCCGGGTGCGCCGCGGTGTGGTATTTCCTGCCGCGCGAGCCCAATGCGGCGGCGGCTCCCTTCGACATGCCGGGCTTTATCCTGCTGTCGATTTGCATGGTGGCGTTTTCACTGGCGCTCGACGCACCCGTGCGCAAAAACGGCAACGGCGCCGAGCTGTTATGGAACGCCGGCTTGCTGCTCCTCAGCATCCTGGCCGCGTTGCTCTACGTGCTGCTCGCGCGGCGGCGGCGTCATGCGCTGTTTCCGCTGTCGATCTTCAAACAAGCCGGCTTTAGTTTAGGCTTGTTCGGCAATCTGGTGGCGCGCACCGGAGCCAGCGCGGTACCATTCCTGCTGCCCTTGTTGCTGCAACTGCAGTTGGGTTATTCACCGCTGCAATCGGGGATGATGATGCTGCCCGTGGCCCTCGCCGGGGTCGCCACCAAACGCGCCATCACGCCGCTGGTGCAACGTTTTGGCTACACCAACTTTCTGGTGTTCAACACCGCGGTGGTCGGCCTGTCGATTGCCGGCTTTGCCACGCTTTCTCAAGCTTGGCCTTTGGCCCTGCAAATCGTGCAGTTGGCGATTTTCGGCGCGGCCAATTCTTTGCAATTTACGGCGATGAACGGGGTGACGCTGAAAGACCTGGGACGCGAATATTCAAGCAGCGGCAATAGTCTGTTTTCGATGGTGCAGATGTTGGCAATCGGCATCGGCGTCACCCTCGGCGGCGCTCTGGTACAGACCTTCTCGGCGCGATGGTCCAATCCTTTGCTGGCGTTTCGCCTGACCTTTATCTGCGTCGGGCTGGTCACCTTACTGTCTGCATTGGTGTTTGTGCGGCTGGGCACGGTCAGGCGCAGCATGGCGGCGTCTGCCTGAGTACCCATCCTTGCCGGATAAAACCGGCGTCACCGCCTCGCGCTCACCACACTCGCCTGGCTAAATCGCTCGCTTGATCCGTCGCTTGATCCTCTTGCTGCAGCAGCAGGTTCGCCGCAGAGGGATAAAGCGGCGTGTCGGTCTGACGCAGGGCGTATAACCTCAACAATTCCCAATATCCTCCGTGAATCACAAAGTTGCCGCATTTTTCGCGATACGCGTCGCGCCGCATCTGATACACCCGAGGCAAGTGGTACCAGGGCACGCGCGGCAAATCGTGATGAATCAGGTGGTAGTTGTTATTCAGGTAAAGCAGGCGCATCAGCGTTCCCGCCTCATTGATCGCAATCCGCGCTTTGGCGGCGGGTGCCGCGCGATGCTCGCGGAATGAACGCGCCATCGCCAGCGATTGCGTCGGCCACGAAATCGCCAGCAGGTAATACCAATAAGGAATACCGATGCGGGTGTCGAGCCAGACCAGCATCGCGATGACCAGCGCGCCATGCATAAGCCACATCCGAAGATAACGGAAATCGCCCTGCAGCCACTCGCGAACCGCGTCCGCCAGGAGCGCAAACACCATCATCGGCGGCCCCACCAGCAGCCGTCCGATAAAAGTCTTGCGCACGTGCCAGAGCGCGCGATGGCACTGTGACATTTGCTGCCAACGGTGGGCCTGCACATAATTGCTTTCCGGGTCCACGCCGGGCACCGTCAAATCCTCATCCCGGTGATGCGCCAAGTGCTTGTCGCGGTACAGCGCATAAGGCGACCAGATGGCAAACGGAGCGCAGCCCAGGATCTGGTTGAGGCGCGCCGAACGCGTGGGATGGCCGTGCAGCAACTCATGCTGCAACGACATATACCAGGCGTTCAAGATGACCAAGGCCAGGGTGGTCGCCGGTAAGCGCAGATGCCCTGCACCGAACAGCATCAAAGTCCCGAACCAGCCGCCGTAGATCAGCGCGAGCAGAAGCCAGGTGGGCCATTCCGTGCGCGCGGTATGGCCTTGCTCCAAGCGGATGACCGCGCGTTCGTGTTGCGCATCGAAATATTCTGACATGGTTCCTTGAGCCTGACCGCCACCATTGATGTAGACCGCTCAAGCCAGACGCGGATAAATCATTTTTTGCGCCTCGTGTTCCATCCGGGAGATCCGTTCGTACTCGGCCCACCCCAATGTGTCGAAGCGCCTCAGTTTCAGCCGCGCCGCAAGCCCCGCATCGCAGATCAAGAGATGATCGAGACTGACGCGTATCGCCTGCAACACCTCTTGCGGCACCTGGCTCGACGCGATCAGCGGCAAACCCGGCGCCAATTGCGTGTGCCCGATCACGCGTACCGCGGCAACCAGATCCGGCCGCAGGTCTCGCACAAAAGCCAAGCTGACACAGTCGATCGATGCCACGTCGGCCCGTCCATCCGCCACAGCCTGCAACGAACCGAGGTGCGAGCCGGTCGTCACCACCGCCTCGAAGAACACGCCATCCGCGGCCAACGGCGCCACCGCGTGCCGCAACGCATTCATGCCGCTATGCGAATCCCATTGGCTCACTGCCGCGACCTTGCCGCGACATGCTTCGAGCCGGTCAAGTCCACTCGCGGCAGCCACCACGATTTCGCTGCGATAGAGCGGACCGTCACATCCGGCCACCTCAAACACCGGCGTCGCCACCAGTTGCACGCGATCACGCAAGTGCCGAACCAGCGGGTAACCGCAGGTTTGCGAGAGGAGTAGATCAGGCCGCTGCCAGAACGCAAGCAGGGGGTCAGGCGGGTCGACGATGGCAAGCTCCCCGGCCAGGCCGTCGCGGCGCAGGCTGGTGCGAACATGTTCCAGCAAGGCACGCCAATCGGCCGCGAGCGCGGGCGTGACGTTGTACATCGGCAAGGCCATTAACTGCATAAAGAGGGTGCCCAAATCAGTGCCTCAGCATCGAAGAACCTATGAGGTCCGAGTTTAACCAGCACGCTCGTGCTGCGTTATATCGATTGCGGCTATTCATAGCGTGGCAGGGCATCGGAGGCATGGCGTTTTGTTTTGCTCGATTATGATATATTGTGCTCAGTTATGAATTATTCAGAACACCCTAGCTGAGAACGGCATGCAAAGAACACGGCTTGAAGCGCTGGACAGTCTGCTCCCGGAGCAACGCGAGACCCTTATCCTCGAACGCTTGCGTATGCATGGGCGGGTGTTGGCCGCCGAACTGGCGCTGGAACTCGGCACCTCGGAACATACGGTGCGCCGTCATCTGCGCAATCTGGCCGACGCCGGTCATTGCAAGCGCGTCTACGGCGGCGCATTGCTGACCTCCCCCGCCGCGACCGGCGCGGCCATACGCATGGGCGAGGCCGGTGAGCGCAAAGCGCGCCTGGCGCGCGCAGCGGCATCCATCGTCCGGGCCGGCCACATCATCCTGCTCGACGCCGGCTCGACCAATATCGCTATCGCCGCGGCGTTGCCGGAGAACGCCAATCTCACCGTCGTGACCAATTCTCCCGATGCGTGTTCGCGCATCCTGGGCCGCGCCGGATTCGAGGTGATACTGCTCGGTGGGCGGCTTAGTCAGCTCGGGGCCGGGACAGTCGGCGCCACGGCATTGCTGCAAATTCAGCAGATCAAAGCCGATCTATGTTTTCTTGGGGCATGCGCGCTGGATCTGACCGAGGGCGTGGCCGCTTTCGACGCGGAGGAAGCCGAGATCAAACGTGCCATGATCCAGTCAAGCAGCCAGGTCGCACTCGCCATGACTTCAGAAAAATTGATGACGGGCGCGCCGTTTTCTATCGCGGCGACCGCGACCATCGAACACCTGATTCTGGAATCGGACGTTTCACCCGAGCGGCTGGATGCTTTCTCCCAGGTCTGCGGCAACGTACTGGTGGCTCGCTGATGAAACCGATTGCGCAGCGTAGTGCCACCACCGCGGTGTTTCTCGCCAACGGCATCGGGATCGGCGCATGGGCGGTTGAAGTTCCGCGCATCAAGGAAAGTTTGCGGTTAACCGACACGGCACTGGGACTCGCCTTGTTCGCCTTCGCTTTAGGCGCCATCATCGCCATGCCGCTGGCGGGCCGCTTGGCCTCACGCTTCGGCAGCGGCCGCATCACCGCATGGCTGGCCATCATCTTTGTGATGGCTTTACCGCTACCGGCCTTGATGCCGAACCTGGCCTGCCTATGCCTCGCACTGCTCGCCTTGGGCCTGGCCAACGGGGCGCTGGATGTCTCGATGAATGGTCATGCAAGCACCATCGAAGGTATCTGGCAAGCGCCGATCATGTCGTCATTTCATGCGGCGTGGAGCCTGGGCGGCCTGCTGGGCGCGGCCTCCGGCGCGGCGATTCAGGCTGAAGGTTTTGGCGTTCTGGGAGGGCTGCTGCTGCCCGACCTGGCAATCGGCGCCCTGATTTTTATCAGCGCGGCATTGGCCCTGCGCAATCTTGGACCACGGATCAAAGAGACCGCCGGCGGCTTGAGAATACCCAGTGCCGCCATCATGAAACTCGCGCTGCTCGCGTTTCTCTGCATGCTGGTCGAAGGCGCGGTGGCGGATTGGAGTGCGGTGTTCCTGCGCGCGCAGCTTAGTACGCATGCCGGCGCCGCCGCACTCGGTTATTCCTCCTTCGCGTTCGCCATGGCCGCTTGCCGCGTGGCAGGCGATAGTTCTGTGCAACGCTGGGGTCCGGCAGCCGTCATCTCGGCCGGCGGCTTGATTGCCGCCGGCGGACTGGCGCTGGTGCTGAGCTGGCCCAATGAAGTGACTGCCTGCGTCGGCTTCGCCCTGGTCGGTATCGGCTTGGCCAATATCGTGCCGGTTATCTTCAGTGCCGCGGGCCGGTCAACTTCACCTCCGGCCGCGGGCGTCTCGATGGCCGCCACCATGGGTTATCTTGGCTTTCTGCTGGGGCCGCCGCTGATCGGATTCGGCGCGGGCTGGGTCGGACTGCGGCTGGCCTTGACTACGCTGGTACTGGCTACGGTGATTGTGGCCGCGATCGGCGGCCGGGCGGTGAGGACGGCGGCACATCAAGCGGCGGTTTAGTTCAGGCCGGCTCCTGAATCTTCCCCGCCTTACGCATGCGCCACATGCTGCCGGATCTGGAGCAGCACATCACCCAACTGTTCGCGCGCCCGTTCGGTATCGAAATGGGTTTGCAGATTCATCCAGCTTTGCGCGTCCGTGCCGAAGAATGCAGCGAAACGCACTGCCGTATCAGCCGTAATCCCACGCTTGCCATGCACGATCTCATTGATGCGGCGCGCCGGTACGCCAATCGCCTTGGCCAGTGCGTATTGGGTCACACCCAAGGGCTTGAGCCAATCTTCGGAAAGGATCTCGCCGGGTGTGGCGAGGGGAATGTGCCGAGCCATGTGCCGCTCCTCAGTGATAGTCGACGATTTCGACCTTGCTGGCGTTGCCGCCATCGAAGCAAAAACAGATGCGCCATTGGTCGTTAATGCGCATGCTGTATTGACCTGCCCTGTCGCCGCTCAAGAGCTGCAAACGGTTTCCCGGCGGCACACGCAGAAAGTCCAGGGTTGCCGCAGCCTGAAGCTGTTGTAACTTCCGCATGGCAACCTTCTCGACGTTGGCAAAACGGGCCGCCCTGCGCCCATGCAATAACGCTCGCGTATCGCGGCACGTAAACGAAATGATCACTGGATAATATCGCCCTGCGTTAATAACGTCAAACGTTACTACTTTGATGACGTCGACATGACTCGCTGCAGATCGGCGGCAAGAACGTGTTAATGGGTAACAATAAAAGATAAAGAGTTCCGCTACGGCGGCGGGTAAGCGCCCCAAAACATCGCGATCCGCCTGCCGCGCCCGCGATGGCGTAAAATACGCGCTTTGCTACAGATCCCACACAATTCATCATAAAGCTCGCTTCCACGCAAGGCATCCTCGCCGAGCTCAAAGCGGGCCGTATGGTCATCCTCGTCGATGAAGAAGATCGCGAAAACGAAGGTGATCTGGTCCTCGCGGCCGACTTCGTCACGCCCGAGGCAATCAATTTCATGGCGCGTTTCGGCCGTGGCCTGATCTGCCTGACGCTGACGCAAGAACGTTGCCGCCGCCTGAACCTGCCGTTGATGACGCAACGCAACGGCACCCAGTACGGCACCGCCTTTACCGTCAGCATCGAAGCGGCTGAGGGCGTGACCACCGGGATTTCGGCTGCCGACCGCGCCCGCACCGTGCAAACGGCGGTGGCGCGCGATGCGCGCGCCGAAGATATCGTCCAGCCCGGCCATGTGTTTCCCATCATGGCGCAACCGGGCGGGGTGATGGTCCGGGCCGGCCATACGGAAGCCGGCTGCGACCTGACCGCGATGGCGGGCCTGACGCCTGCCGCGGTGATCTGCGAGATTATCAAGGACGACGGCACCATGGCGCGCCTGCCGGACTTGATGGTGTTCGCCGAAGAACATGGCCTCAAAATCGGCACCATCGCCGACCTGATTCATTACCGCAGCCTGACCGAGTCGATTGTCGAGCGGGTCGCGGAACGCGTCATGCATACCGCGCACGGCCCTTTCCGCGCCATGATGTACCGCGACACGCCGACCGGCTCGCCGCATATCGCACTGGTCCGCGGCACGCCCAAGCCCGATATCGAAACCCCGGTGCGGGTGCATGAGCCGCTGTCGGTACTCGATTTGCTTGAAGTCGATTGCTCGACGCACTCGTGGACCATGGACGCGGCGCTGCGCGAGATCGCCGCGCGCGACCATGGCGTGATCGTCTTGCTGAATTGCGGCGATTCGCGCGATACGGAGCTTGAACTATGGTCGCGCGAATGGATGGATAAAATCGACGAGCCGCAATTGATGCATTGGGTTGAACGCTTTGTCACGGTAGCGGAACGCTGGCAGCGGGTGCTTCGTGGTGAAGTACCCGCTGCAACACCCAACGGCAAGTCGGCTTTCGATCATCTGAACCGACACGACTCTGCTCGACATGCTCGTTTATCCATACCGCTAGGTCGTGAAAGATAAGCCGAAAAAATGTTGCTCCACCGTTCAGGGCATGACCGGTGAATCAACATGGCAAACACGGTGCCGCTTAGGCAAGCGGTTTATTTAGCGTGCCCTGATCGTGTCCAAGAAAATGCCAGGAACCCGGACCTCAGGATCGGCCTGATGACCGGGGACCAGGCAAAGGTCAATCTCACGACTTTCGAGGTGCAGGACGAGGTTTGCCGTTCGGTAGAACTGCCGACATTTTTTTCCGGTCACCGCTGGTTTTATCAAGCACTCCCTGTGCCATAGCGATCGCGCTATCGGCATGCAGCATAATTTTGGAATGATTAAGCGCATCTATTTCACGCCGCAGAGCCGCCTGCTGGTTATCCAAAACATTCAGATGGGCATTTACCGCGAGTAACTTACGTTGCAAGCCCGGGTTACCCGTGCTCTTTGCCTGCCGCTCAAGTGACGCTTGCGTCCCAACCAAGACCATTCGCTGTCTTGATATGACGTTAATTGCATCGGCGGTCTGCTGATTCAGGTCTGTTACTTTCTTATTAAATGCGGCAATTTTTTCGGTAACCGGGCGAGTATCAGGCGTGGGTTTAGTGGCGCGCCGCGCAACTTTGGGCTTGGCAACGGACGACGTGTTATGCCCAGCAACCGGCCCAGGTTCAGACGTCGAGTTAATTAAGCCCCGTAGAGATGCCGGCCTCGGCGGAACAGGCGGCCCCACAGGCTTGGTAGCCGGCCCAGGTTCAGGCGTCGAGCTAGTGAAGCCCCGCAGAGATGCCGGCCTCGGCGGAACAAGCGGCCCCACACGTGAACGCGGTTGGCCGGCAGCATCGCCGCCAGTCGCCTTTGTTGCGTCAAAATGCCCGTTTACTGGAGGCTCAATCACATGGGCAAAACCCTTCGGCGATTGATAGCCCATCCCTTTGAGATGAGCATCCACGGCGGCACGAAGTTCCGCGTTTGACGGAACTGGCCTCCTCCATTCACCTACAGGTGTTTTGGGACCGCTACCCATGATCGACAACTTGGCCAGCAGTTTTTTCATCTGCCCGCTTACGGCATCACTTGCGGTATCCAATTTTGCCACCACCCGGTCGCCTAGCTTGCCCAGACCGGACATGACCGACTGCGGTACTTGTTTCGCACGTGAAATTGCATCAAGCGCACCAAATCCCGCTACGTTGTGAATTTTCATAGATCTCTCCTAAACCCGCGGTCGGGCGACAAATTGCCGACGGCGGGCACCGACGCCCACACCAGTTTGCGTAACGATTCGGCCGCGTCGACCAGCGTGCTCAGGCGTGCCTGAGCTTCAGGCAAACCGGTGCATGCGTCAAAGCGGTGATGCAGCAATAGGGAACGGGTATCGGGCTCCAACGCCAGCGTGCAACCTTGGGTCGTATTCCAGAACAGGTTGGCCGCCAGCAATTGCTCCAGAAAACTGCTTTTGCTCGCGCCCGGTAAATTGGCCACAAAAGCAGACAGGCAGATAGCGGCAGGTTGCCGCTGCAGGCTGACCACGATTTCGTCGAGCTTGAGCACGCAAGTGCCGCTGCTGTCGAAAACCAGTTGATCCATGCCCATGGCCACGCCCAGCTCAGCCAATAAGGCATCTCCATCGAAATTTTGCATCTTCGCCACCCTCCGCGTAATAAACCCGGACTTAAGTGACTATAAAGAGATAGAGAGTTCCGCCGAAAGCCTGGTCTTATGTGACTCGAACCCGGCCCGAAATCCCCCAAAACATCGCGATCCGCCTGCCGCGCCCGCGATGGCGTAAAATACGCGCTTTGCTACAGATCCCACACAATTCATCATGAAGCTCGCTTCCACGCAAGACATCCTCGCCGAGCTTAAAGCGGGCCGTATGGTCATCCTCGTCGACGAAGAAGATCGCGAAAACGAAGGTGATCTGGTCCTTGCGGCCGACTTCGTCACGCCTGAGGCGATCAATTTCATGGCGCGTTTCGGCCGCGGCCTGATCTGCCTGACGCTGACGCAAGAACGTTGCCGCCGCCTGAACCTGCCGTTGATGACGCAACGCAACGGGACCCAATACGGCACCGCCTTTACCGTCAGCATTGAAGCGGCTGAGGGCGTGACCACCGGGATTTCGGCGGCCGATCGCGCCCGCACCGTGCAAACGGCGGTGGCGCGCGATGCGCGCGCCGAAGATATCGTCCAGCCCGGCCATGTGTTTCCGATCATGGCGCAACCGGGCGGGGTGATGGTCCGGGCCGGCCATACGGAAGCCGGCTGCGACCTGACCGCGATGGCGGGCCTGACGCCTGCCGCGGTGATCTGCGAGATTATCAAGGACGACGGCACCA
>Ga0302178_10000952_pt1 | contig 25299 bp, 21 predicted proteins | sample I_Palsa_E1_3_FD_198790 | JGI IMG/M metagenome (GOLD analysis project Ga0302178, IMG submission 198790) | Peat permafrost microbial communities from Stordalen Mire near Abisko, Sweden - I_Palsa_E1_3 | ecosystem: Environmental > Terrestrial > Soil > Palsa > Peat permafrost | place: Sweden... | reverse complement strand
CCCAAGGACATATGGCCGTCGCGTACGACGATGGCGATCCCCTCGCCGACGATGGACGACCCCGAGATGGGCCCGAAGACCCGCGAGTCACAGGAGCCCGAGCGGTTGTCGCCCAGCACGTAGTACTGGTTCTGGACGAGCGTGGTGCTGGGGATCGGCCTCGAGCCGACCTGGCCGGAGCGGGGGTTGTACCATCCCCGTTCGAGAAGCGGCCGCCCGTCGACGAAGATCGTATTGCCGATGGACCAGATCGTCTGGCCGGGTAGCGCCACGACCCGGAGCACGAGGTCACCACCGCCTCCGACGACGGTGCAGGGCAGGAAGTGCGGGGGGCGGAAGACGACGATCTGGCCGGTGTGGATGGGGCCCTCAAGCAGGCCTGACTTAGCGACGAGGATCCGGTCGCCCGCCTGGAGGGTGGGCGACATCGCCCCACCGGGCACCGAGAAAGACTGGACGACGAAGGCCGGGACGAGCCACGCGGCGAGCGCCGCCACGACGAGGAGAATGGCCATCTTGGCCAGGAGCGGGCCGTGCCGGCGAGGGCGCCGCTGGCGGTCCGGTCGTATCGGCGCCGCGGAAACGTAATCCGTCGGATCGGTGCTGAGGCCCCGCAGGCGGTAGTCGAGTTCTTGCGGCGACCGAACGGCGGTCCCTCGATGGGCGGCCACGCCGCGACCGTGCCGGCCGGGGCCGGCGGCGGCGCCGGGAGGCGGGCGGCGCTCCGGGCGCTGCGGAGGACCGTCGGCCATGACAGCCGGGGAATCGCCGTCGTTGGAGGACGACGGGCTCATCGTGAACCTCTCCTGCTTGATGCGGCCACGAGGAACCGGTGCACCCCTTCGGTCTCGCCGTCGTCTAGCTCCGCGAAGACGACGCCGAAGTGCGTGCCGGCTCTGATGCTGCGACTCCAGCTGATCCAGCTCGCCACGTTAAGGCAGATCCGCGATGTAGTCACCTCGGCTTCGAGCAGGAACGGCCGGCCGAGCGCCGCGCCCGGCGCGAGCATACGGGGCGCCTCGGGCAGCACGCACTGCACCCCGCCCTCGCTCAGATCGACAAGGCCGACGGAAATGGTGGCACGCCCCCAGAGGATGTGTGCCCGGCCGTCGACGGGCACCCGCACATGGCGGCGACGTTCGGTTGCCACCCTCCCGAGGCCGCTCGTCAGGCCGGCCGCCTGGCTGTGGCCGTTGGCGGCCGGTCCATGGACACCCGAGCCGGGGCCTCCTCCTGCGAACGCGCCTACGTAGCCGTTGGCTTGCGCGGCGCCAGGTACCAAGGCTTCGATCTTCGGCTGGGACGATCGGAGACGACGGAGGCGACGAGGCGAGACGCGCTTTCTCCCGACCGACTCGAGGCCATAGGCACGCCGCTCGACGGGCGACAGGTCGGACCAGTTCGCCGGCATCCGCCGGATGAACGACGGTACGCCTTCGGCCGCCTCAGCGCTGAGTTGCCTGCCCCAGCCCGCCGCCACCGAGGCCGCCTGGACGAAGCTCACCTTCACGGCGCTCGGGTGGTAGGGCAGATCGAACAGGCCCGGGTCGTCGAGCCAGTCGGGGCTGCCGACGGTGATCGCCTGGGCGACATCGGGCCAGCGCACTCTCGCGAGGAGGTACGGGGCGGCGCGATCGGTGAGCACGAGGTACGTCATCTCGCCCCGGTCCGGTATCCCTGTGTTGGGTACCCCCGGCTTTGGTCTCACTGAGTCGGGTATCCCCGTGTTTGGTATCCCGGTGTTTGGTATCCCGGTGTTTGGTATCCCCGTGTTTGGTATCACTGCCGCCCTCGGCGAGCCGCGGACACCAGCAAAAGAGCCCGCGGCGGCTTGCGATAGCGGCCCGATGCTCGGGACGCAGGGTCGCGGTGACCGTGCGACGGGTATTCCCGCATAACTACGACAACCATCTGCCCGCCCCCCCACACGCTGCGGCAACTCTCCCCTTGGTGCCTGCTAGCGATGATCAGGTTAGCACGGCGTTGCGGCGAATCGACCCACTCTATGACGCTTCATTGAGCGTTAACCCAAAATTGACATTCGCCCCTATGGCTGGGTATTTAATCCTTTCTGGCTGCGAATTTCATGGCGGGCTGGTCTCGTTTGATGCTCTGGCCAACGCTTAGCGGGCGGCCGGCCGCTTGGACAGGACCTGCGCTCCGGCGGCCTCATAGGGCAAAGTGACAGCCGGGGCTAAACGAAATCAGAGCAATCTAGAGTGTCCGCCGTTCCAGGCGAACCCCGACCGCTTGCGCCTCGTGAGGAGCCGTGAACAGGTATGACACCGACCCCGGACCGTACCAGCCGGCTCCGGCGCCGTCCCGTGCTCCTCGTCGCCGCCCTCACGCTGAGCGCCGCTATCGCGCTGGGCACCGCCTGGCTGCTGACTGGCGGCGCAGCGGACTCCGCCAGCCGGACGGCCTCACCCGGCCAGCCGGATTTCGGACCGAACGTCTACGTTTTCAGCCCGGGCATGCCGCAGAGCCACATCCAGGCCAGGGTCAACTCGATCGCCAACCAGCAGGCCGGCAACCAGTTCGGCACCCAGCGCTACGCGCTGCTGTTCGAACCGGGCACCTACGGCTCGGCCGCGGACCCGCTATACCTCCAGGTTGGCTACTACACCAGCGTGGCCGGCCTCGGGGCCTCCCCGGGCGACGTCGTCATCAACGGCGCCGTCGATTCCTTCAACCAGTGCTCCCCGCCCGCTAGCAGCAACTGCACCGCGCTGGATAATTTCTGGCGCTCGCTGTCTAACCTGACGATCAACTTCCCGACGCCGCCGAGCGGCGCACCGTGCCTACACACGGCTGAATTCTGGGCGACGTCCCAGGCGTCACCCGTGCGACGGGTCGAGTTCAATGGGTTGACCTCGCTGGAGGACTACTGCTCGAAGCCGAGCTACTCCAGCGGCGGCTTCATCGCCGACTCGAAGTTCTCCGGGCACCCCGTGCTCAGCGGCACCCAGCAGCAGTTCCTCGTCAGGAACAGCACTCTCGACGGCTGGAGCAACGGCGTGTGGAATCAGGTCTTCTCCGGCGACGTGGGGGCGCCCGCGCAGAACTTCGGCTCGGGCGGGCAGTACACAACGCTGGCGGCCAGCCCGGTCACCGCAGAGGAGCCGTTCCTGCGGGTGGACTCCGGCGGTAACTACAGCGTGTTCGTTCCGGCGGTGCAACACGGCTCAGCGGGACCGTCCTGGGCCAGCGGCCCGACGCCGGGCACCGCCATCGCAATCCGGCGGTTCTTCATCGCCACCCCCGGCGACCCGGCGCCGGTGATCAACGCGGCGCTAGCCCGGGGGCAGGACCTGATCCTCACTCCAGGCGTCTACCACCTGAACCAGACCCTTGAGGTCACCCGGCCGGACACGGTGGTGCTCGGCCTCGGTTTCCCCACCATGGTGCCGGCGAACGGCATCGTCTCGATGCGGGTAGCCAGTGTTCCTGGCGTGAAGCTGTCTGGGATGATCTTCGACGCCGGGCCGGTGAACTCCCCGATGCTGCTGCAGGTGGGCAGCCAGCCCGGGCCCGGGGACCCGGCGGACCCCACCCTGGTGCAGGACGTGTTCTTCCGCATCGGCGGCGCCACGCCGGGCCAGGCGACCACCAGCCTCGTGGTCAACAGCTCCCAGGTAATCCTCGACGACATCTGGGCCTGGCGGGCCGACCATGGCCAGGGTGTCGGCTGGACCGAGAACGTGGGGGACACCGGCGTCGTCGTCAACGGGGACCACGTGACCGCCTATGGGCTGTTCGTCGAGCACTATGAGAAGTACGAGGTGATCTGGAACGGGGAAAACGGCACGGACATCTTTTTCCAGAACGAGATGCCGTACGACCCCCCGAGCCAGGCCGCCTGGATGGCCAATCCCACCACCGACGGCTACCCCGCGCTCCTGATCACGGTCCGGGCCGCGCGCTTCCAGGGGTACGGGATGGGCAGTTACAGCTACTTCAGCCAGGGCGTGCCGATCTTGGCCAGCAACGCGTTCGAGACCGCTAGCCCCCCCGGAAGCGAGCTCCACGACCTGCTTACGATCTTTCTTAGCACCGCCGGGTCCGGCGGGATTGAACATGTGGTGAACGGCACTGGCAGCTCGTCGACGGCCAAGAACCCCGATACCGCGGTGGATGTGGTCCGCTATCCGTGACGCACTTGGCTCGGCTTGATCGGTCAGGAGCCGGAAACGTCGCTGCCTGGCTCCTGGCCGGTTTCCGGCGGGCGGTCCGACGGTACGCTCGCGTCGAGCAGCGCGGTGGAGCCGGCCGGGCGGGTCACGGCGTCCTCGGTTCGCTGCCGCAGGCGCTCGAGCGCCTCGCCGTCACCGAGCGGGACGGTGGCCTCCAGGCGGGTGCTCGCCTGTACCTCGGGCAGGTCCATGACCGCGTCGACCAGGCTCGCCCGGGTGCCCGGGGGAATGTGCCCGGACGCGGCGTGCAGCGAGGTCCTGGCGGTCCCCTCCGCGCCTTCGGCCGTCGTTACCTCGGCCGCCGCGACCGTCTGGTCGCCATCTTTGACTTCGATGTGCCGTGGCGTATCAGGATTGCTCATCAGATGCCTCCTGGGGAATCGCTTGTCGTGCGAGACCAACCGCACCAGGCCATCTGCCTTTGCCTCAGCGTAGCCTCCTGGCCCACCCGGCATGCGCAGCCGTATTCGTAGTTCAGGTCCGGGCTAGTTCAGGCCTGGTTCTGCCCATGCCCAGGACCGCCTGGATGAAACGGGGTCGCCGTGCCTTAATCCACTGGGGTCATACGGCCGGGGTGACGATCCCGTACTCGTGGATCTTGCGGTAGATCGTCGCCCGCGACATGCCCAGTGATCCGGCTCCCCTGGCTTTGTTGCCCTGGTGGTCCAGCAGGCTCTGCACGATGGCGTCGCGTTCCATCGACTCCAGGGGGCTGAGCAGCCGACGGCTCACGCTCCAGCATTCCGGCGGAAGGTCACCCAGCTGGATCGTGCCGGTGCGCCGGTGCTTGACCACCCGTTTCAGGACGTGCCAGAGCTGCTCGATGTTGCCCGGCCAGTTCGACCGCAGCAGTAGATGCATCGCCTCGGGCGAGCAGACCGGCGGGTCGTGAGGGTTCAGCCTAGCCAGGAAAAACGGCACGAGCTCACGCAGGTCCTCTATGTGGTGGCGGAGCGGGGGAAGCTCCACGGCGCCGGGGAAGAACTTCAGCAGCCCGGCCAGGTCGCCGCTGGCCGGGCCCTGGCTGAGCGTGACCGCAACCCACAGAACCTGCTGCCTGCCCACCGCCAGCGCTTGCTCCAGCGCTATCCACAGCGCCTGAAGCCGCAGCGGGCTGAGCCGGTCGACGTGCCGGATGACCAAGCTCCCCTCGCCCTCAAGCAGTTCGCCCAGCGCCCGGACCATCCAGTCGTGGTCACCGGCTTCGGCGGCATCCAGCACGTGGAACGCGCCGTCCGCGGTGCGGCGCCGGTGAACAGCCCGCAGCAGCGCCAGCTTGCCGGCTCCGGGCTCGCCCTCCAGCGAGAGCCACTCGCCCGAGGCGCAGGCCGCCTCCACCTGACGGCAGCCGCGCAGCCACAGCGGACCTGAGCCCACCAGGGCGGGCCCGAACCTCCGCGCCTGCCAGCCTGCCCCCACATTCACCGCTGCCTCACCGGCCGGCTCGATCAGCTTGACGTGCACCACGCCGCTGACGAGCCGCCGCCCGCCCTTCCCGGGCAGGGGACGGCAGTGCATCCGCGCCCTGGCCCCCGTCGGCAGCTCGACATCCACCTGAGCAGAGTGGCCGCCGACCAGCGCGGCAGCGGCATGGCCGAGGAGCGCGGCCTGGTCGCCAGGGTCGAGCGTGTCCCGCGCCTGGTCGTTCATCAGCACCATGTCATTGGTGAGCGCAAAGACGAATCCGCCCACGTACCGGCAGGTCCGCAGGTACTCCCGCAGCAGCTGGAACTCCTCCGTGCTGCTGTCGTCGAGCAGGCCCTGCGTGACCTGGCGGGCCGTGCTCCGGGCGAGCGCGATCAGCAGCCGGCCGGCGTCCTTGCACCAGCTGGTCAGGTTCACGACGCCGGCGACCTGGCCGGAGATCGGGTGCCGGATCGGCACCGCGGCGCAGGCGAGGTCCTCAAGGTGCTCGGCGTAGTGCTCGTGCCCGAACACGTGCGCCGCCTGGCCACTCTCCAGCGCGGTGCCGATCCCGTTGGTGCCGACGAACTCCTCGGCGTAGCTGAAGCCCGGCGCCAGCTGAACGCGGTCGAGGTGCCGCTCAAGATCGTGGTCGGCGGTCAGCCTGGACAGCGCCACCCCATGCGCATCGGCGAGGATGACGCTGACCGGCTCGCCCTGAAGACTCTCGCCCAGGTTCTGCAGCACCGGCAGGGCGGTGCGGGCCAGCGGGATGTCGAGGTCGGGATCGCGGACGTAGGAGAGGTCAATGCGGTCGGCCACAACATGCCACTCCCGGGAGCGCCGCCAAGACGCCAGGATCGTGTCACGCACCTGGCCAGGCTCGACGGGCTCCGCGGTCAGGAACCGTTCCCTGGCCTGGGCCAGCTGACTGTTATCGGTCACCTCCGGCCGCAAACGGCCGGGACCCTGGCTTGCCCCAAGATATTCATCTGGTCACCGGTTCCACATCGGCAGCCGCCGGGCCAGGGATCTGGCCCAGCGGCTTGCAACGGGCACCGGCAGCCTCAACCGGATGCGCGGCACGGCGAGCGCCATGACCACGGCGATGGCGAAGGCCAGGCCGGCGGGCGTGCGCTCCTGCGGTAGCCCCGGATAGTTAGCCGTCGTTGGCGGCTGAGTTCCGGTGCCTGCCTTGCACGCTACGCTCGCCGGCGATAACTAGCAACTTTTTTCCAGAATTTTTTAACATGCTATTGATCCTGCCGCCCATGGTGCGCAAGGAGACGGAGCTCACCGCATGACGCTTGCTAGCCGTAGCTCCGGATTATCCGTGCTGGTCAGAGGCTAATGCTGCGCCCCCTGGGGTATTTGATACCTCAGGGGGCGATGAGGCATGGGGGAAATGCCGCGGCTGATCACGCCGATGATGGCCAGCCTGCGCCGCGCGCTGCCGCACGATGACGACCGGTACGGGTGGGAGTTCAAATGGGACGGCGTACGCGCGATCGCCTACGTCACCGGCGGGCAGGTCCGGCTGCTCTCCCGCACCGGCCAGGACATGACCGGCAGCTACCCGGAGCTGGCCGTACTGGCCGGGCGTGTGGGCGCCCCTGTCATCGTGGACGGGGAGATCATCGCGATCCACGACGGGCGCCCGGACTTCGGGCTGCTGCAGTCCCGCATGCACGTCCGGGACCCGGCCGCCCGGCTGGTCCGCCAGGTCCCGGTCCAGCTGTACCTGTTCGACCTGCTGCACCACGATGGCCGGTCGCTGCTGCCGGTCCCGTACACCGCGCGGCGTGACCGGCTGGAAGAGCTCGGCCTGGACGCCGACCCGGTCCTGACGACGCCGTGGTTCCCAGGCGGCGCCGCCGACGTCCAGGCCGCCAGCCTGGCCCACGCCCTGGAAGGGGTGATCGGCAAGCCGCTGGCCTCGGCCTACCACCCGGGCCAGCGCCGGGACTGGATCAAGATCAAGAACATCCGGCACGCTGAGGTCATCATCTGCGGCTGGAAACCCGGCCAGGGCCGCCGCGCGGACACCATCGGCTCGCTGCTGGTCGGGGTCCGGGACGGGCCCCGGCTGCGGTACGCCGGGCATGTCGGCACCGGCTTCACCCAAGCCGACCTCGCCGACCTGATGGGTCGGCTGTCGCCGTTGCGCCGCGGCGACAGCCCGTTCGGCACCGCGGTGCCCGCCCCGCACGCCCGCGGCGCGCAATGGGTGCACCCGCGGCTGGTCGGCGAGGTCGCCTTCACCGAATGGACCAGCGACAAGGTCCTGCGCCACCCCACCTGGCGCGGACTCCGCACCGACAAGAACCCCGGCCAGGTGCACCAGGAAAGCTGACCGACGGTAAACCGGACAAGCTGAGTCTCTCCTGTCTTCTTGCTCCCGGACAATCAGGTCGTGACCCTCCCGCGGCTGCGCATCAATGAACTCATAAAGCGTGATCGCGCGGTTCACAAGGTCTGTCTTGGACAGGCTGGTCCTTTCCTTAGCGGCGGTGTAACCGTGGGACTGCTGCCTGGGCGCGGTATTGCGCGACAGCGGTCTCGCAGACAGCCCGCACCGGCCAGCCCAAGGCCCGGGCGGCGGCTTCCGCCTCGGCCAGTTCTGCCGTGACCGTTCCGAAGCCTGCCAGGCCATCTGTGGTGTCGGCTACCTTGACGGTAACGACCTGGCTGCTGCCCGGCGGTCCCACTTCCACCCGCACCGACGTCCGGGAGGCAGTCAGCCGGTTCATCCGGGACCAGCGGACGCCGAGCGTCCCGGTGTGGGCAAAAATCGCGGCGGCCACGGCGCGATAGACCGGTTCAGCGCACAGGGCGGTGAGGACCTGCCCCGGGCGGCCGTGCCGGCCGACGATCGGGGTACACCAGCAGTCCCAGGCGCCGGCCGCCCGCACCTCCTGAAGGACCGAAGGCCACAGCCGGGGGTCGAGGTCATCGACTGTGCTCTCGACGACGGTCACATCGCCCTCGCGGAGGTCCCGCTCCGCGCCGGACGCCCCGATGACCACCCGGGTGATGTTGGGCCGGTCCGGGGTGTCCCGGCCACCGCCGCCGGTACCCACCGCGCGTACCGTCATGGCTGGAAAGCCGCCCGGTGTAGCCGCAGCCGCGAGCAGGGCCGCACCGGTCGGGGTGGTGCGCTCACCGGTCAGGTCGCCGCTGGCCAGGTCCAGGCCGGCCGCGGCGGCGATACGGAGGACGGCGGGAGCCGGCACCGGTAGGCGGCCGTGCTGGCTGGTGACGAATCCGCTTCCGGCGGCCAGGGCCGAGCAGCAAACCACGGCGCCGGGCCGCAGCAGTCCGAGATCCTCCAGTGCGGCCGCCGATCCCACCACGTCGGCCAGTGAGTCGAACGCACCCACCTCGTGGAAGTGCACGTCTTCTGGCGGCTCGCCGTGCACCGCTCCCTCCGCCTCGGCCAGCAGCCGGAAGACCCGTGTCGCGAGATCCTTCCCGGCCGGGCGGAGGTCACTGGCGCCGACGTGCCCGAGCACGTCGGCGAGGTGCCGTGGGCGGTCGGTCGCCGTCGGCGTGGTGATCACGGCCCGTAGGCACGCGAGGCCGCCGCGGCGGGCGGCCTCGGTCCGCAGTCCCAGACCGGGCACGCCGAGTGAGGCAATGGCCGCGCACACCCGCTCCACGTCGGCGCCCGCATCGAGCAGGGCGGCAAGCAGCATGTCGCCGGCCACGCCCGCCGTCGCGTCGATGTAGGCGGCACCCGGCCGGTCCGTCACCGGTGAACCGCGCGGATGATCTTGGCGGCGTGCGCGGCCGCCCCGAACCCGTTGTCGATGTTGACGACGACCAGACCCGGGCTGCACGAGGCGAGCATGCTGGCCGCCGCGGCCAGGCCGCCCGCCGCGACGCCGTAGCCGACACTGGTCGGCACGCCGATCACCGGCGCGCTGACCAGTCCGGCGACCACACTCGGCAGGGCGCCGTCCATCCCGGCCACGACCACCACGCACTCGGCGGCGCGCAGATCGTCTAGCCGGGACAGCAGCCGCCCGAGCCCGGCCACGCCCACGTCGGCGAGGACATCGGCGCGGACGCCCAGCACGGCCAGCGTCGCCGTGCATTCCCTGGCCACTTTCAGGTCCGTGGTGCCGGCCGTTACGACCAGCACGTTGCCGCGCGCGGGCGGCAGGGCCCCGACGGCGACCGTTCCGGCCACGTGATCGGCGGATACGGCATCGCCAGGAAAACAGGTGGCCGCCCCGTCCAGGACGACGGCGGGGCAGCGCGTCGCCAGGGCCGGTGCCTCCGGGTCGCGGGCCCGCAACTCGGCCAGAAGCGCGAAGATCTGCTCGGACGTCTTGCCTTCGCCGAAAACCACTTCCGGGACGCCGGTCCGCCGCCGACGATCTACGTCGAGTATGGCGAACTCGCCCAGCGGCACGCCTGCCGCCCAGGCCTCCGTTCCTGGCGGCACCCCGGGCGCCCCCCCGTTCGGCAGGCCGGCCGCTCCATTCGGCATGCCGGGTGCACCACGCATACCGAGACCCTCAGCCGGCACGGCTGACCGGAGTGATGTCGAGGTTCAGCGAACCGGACCGCAACGGCCGCTCGTCGATCTCCGCGCGCTGATATCCAGCCGCCCGGACGCAGGCCAGCACCGCCGCATGCTCGTCCGGGTCCGCCGCCCGCGGCAGGTCCGCCGCGCCGAGCTGCACCCGGCCGAGGTCACCGAAATGCCGCACCCGCAGTTCGCGGTAGCCACGCTGCTTCAGGCTCAGCTCGGCCCGGTCTACCTGCGACAGCACATCGGCGCTGACCGGGGTGCCGTAAGGCAGCCGCGATGCCAGGCAGGGTGACGCGGGCTTGTCCGCGCTCGGAACCCCCAGGTACTGCGCCAGCGCCCGCACCTGGTCCTTCCCCACGGACGCCTCCAGCAGGGGATGCCGGACACCGTGCTCGGCCGCCGCGCGCAGCCCGGGCCGCCAGTCACCCGTGTCGTCGGCGTTGGCGCCGGACAGCACGGCGGCGAATCCGCGGCGCCGGGCCAGCACGGCCAGCCGCTCGTACAACTCGGATTTGCAGTAGTAGCAGCGGAAGCGGTCGTTGCGCCGGTAGTCCTCGCGCTCAAGCTCGGCCGTGCTGATCAGCTCGTGCCGGATGCCTACCGCCCGGGCCACCGACCGGGCGCCGTCCAGCTCGCCGGACGCGAGGGCCGGCGAGACGGCGGTGATGGCGAGGGCTTGTTCCCCGAGCGCCCGGGCGGCCAGGGCAGCGACGACAGAGGAGTCCACCCCGCCGGAGAACGCGATCAGGCCGCTGCCCAATCCGGCCAGACGCACGGTCAGCTGGCCGGCCAGCGCGTCAAGCTCGTCAGGCACGCCGTTCCCTTCTCACGTCGCATGGCTCGCCATTGCCCACTGCCGGTTCGCCCGTCGCCAGGCCGCCAGTCCCATCCCTGGCCGACCGCCCGTCAACCGCAGCTGATCATTATGATTCGGACTATACGCTTCGGCACTTCGGGAGGTCTCGTGCCCATCGAACAGGCAGAGTTCGGCCGTACCGGCCACCAGAGCAGCCGGGTGATCTTCGGAGGGGCGGCTCTCGGTGAGGTCTCCCAGCGGGCCGCGGACGAGACCCTGGACCTGCTGCTCGCCCATGGGGTGAACCATCTGGACGTGGCTTCGGACTACGGCGAGGCGGAGGTGCGCATCCGGCCGTGGCTACAGCGCGAACCGGGCCATTTCTTCCTGGCCACCAAGGGCGACGAGCGCACCGCGGCCGGGGCCCGCGAGGAACTGCACCGGTCCCTGGACCGGATGGGCGTCGACCACGTGGACCTCTGGCAGCTGCACTCGCTGGCCGATCCGATCGAGTGGGACATCGCCCTGAGTCCTGGCGGGGCGCTCGAGGCCGCCATTGAAGCCCGGGAGCAGGGCCTCATTCGCTGGATCGGGGTGACCGGCCACGGTAGCCAGATCGCCGCGACGCACCGCCGCAGCCTCGAACGGTTCGACTTCGACTCGGTGCTTCTCCCCTACAACTTCGTCACCATGCAGAACCCGTACTACGCCGAGAACTTCAATGCCGTGCACGAGACCTGCCGCGAGCGGCGCGTCGCGGTGCAGACGATCAAGTCGATCGCGCTGCGCCCCTGGGCGGGCCGACCGCACACCCGGGCGACCTGGTACGAGCCGCTTGAAAAGCAGGACGACATCGATCTCGCCGTGTGGTGGGCGCTGAGCCGGCCTGGGGTGTTCCTCTGCAGCGTGGGGGACGTGGGCTTGCTCCCGAAAGTGCTTGACGCGGCCAGCCGCTTCACCGGGGGGCCGGACGACGCGGCGATGAGCGCGCTGGCCGACCGGACGGCGGCCGATCCGCTGTTCGTCTGACCGGGGTCGCACTGATTCTGACCGGGGTCGCACTGATCAAGCGCGCGGCGTTCCAGGTGCGGGACCCACGACCAGCGACCGTGCGTTCAGTCCGCGGTGGGTCACGAAGGTCTCGAAACTGTCCCGCTGTTCAGCTGTGGCCCGTTGTGCCGCATGGAGCCGCCCCGCATCGGCCAGGCTGGGCCGCACCAGGTTGATGGCCCCGCCCAGCTTCGGGTCGGGTTCCGCCTGGAGGCCATCGGCCCGGGCCAGGCGCCGGTTGACCTCGTCCTGGGCTGGTCCCAGTGCCGGCATAACCCAGAAAGGGCCGTCCGCGCCCAGCTGGTAGGAGCAGTGACTACCACCCCAGGGCTGTGCCGCGACGCGGACGCCGACGGCGAGCCCCGTGCTGTCCGGTTCCACCTTCACGGCGTCGCTGCCGAGGGCGGCGCTGAACGCCCGGTGACCCTCGGCCATGACGGGATGCCCCGCAACCGCCGACGACTCGTGGTTCTCGGTCCTGCCGTGTTCGGCATAGAAGGCGTGCAAGTGGGCGCGCTGCACGTCCTGCCGGGGATTCCTGGTGATCGCCATGTCGGTGCCGCGGCCGGCCAGGGTCCCGGCCGCGGCTTCCACGTCACGCAGGTAGTCCAGGTTCGGTGCGCTGTCGTTGGCGCAGAACACCACGTGTCCGCCGTCCAGGCTGCGGTACCACGCGGCGACCAGGGTCATCGCCGTCTGGCAAGCCGCCAGTTCGGAAGCCGTGGCCGAGGACCATCCGTCGCGATGGCGGCGGGGCACCATGAGCGCGTGCGGCCGGGCCGCCCGCCGGGGCCCGTTAGCCAGCATGTAGGGGTTGCGATCCAGGACCAGATCCACCAGCGCGGTCCCGTCAGGCGCGGTAACCGTCCCCAGGTAGGTGGGAAGACCGGGTACATCGGCGAACACGTCCACCGGGCGGAACCGGCGGGAGAATTCTCCCGGCGGAACCACGCCCTGGATGTTCCCGGTCGCCTGGTCGACCAGGACCCAGCTCCCGGCCCTGGCGGTGCCATCCGCCCACCGGTATCCCTTGACCGTGAGAGCGCCATCACTGTAGGTCCACATTTCGCGCATCTCGAGCTGGGTGAACGGGGAGCGCCAGCGCTCTGGGTGATCGGCCACGCTCCCATGTTCGGCTCTGGACCACTCGCTGTCTCGCTTTATCTGGTCTGTGCGACCGCGATCGACGGTATCTGAACGTCTGCATCGGCCTCCGTATAGCGGGGGAAGTCTGCCGGCCCGTGAATTGATAGCAGGAAGACAGGCTCCTGGCGAGACGGCATGCTTTCCGTTTGCCGCGCGTACGGCGTACGGGATTCCATCCCTTCGTGACTTCAATGTCATCTCGGATAACCCGGATTTCAACCCGGAGTGGGTCCGCCTCCGCCTGTCAGCTGGTGACATGATTCCGTTCAGAGCCCGAAAGTCGATTAAATTAGTCGGAAATATTGACTTTTCCCAGGCCCGGTGTTATTTTGAGGGCGTGAATGGCAGCGTCTGCCCCTCACCGCCCGGCGTTACGTTGACCTGGGCCGGATGAAGAACGGGCTCTGTCGGGTCGGCCGCTCCGCGGGTGGGTGCCTACCGTAGCATTGACTGCACTGCAAGCTCGTACCTCTGCCCGCAGGCGCAGAAAGCACCCTACGGCGGCGCGCCCGCGGTCCGAAGGAGCTGGGTTAACGTCTCGGCCGACGGGCATCTCGGCGCCTTCGTGTTTGAATCCCCGCGCGGAGAGGGCAGACGATGGGGATAGACCACCTGAGACGACCAGCCACCGACGCCGAGTGAGGCCACGCTTTGATCACCTTCGAGCGCGTGACAAAGCGTTACCCCGGGGGAACGGTCGCGGTCGACGATCTGAACCTCGAGATCCCGGACGGTCAGACCATGGTGCTGGTCGGGCCGAGTGGCTGCGGCAAGACGACGACGCTGCGCATGATCAACCGGCTGATCGACCCGTCCGAGGGCCGGATCCTGCTCGACGGCCGCGACGTCGCGCAAACCAAGGCCGCTCAACTGCGCCGTGGGATCGGCTACGTCATCCAGCAGAGCGGCCTGTTCCCGCACCGCACGATCGAGGACAACATCGCCACCGTGCCACTGCTGAACGGATGGCCCAAGGCCAGGGCCCGGAACCGGGCCCGGGAGCTGATGGACCTGGTCGGCCTGGAGCAGGCGATGGCGGGTCGGTACCCCTACCAGCTGTCCGGCGGCCAGCAGCAGCGGGTCGGGGTCGCCCGGGCCCTCGCCGCCGACCCGCCCGTCCTGCTCATGGACGAGCCGTTCAGCGCGGTCGACCCGATTGTCCGGGCCTCTTTGCAAGATGAGCTCATCCGACTGCAGGCCGAGCTGCACAAGACGGTGGTGCTCGTCACGCACGACGTGGAGGAGGCGATCAAGGTCGGGGACCAGGTCGCCGTGTTCTACCCACACGGGAAGATCGCCCAGATCGACACGCCCGAGCACCTGCTCGGCTCCCCGGCCGACGACTACGTGGAGAACTTCCTCGGCTTCGACCGCGGGATCCGCCGGCTGGGCTTCTTCCCCGCGACCGGACTCGACCTCGAGATCGAGACCGTACTCAGCGAGGACGCCACGATCGAGCAGGCCCGGCAGGCCGCCAAGCGGGCCGGTGAGTCGTGGGTCCTGGTCACCGACGAACATCGGCTGCCACGCGGCTGGGCCGCCCTCGCGGAGCTCGAAACCCGCGACGGGCAGCAGACGCTCCGCCAGCTAACGCTGGCCCCCTATGGCCATACGTTCCGGGTGGGGCAGGATTCGCTCCGCGCGGCGCTGGATGCGACCATCCTGTCGCCCACCGGGCTCGCGGTCGGCGTGGACGACCAGGGCACCGTCGTGGGGATCACTTCCTACGAGCGGCTCCGCACCGCGATCCAGACCGCGGAAAAGACCGACGACGGCCAAGGCGCCCGTCCGTCATGAGCTGGGCCTGGGACAACCGCGCGCTGCTCGGGCACTATCTGGTTCAGCACCTGTATCTGGCCCTGCTGCCGGTCCTGTTCGGCATCGTCGTGGCCATCCCGGTCGGCGTCATGTGCGTGCGCTACCGCTGGACCTGGCCGCCCGTCCTCAGCCTGACGAGCATCTTCTACGCTATGCCCTCGCTGGCGCTGTATCTCATCCTGATCGACTACACCGGCCTGACCGACTGGACGGTGATCATCCCGCTCACCCTGTTCTCGCTGTCGGTCCTGATCCCGAACGTGGTAGACGGCCTGCGGTCCGTGCCGCCGCCGGTCCGCCAGGCCGCGGACGCGATGGGCTTCGGCTCACTGCGCCGCGTCGTCCAGGTCGAGCTGCCGCTGGCCGTGCCGGTTATCATCGCGGGCATGCGGGTCGCCACCGTCTCCAGTATCAGCCTGGTCAGTGTCGGCCAGCTGATCGGCATCGGCGGCCTCGGCTACTTTTTCATCGACGGAGTGCAGCGAGACTTCCCGACCGAGATCTACACCGCGTTTATTCTCATCATCGTCCTGGCCCTGCTCGCCGACAGCATCCTTGTGCTCCTGCGCCGCTGGCTCACCCCCTGGGAGGCCGGACGCAAGGTCCGCCCCGGCAGCCGCATCCTCACCGCTACCTGGCCGGGCTCCAGTGCCGGAGGCGCGCCATGAGCTGTCGTGCCGGAGGCGCGCCATGAGCTGTCGTGCCGGAGGCGCGCCATGAGCTGTCGTGCCGGAGGCGCGCCATGAGCTGTCGTGCCGGAGGCGCGCCATGAGCTGTCGTGCCGGAGGCGCGCCATGAGCTGTCGTGCCGGAGGCGCACCATGAGTTACTTCCAGATCGCCTGGCAATGGCTGACCTCGGCCCAGCAGTGGCACGGCAGCGACGGCATACCCGTGCGGCTCGTTCAGCATCTCCAGTACACGGGTATCGCGCTGGGTATTGCCCTGATCATCGCGCTGCCGGCGGGCCTGGCCATGGGCCACCTGCGGCGTGGCGGCTTCGTCGTCGTCAGCGTGGCGAACTTCGGCCGCGCGCTGCCCACCCTCGGCTTGCTGGTGCTGATCTTCGTCCTGACTTCCGGGTCGCCGGCGTCGTGGCTCGTCCCGCTGGTGGTCCTGGCCATCCCGCCCATCCTGGTCAATGTCTACGAGGGCGTGCTCGGGGTGGACCCTGATCTGACCGACGCGGCCCGCGGGATGGGCATGACCGAATGGCAGGTCCTGCGCAAGGTCGAGATACCGGTCGCGACGCCGCTCATCCTGCTGGGCCTGCGCATCTCCGCGATCCAGGTCGTCGCGACGGCCACGATCGCGGCCTACATCGGCCTCGGCGGTCTGGGCCGGTACATTATCGATGGCCTGGCCCGCGACGAATACAACGTGGTGGCCGGGGGAGCCGCCGTCATCGTCCTGCTCGCGCTCGCCATTCAGGCGCTCTTCACGCTGCTCAGGTGGCTCATTGTGCCGGTGGGCCTGCGCCGCGAGACGCAGACCTCCCGATAACGTTATTTCCGTCGGAATTGAAGGGAAGACCCTTATGCCTAATAACTCATCACGGTGCGCGGCAGCACCGGCACCGGCACCGGCACCGGCACCGGCACCGGCACCGGCAAGGACCACGATAAGAACTGCCGCGGTCGCAGTCGCGGCCCTCGCCTGCCTCACCGCCGCCGCGTGCAGCAGCAGCAGTTCCAGCAGCAAGTCCAGTTCCTCGTCCAACCCGCTGGTGCCCTCGGCCACCGGCTCCGTCATCGTCGGCTCGGCGAACTTCCCCGAGGATGAGCTGATCGCCCAGATCTACGTCGACGCCCTTCAGGGCAAGGGCATCAAGGTCACCTCCAAGTTCAACATCGGGGCCCGCGAGGTGTACTACCCCGAAATCGAAAAGGGCGCGATCACGATCATCCCCGATTACAATGGGGCGCTGCTGACCACGTCCGTGAACCCGAACAGCACCGCCACCAGCACCGCGGCGGTCAACGCGGAACTGACGGCCAAGCTGCCTCCCGCGCTGGAAATCCTCAACTCGGCGCCCGCGCAGGACAAGGACTCGATCACGGTCACCCAGGCGACCGCCACCAAGTATCACCTCACGTCCATCTCCGACCTGGCACCGGTCGCGAAGGACCTCGTCATCGGCGGCCCATCCGAGTTCCAGACGCGGGCCGACGGGGTGCCCGGCCTGAAGAAGATCTACGGGCTGACCTTCAAGTCCTTCCAGCCGCTGGACGAGTCTGGGCCGATCACCATCACCGATCTGGCGAGTGGCAAGGTGCAGGCCGCAGATGTCTTCACCACCACTCCGCAGATCATCACCGACCACTTCGTCTCGCTGGCCGACCCGAAGAACGACTTCGCCGCGCAGAACGTGACGCCCCTGGTGTACAAGAAGGGCGTCAACTCCACCACCGTAAGCACGCTCAACGCGGTCTCCGCGGTGTTGACCACCGACGCCCTGCTGGAGATGGACAAGGCCCTTATCATCGACCACGCCAGCTACACGCAGGTGGCCAGCGGGTTCCTGACCCAGGAGGGACTGAAGTAACGCACCTGCGGGCGTGACGTGACTCGCCTGGGAGCAGGCGCGTACCAGATACCGGCGTGACGGTACGCTCCTGGCCCGGACGGGCAATGATGGATCATGCACAGTGAATCGACTGGTCCAGGAGCGGGCCCGCGTCGGCGACATGGCGCGTCATACCGCCGGGACCCGGCGGTATGGCCGAGGCCACTGCGCTGGCGGATCAGGCTCCAGGCGAGACATGGACCGGGAAGGCTCAGTGCCATGGCCTGGCCGCCCGCTCCGCCCAGTAGGCGCCGGGGTCTTCGGCGAGGCTGAACGCCGGAAGCTGGCCGACGGTGAGCGCGGCCAGGTTCTCATCCAGCTGCGCGCGGGTGACGGCGCCGGACAGCACAACCGATGCCCACGGCTGGGCCAGCGCGGCGGCCAGCGCGATCGCGTCTTCGGTGACACCGCGCGCCGCGGCCAGCGCGGTCAACGGCGCCGGCGGCCCGCCCGCCGGAGTCAGCCGCCCGTTGGCGACCGCCTCCTTGACCAGGACCGCCCACCCGGCCGCGGCGGCTTCGGCCGCAGCGGCGCCTGCCGATGGCTCCAGGGGGTTCCATGTCACCTCCGTCGCCGTGAACAGCTGCTGCCCGTCAACGGTCAGGGACAGCGCCCGGCGGATCGTTTCCGCCTGATGCGGGCCACTCGCGCTCAGCCCGATTATCACACCCCCGGCGCGCAGCCGGGACAGCGCGGCCAGCAGCGGAGCGTCGGTAAACAATCCGGATTCAAGGGTCAGCGAATGCACCTGATACAGGGTAAGCCGCTCACCGAGCAGGGCCCGGCTTCGCGCCAGCTGGGTCGTGAACATGGCCAGCGAATGTTCCTTGACCTCCTGCTGAGCAACGTCGAGCCGCCAGCCACCGGTATAGCGGTATCCCCACTTCGAACCAACGATCACGTCCGCATGGCCGCGCTCGGCCAGCCAGCCGGCCAGGAATTCCTCCGCCCGGCCGTAGGAACGGGCCGCGTCGACGTACCTGACCCCGACCGCGTAGGCAGCGTCCAGCATCGAGAAGGTCCGGGACCGCAGGCCGGCAACGCTGCGGTCGGGCAGGTCCTCCTCACGGCCGCTGGTTATGTACGCCGGGCGGCCCAAAGCGGCCAGCCCCAGCCCGATCCGGGAGACCACCGGTCCCCCGGCCCCGAGCGTCACCGTGGGCATGCGAATCCGGCTCCCGTGATCGCTGACCATGGCCACTACCGTACCGGTGGCCCAGTCAGTGGAGGGGGCCGCGACTTGAGCGCCTCGGACTGGGCCCCGATCCGGTCAGGAATCGAGAAGCGCCACGGTGTGGCCGGGCCTAACCTTTCGGTGGAAGGCCGGCATGACACCGAGACCTGAGCGTCAGGAAAGGAAGCCCGAGAATGCCCGCGAAGAATGCCACCAGCGAGTCCGGTAACTTCAGCGCCGAGGAACGCGCCGCGATGAAGAAGCGCGCCGCCGAGTTGCGCGCCGAGGGCAAGAAGGGCGCCAAGAAGGCCGACGGCCTGCAGGCGGTCCTCGACAGCATCGCGGAGATGGCACCGGAGGATCGTGCGCTAGCCGAGCGCGTACATGTGACGGTGACCGCGGCCGCCCCCGAGTTGTCGCCGAAGACCTGGTACGGGATGCCCGCTTACGCGAACGCGGACGGCAAGGTCGTCGTCTTCTTCCAGAACGCGGGCAAGTTCAGCTACCGCTACTCGACCCTGGGCTTCCAGGACGCGGCGAACCTCGACGACGGCGACGTGTGGCCGGTGTCCTATGCGCTGAAGAAGTGGAGCCCTACAGTGGAGAAGAAGGTCGCCGAGCTGGTCAAGGCCGCGATCTCCTGACTGGTGCTGTAGGCCCGAGACATGGAACTCGCTAGCTAACTGTGCGCCGACCCCCGGCGCCGCGACCAGTGGCCCCTCCGCGCTGATGGTCTGAGGCGCGCAGATCAGGGTGTTCTGGGCGCTGGTGTCGTTCAGGATCCCCCAGCGCGGGTGCTTTGTTGGAGAGAAGCCAAGCGGCCCATTTCAGCCTCTGTTGCGCATCGGTAACTTTCAGGTTACGGTAACTTTTATGTTACCGAAGAGGAGGCGCGGGGCCGATGCGGTACTACGAAGCGAGTTCGATGATCGCGTCGAGTCCGGAGGCGGTGTGGGCGGTGCTGACGGACGGGACGGCGTGGCCGTCCTGGGACTCAGGTGTCGACCGAGTCGACGGCCAGATCGCGCCCGGTGAGAAGATCACGATCCGGTCACAGGCGGCGCCCGGCCGGGCCTTCCCCGTCAGGGTGACGGACTTTGATCCGCCGGCCCGGCTACGGTTCAGTGGCGGCATGCCACTGGGCTTGTTCCGGGGCGTACGGACCTTCGAGGTGTCGCCGGACGGTACCGGGGGAACGGCGTTCCGGGTACGCGAGGAGTACACCGGACCGCTGGTCGGGCTGGTCTGGCGCTCGATGCCAAATCTCGGACCATCGTTCGACCAGTTCGCCCAGGGGCTCAAGCGCAGGGGCCGAGACGCGCCGCTGAGGACGATGCCGCGCGAGCAGGGTTGCGGGGATCCGTTTGAAGCGCCAGGGGACCCGAACGGGCGTGAGATCCTGCGGCGGCATGTACCTGCCGCCGCTGCTGGAGGAACTCGGCCTGGCCGAACTCACCCATGACGCCCACAGCAACCAGATCCTGTCGATCCGCGAACAAGACTGCTGGAAGCGGCCAAGGCGGCAGGTCTCCCGGTCGACTCGCCCGCGGACCCGCAGCCCGCGACGCCGCAGCCCGGCCAGCCCGCGCCTGGGACTGACGTGCCTCCTGGATCGCGACGGTCGCCTGCCATCCTGCCAGCCCAGCGACCATTACGGCAGGAATACCCGCAGGTCAGCCGGTTATGTCTCGTTCGGGAACCCGGCACGCTCGCGGCCAGTAACCTGGGGTTTCGTGACAAGCAATGCCGCCCTTGACGGGGTTCTTGAAATGAGTCATCAATCCGCGCCGCCGGAGGCTGTCTACATCATCCGCCACGGCGAGAAGCCACAGGACCTCGCGCCCAAGCATCCCGCCGCGCACTCCGGCGTAGATTTCCGGGGCAATCAGAACGAGCACTCACTACTGCCACGCGGCTGGCAGCGATCCGGCGCACTGGCGGCACTCTTCGATCCCACCCACGGCCCGCTGCGAGCGGGACTCCGGGTTCCCCGGATGCTGATCTCGCCTTCGTACGGACACCCGGGCAAGACCGCTGACCACAGGACCCATCAGACGATCCGCGGGCTGTCTGACCGGCTCGGCGTCGAGATAACGGCCGACTTCGCCAAGGGACAGGAGCCGCAGCTCGCCACCGCCGTGCTGACCAGCGGCACCGGCGCGGTGCTGATCTGCTGGGAGCACAGCCACATTCCGGCGCTCGCGTCCGCGCTGCCGCTGGTCAGCGGCACCGGCATCCCGAAGTCCTGGCCAGATGACCGCTACGACGTGATCTGGACGTTCACGCTAAACACCGACGCCACGTACGCCTTCGGCCAGGTTCCGCAACTACTGCTATCCGGTGACGCCGACACCGTCATCGCGTAAGACTCCGCTCCCCGTCATGCCTGTGGGTAACGGAAACTGCGTCATGGCCTTCGACCTGCAACATCGTGGTGCGGCTGTAGGTTCCTCCGCGCGGGCCGCCGAGAGCGCGGCCAATATAAGGACATCCCGGCTCCTCGGTACTGAGCTTCCACGCTTCAATCCGCGTGCCGACGGGTTGCAAGGCTGAGTTCGGCGGTAAGCTCCGCCAAGGTCGCGGCTCCTGCGGCAGCATCGGGTGCGCCGAGGATAGCCTTGACCAGCGCGGACGCGACGATCACGCCGTCGGCGAAGCCAGCCACCTGGGCAGCCTGCGCAGCGTTGGAAATCCCGATTCCGACGCAGACGGGTAGTTCGGTGGTGGCCCTGATACGCCGCACCAGCGAGCTGGCGGCTGTACTGACAGCCTCCCGGACGCCGGTGACTCCCATCAGCGATGAGGCGTAGACGAACCCTGTTCCTGCCGCGGTGAGTTCCCGTAGCCGCTCGTCGGTAGTACTCGGCGCGGCCACGAAGATGGTGGCGAGGCTATGCTTGGCCGCGCTTTCGCGCCACAGCGCGGACTCCTGCACGGGCAGGTCAGGCAAGATACATCCTGCGCCGCCTGCCTCGGCCAGCTCGCTGCTGAAGCGCTCGGCGCCGTACTTGTCGATCGGGTTCCAGTAAGACATGACCAGGACTGGCTTGCCGGTGGCCTGGTATGCCTCTCGCACGGTGCGGATGACGTCGGCGATCCGGACGCCGCCGCGCAGGGCGATGTCGTCGGCGCCCTGGATCACCGGGCCGTCGAGTACCGGGTCGCTGTGCGGCAAGCCGACCTCGACGATGTCGGCTCCGCTGGTCAGCATTGCCTGGATCGCGGCGATGCCCTCGTTGACGGTCGGAAAGCCGGCTGTCATGTACGTGATGAGCGCGGCCCGGTTCTCTTGCTTCGCCCGGGCCAGTGCGCCGGCCAGAAGCTGTAGGTTTCCGCTCACTTCTGGGCTCCCCCTGCCCTGGCCGCGTCGGCGTCCTGTTCGAAGTACCGTGCGGCGGTGTCCATGTCTTTGTCGCCCCGGCCGGACAGGTTCACCAGGATCAGTCCGTCCGGTCCGAGTTCGGTGCCGACTTCGATAGCGCCGGCGAGCGCGTGAGCGCTCTCTATCGCCGGGATGATGCCCTCGGTCGACGCGAGCAGCCGGAAGGCCCGCATCGCAGCGGCGTCGGTGACCGGACGGTATTCGCTGCGGCCGGTGTCGTGAAGGTATGCGTGCTCCGGTCCGACTCCTGGGTAGTCGAGCCCGGCCGAGATCGACCAGGGCTCGGTGATTTGGCCTTCATCGTCCTGCAGCACGTAGGAGCGCGAGCCGTGCAGGATGCCGGGCTCGCCCGCCGACAGCGTTGCCGCGTGCTTCCCGGTCTCCACGCCATGCCCAGCGGCCTCGCAGCCGATGAGGCGTACATCCGTGTCCGGGAGGAACGCGTGGAACAGGCCGATGGCGTTAGATCCCCCTCCGACGCACGCGATCGCGGCATCGGGTAGGCGGCCGGCTCGCTCGAGGATCTGGCGGCGGGCCTCCACGCCGATGACGCGCTGGAAATCGCGGATCATGGTGGGGAAGGGATGGGGGCCGGCGACGGTGCCGAAGATGTAGTGCGTGGTCTCGACGTTGGCGACCCAGTCCCGGAACCTCTCGTTGATGGCGTCTTTGAGAGTACGGGAGCCGGAGGTAACCGGTATCACCGTGGCACCGAGCATCTTCATCCGTGCCACGTTGACCGCCTGCCGGCGGATGTCGGTTTCCCCCATGTAGATGGTGCATTCCAGCCCGAACAGCGCGCATGCCGTCGCGGTAGCCACCCCGTGCTGGCCGGCTCCCGTCTCCGCGATAACGCGCGGCTTGCCCATCCGGGTGGTCAGCAGGACCTGCCCAAGCACGTTGTTGATCTTGTGCGAGCCGGTGTGGTTGAGGTCCTCGCGTTTGAGGAACACGCTCGCGCCGCCAGCGTGCCTGGCGAATCTGCGGACTTCGGTGAGCACGCTCGGACGGCCTGCGTAGTGGGAGAGCAGTTGCTCGAGCCCCGCGGCGAACGCAGGATCCGCCTTGGCCCTCTCGTACTCGATGGCGACCTCATCCACGGCGGCGACCAGCGCCTCCGGGATGAACTTGCCGCCGAACGCACCGAAATATCCGTCCCGGCCGGCGGATTCGCCCGGCAACGCCGGGAAGAAGAATTGGCTGTTCATCGCACATGCGCTCCTGGCACGGGACACACCCGGCTTTAGGTGGCTGGTAAGGAAGCTTGAGTAAGCCTCGTCGTCCCGAATTCGAGGAGGAACGACGGAACCGAGGAGAGCGATCTCGCTCAGATACCTCGCACGGCACAGGGGACGCCGAACCACCGCATCCCGTTCACCTGACCAGCCTCGGCGCCAAGCACATACCGCACCTTGCGCCCGAGCACACGCCGCGCGGGGGCCCGGCAGCCGCGCGGTCGGCACCCAGGGGCAAGGCGGATGGCGATAGACACAGCAGGATGCTACCCGACGGTCAGAGGCCGGGTCACGGCGAGGCCATGGGCACCGGCCATTCGGTCGCCGGGACAGCCATGGGCCGACCTGACCGACCTCCGCAGCGGCCCCTGACGGGTGGTACGGTTCGGCATCCGCCGGGCGAGCACTCGAGCACGTCAAGCATCCAGATGCCATCGGCGGCTTCGAGGAACACGTCCCCGAACAGCGACGCGAGGAACGGGCGCTTACCCGCCACCGGCGGCCACGCCGAGTCCTCGAGCGCCCGGCGGAACGAATCGTCGCTGAAGATCTTCGTCAGGTCCACACTGTCATCTTCCCGACCGCGCATATCAGCCAGATCTTCGGACTGCGGCGCACCGGTTAGCGCGGGCCTGGCGCGCGGTCAGCGACGGCTGTCCGGGGTGACCAGATCGTGGTCGAAGGCGTAGACCACGGCGGCGGTCCTGTCACGTAGCCGCAGTTTGGTGAAGATGTGGTTGATGTGGGTCTTGACCGTTCCCTCGCTGACGAACAACTCGGCGGCGATCTCACCGTTGGTCTTGCCGCCGCCGATCAGCGCGAGCACCTCACGCTCCCGGCTGGTCAGCGCATCCAGGCCGGCCTCATGACTGGCGGGCCGCGGGGCGGCGGACCGGTAGATGGCCAGCACCCGGCCGGTGACCGCCGGGTCCAGCCAGGCGCCGCCGCCGGCCACCGCCCGGACAGCCCGCTGCAGATCCTCGGCGGGTACGCCCTTGAGGATGAAGCCGGACGCGCCGGCCCGCAAGATCCCGGCGAGCGCCTCGTCGTCGTCGAAGGTGGTCAGAGCCAGCACCGGCGGGCTCACGTCGCGGCTACGCAGCTCGCGGGTGGCCTGTATGCCGTCCACCACGGGCATCCGCACATCCATCAGCACGACATCAGGCCCAAGGGAGTCGACGGCGGCTAGCACCTCGCCGCCGTCGGCGCACTCGCCGACCACGTCGAAGCCGAACTGGCTGCGCAAGATGCCGCGCAACCCCGCCCTGACCAGATCCTGGTCATCGACAAGCAGCACCTTGACCGCATCGGAGGTCACGTCGCGCCCTCCCGGCGGCGGCCCGCGAGCGGGAACGTAGCCGAGACGAGCCAGCCGCTGCCGCCCGGGCCAGCCTCGCACTGGCCCCCGAGCGACTCGGCTCGCTCCCGCATGCTCACCATGCCGAGCCCGGTCCCGGTACCTGGCCTGGCCGCGCTGTCCACGGTCAGCCGCGCGGTGCCGGCGTCCACCGTCAGGCGGGTCTCGGTCGCCGCACCGGGCGCGTGCTTGATCGCGTTCGTCAGGGCCTCCTGCACGATGCGGTAGACCGCCAGCCCGGTCGTCGCGGGCAGCCGGGCGACGTCGCCTTCGACGATCAGGGTGACGTCCGCGCCGGTGGACCGGAACCGCTCGACCAGCGCGGGCAGCCCGTCCACGCTGGGCAGCGGGGCCGTGCCCGGCTCCGCGTGCGGGTGCAGCATGCCCACGACCTGCCGGACCTCTTCGAGGCTTTCCCGGCCTAGCCGCTCGGCCTCGGCCAGCGAACGCGCGGCATCAGCCAGGTCGTGTTCGACGGCGAGCCGGGCGCTGGAGATGTGCAGCAGGGTGACCGTCAGGGTGTGCGCGATGACGTCGTGCAGTTCGCGGCCGATCCGGTTCCGTTCCTCGGCCCTGGTGCGCTCGGCCAGCCCGGCCTGGGCCTCCCGGAGCTGCAGCACCAGGTCGATCTGGTGACGGA
>Ga0302178_10000951_pt1 | contig 25302 bp, 26 predicted proteins | sample I_Palsa_E1_3_FD_198790 | JGI IMG/M metagenome (GOLD analysis project Ga0302178, IMG submission 198790) | Peat permafrost microbial communities from Stordalen Mire near Abisko, Sweden - I_Palsa_E1_3 | ecosystem: Environmental > Terrestrial > Soil > Palsa > Peat permafrost | place: Sweden... | reverse complement strand
AAGACGCGGTCAGCCTCGCTCACGCCTTGGCGCGCAACCCCGAGCGCGAGCGCGCGTTCGCAGACTACGAAGCGGAACGGCGCATCGAGGTGCTGCGGCTGCAAAACGCGGCCCGCAACAGCACCGAGTGGTTCGAAAACGTCGCCCGCTACGCGTCGCTCGAACCGGAGCAGTTCGCCTACAGCCTGTTGACCCGCAGCCAGCGGCTCGGACACGACAACCTGCGGCTGCGCGACCGGGACTACGTCGACCAGCTCGAAGCGTGGCTCGCCGCGCGCACGGGGGCGGCACGTCCGGCCCCGCCGATGTTCACGCCCCTGCGGCTGCGGACGGTCGAACTCGCCAACCGCGTCGTGGTCTCGCCGATGGCGATGTACAGCTGCGTCGACGGAACGCCCGATGACTTCTATCTGGTCCATCTCGGGGCGCGCGCGCAGGGCGGTGCAGCGCTCGTGTTCACCGAGATGACCTGCGTCGACGCCGACGCGCGCATCTCGCCGGGTTGCGCCGGGATGTATCGCGAGGAACACGTCGCAGCGTGGTCGCGCATCGTCGACTTCGTCCACACCCACACGCACGCGAAGATCGCCTTGCAACTCGGGCATGCCGGGGCCAAGGGCTCGACGCAGCGCGGCTGGGAAGAGCCCGACGAGCCGCTCGCCGACGGAAATTGGCCGCTGCTGGCGCCCTCGCCGATCGCCTACGGCGAACGTAATCAGCTGCCGCGCGCGATGACGCGCGCGGACATGGATCGGGTGACGGAGCAGTTCGTGCGCGCTGCGACGATGGGCGTGCAATGCGGCTTCGACCTGCTCGAACTGCACTGCGCGCATGGGTACCTGCTGTCCAGCTTCATCACGCCGTTGACGAACCGGCGCACCGATGCGTACGGCGGCAGCCTCGCGAACCGGCTGCGATTCCCGCTCGAAGTCTTCGCTGCGCTGCGCGCCGTGTGGCCGGCGTACAAACCGACGTCGGTCCGGATCTCGGCGACGGATTGGGTGCCCGGCGGCGTCACCGCGGACGACGCGGTCGAGATCGCGCGCGCCTTCGCTGAGGCGGGCGCCGACCTGATCGACGTCTCTGCCGGGCAAACCTCGCGCGCCGCACGTCCCATCTACGGCCGCATGTTCCAAACTCCGTTTTCCGACAAGATCCGCAACGAGCTCGGAATCGCGACGATGGCCGTCGGCAACATCACCGATGCCGATCAGGTCAACGGCATCATAGCGTCGGGCCGCGCCGACCTCGTTGCGCTGGCGCGGCCGCACCTTGCCGACCCCTACTTCACGCTGCATGCCGCGGCGCAGCTCGGTTACGACGACATCGCGTGGCCGAGCCCATACCTCGCGGGCCGCGAACAGCTGCTGCGCCTGCTGCGGCGCGCGGCCGCGCCGGCGGAGGTCACCCACTGATGGACACGCTGTCGGGAGCGCACGCGATCGTCACCGGCGCCGGGCGCGGGATCGGTGCCGCAATCGCTGCCGAGCTCGCCCTCGAAGGCGCGCGCGTGACGCTGCTCGGACGCAACCGCGCCGAACTGGACGCGCAAGCCGCGACGCTGCCGGACGCCGCGCAAGCGCTGGTCGTGACCGCCGACGTCAGCGACGAGGATGCGGTGCGGTCGGCGTTCGCGCGCGCGCGGGAGCGTCACGGACAGGTCGCGATCCTGGTGAACAATGCCGGCGCCGGGAGCAGCTCGCCGTTTGCGAAACTCGAACGCGCCGCCTGGGATGCGACGCTCGCCGTCAACCTGACCGGCAGCTACTTGTGCGCGCGCGAGGTGATCACCGAGATGGTCGGCGCGGGGTTCGGCCGCATCGTCAACGTCGCGAGCACGGCCGGGCTCGTCGGCGGTCCGTACATCGCGGCCTACAGCGCGAGCAAACACGGGGTGATCGGACTCACCCGCTCGCTGGCCGCCGAGTTCGGGCGGAAGGGTATCACCGTGAACGCCGTCTGCCCCGGCTTTACCGAGACGGCAATGCTCGAGCGCACGCTCGAACGCATCGCTCGCACGACCGGACGTTCGGAGGAAGGCGCGATGACCGCGCTCTTGGCGCGCAATCCACTGGGGCGTTTCGTGCGCCCCGACGAGGTTGCGCGCGCCGTCGCCTGGCTGTGCCGCCCCGACGCGGGCGCGGTCAACGGCCAGGCGATCGTGATCGACGGCGGGGAGGTGGCGCGATGATACTGGCGGTCGACACTGAGTCACGCACGACCGAGGCCGATCACCTCGCGATTCGGCTGTGGCTGCGGATGCTGGCGTGCACGAACCTGGTGGGGCAGCGCGTGAGCGCGAACCTACGCGCCTACGGGACGACGCTGCCGCGTTTTGATTTCCTCTCGCAGCTGCAGCGCTTTCCGGGCGGGCTGCGGATGACGGAAATCTCACGCCGCATGATGGTGACGGCCGGCAACATCACGCGCCTCGCCGAGCAACTGGAAGCCGAAGGGCTCATTGCCCGCGCGCCGGCGGCTGGCGACCGGCGCGTCGCGATCGTGCGCCTGACCGACCGTGGGCGACGCAGCTTCGATGCGATGGCGCGCGAGCACGAAGGGTGGATCGTCACGATGTTCGACCAGCTCAGCGACGACGAGCGGCGCGCGCTGTTCGACATGCTCGGGCAGCTCAAGGACCATCTCAACGCCGGGACGGCGCGCCCGCGATGAATCGCAGCGCGTCCTATGCCGAGTTCACCTCGGCGCATTTTCGCTGGACCCTCACCGGCGGCGTGGCGTCGCTGGTGCTCGACCGTCCGGAGCGCAAGAACCCGCTCACCTTCGCGTCCTATGCGGCGCTGCGCGATCTCTTCTCGGGCTTGCGCTACGCGGGTGACGTCGATTCGGTCGTGATCAGCGGCGCGGGCGGTAACTTCTGCTCGGGCGGCGACGTCCACGAGATCATCGGCCCGCTGACGCGCATGGAGATGCCCGAGCTGCTCGCCTTCACGCGCATGACGGGTGACGTCGTCAAGGCGATGCGCGCCTGTCCGCAGCCGATCGTCGCGGCGGTCGACGGCGTGTGCGCGGGAGCCGGGGCGATGCTCGCGCTGGCGTCGGACGTCCGCTTCGGGACCCCCGCGGCACGCGTCGCCTTCCTCTTCACGCGCGTCGGCTTGGCGGGCGCCGATATGGGCGCGTGCAGCCTGCTGCCGCGCGTCGTCGGCGCCGGCCGTGCCGCCGAACTGCTGTATTCCGGCCGCTCCCTCGCCGCCGATGAGGCTTTGGCGTGGGGATTCTTCAACCGGCTCTGCGAGCCGGCCGCACTCCTCGACGAGGCGCTCGCGTTCGCGCGCAGCCTCGCGAGCGGGCCCACCTTCGCACACGCGATGACCAAAGCGATGCTGCATCGCGAGTGGTCGATGCCGCTCGACGATGCGATCGACGCCGAAGCGCAAGCGCAGGCGATCTGCATGCAGACGAACGACTTCCGCCGTGCCTACGACGCGTTCGTCGAGAAGCGCGTGCCGGAGTTCCAAGGTGACTGATGACCAGCCATGCCCGCGCGCTGCGCGTTCTCAAAGGAGCACCTGAAGTGCCGTACCTCACCCCCGCTCGCGAGGTCTCCGGATGACGGCTCACGTCGACACGTTTGCTCGCGATCATCTCCCGCCGCGCGACCAGTGGCCGGAATTTCTCTACACCCTGCCCGAATTGCAGTATCCGCCGCAGCTCAACGCCGCCGTCGAACTTCTCGACGCGATGGTGGCCCGGGGCTTCGGCGAGCGCCCGGCAATCGTGACGACCGAGCGGCGCGTCAGCTACGCCACGCTACTTGCCGAAGCGAATCAGATCGCGGGCGTCCTGCGCGACGACCTCGGCGTCGTCCCCGGCAATCGCGTGCTGCTGCGCGGCTACAACAACGACGTCACCGCCGCGGCATGGCTGGCGGTGCTCAAAGCCGGCGGCATCCCGGTGCTGACGATGCCGCTCCTGCGCGCGCGCGAACTGACCGACGTCATCAATGCCGCGCAGATCGGCGTGGCCTTCTGCGACGCGCGGCTGGGTGAGGACCTGAACGCCGCGCTGCCGCAGTGCCCCTCGCTCGAGACGGTCGTGTATACGCATGAGGAGGGTCCCGGCGGGCTCGCGCCGCTGATGAAGCGCCGATCCACGACGTTCGCGAACGTCGCAACGGCGAGCGACGACGTCGCGATGATCGCGTTTACGTCGGGAACGACCGGCCGGCCGAAGGGAACGATGCACTTCCATCGCGACCTGCTGGCGGTCTGCGATACGTTTCCGCCGTCGGCGTTCGCGCCGACGCCGGACGACCTGTTCGTCGGCACGCCGCCGCTCGCGTTCACCTATGGGCTCGGCGGCGGGCTGCTGTTCCCGCTGCGCGCCGGCGCCTCGACGTTTCTGATGGAACGCTCATCCCCCGACGCGCTGCTCGGCGCGATCGCCGGCTACGATGCGACGATTTGCTTTGCCGCGCCGATGTCGTACCGCGCGATGACGCCGCTTGTCGGCCGCTATAACCTGCGCTCGCTGCGCGCGTGCATCTCCGCGGGTGAGACGCTGCCTCCCGCGACGCGCGCGATGTGGGAGGACGCCAGCGGCGTGCGCGTGATCGACGGGATTGGCTCGACCGAGATGCTGCACATCTTCATCGCCGCCGCGGGCGACGCGATCCGGCCCGGTGCGACCGGTGTCCCCGTCCCGGGCTACATCGCCGCCGTCGTCGACGAGCAGGGAGCGGAGCTGCCGCCCGGCACGGTCGGGCGGCTCGCGGTGAAAGGCCCGACGGGCTGCCGCTATCTCGCCGATCCGCGGCAGCGTGACTACGTGCAGCACGGCTGGAACCTGACCGGCGACGCCTACCTGATGGATGAAGACGGATATTTCTGGTACCAGGCTCGCACCGACGACATGATCATCGCGTCGGGCTACAACATCGCCGGTCCCGAAGTCGAGGCCGCCCTGCTCGAACACGATCTCGTCCTCGAGTGCGCCGTCGTCGGCGAACCTGACCCCGAACGCGGCACGATCGTCAAAGCGTTCGTCGTGCTGCGTGAAGGTTCGGGGAGCACCGCGTTGACGGCGGAACTTCAGGAATTCGTCAAAGCGCGTCTCGCGCCGTACAAGTACCCGCGCGCGATCGCGTTCGTCAGCGAGCTGCCGCGCACGCAGACGGGGAAGCTGCAGCGCTTCAAGCTGCGCGACGCCGGTGCACCGCGGTGAGGGTGCTGCAGCCCGCGAGTTGGCGGCGGCCGTGCGGTTACGCCAACGGCATGAGCGGCGACGGGCGGGTGGTCTTCGTGAGCGGCCAGATCGGCTGGGACGCCGAGGGGCGCATCGTCTCCGATGACCTCGCGGAGCAAATCGCGCAGGCGCTGCGCAACATCGTCGCCGTGCTGGCGGAAGCAGGAGCCGGGCCCGAACACGTCGCGCGACTGACCTGGTACCTGACCGACAAACGCGCCTACCTCGACGCGCGTCACGCGGTCGGCGAAGCGTACCGCAGCGTGATGGGACGGCACTTTCCGACGATGTCGGTCGTCGAGGTCACGAGCTTGATGGAAGACGGTGCCAAAGTCGAGATCGAAGCCACCGCGCTCGTTCCGCCGGCGTAGCCGCGCCGTGCGGGTGTTCGTGGCGCGGCACGGTGAGACGACCTGGAACCGCGACGGCCGTTACCAAGGACGGCGCGAGTCTCCGCTCTCGCCGCTCGGCCTGCGGCAAGCCGCCGCGCTCGTCGCGCCGATGCAGGCCGCGCAGGTGGGCCGCATCCTGAGCTCACCGCTGTCCCGCTGCACGGCGACGGCAACGCCGAGCGCAGAGGCGCTCGGACTCGCGGTTCACACCGACGCGCGGCTGATCGAGATTGCGCACGGGACGTGGGAAGGGCGGCTGCGCGACGAGATCGCCGCCAACGACCGCGCGCGCTACCGCGCGTGGCGCGAGGATCCGGGGAACGTCGCGTTCGAGGCGGGCGAATCGCCGCCGCAGGTGCTCGAACGCTGGCACGACTTCGCCGCCACGCTGCAGCCGCAGACACCGGTCCTCGTCGTGACCCACGATGCCGTCGTGCGCGTCGCGCTACTCGCGTCGAGCGGTGGCGACTTCCGCTCGTTTTGGCAGCCGCGCGTCGAGAACGGCGCGTACGCGACCTTCGAAGTCGAGGGCACGCGCTGGACGCTGGTCGAGGAATGCGTGACCGCCCATCTCGCCGGCGTGCGCGCAGCGATCGAGGGCCAAGCCCTGTAGCGCGTCTTCCTTAATAGGCGGGTCTGCCGTGGGCGATCGCGCGGCCGCCGTCGACGAGCGTCACGTCGCTCACCCGGCCCGAGCCCGCGACGAACAGCGTCGCCGGCTTCCCCGCTGCGAGCGCCCCGAGGTCGCGCTGCGTGCCGCGTTGCCGGACGACGGCGTGCACGCCCGCAGGCAGCCCGTCGGCGATGAGGTACAGCCAAGCGCCGTCGCGCGCGTACAGCACTTTGACCGCGCTCCCCGGCGGCGAGGTGAGCGTCGTGTGGCCGAAGTGCGAAGCGGCAACCGCGCCCAGCGCGACGTCGGTGCGCGCCCCTTGTTGCGCTGCGCCGTGAAGTGCGACGCCTTCGATCCCGGTCGTCGCCGCGAACACGACCGCGGCCGCGGCGGCGAGCCCGCTCGTCCACCGCGAGCTCTGCCGCAGCGGTGCCGCCGTCATGGCGGGCAGCGCTGCGCCCAGCGACGCCGCAGCAGCCTCCGCTGCGACCACGCGCGCGCGGCAGTCGGCGCAGCCGGCGATGTGCGCCTCGATGGCGGTCGAACGCTCGGGGTCGGTCAGGCCGAGCGCGAACAGTTCGGCGTCGTCGTCCAAGTGATCGTTCACGGGGTGCCTCCGGAGAGTTCGTTTCCGAGTCGCCGCAAAGCCTCAGCCAGGCGGCTCTTGATCGTGCCGAGCGGGACATCGAGCGCGTGCGCGACTTCGGCCAGCGTGCTGCCGCCGTAATACGCGCGCACGATGACGTCGCGCTGGAGTGGTGAAAGGCGATCGAGCGCTGCGCGCACGCGTTGCGCCTCGATCGGATCGAGGGCAGCGGTCGGATCGGGGACGAGCGCCGGCGGGGCGACCCGCCGTTCGCGTTCGGCGCGGCGTTTGCTCCCGCGCACGATGTCGAGCGCTTCGCGCCGCACGCACGCGATCAGAAACGGGAGCAGCGGCCCACGCTCGGGCTGATACGATCCGCTGCTCCACACGCGCAGCAGCGCAGCTTGGACCGCGTCTTCTGCCTCGTGGCGATCGTGCAGCACGTGGTACGCGACGGCGTGCAGCCTGCGCGCGTGCGACCGATACGCGAGTTCGAGCCCCGCACCTTCGAACGCCATGGGCGGTCCTTCGACGGCGCTCAGGCGCGCGCCAGCGAGAAATCCTGCCACGACACCGTCGGATCGACCTCGACCGTGCGATACCCGAGCACGCCCAGCAGCGAGCCCGGCGCGACCGCGAGCGGTCCCGGCTTGGCTCCCGGCGTCCCAGGCGCCGCCTGCGGAAACGCGGTCGCGTTCGCCGTCGCGAAGCGAATCGCGCCGTCGCGGTGCTCGATGATCTGGTGGATGTGGCCGTTGAGCACGGTCACCGAAGAGAAGCGCCGCAGCAGCGCGATCGCTTTGGTGCCGTCCTGCGTCGTCCATCCCCATTCCGGGGCGACGGCAAAAAGCGGAACGTGACCGAAGATCACGATCGGGGTATCCGTTTTGCGCGCCGCGAGGTCGGCCTTGAGCCACGCCAACTGCTCGTCGCCGAGCACGCCCATCGTCTCGCCTTCACCGACGTTGATCAACGCGACGAAATGAATCCCGCCCTGATCCCAGGACGACCAGCCGCGACCGGCGGCGTCCTTGCGTCCGAACGCGGCTGCGAAGCGGGCCGGCCCCTCGGCACCTATCACGTCGTGTTCGCCGGGCAGCGCCAGCAGCGGAGCGCGCAGCCGGCTCAGGATCGCGCGCGCGTCGTCGAACTCGATCGCTTTGCTGAGGTGCGTTACGTCGCCGGTGTGAATGACGAACGCCGGCTGCACCGGGAGCGCGTTGACCGCGTTCACGGTCTGCTCGAGGGTACCGCGCGCGTCGCCGTTTGCGGGACCCATGTATCCGATGTGGCTGTCGCTGATTTGGACGAACGAGAACCCGCCGCTCGCGGCGTCGGCGGCGCGAACGATCCCGTCCGCTCCGAGCACGTAGGCGATGCCGGCGCCCGTCCAGGCGACGTGGCCGATGAACGACGCGCGTTTCACGGTGCGCTCTTCACGATGACGGTGCCGTGCATGAACGGATGCACCGTGCAGTGATATGTGATCTTGCCGGCCTTCGTGAAGCGATGTTTGAAGCTCTCGCTCTGGTTCAACCCGTCGGAATCCCACGAGCCGTCGTCGGCCGTCACCGTATGCGCGTCGTCGTCGTCGTTGATGAAGGTGACGGTGTCGCCGGCGTGCACGGTCAGCGTTGCCGGGGTAAAGGCATCGTCGCGGATGTGAACGGCCGGCGGCGAGGACGCGGCCTGCACCGCGGCAGCCGGAACGCATGCCGCGAGCGCCGCGGCCGCAAGAAGTGCTCTCATGCCGGCGGTACGCCGCCGCGGCGCGGTACGGTTCGGGCCGAATCAGCCCGGCGCGGGAGGCGCCGGGAGCGGCCGTGCGGCCGCGAACGTCGAGGCCGGTAGGCTGGCGGGGAAGCGCCAGTTTGCAAAGCTGAGGCGCTCGTCGGTCGTGCGCCCCTGTACGGTGGCCGACGCCGAGGCACCGGTGGCCACCCACCACGGCCCGACCTTCCCAAACCGCACCATGCCTTTGCCGGAGTTGGCGCCGGTCGCAAACGATACCGCGCTCGGCAAGAACGTCAGGCCATCGATGGAGACGCGGGTGAGCGTGAAGTCCCCCCGCGCGCCCTTCGGCGTCAGCGCGAACACGTAGTCGAGGTGGCGGCCGTTGCGGTTCGCCCCGAGGAAGCGAAAGGCGTACGCGGTGGGGCTCGGCGCCAGCCGCGCGACCCGATACCGGTACGGGTGGCCGCGAAAGATGCGGGTCGCGGGCGCGGTCGCGCGCGTGCCGTTGACGACGAGGATCTCGTCGCGCTCATCGTTGCCGCGCCGAAAGATGCGATGCGTCTGCTCGATCGAACGCGTCCCCGTCTGCTCGAGCGTGTATTCGACCGTGAAAGTCGAGGGTTCACGCAGCGTGGCGAGCGCGCTCTGATAGCGCGTCAGCACCTGGGCCGGCGGCAGCGCCGTTCCGGCGAGCGCGGCCGCGCCCGCCGCCGCCTGCAGAACCGCACCGAGTAGCGCGATCATGCCGCGCGTTTGGCGAGCGCGTCGCGCATCGCGGCCAAAGCGGCGTCCGCGCCGCTGGGATCCTTGCCGCCGCCCTGCGCCTGCGCCGGGGCGCCCCCGCCCTTTCCGCCGACCAGCGGAGCCGCCGCGCGCACCAGGTTTCCGGCGTGCACGCCGGCGCGCACCGCATCCTCGCTCGCGGTCACGAACAGCGACGCGCTCGAGCCATCCACGCCGACGAGTGCGACCACGCCCGCACCGAGTTTGGCCCGAATCGCGTTGCCGAGCGCGCGCAGCGTCTCCGCGTTCGCGTCGCGCACGACCGCCGCCACGACCTTGACGCCGCCGATCGTTTCGGCGGCCTCCGCGTAGCTCGCGGCGTCGGCCGCGGCGAGCTGCGCTTTGCTCTCGCCCAGCGCGCGCTGCAGTTCGCGCACGTCGACCTGCAGCCGCTCGACGCGTTCGACGACGTCCTCGGTCTTGGCGGACAGCGACTCGGAGAGCGCCGCCAGGGTCTCTTGCTGCTGCTCGACGTAACGCTCGGCGGCTTTGGAGACGATGCCCTCGATACGGCGGATTCCGCTGCCGATCGAACTCTCCGAGAGCATCACGAAAAGTCCCAGCTCTCCGGTGGTGTGCGCGTGCGTGCCGCCGCAGAACTCGACCGACGGGCCGGCCGCAACGACGCGCACGAGGTCGCCGTATTTCTCTCCGGCCATCGTAATCGCGCCGCTCGCTTGCGCCTCCGCGAGCGGCAGCTCGCGCGTCACGAGGTGATGGTCGGCGCGAATCAGCTCGTTGACGCGCTCGCTGACGGCCCGCTTCTGCTGCGCCGTTAGCGCGCCGCCCGGGCTGCGGAAGTCGAAGCGCATCCGATCGATGCCGACCCACGAGCCCGCCTGCACGACGTCTTCACCCAGCACGTCGCGCAGCGCGCGCTGCAGCAAGTGGGCGGAGGTGTGATGCCGCCGGATCTCTTCGCGCCACTGCGGATCGACGCTCGTGCGCACCGCGTCGCCGACGGCCAGCACGCCCGAGACGAGCCGGCCGTGATGCGCGATCGCATCGCCGACGTATTGCGTGTCGGTGACCTCGAAGACCGTGCCGTCGTGCGCGATCCGGCCATGGTCGCCGATTTGTCCGCCCTTTTCGGCGTAGAACGAGGTCCGGTCGAGGACGATCTGCGCTTCGGTTTCCGGCTCGATCGCATCGACCGGCGTTCCGCCGACGAGGATGGCGCGCACTTCGCCATCGGCCTCGAGCCCGTCGTAGCCGGTGAACGCCGAAGCGACGACCGGAAGCTCGGCATCCGTGACCGTCACGACCGCGCGCTTCGAGGCGGCATCCTTGCGCGCGCGTTCGCGCTGCTCGGTCATCTTCAGCTCAAAGGCCGCGTGGTCGACCGCAACCCCTTGTTCGGCCGCGATCTCGCGCGTGAGCTCGTACGGAAAGCCGTAGGTGTCGTGGAGCGTGAAGGCATCTTCGCCGCTGATCAGGCGCGTGCAGTCGGTCATCGCGTCGTCGATGAGGTTCTGCAGCAGCTCGCTGCCGCGATCGAGCGTGCGCAGAAAACCGGTTTCCTCGCTCCGCAGCGCGTTCTGTACGTCGCCCAGGCGCGCGCGCAGTTCCGGATAGCCGCTCTCCAGGGATGCGACGACCGCAGCGGCGAGGTCGGCTAAGAACATGCGCGGGTAGCCGAGCAGCTTGCCGTTGCGAATCGCGCGCCGGATCAGGAACCGCAGCACGAAGCCGCCCTCGGTGTTCGAGGGATACACGCCGTCGGCGATCAGGAACGTCGCGGCGCGCGCGTGATCGGCGATGATGCGGCGTCGCACGAGCTGCTCCGCGGGCGCCAAGCTCGTCGTCCCGACGGGCGGCTGCGCGGCGATCAGATCGGCGAACAAATCCGTCTCGTACATCGAGACCTTGCCGTTGGCGACCGCGAGCATCCGCTCGAAGCCCGCACCGGTGTCGATCGCCTTGCGCGGGAGGTCCGCGAGCTTACCGTCGGAGGTGCGATTGAACTGCTGGAAGACGATGTTCCAGATCTCGACGAAGCGGTTGCCGCGATTGGGCCCGGCATCGTCGGGTCCGCTCGCGTTCTCCGGCCCGGTGTCGAAGAAGATCTCGGTGCACGGTCCGCAGGGACCCGTCGGACCCATCGTCCAGAAGTTGTCCTCGTCCCAGCGTGAGATCCGCGCGGGATCGAGTCCGATCTCGTTTTCCCACAAGCGCTGCGCTTCGTCGTCCCCGGTATGGATCGTGACCCACAACTTCGCCGGGTCGAGCCGCAGTTCGGCGGTGAGAAACTCCCACGCGAAACGGATCGCTTCGGACTTGTAATAGTCGCCGAACGAGAAGTTCCCGAGCATCTCGAGGAAGGTGCCGTGACGTCCCGTGCGGCCGACGTTCTCGATGTCGGACTTCGCGCCCGCAACGCGCAGACAGCGCTGTACCGTGACCGCGCGCGGCGCCGGCGGCGGGGCATCGCCCACAAACACCGGGACGAACTGCTCCATGCCCGCGATCGTGAACAGCGTCGTGCTCAACTCGTCGGGGACGAGCGACGCCGAGGGCAGATGGACGTGCCCGTTCCGAACGAAGTAGGCGACGAACGCTTGACGGAGTTCTTGGGAAGTCATGGCCGACCCGTCAGGTTCGCCGTCCGGTCCCGCGCGGTCCCGCCTTCGGAACCGCGGTCGCTACTCGCCGGCGGCGAGCACCCGCGGCACGGCCGCCATGAGCGCCGGGTCATCGGGCGCGTAGCGTACGACGACCGTGCAGTTCCGCTTCTCCTTGGCCAGGTACAGCGCGTGATCGGCGATCGAGAACAACGTGGTCTGGTCGATGCGCGTCGTCCGGTCCACGTACGCGACGCCGATACTGACCGTGACGGCCTGATACACTTTCGAGGCGCCGTGCGTGATCTGCATCCCCTCGACACCGCGCCGGATGCGTTCAGCGACGTGCTGCGCCGCGACGGCGCCCGTCTCGGGCAGCAGTACGACGAACTCCTCGCCGCCGAACCGCGCCGCGACGTCGAGGTCGCGGTGCAGCGACTCGACGATCGAGTTGGCGATGCGGCGCAAGGCAACGTCGCCGGCGGCGTGACCGTAGCGGTCGTTGAAGCCTTTGAAGTAGTCGACGTCAAGGACCAAAAACGAGAGCTCGCTGGGCTCACTGCGCCGGCTGCGCATCACCCAGCGCAAATAATCGTCGATGGCGCGGCGGTTGCGCAACCCCGTCAGCGGGTCGAGCATCGCCATCGTCCCCAGCCGGCGGTACATGGCGGCGACTTCGGACAGCAGCACGATAAGCACGACGCTGGCCGTGATCAGCGTTTCGACCTTGCCGACGTACCATGGCAGCGTGTAACGCCCCGAGCTGACGGCGTTGAGCGAGGCGTCGAGCGCCGACACCACCAGTGCGACCGCGAGCCAGACCTGCAGCCGGCTCGGGCGCTTGTTGAACACCACGACCATCACCGCTGCCAGAACGTTGATGACGACGATGAATGGCGTATAGACATGCGTCCACAGGGTAGTGAAGCGGCCGTGCACGACGAGATGCGGCAGCACATCGCGCTCGGCGTTGGCCAAACCCGTAATCGCCAGCGCGCCGGCAACGATCAGCACGACCGTCAAGACCACGTTCCCGCGAATCTCCGCCGTGTCGATCACGCGCGCGGTCAGCCTGCGATCGACGATGTAGTAGGCACCGACGAGAATCGGAAAACTCAGGTGCCACACCGTCCACATCACGACCGAGATCTGCTCGATCTGCACGCTCACATTTGGCGAGCGGAAGAGGCCGGGGTAGAAGAACAGGTACGGGATCGTCAGCAGCCCCGTCACCGCGAAGGCCGCGCCCAGAATGAGGAACGCGCGCACGCCGTTGACCGAAAACTGCGAGAGCAGCAAATACGCGGTCAACAGCGCGGCAGCGCCCCACAGCGTGGCGCAGATCGGCACGACCGCGAAGATGACGGGAGTGTGGACCGAGCCGAGGCGCGCCGCGACGACCGTCACCGCGACGGCAACGGCGGTGAAGACGATTGCGACGAGCCGGCTGCGGTCGGTCGATGAGGCGTGGAGGAGGTCGGCCATGCCGACGGGCCCCGTGGCCGCAGGTTCGATCGGACGCCCGCGCCGGCGGTCGGAAGCGCGCCGGCGTGCGGGCTTAGAAGATATGGACAAGGAAACTCCTGGCCGCGATAAGGACTGAGGCGGCCACACCCGGACCTTCATACCGCGCGGAACCCCCGGCGGATGCGCCGGAACGTTCAGTTTCGGTACGCAAAAGCCCGCTGCGAACGCTTTCGGCGGCACCATCGTGCCGGCGCGGAGTCCGAGCTGGGCCCGCGGCTTACGGTCCTACCAAGGGAGGACGTGATCGGCCGACCACCAGTGGTGGTATTCGGCGCGGATCACACCGGCCCGAATCGCCGGGTCGTCCCCGAGCAAGCGTTGCGCGTCTTCCAGCGGGATCGGCCGGAAGACCACGAGATCGAGCAGCGCGTCGGGGGGCGCGACCTTTCCGGCCGCGCTCAGTTTCCCTTGCTCGCGAAGTTGTTCGATGTATCGCTCGTGAGCGGCGAGCAGCACCTCACGATTGTGCGATTGTGCTTCCCACGCATCACCTCGGTAGAGCATGCAGAACGGATGCATCTGCATGCTGTCGGGCGCTTTCGGATCGAGCGCGTGCAGCCGGAAGTACTCGACGCCGATCCCCGGCGGCCCCTCCCACGCGTGCACGTCGACCGTGTTGCGATGTTCGAGGACGGTCGGGTCCTGTTCGGCGACGGCTTGCGCCGACGACAGCGAACTGGTCTTGAAGACGAACACACCTTCGATCGTCGTCGGCGTGTCGTCGAAGGGGCCCGCCGACACCATGATCCCATCGTCCGCCATCTTGTGGATGTTTGCCATGTGGGCGGTCATGATCCGTTCGCCGTCCGCCTTCGAGAGCGGCGTACGCGCCGGGTCCGGACGCAGAAAGACAACGTAGTATCGCGCTGTCCCCGCCGGCGATGCGATCGCCTGCGCGTATGTCAGGGACGCCGCGAAGGCAACGGCGAGAAGCGTGCACGTCCGGCGCATCTTGACGCCTGGTATCGCCGGTTCGGGCTATTTTTCCTGGAGGAAGACCCGCAGCTTTTCGAGCGCCTTCTGCTGCAGGCGCGAGACGTGCATCTGCGAGACGTTGAGACGCTTCGCGATCTCGGTCTGCGAGACGCTTTCGTAGAAACGGAGATAGAGGATGACGCGCTCGCGGCCGCTCAGGACGCCGAACGCGCGCTCGAGGTTGGCGCGATCTTCAAGCATCTCGAGCGCAGCGTCGTTGTGGCCGACGTAATCGGCCAGCGTCTGGGATTTCTTGTCGCCTTCGCCGTTCAGCTCGGTGTCGAGCGACAGCAAGTTGTAGGCCTGTCCGAGCTCCTGCGCCTCGAGGATGTCTTCTTCGCTGGCCCCGAGATGCGCGGCCAGCTCGGCGACCGTCGGCGAATGTCCCAGCTTCACCGTCAGCTTCTCGTTGGCGCGGTTCACGGCCAGGTTGAGCTCCTGCAGCCGTCGCGGCACCTTGACCGCCCAGCCCTTGTCGCGGAAGTAGCGTTTGATCTCGCCGACGATCGTCGGGGTCGCGTAGGTCGTGAACTCGACCCCGCGGTCGAGGTCGAAACGGTCGATCGCCTTGAGCAGGCCGACGGTGCCGACTTGAATCAGATCGTCGAGCGCTTCGCCGCGGTTGGCAAATTTGACAGCCAGATAGCGGACCAGGTTCAGGTGGGCGACGACGAGTTCGTTCCGCAGGCGGTCGTACTCGCTGGTCCCGCTCATATCCGGGCCGCTATCGAGCTCGCGGTTCGCGCGCAGGGTCGCAAACCGGGCGAAGGCGGCGCGCGCGCGGTTACGGTCCCAACGTTCGTCGTCGATATGAGAGGCCGAAGACGACATCCGTTAGGCGCTGACGCGCTTGGTCATCACCAGTTCGGTGCCTCGCCGCGAGTCGCTCGCGTACTCGACCGTGTCCATCAAAGCGCGGATGAGAAAGACGCCCAGCGCCTCGGTGCGGCCCTCGCCGATGGAGGCGCCGTCGAGCGGCTCGAGGTGGGGTCCGGTCGAACGATCGCGCACGGAGACGCGCAGCTCGTCCTCACGCGCGTCGCACACGATCTCGATGACGCCCGCATCGACGCCGCCGGCGCTCTGAATCGCGTTGGTGCAGGCCTCGGCGACCGCGAGCTTGATATCCTCGATCTCGTCGACCGAGAAGTGCAGCCGGCTTGCGACCGCGGCGACCGCCAGGCGCGCGACGGCGACCCACTCGGCGCGGCCGGGTATCTTGAGCTCGACCGTCCCCTCCGACGAAACGTCGACGAACCGCGTCGCCGGGTTCACACCAACGCCTTCATGGCGCTCTGCTCGTCGTCGAAGATCCCGAAGATCTTGACCAAACCCGTGATGTCGAAGATCTTCTTGATCTGCGGATTCGTGCACACGAGATTGACCGAGCCGCCGTGCTCGCGCACGCGCTTGAGCCCGCCGATCAGCACGCCCAATCCGGTCGAATCGATGTAGCGCACTTTCTCGAGGTTGATCACGAGGTTGTAGTGCTCTTGATCGATGAGTTCGGTGATCGCATCCTTGACTTTCGGCGAGGTGTAGACATCGATCTCGCCGGTTAGGTCGACGACGTACGCGTCGCCCTCGGACTCGCGAACGTTGACTTTGATATCCAAGGTTTCTCCTACGTTTCGTGCTGGAGGGTGTCGCGCTGCCGCGAAGCTGCGTCCTTGCCTTCGTTGACCGCGGCGTCGATGCGCAGCTTCGCATCGGCGACGATGGTGCGGCCGCGTGCGAGAAGGTCGTTCGCATCGGCAGCCGTATCGCGCGCACGTTCACCGGCTTCGCGCGCTTTGGCGAGCAAAACGTCGCGCGTTTCCTCGCCGGTCTGGGGAGCGAGGATCATCGCGAGCGTCGCTCCGCCCAGGGCACCGAGCGCGAGCCCGGCGACGAAGCCCGGCATCCCGCCGCGCTCACCCATTCCCAAGATCTTCTCCGGCGCCGGGCGTATCGCCCGAAACCAGTCGCCGAAGCCCCGCGGTGATCCCGGCCAGCGTTGCTCCGAAGTTGATCAGTCCGGGCGCCACGGCGTCCGAGGCCAGCTTTGCCGTGCTGCCGACGTTCTCGGCCACACCCTCGATCGTGCCCACGACAGCCCCCAGGCGCGCCACCGCAACGTCGGCGGAGTCGGCGAGCCCTTCGACATGCGCGAGCGTTCCGATCACCGGAACCGAGACCAGCGACACCTGTTTGTCGACCTCATCGAGCGTCCGATTGAGGCGTCCGAGCAGGCGTGCCAACGCCCAGCACGCCACCACGATGCCGATCCCCGCGAGCAACACGCCCACGCCGATCAGCACATCGCGAATCGCGGCGCCGTCGATAGTCAAAACCGATCCTCCGCGTGCTCGTGCGAGCCACGGACGGCCCTTTCCCACATTTGCGCTTCCTTACACGGTAAGAGGCATGCGTATGTCCGCCAGCAATCCGGGCAAGCGGGCAATCACCTCATCGATTTCGGCTTCGGTCGTCGCTCTCCCCAGCGAAAAGCGGACCGTTCCGCGCCGAAATCGTTCCGGAAGCCCGAGCGCCGCCGTCACGTGGCTGGGCTCGAGCGATCCCGCTGCGCACGCGCTGCCGGCCGACGCGGCGATCCCCTCCAGATCGAGCCGCATCAGCAGCGCATCCGAGGGCACATCGCCGAACGCGAGCGAGAGAATCCCCGGCAGGCGCGGTGCGGCCGCGCCGTTGACGACGACGTCGGGGATCGCTGCGACGAGGCCCGCCTGCAGACGATCGCGCAGTGCAGCGACGCGCGGTGCCGCCTCCGGGCGTTCTGCTTCCGCGGCCCCAAGCGCAGCCGCCATAGCCGCAATCCCCGCAACGTTTTCCGTCCCGCCGCGCAGACCGGATTCCTGACCCCCGCCTCCCGCCAACGGCAGCACGGCGGCGCCGCGGCGCACGTACAATGCGCCGACCCCCTTCGGGCCGTGGAACTTGTGCGCGGAGAGGCTCAGCAGGTCGACGCCCAACGCATCGACGTCGAGCGCAAGCCAACCGGCGGCCTGCACCGCATCGGTATGAAAGAGAATGCCGCGTTCGCGCGCGAGCGCCGCGAGTTCGGCGACCGGCTGGAGCGTGCCGATCTCGTTGTTGCCTAGCATGACGCTGGCAAGGACCGTGCCGCGGGTGAGCGCGGCCGCAAACTCGCGCACGTCGATCCGGCCGTCGGTGCCGACCGGCACCCGCGTGACGCGCCGGCCTTCGGCTTCCAACGCCTGGGCTGCGTGCAGCACGGCACGGTGTTCGATCGCGCTGACCACGACGTGCCCGCCGTCGCCGGCAGCCCGTGCGGCGCCCAGGACGGCAAGCGCCGCGGCATCGGTCCCGCCCGCCGTGAAGACGACCTCGCGCGGCGCGCATCCGAGCACCCGCGCCAGCAGCTCGCGGGCCTCGTCGACGGCGGCGCGCGCGGCCCGTCCTTCCGCGTGGAGCGAGCTCGGATTCCCCGCGGCCGACAACGCAGCCGCGGCGCGCGCCGCTTCGGGCCGCAGCGGGGTCGTCGCCGCATAGTCAAGGTAGATGCGCGCCATCTCCATACCAGAACTCGCCGCCGCGCTCAAAAGACGCGCCGGGGCGCACCAGGCCACCGCGCGCGCCATTCGGAAACGGTCCCGAAGTTCGCTCTGGGTGAGGTGTGGATATGGCGGCGCGAAAATCTGCGGCCCGAAAAACAACCCGTCGAAAGGCGGCCGGCGCCAAGAAAAGCGCGGTCGCGAAGAAATCGGCGCCCAGCCGCAAGAAGACGACGCGCAAGAAGAGCGCGGCGAAGAAATCCAGCCGGAAGACGGGCGGCAGAAAAAAAAGCGGTAAGAAGAGCGCTGCGAAGCTTCCGGGAAACCCGACCATTCTGCCGGGAAGCCCGAACATTTTCGGGGGAAACCCGACCATTCAGCCTAGCCACAAACCGCGGAAGCCGAAGAAGTAAGCCGGCGTGTCCGCCGGTCTGGCAAAGCTTTTCGACAAAGCCTTCGTGCTGGGCTACGCCCTGCCGGCGCTGGTTTTCCTTAGCATCGCGGTCGCGCTCTTCGGATGCCCGACGACTCTGTGCGACACCACGCAGCCGAATGCCAACCCGTTCGCGGACCTTACCTATGCGGCGATCGGCGTCTATCTGCTCGGCGTCGTCTTGCTGGTGATCAACTACGGACTGTACCGCTTGTTCGAAGGCTACATCCCGCCGACGTCGTGGCTCACCTTCGCCAAAGAGTTTCATCAGAACCGGCTCGAGCAACGCAAGACCGAGATCGCCAAGCTCGGCCAGGATCCCCGCGTCGGCACGCTGATCTGGCAACTGCGCATGCAGTACCCGGACTGTGTCTCCGAGGTGTTGCCGACGGCTTTCGGCAACGCGATACGCGCCTTCGAACTCTACCCCGCCGACATGTACGGCGCGGACAGCATCAGCGTGTGGCCGCGCCTGCTGGCGGTGGTCTCCAAGGATGTCCAGACGCTGATCAACGAGGCGAAAGCGCTTGTCGATCTCGGCGTCAACCTGTGCGCGCTGGCGCTCGTGTACTTCGTCTTCGCGTCCGGCAGCGCGCTCCTCGAACTCGCCGGGGTTGCGCTGCCGTTCGGTGCACCGCACGCGGGCGGCAGCTGGGCCGTCGTGGCACTCGTGGCGTTGGCCGCGGCGGCTGCGTCGTACCGTTCTGCGCTCGCGTGCGTCCCCGACTGGGGCGAAACGGTGAAGAGCGCATTCGATTGCTACTTGCCGGCGCTCGGGCATACGCTCGGGTACGCGCTGCCCGCGCAACCCAAAGCCCGGCGAAAGACGTGGGAGGCGCTCAGCCGGCAGTTTCTCTACGGCGAAGTCGCGACGCTCGCGCACACGAGCCCGGACGACCACAAAGAACACGACGACGGCGCTTAGTCGTCGCTGAACAACTCGTCTGGGGCAGGGGGCTTCGAACGGCGGGCATCGATCCAGCGCCGGAGCCGCGCTTCGTCGCCCTGCTTGCCGGGCTCGAAGTACGCGCGCGCGCCGAGCGCGTCGGGGAGGTTCGGCTGCAGCGCGACCGCCGGCGGCAGATCGCCTTCGGCATCCATCGCCGCGTAATCGGTGTGCGCGTAGCGATAGCCTTCGCCGTATCCGAGCTGCTTCATCAAGTTCGTCGGCGCGTTGCGCAGGTGCAGCGGGGGCGGTTCGGTGCGCGTTTCCTGGACGTCGGCCAGCGCGGCGCCGTACGCGCGACCGACGGTGTTGGACTTCGGTGCGGTCGCCAGATACAACGTCGCGTGCGCCAGCGGGTAGAACCCCTCGGGCATGCCGACGAAATGCACGGCCTGCTGCGCTGCCATCACGAGCGGCAGCGCGTTGCGGTCGGCGAGGCCGACGTCCTCGCTCGCCAAGATGACGAGCCGGCGCGCGATGAAGAGCGGATCTTCGCCGGCATCGATCATCCGCGCCAGCCAGTAGATCGCGGCGTCGGGATCGCTGCCGCGGATCGTCTTGATGAATGCGCTGATCGTGTCGTAGTGCGCGTCACCGCCCTTGTCGTAGCCGGTGAGCCGGCGCTGGAGCGCCTCAGCGATCGTCTGCGCGCCGATCTCCGTGACACCGGCGCGATTGCGCGGCGCAGCGGCGGCGGCGAACTCGAGCGTCCCCAGCGCAACGCGCGCGTCGCCGTTGGCCAAACCGACGAGCGCGTCGAGCGCTTCGGGAGTCATCGTCACGTTTTGCGCGCCCAGGCCGCGCTCCGGATCGTGGAGCGCGCGCTCGACGATGCGCCGGACGTCGTCGTCGTCGAGTGCGCGCAGCACGAAGACGCGCGAACGCGAGAGCAGTGCCGAGTTGACCTCGAACGACGGGTTCTCGGTCGTGGCGCCGATGAGCGTGACCGTGCCGTCCTCGACGTACGGCAGCACCGCGTCCTGCTGCGCCTTGTTGAAGCGGTGGATCTCGTCGATGAACAGCACCGTGCGACGGCCCGCCGCGCGCAGTCTGCGCGCGTCGGCGACGACGCGCCGCAAATCGGCGACGCCGGCGCTGACAGCCGACATCGCCGCAAAGTGTGCCCCCGTCTGCTGCGCGATGATGCGCGCCAGCGTCGTCTTCCCGGTGCCGGGCGGTCCCCACAGGATCATCGACGGGATCTTGTCCGACTCGATCGCCACGCGCAGCGCACGTCCGGGCCCGACGATCTGTTCCTGACCGACGAACTCATCGAGCGTACGCGGCCGCATGCGCGCAGCCAGCGGTTCGCGCACCGCGCCGCCGTCGCCGCCGTCGCCTGCGAACATGTCGATCATCGGCGGCGAACCGTGCCGATTGACATCGTCCCGGCTACGGTTACTTGCGCTTCTTCGGCTTCGGCGTCGCCGGCGCGCCTGGTGTCGGGCTCGGAACCGGCTGCTTGATGATGATCGGCGCGCCGTGGACGTCGACGTCCCTCGTGTTGAGGTTGTAGACGAGGTCCTGCGCCGCCAACGACTGATCGCCTTCGGTCAGCTTGACGTTGCCCTCCAAGTGCAGCACGCCCGTGCCGCGATTGAGCTGACCGCGATCGGCGGTCCCCGTGCGCGCGCCTTGCGAAAAGTGGACGTGGCCGGTCGCGGTGTAGATCTTTTGCTTGGTGTCGATCTCGAGCCGGTCGCACGTCAACGTCGCCGGCCCGTTGCCGTGGTACGACTCGGTCGACGCCTCGGGTGCGTTGCCGCTGTCGTGAACGACGACGTTGCCGATCAGCGTCGCGGTCCCGCGTTTCGAATTGCCCGTCGCCTTGTCGCTGACGGCGTCGGTGCCGGGACGATAGAACTTCACGTGATGCGGCATCGTGAAGTCGCCGTTATTGAAGTTCCAGTGCGTCTCGTCGGTCTCGATCCGGTAGTCTTTGCTTTCCAACCCGCCGGCTTGCGGGTTCGCCGTCGCCGGTGCAGACGTGGCAGGCGCGGTCGCTGTCGACGGCGCCGCAGCCGGATGCGGGGACTCGGCGGGACGCGGCGACGCGCCGAGCACGGCGATGCAGCCGATGGTGACGGCCAGCGGCATCAGGACGCGGCGCAAAGGGATCGAATGCATCACTGCGGTGAACGTTGCGGGAGCAGGGCCCGCTTCAGAAGTGCCCGTTCCGGCTGTTGTAACCGACCCGTTGTCCGGTACCGATTGCAACGCATGACATGGGATCCTCGGCCACGATCACGGGGATGCCGGTGATCTCGCCGAGCAGCGTATCGAGTCCGCGCAGCAGCGCCCCGCCGCCGGTCAGGATCACGCCGCGGTCGATGATGTCGGCGGCGAGTTCGGGCGGCGTTCTTTCCAGTACGTTCTTCACCGCCTCGACGATCGCTTGAACGGGTTCCGAAAGCGCTTCGCGCACTTCTTCCGACGTAATCTTGACCGTCTTCGGCAAACCGTTGATCAAATCGCGGCCGCGAATCTCCATCGCCAGCTCTTGATCGAGGCGATACGCCGAACCGATCTTGATCTTGATCTCTTCGGCCGTGCGCTCGCCGATCATCAGATTGTAGATGCGCCGGATGTGGCGGATGATCGCTTCGTCGAGTTTGTTGCCGGCGACCCGTATCGATTGTGACACCACGACGCCGCCCAGCGAAATCACGGCCACGTCGGTCGTGCCGCCGCCGATGTCGACCACCATGTTGCCCGACGGGCCGTCGATCGGCAAGCCGGCACCGATCGCGGCAGCCATCGGCTCCTCGATGATGTCGACCGATTTCGCGCCCGCCAATTTCGCGGCGTCGCGCACCGCGCGCTCTTCCACCGAAGTGATCTCGGCCGGAACGCAGATCACGACCGAGGGTTTCGGGCGGAACAGCGTGCTCAGCCAGGAACGGTTCCGCGTCACCTTCTTGATGAAGTACCCGAGCATCGCTTCGGTCACTTCGAAGTCGGCGATCACGCCGTCGCGGAGCGGGCGGATCGCTTGGATGTTGCTCGGCGTCTTGCCGAGCATCAAGCGCGCCTCTTCACCGACTGCCAGCGTCTTGTTCGTGCGCACATCCTTCGCAACGACGGACGGCTCGCGCAGCACGATCCCTTTGCCCTTGACGTAGACGAGGACGTTGGCAGTTCCCAGGTCGATCCCGATGTCGATAGCACGCACTCCCAGACTTCACAGCCGAATAGTGAGGCTTCGGCCCGGGCCTGAGGATTCCTGACCCCAGCGGCTTCCTAACCAAGCGTGGAGGGATCGGCTACGAGGAAAACCGCTACACGTAGTCGCGCAGCGTGAGCGTGACGCTGCGCTGCGCTCCGTCTTTGCCGGTCAGGACGAGCGGAAGTACCGTGCCCGGCGCAGCGCGGAAGAGCGACCGGATCTCAGCGAGCGCGTAGTCCGCCGCTGCTTTTCCGGCGATGGTCGTCAGCACGTCGCCCCGCGCGATGCCGGCCTCGGCGGCCGGCGTCCCCGCCCGCACGTCAGCGACGATGACGTGACCGCTCTGCACGAGCAAGAACATCCCGGAGCGATCGTACGTTTCGGCCGCGCGAAGACTCGCATTGGGTTCGAGCGTCATCGTTTGCGCCGCGTAGTCGAAGGTCACGCTGAAGCGTTTCCACACGCCTGCGCCGATATTCCCGGCCGTGAACGGGTCCGCGAACGCGCCTTTCGTCTGCGTGCTCAGATCCGTGATGAGGTCGGGCAGCGTGAAACCGCCGAGTTCGAGCGTCGTTCGTCCGAGCCGGCCGAACGACGGGCCGCCGACCCCGAACCCGTTCGCACCGACGGCCGAAGCGTTTTGCGGCACGATCGAGGGATGCGCAGCGAGGAACGGCGTGAACACACTGAGCGCGAGGCGGCTCCCCGTATCGACGTCGCAGCGTCCGGCGAAGCCGTCGATTGCGCACGCGACGTTCGGGTGCTGGTCGTTGAACGTGAAGGGCAGCAACGCTCCATGTGCGCGCATCGCCGGAGGATGCGTCTGCAGGACGATCCGCCCTCCGCCGTAGTCGAAGGTCGTGACGAAGCGCGCGAGGACTTCAAATCCGATCAGGCCGTCGACGGGCTGGCCGCTCGCGACCCCGAAGCCCGCCCGCACCGGGACGATGGCGAAGACCTGTTTGCGCAGCACCGCCCCGCCGATCGCGAGGCGGTCGACCGTTCCGAATTGGACCGCTTCGGTATTCGTACCGACGCCGCTGCCGGCCGCATTGCCGCTCGCACCGATGCCGAGCGCCTTCGCAACCTCGGTGTCGATGAGGTTCGACCCGCCGCTGTCGAACAGAAAATGGAACGGTCCTTTGCCGTTGATCATGACGGGCAGGTCGACGTGGTTGTCGACGAGCTCGAACGGTACCGACGTCATCCCGCCGGCGACGTCGAAGTCGTCGACGTGCGTCGACGGGCGGCGGAGCGCCGCTTCCGCACCGGGATCGTCGACATCGAACCGGGTCGCGTTGAAGACGAACTGGTTGCCCTCGCCGTCGCTGTTGTCGACCGTGAACGGCCATTCGAGGCCGCGCACGCTGCGATAGTCGCTGTACAGCGTCGTCGACGTGAAGGTCCCGACGGTGAGGACCGTGCGCGACGGAAGGTGGCTGACCGCATCGATCCACAGCTCGAACGGTGCACCGCCGGGCGGCGCTATGCGCAGCACATCGTAGCGGCGTCCATCGGCCGTGCGTTCCGGCAGCGCATCGACGGCGGCGCCGCCGTAGCCGGGCGACCACAGCAACATGCGGTCCTGGTACTGCTGATCGATCGCGCCCAGACGTTGCGTCTGATTCCCTTCGTCCCACACGATGCCGGACGCGTCACGCATCCAGACCCGCACGCCGTCATATCCTTGCGCACCGCTGACCGGCCCGGCATCGGCGTAGCCCGCCGTCGTTCCGGTGCGCAGATCCGTCCACTGGTCGGCCGTCCCGGGCACGCCCGCGATCCGCACCGTCCCGCGGAGATGGAGCGTGTGCACGCGCGCGAGCGCGTCGACGCCGAGTGCCTGAGCCGACGCCGCGACGACCGCGGCAACCGGCGGCGCAGGTGCAGTTTGGGAAGACGCCGGCGAACCAATCGACAGCAGAACGCTCGCCGCTACGGCGGCGCGCAGCACAAGACCGTTCACGAGGTCCTCGTCTCTGGAGGTTGCGGTGCGGTTAGACGCTCGGGTACGCGCTGGTCTCGAAGGTCCCGGTCGGTTCGCTGAACGGTATCACACCGCTCGCGCGCTGGACCTGACCACCGAGCGACGACAACGTTTCTTCGAGCCGTTCGTAACCGCGATCGATGTACTCCAGGCCGATGATCTCGGTTTCACCGGCGGCGGCAAGTCCGGCCAGGACCAACCCCGCGCCGGCCCGGATGTCGGGCGCTTCGACCGGCGCGCCGGAGAGACTCGCGACGCCCTTGACGAGTGCCGTGTTGTTCTCCATCGCGACCCGAACGTCGGCGCCCATGCGTACGAGTTCGTTGACGTACGAGAAGCGCGCGTTGAAGATCGACTCCTCGACGACGCTCACGCCGGGTGCCGTGCACAGAAACGAAAGCATCTGCGGCTGGAGATCGGTCGGGAACCCCGGATGCGGCGCGGTGACGATGTCGGTGCCGCCTTTGACGGTCGCGGCGCGCACGCGGATCCAGTCGTCGCCGGTCGCGACGTCGATACCGCACTCGCCGAGCGCGATCTGCAGCGCGATGAGATCGTCGGGGCGGCTGTTGCGGATCGTCACGTCGCCGCGCGTGATCGCGCCGGCGATCATCAGCGTGCCGGCCGCGATGCGGTCGGGGATGATCGTGTACTCGACGCCGCGCAGCTCCGGCACGCCGCTGATCGCGATCGTGTCGCTGCCTTGACCCTGAATGTCGGCGCCCATCGCCACCAGGAAGTTGGCGAGATCGACGACTTCGGGCTCCATCGTGGCGTTGCGAATGGTCGTGTCGCCCTTCGCGGTCACCGCGGCCAGCATCGCGTTCTTGGTCGCGCCGACCGACGGCATGCGGAACTCGATCTCGCCCCCGGTCA
>Ga0302178_10000949_pt1 | contig 25325 bp, 20 predicted proteins | sample I_Palsa_E1_3_FD_198790 | JGI IMG/M metagenome (GOLD analysis project Ga0302178, IMG submission 198790) | Peat permafrost microbial communities from Stordalen Mire near Abisko, Sweden - I_Palsa_E1_3 | ecosystem: Environmental > Terrestrial > Soil > Palsa > Peat permafrost | place: Sweden... | reverse complement strand
ACGCGGCGGGCTGGGTTGGCTGGGGGGCTGGCGCTGAGCCGTCGGCCTGGCCGGTGCCTGCTGACATGAAGTCCTCCGCGGTGACATCAGCGCGTGCTCGATCCGGGCAGATCCTCCAACGGCGCCATACCCGTCGTGCCCGTTGCGTCGGATGGTAACGGACGGCACCGCTGCACGGAGCGTAGCCCGTCCAGCCCGGTACCCCTGTTCCATGCTGAGACACCCGGCTCGTCATGGCAGGGGTTCGCGGCCTGAGCGCCCACCCGTGAAACGGTCAAATTGCCTCTAATGTCTATAAATGGTGCACCAAGGGTGCCGCCGTCCCGTGATCGGGCCGCACCGATGGCACATCGGGCCGGTGCTATGCGGCCCAAGGGTCCATCGGTACGGCGGCGGCGCGCCTGGCTCACCGCTGCTCAGCTCTGGGACGCTGCCAGACCGGGAGCCAGCGGGATCGCTATCGCTCTGACCTGGGCTAAGACGGCTTAGATGCGGGCGGCGCGGGCTGGGCGGAGCTAAGCCGTTCCAGCTCGGGAAGATAAGGCATTCGCCCGATGCTGGGGGCGGGGCCTTACGGCGAATCTTGAAGATGCGGGAACCAGACGAGGTTCCCCGGGGGCTTGAGGAGGAACCCATGCATCCCGAGATTCTCCGTGAACTGACCTCGCAGCGCGGCCGTGAGCTGCGGGACCGGGCGCACCGGGCCGGGCTCGTTCGGATGGCGAGCCGGGCGCGGCGGGCCCGGCGACACGGGCTTTCCGGGCCGGGCGAGACGGACGAGTTCGTCGTCCCTGCCGTCCCGGACTACGTAGACGGCTCGTTCCGGGTACAGCCGGCCGATGGCGAAGCGGCCCGGGTGCCTATCACCGGGCGGGCGGCCTGAGGCAGACGAGAATGAGCACAGTCGGCGAGCACGCCTCGCCGGTGCCTGGTCGCGGCACCGGGCACGGCGAGCTTTCCGAAATGTCAGACCCGCCTGGCATGCTGGCTCCAGAGATGAGCGGGCGAGCAGTTAGTCCCGTGCTGGTCGGGCGGGACGAGCAGATGGCCGCCCTGGAGGCCGCTTTCGGCAGCGTGCGCCAGGGCGGGCCGTCGGCTGTGCTGCTCGGCGGGGAAGCCGGCGCGGGCAAGTCCCGGCTGGTCGGCGAGTTCGGCACGGCTGCCGCCGCGGCGGGCGCCCGGGTGCTGACCGGCGGGTGCCTGCAACTGGGGACCGACGGGCTCCCCTACGCGCCGTTCACCGCGGTGCTGCGTGACCTGGTGCATGAGATGGGCGCGGACGCGGTCGCCACGATGCTGCCCGGCCGGACCGCGCGGGGCCTGGCCCGGCTGCTTCCCGAACTGGGCGAACCGGACGTGGCCGAGGCGAGCCGGGCCGAGGCGGACGCGGGCGACGCCGCCGAGGCGCGGGCGCGGTTGTTCGAGGAGGTGCTCGCCGCGCTTGAGCATCTGGCCAGGCCCGCGCCGGTGATACTCGTGATCGAGGACGCGCACTGGGCCGACCGGTCCAGCCGGGACCTGCTGACGTTCCTCATCGGCAACCAGCGAGCGATCAGCGGACTGCTTATCATCGTCACGTTCCGTTCGGACGAGCTGCACCGCACTCATCCGCTGCGCCCGCTACTCGCGGCGCTGGACCGGATCGACTGGGTGGAGCGAGTCGAGCTGCCCCGGCTCGACCAGCATGACACCGCGGAGCTGGCGCTCCGGATCCTGGGCCGCGAGCCGACCGCCGCCCTGACCGAGGCGCTGTACCGCCGGTCCGAGGGCAACCCGCTCTTCGTGGAGACCTTGCTTTGTTGTGACGGCGAGCTGAGCCCAGAGCTGCCGGAATCCCTGCGCGATCTGCTGCTCGACAGCGTGCGCAGGTTGCCTGAGGACACCCAGGAGGTGCTGCGCGTCGCCAGCGCGGGCGGTGCGGTGACCGGGCACGCGCTGCTGGCCGCCGTGACCGGCCTGGACGGCGGCGCGCTGATCCGGGCGCTGCGCCCGGCGGTGACCGCCAACGTGCTGCGCACACAGGGCGACGGCTACGCATTCCGGCACGAGCTGATCCGCGAGGCCGTGCACGACGACCTGCTGCCGGGTGAGCACGGCCGGCTGCACAGCCGCTTCGCCGAGGCTATCGACACCGATCCCGGCCTCGTCCCGCCCGGTCGCGCGGCCGTCGAGATGGCCCATCACTGGCATTCGGCGCACGACTCCGTTTGGGCGCTGATCGCCGCCTGGCAGGCCGCGGCGCAGGCGGGCCGGGCGGTGGGGGCCGCCGAGCGGCTGTCGCTGCTGTCCCGCGTCCTTGAATTGTGGGACCAGGTGCCGGATGCGGCCGAGCGGATCGGCGCCGATCACGCCCGCGTCCTGGAAGAGGCGGTCTCCGCGGCGGACGACGCCGGCGACTTCGAACGCGGGATCGCGCTAGCGTCCTCGGCGCTGAAGGAACTCGACCCCGCGACCGATCCGGTCCGCGTCGCGGAGCTGCTCCGGAGCCGCAGCCATTTCCGGATCAAGCTAGGGCGCAAGGACTTCGGCCAGGACCTGGAAGACGCGCTGGCTTACGTACCCGCTGACGTCGCCCCGGCCACCCGGGTCGATATCCTCATCGCGCTCGCGCGCTGCGCCTCTCACCTGGTGGCGAAAGAGCGCTCCTACGCCGAGGAGGCCCTCGCCCTGGCCCGCCAGACCGGCGACGAGGTGCAAGAGGCGAAAGCCCTGCTGACCATGGCCATATTCGACGCCGACCCTGGCCAGCAGGCGCTCTCGGACAGCCGTTCCCTTGAGCTGATCGCGCAGGCCCGTGCCACCGCGATGCGGAGGGGAGCCGACGACGTGCTGCTCACGGCGGCCGTCAACGAGTCCCACCTGCTCGAGGGCGCGGGTGAGCACGAACTCGCCGCCGCGGCGGCCCGCCGCGCCGCCGCGAGCGCGGAAGCGCAGGGGCTTTCCCGCACCTCCGGCAGCCTGCTCGCGATCAACCAGGCGGAGCCGCTGTTCTCGCTCGGCCGCTGGGACGAAGCGCTCACGGTCATCAACCAGGCGACCGACGTTTATCTCGCCTCCGGGCCGGTGCACCGGGCCATGCTGCAGGTCATCGCGGGCTGCATCACGGCGGCCCGGGACGATCTGGCCGCGGCGACCCGCATGGTGCTTGCGGCACGCGACGCGCTGCGTTCGGCCCGGTACGAGGATCAGCATCAGCTCCCGCTGGCCCGGCTGGAAATCCTGGTCGCGCTCGGCGCCGACGGCCCGGCCGCCGCACTGGCGGCCACGGGGCAGGTCCTGGACCGCTTCGAGGAGTCCGGCGGCAGCCCGCGGTACGTCTGGCCGGTGGTCAGCGCCGGGGCGAGCGCGGTCCTGTCGGCCGCGCGGCAGGCCGCGGCCGTTCGTGACGAGCGGCTCCGCGACGAGGCCGCCGCCGTCGCGGACCGGCTGCGCATGGTGGCCGAAAAGCTGGAAACGCTCGGCCGGGTCCAGCAAGCTCACCAGCTGACCTTCGCCGCGGCCGACGCCAGCGCCGCCGAAATGCTCGCCGCCGTCGCCGGGAGGCTTCCCGGGGAGGAGGCGGACGAGCCCGGTCCCCTGATCGCGGCCTGGGACGAAGCCGCCGCCGCGTGGGCCGCCCTGAGCGAGCCTTATCCGCTCGCCCAGGCGTTGCTGGCCGGGGCGCAGACCGCGCTGGCCGGTGGTGACCGCGACGGGGCGACAGGAAGGCTGCAGCGCGCGGCTCCGCTCGCCGCCGGGCTGGACGCATCCCCGCTCAGCGACGAGATCGCCGTTCTCGCGCGGCGAGCCGGGATCCGGCTGGTCGGGATCCGGCTGGCCGGCCAGGACGGTAACGGGACGTCGGCGAGTCAGGGGCCCGCCGCGCCGGGCGGTACGAACGCCGGCCTCGGGCTTACCGGCCGCGAGCTCGAGGTGCTGCGCCTGGTCGCGGCCGGGCGCAGCAACAGGGAAATAGCCGCCGAGCTGTTCATCTCGCCGAAGACGGCCAGCGTCCACGTGTCCAACATCCTCGGCAAGCTGGGCGCCGCCAGCCGCGGCGAAGCCGCCGCCAAGGCTCACACCCTGCGCCTGTTCGACTACGCCGCGTCTGCCGGTCAGTAACCGCCAAGCTGTTCGTCGCTGAGACGACGGTCAAAACACACGTGGCCAGGCTCCTGGCCAAGCTCGGCCTGCGGGACCGAGTCCAGGCGGTCGTCTTCGCCTACTCCAGCGGGCTGGTCCGGCCCCCGGCCGATGCCGCGGGCCAGGACCAGGCCGACCGACGCTGAGCGGGCTGGCCAGGTCAGGACCGGTTCATCAGCTGGCGCCGTTGGCGGCCTGGATCTCGTGCACGGTCACGTTGCGGGTCCAGATGTCCGGGTTGAGCTCGGCACCGGGCACCGGGGTGCACTGGGCCGGCGGCGGGCCGTCGACTGCCTCGGGAACCCAGCAGGTCTTCCAGGTCAGCGTGGCCGTGAGGTTAAACGTCCCCGGACCGATGAAGGTCACCCCGCAGTCGGGCGTGCCGTTGGCGCCGGTCCTGGCCACAGCCTGGGGGTCGGTGATCATCTCGGTCGAGCCCAGGTAACCGCAGCCGTTCGTGTACGGCGTGGACGAACTGTCGTCGGTGGCGAGCTGGAGCCTGGTCGCTTCCACCCACACGGTGGCGGCGTTGCCGTTGAACCCGGCCTCGGCCCTCCCGTACGGCAAGCCATCCGGTCCGATGTGGTACGGCTGGGTCAGGGTCACCCGGGCGAACGTGGGCAGGTTGGAGTAGGTGTTCCCGGTAACCGGGCTCAGGTACATCCGGGCCGCCTTCGGGACAGGCAGCCCGGCCACGGCGAGCTGGGCGAGGGTCTTCGGCGGTATGACGACCCCGGGGATCGGCTCACCTGGCTGCGCGAAAAAATACAGCGGCTGGGCCGCGCACTCCTGCGCCTGGGCCGCGGTGTCATACGGCGCGTCCGGCAGGAAATACCACTCGCCGGCCTCGGTGGACCCCGTGGCCAGCATCTCCTTGGCCTGCTGGTACGTGGCGGACTGGTCGTAGGGATCGCTGGGCGAGGGGGGGTCGCCGGCGTATTGGCTGACGATGTACTGGCTGCCGGTCTGCGCGTTGCCTACGGGGTCCCATGAGCACGCCGGAGGCTGGATGTCGACGACCACGTTGGTCGTGCCCGGGGAGTGGTCGCCGCTGAAATGGACCCACTGCGTGATCTGGATGTAGCAGCTAGTGCCGGGGCCGCACGTGACCGGCCCGCCGCCGCCGTCGGCCGCGCTGGCCGGGCTGGCCGCCAGGGCCGCGAGCAGGGCGGCCAGCCCGGCGATGACGATGGAGTATCTCCAGCTACGGGATCTCCCGCGGACGGCGCGTGTCACGGCTTGCACTCCTTAGCCTGCGGGTAATAAATGTTCTGATAGGCCGCGACGACCTGCCACTGGCCGGATGAGGTCGGCGCCAGCTCGTCGGTGTACCGGTAGTAGTTGCTGTCCGACGGCGTCTGACCGGGCAGGACCGCCCCCGAGCTGAGGCTGGTGTTCACCGCCTGGGCGTTGTCGAAGCAGGCGGACACGTCCACGTCCGCCGGGATGACCGGGTCGTGGCTCGCCGTCATGTCGAAGATCCTGATCGTGCCCTTGAACGACTCGGTGGTCACGTCCGGTCCGGCCAGCACTCCGGAGATCTCCGTCTGCATCGCCGCATTGACGTAGGACGTCCAGTCCTCGGACTGTCCCCCGGTGTATTCGGCGTAGAGGTAGGCGAGCTTGTAGTCCTTGTCGGTGAGCACGGCCTGAGCCAGGCTGGCGTCCTTCGGCCGCCAGCTCGTCATCACCACGCGCGCATTTTTGCCGAACGACGGCATGGTCACCCCCGCGGGCCCGGTCTGCTGCGCCAGCGGCGTGGCGGCGGCCGCGGACGTCTGGCCGCTCGGATTGAAGGGCGGCGGCGGACTTGAGCCGCAGCCCGCCAGCGCGATCACGGCCACGGCGGCGAGCGCCGCCGCGAGGTAACGCAGCCGGGCGGCCGGGCCTCGAAGCCCGGTCGGCGGGCTGGGTCTGCGCTGGCTGAGTTTCATGCGGCCGATGTCCGCCAGGACGGGAGGAACTCGTCGATGAGCGCCTCGGTTTCCGGTGCCATCCTCGGCATCACCTCATCCAGCGCGACCCGGGCGGAGATCTCGCTCACCACCCCGCGCAGCACGTGCTCCTGGCCGGTCGCGTGCGCGGCGGTCAGCAGGTCACGCCAGAGCATCTCGTCGTTGAAGGCGAGCCGGAGCCCGGACCTGGCCGCGTCCATCGCCGCGTCTGGCTCGCCCGCCGCCAGCCGCAGCGTGGCCAGCCGGTGCGCGGCGTCGGCGACCGCCGCGGTGACCTCGTACTCGATGTCGTCGGTGGCCAGCCAGGCGTACCTGGACGGGTCGCGCCCGTCCAGGAACTGCCCTCGGACCAGGGCCAGCGCCCGCTGCAAGGACTCCGCCTCGGCCACCGGGTCGGACGCCGCGGCGGCCTGGCTAGCACGGGCGAACCAGGCCCGGAACACCTGCCAGTCGACCCGGGCGCCCGGGCCCAGGCGCAGCCGGCCGGACGCATCGGTGACCAGGTTCGGCTGCCCGGCGTCGTCGGTGCCGAGCCAGGCGTGCACCCGGGACAGCGCCGCGTCCCGCACCTCGCCGGTGACCCCGCGCGGCCAGACCGCGCCGGTCAGCACGTTGGTGTGCACCCCTTCCGGGTGCACGGCCAGGTAGACGGCAAGCTCGGTGGCCAGGGCGAGCCGGTCGGGCTCGATCGGCCCCGGCGCCTGAACGCCCGTCTGGCCGAGCAGGCTGACCTCCACCGGCATCGCCGAGCCGGGCACCAGCTGAGCGGCGGGCGCGGCGCCCTCGGGAGCCAGCGCCGCGAGCGGGACGTCCGCTCCGGCCGACGCGGCGCGGAACAGCTTGATCATCGCCGCGTACTGTTCCGGTGGCAGCAGCTGCGCCTCCAGATCAAAGCCGAGCAGGCCGGCCTTCAGCCGCCCGTCCGGGGACAGGTCCCAGGTCCAGGTGGCGCCGCGTACGTCGCCCGCGATCACGTAACCCGCCGCCATCCGGTACCGGCTCCGGGCCAGCGCGAGCAGCCGCTCCGCCTGCGCCTGCGTCGGCGGCACCCCCATGATCAGGTAGTGCGGCGCCCACGGTTCGGCGTCGGAGGTGCGGGACCGGCCGGTCAGCACCGACTCCAGGCCGGCTGCGGCCATTGCGTCCCTGACCTGCGCCGCGTGTTTCTCCAGTTCCGGCAGGACCTCATCGAGAGTGCTGGCCACCCGTGCCCGTTCTGGAGAAAGATCGGTCAAACCCTCGCCGAACCCGACCAGGGTGACCTGCATCCGGTCTGACCAGCGGTTCGTCAACAACTCGACGGCGAGCGCGGCCAGCGCCGCCTGCACCACCGGACGCGGGCCGCGCACCGCGATCAGGCCGTGCGCAACCTCCAGGTCCACCAGGATCCGGCCGGAGGAGTTGGTGCCGAGCGACACCAGGCCCGGGTACGGCGCCAGCCCCGTCGCATCGGGCAGGTCGAGCCCGGCGGCCGCGGCGTACGGAAGCCGCCATACCTGACCGCCGTCGGCGGCCTGCCAGGGCCGCGGCGGGTCCGGGTTCGGCGGGGCGATCCACAGGTCCAGGTTCACCAGGCCCAGATGGGCCGCGAACACGGTGGGCGGGGTCTTGTCCGCGGCGGCGAGCTGCTGGGACAGGTACCGCAGCCCGGTATCGAGCCTGCGTACCGCGGGGTCGTCCGCGCCCAGCCGCAGCGCCTTCTCGGCCAGCGCCGCGTCCGGCTCCGGACCCGCGATCCGACGCCCGAACGCCCGCCGCCACAGCTGCTCCCGCCGCCGCCGACCGAGCGCGACCAGCACCCCCGCGGCCAGCAGCGAGGCCGCCGAAAGCTCAAAGGGCCAGGCTGGGACCTGGTGTGCGGCCGAGTCAGGCGAGGCGAGAATTCCCTTACCCGGAACGGACCCGGCTGATCCCCCGGTGCCAGGTAGCACCACGACCGGGGCGTCGCCGCCCGTGGTGTTACCGCCTTTGGCATGGCCGGCCGTGGCGTCGCCGCCCCAGCCGTCGGCGGCACGGCCCGCCGAAGCGTGCGAGTCCAGGCCGAGCTCGCCGGCCAGCTTGGGCGTGACCGCCTCGATGCCGGGGCCGTAGGCGTCCTTCGGCATCAGCAGCACCCAGCCCGGCCTGATCAGGCTCGCGATCGTGAGCTTGGTGCCGTCCGGCTGGACCCGGCCTGCGTTCAGCTCGAAGATCTCCCGGTAGCGGCGGCCGTCACCGAGATGGTTCTGCGCGATTTCCCACAGCGACTCGTGGAACCGGCCGACCGGCGGCTGGACCAGGTAGGCCTTATCCGCGTTCGGTGCGGCCCGAGCCGGGGCCTCCCGAGTGGTCTGCTCGGTGGTTTGCGCCACGCCGGGGGTGACCTGCGCGGAGATCGACGGCGCCGGGCGCGGCGGCCCGGGGCTGGCGACCGCGGGGGCGAGCGCGGCGGCCGCCGTGAACAGCAGCAGCGCCGCGGTCACCAGCCGGTGCGCGGCCGACTGGGTGGCGCCGGCCAGCGGGACCCGGGACGGCACCCCGACGTTGCTGATGGCCGCCTTGATCTCGACCAGTACGCACCAGACCAGCTGCGCCCAGGCCAGCCAGATGACCACCGACAAGATACGCAGGATCGCGATGACATCGAGCTGGCTGGTCAGGACGCTCGCGCTCGGCATGGTGTGCGGCAGCGGCAGGCCGACCACGGTGATCAGCGCGATCGGCACCCCGATGGTCAGCGCCGTCAGCGCCACGACGGCGGCCACCCCGGCCGCCACGTCGCCCGGCGTGCGGCGGGAGATCCTGGCCGGCGGCCTGAGGCCGGGAATCGGCGGCGCCATCAGCAGGCCACCACGTTGGTAGCGGTACCGCAGGCTAGGTAGGCCGTCTCGGTCGCCGTCACGGAAATGGCGGAGAACGCGCCCGCTGGGATGGCCGGTTTCAGCGACACCTGCACTCCGACGGTCACGTCCGGTGTCCCCTCAGGGCCGGTACCGATCGCACAGCTCCGCATCAACGCGGACACGTCAACCCCCTTCGCGTAGGTAGAGATAAGGCCCGCCGCCGGGCCCGCGGCGTTGCAGGCGCCCCCGGCGATCGCGACCTGCCCGTTGCGCAGCGCGCCGGTGGCGATGTCGTCCGCCGCGGCGCGGGCCGCCTGCTCGGCGATGTCCGCGGCCCGCGACTTGGCGATCATCACCTGGCCGCCGTCCACCACCAGGGTGAGCAGCACCATGGTGACGAAGGCGAAGATCACCACCCAGAGCGACACCGAGCCGCGGTCCCTTCGTAGCCATCCGGCGAGCCAGCGTTGGGTGGCGCGCACGGTTAGTTTTCTGCCGCCCACGATTAGCCCCTGTCCACGAACGGGTCGAGCGGGGCCGCGGCGGTGTCGGTGAACGTCTTGCTGACCGGGAAGCCGATAACGCCGAATATCTTGAGGCTGGCCCGGCAGGACACCGTGACCTCGACGTCTTGCGCGTTGGCGAAGTCACCGTCGCCGACGCCCACGCCGCCCTGGTACAGCGAAACCGGCGCCCTCGGGAGATTACCGATGCAGATGCCGTTCAGGTCGGCCTGCGCCGCGGCCTGCGCGGCAGTGCTCGCCTCGTTGTACTGGCGGGCGAAGGACGCGGCGCGGACCGAGTCGCGGGCCGCCGCGCTCACATCCCCGGTCAGGTCGAGCCACTGGCCGCCGGCGCTCACCAGCAGCAACAGCACAACAAGGGCAGGCCCGGCGATGACGAACTCGACCGCCATCGAGCCGCGGTCGCGCTGAGCGAGCCGCGGGCCTGTGAGCCGAAATAGGGGTCTCATCCGCAGGCCGCCCCCTGGCTGACCTGGGTGCGGAAGCACTCGATCGGGCCGGTGACGGTCTCGGTGATCGTCAGCGGCCACACGCCGGTGAGCTTTCCCTTCACGGTGACCGAGACGGTGTTGGCCTGGCCCGGCTTTGCCTGCGCGGTCACCCTTGAGAGCACGCTGGTGTCGAGTCCGGCGTAGTAGGTGGTCGCGGCGGTCTGCGCCAGGCCGGCCCAGCCGGCCTGGTTGACGAACTCGTCCTCGCGGGCCACCAGGTCCCCTTGCTGCGCGGCGGCCAGCGCCGCGTGCCGCGCGTCGAACCAGAGCGCGAACTGGATGATGAGCAGGCTGGCGAACAGCAGCGCAGGCGCCAGGATGGCCAGTTCGACCGCGCTCGCGCCGCGGTCCCGGCCGTCGCCACGGCAGGCGCCGAACCGAGCTCGCAGTCCGCGCCGACCGGCGCCGCGGCGCGCGGCATCCCGGCGCGCAGCATCGCCGCGTCTCCAGCGTCTCCGGCTCGGCTGGTTCATTGGTCGTGGTGGCTAGTTGCCGTTGCCGGGGATGGTGTGCGTGGTGATTGTGTTCGCCTGGGCGTTGGCGAACTTGTAGATGATGGCCAGGATGATCACGGCCAGGCCGACCAGGACCGCGGTGATGATGGCAAGCTCGATCGCCGACGCGCCCCGGTCCTTTTCGCGCATGGCGCTGCGCAGCCTCGCTGCGTGCGCGCCGAGAAAGGCGCGCACGGCGTCCGCCCTCTCGGCGCCGGCCAGCGTGAACAGGTTCATGAAAACTCCTCTTTCAGGTGTGAAGCAGCGTCTGGATGGCCGGATACATAAGGAAGACCAGGAAGGCGCCCGCCAGCAGCATCTGCGCCACCAGCATCGACTGGGACCGCTCCCCCGCCTGTCCCTCGAGGTCGGCGAGTTCGCGCCGACGCAGGCTGGCCGCGCGGGCGGTGAGCGATTCCCTGACCTTCGCGCCGTCCTCGGCGACCAGGCTCAGTGCGGCTGAGAGGTCCTTCAGCTCGCTTACCTGTACCTCTTCGCCGAGCACGCCGAGCGCCTGCCACGGTGTCTGGCCGGTGATCCTGGCGTTGGCCAGCGCGTCCCTGATCCGCCAGAACGCCCAGCCCTCGCCGATCTCGCTGGCCGCCATCAAGGCCTCGGGCACACCCCGGCCGCCGGACAGGTTCATCGCGACCAGATCGAGAAAGGCCCCGATGGCGTGCCGGAAATCCCTCCGCCGCTTGTCCACCTGCTGCCTGAGCTCGAGATCGGGCAGGAAGAAAAACACCGCGGCGAAGACCAGGGCGACCCAGACCGGGATGATGACCGACAGGTGGATGCCGGCGAAGCCGAGTGCCACCAGTACGATCGGCGGCATGATCAGCCCGAGGAACCCGAGCATCACCTTGGTCGCCAGGTAGTTCTCGAAGGACTTGCCGACCAGGGCGAGGTTGGCGCGCAGCGACCGAAACTCCCAGCCCTGCTCGGCGCAGAACCGGGCCAGGGCGGCACCGAGCCGCTTGCTGACCGCGCTCTCCTTGCCATCGCCCGGGTAGCTCACGGCCCGCAGTGCGGGCGCGCGGCCCGCGTCGAAGGCAGCGATCCGGCGGGCCAGCCCAACCCGGCGCGGGATCAGCGCGAAGATCAGCAGGAACAGGGCAAAGCCGGTCAGGGCCCCGACCATGAGCGCGGGCGTCATGGGGTGCCTCCCGGGGTCATGCCGCGCCCCCGCGCCAGGCGGTGACGGCTTCGGGCTCGGCGGCGGGGACGCTGGCGGCCCCGGCCGTACCGAGTAGCCGCTGCGGCGACTCGAAGGTGGCCAGCCGGCGCAGCCACAAGATCCCGGCGGCGTAGATTGCCCCGATGATGACCAGCATGAACTGCCCGTAGATGCCGTCGTAGGGCGAGAGGAAGGCGTGGTCGAGAACGGCCAGGACGATCGCCATGCCGACCGAGACGGCCACGACGATCTGGACGCTGCGCCGGGTGGACCGCCGGCCGGCGTTGACCTTGCGGCGCATGTCCAGTTCCTCGCGGACCGAGACGGCGAGCGCGCCGAGCAGTGCGCGCAGTCCTGGGCCGCGCAGCCGGGCGTTGATGATCAGCGCCGCGATGATCATGTCGGCACTCGGATCGTCGAGGTCGTCGGCGAACCGGCGCAGCGCCACGTGCATGGGTACCCGGGTGTGCAGCCGGTCCACCAGCTTGGTCAGCGGCTCGCGGAGGGAGACGTCCGCCACCCGGATCGAGGACGGGATGGCCTGCTCGAGCCCGACCGCCCCGGCGATCGTGTCGCGCAGCGACTCCGTCCAGGTCGCCAGGCTCTCCAGCCGGGCCATCGTCTTGCGCTCGGACGCCGCCCCGCCGAGCGAACGCCAGCTGTAGACGAGCAGGGCCACGCCGATCCCGGCGACGATCCACCCGGTGGCCACGAGCACCAGGATCCCGGCGACCAGCGCGATCCCCCCGCGGACACTGAAAAGCTCCCTGACCTGCCGCTCGAGCGTGCCCGGCCCTTGTTTCTTGGGTCGGGAGGGCAGGCCGCGCAGGGCGATGACCAGCAGGAACAGGGCGCCGCCGGTTACCGCGCCGACCAAGATCGCGAGCATCGGAAGCGAGTCGGAGGAGCTCATCGCCAGCCTCCCCGTGACGGGTCATAACCGTATCCGGCCAGCTCATCCAGGCACGACACGGGCGCGTGCGGCACCGCGCGGCCGTCCCGGCCCGACGCGAACACCTCGCTCGACAGCACTCGCCCGTCTACGCCAGTGACTTCCCGGACGCTGCTGACGAACCGGCGCAGGGTGCCGCCGTGAAGGTATTCGTTCTTCTTCTCCTGGAACACCACGAAGTCGATGGCGCCCGCGATGAGCATGTGGGTCGCGTCCACCGGCAGCCGTTCGACGGCCTGGATCGCGTAGGTCGAAATGCGGTTGAACACTTCAAGGGAGGAATTCGAGTGGATGGTGGACAGCGACCCGTCGTTGCCCTGCGTCATTGCGTTCAGCATGGTGACGATCTCGTCGCCGAGCACCTCGCCCACGATGACCCGGCTCGGGTTCATCCGCAAACTGCGGCGCACCAGTTCGGCCATGGTGATCGCCCCGTGGCCCTCGCTGTTGGCCAGCCGTTCTTCGAACGCCACCACGTTCGGGTGCAGTTCGGGGAAGTGGTCCAAGCCGAGCTCCAGGGAGCGCTCCACGGTGATCAGCCGCTCGTCGGCCGGTATCTGGTTGGCTAGCGCGCGCAGCATCGTCGTCTTCCCGGCGTTGGTCGCCCCGGCGATCATGATGTTCTTCCTGGCCGCCACCGCGGCGGCCAGGAACGAGGCCAGGTCGGGGGTGAGCGTGCCGTTGCCGACCAGGTCGGCCAGGAAGACCTTGCCCAGCCGGGAACGCCGGATGGAGATGGCCGGCCGCAGCGTCACGTCCATGACGGCCGATAGCCGGGACCCGTCGGGCAGCCGCAGGTCCAGCTGCGGGTTGGCGGTGTCGAACGTGCGGCTGGACAGGCCGGAGTAGGCGGCGAGTACCTGGATCAGCTCGACCAGTTCCTCGTCGCTTTCCGCCACCGGCTCGCCGAACACCTCACTGCCGTCGGCGTAACCGATGAAGACCCGGTCGCAGCCGTTGATGTCGATGTTCTCGATGTTCTGGTCTTCCAGAAGCGGCTGCAGCCGGCCCACGCCGAACAGGGCCGCGTGGATCGCCTCGGCGAGATCGGTTTCCTCTTGCGCGCCGAGCGGCGGACGACCGACCAGGATCTCGCTCCTGGCGTGCTCTTCGAGCACCTGAGAAATGATCGCCCGGGCGAACTGGCGCTCGTCCTCGCCCGTCATCGGCGGCATCCTGGCCGCCGCGTCCAGCCGCCGCTGCTCCGCCAGCCGGTCGCCGACGTCGCTGCGTAGCCGCTTGACCAGAGTGTGGTCCATGTTCCGTCACCCCCCGCCCGGACGGCTCGAGCCCATCGGCCCCGGTGACCACGACCACCCGAAGCTTCCCCGGTCGTCGACCTCCTGTTCCGGCCGGCCCGGGCCCACCTCCGGGCCGGATGACTCCTGACCGGCAGCCGGGTCTGGCATCCAGCTGGCCTGCCCTGGGTCCGGCGGCGCCTGGCTGGACGGGGCCGGGCTGGCGGCGGCCCGGCTAGCGGGGGCCGGGCTGGCGGCGGCCGGGCTAGCGGGTCCCTGGGCGTGCCGGGCGGTTGACCGCACCTGGGCCGGATTGCTGGCCGAGACGTCGGCGACGGGTGCACCGGCGTAGAGGGCCTGGCCTGGATCCGCCTGATGACGGCCGGAACGGGTACCAAGAACCCGGCTGAACGCGCGACGTGGGCTTCCGGCGGAGCGGCCCTCCGCCGGAAGCTCACCGACAGGAAAATCGGTCAGCCCGATGGCGCCGGGAGAGGCGGTAGCGGGCGTAGCGGCGAGTGGCGCTGCGGCGGCGGCGGGGGCCAAGGGCGGCACGACCGACGATGGCACGACCGACGGTGGCAGCGGCTCCGGGTTCATGGCGGGCGGGCGGGGCGCGGCCGGGCTCGCGATGGGCGGAAGGCCGACCAGGAGGTGCTGGGCCACCTCCCGGGCCGTCTTGATCAGCAAGGTGCGGTCCAGGTTGCCGCCCCACTCGCCGCCTAGCAGGTCGGCGCCCTTGACGTCGTGGGCGATGCCCCCGAGCACGGTAGCCCGAGCATTCGCCTGGCCGAGTACCTGCTGTACCTCGCCGAGCGCGGCCCGGAACTTCTTGTGGTCGGCCACGACCACGACGCCGACGCCGAAGCCCCGCCGGCCCCGGCTCGCCGCCGCCGCGGCGAAAGCGGCCGCCCGGTCGCGCAGCCTGATCACGTCGGCCACGTGCACCTTGGTCACGAGCACGACCGTGGTCGCCTCGGCGAGCAGGTCGTACAGCGGGCCGTCGGCGCCGAGCCGACCGCAGTCCGCGATGACATCCGCCTGCGGCAGGGCGGCGAGGATCTTGCCGATCGGACCCCAGAGCAGGCTGAGCCCGGCACCCTGCTCGGCATTGGTCACGCCGGCCAGCACGTCGAGCCCGCCGGGCAGCTTCTGTGTGTGTTCCCAGACCTGCTGCGGTTGCATGCCGCGGCGAGCCACGACGGCGAGGCTAAGCACCCCGCGCCGGGGATCAAGATGACCGCCGTCGGCCGCCGGGAAACGGTAAACGAGGTCTCCGCCCGCCGGGTCGCATTCGGCCAGCAGGACCGGCCGGGGCCACACAGCCGCGAGCGCCAGGGCCGCTGTCGTGACACCTGGCGCTCCCTTGTCTGAGGCGATAGCGATCAGCGCCATGATCACCCGGCCCCGGTGCCAGGCAATAGCGTGATGGCGACGTCGCCGGCCGACGCGTAGCAGGCCAGGGTGCCCGCATCCGCCGACGACACGGCGAGCGTCACCCCGGCGTTGTTCCCGGTTTCCGAGGCGCTGCCGGACAGGCCGGCGACCGTCCCGGTCGCGATCGGGACGTCCGAGCTGACGCTGTTCCCGTTCGCGTCGGTCGCGCAACCGCTGCCCGTCCCGACCGGGAAGGCCTCCACGCTGTCACCGATCAGCAGGTTGCCAGGAACCTGGCCGGCCTTCAGCGAGAGTCCCACCTCGACCTTGCCCGCGGCCAGGTTGTTCGTCGTCGACGTCATGGCCTCGGTGAGCAGGGTTCCGGCCGGTATCTCGGCGGCGGCGTAGACGCCGGCCACGCGGCCGGCATACTGCCAGGCCACATAGTCCAGGCCGCTGTCCGAGGAGATCTCGACCTCGCGGATGGCTGACGCCGGGATCTGCTCACCCTGGCCCACCTGTTGCACGATCTCGACGGCCGCAACCCGATGCCCGGCGTTGATCACCAGCAGTCCCGCGGTGACCGCGCCCAGAGCGACGAGCAGCACGGCGAGGGCGGCGAGGGCCGGCTTGCGCTCTCGCGGCGCGCTCGGCATCCGCCGTCCGCCGGGAGCGGTCGGCTCCGCCCACGTCTGCTGATCGGCCGCTGCCCCGCGCGACGGCGTGCCCCGGTCGGTCACCATAAGATCGCGGTCTCCCCTGGTCTACAGGCGCGCCCCTGGAGGAAACTTCAGGCGCACTTACATCGCTGTTGCATCGCCGCCACCTGTGCGCCCGAAGATATCGTGATAAGCCCCATTTCCGACCCACATATGACAAATCCGTAAGCTCAGATGACCCAAGTTGCCTCTTGCCGAGACAGCGCGTAACCAGCGCGCCAGGACGCCGGTTCAGCCTCCTAAGGCAATCCCCGCCACTATCGCCTCGTCTAACCTGCCGCGCTTCTAAGCTGGGCCAAAACGGACACGGGCGGGAGGGACGATCATGCGGCTGGCGTTGACGGTGGTGTCGCCCGCGACACGATTCTGGGCGGACGTGGTGATCGACGCCGACCCGGCGACGCCGGTGGCGGATGTGGCGGCCGAGCTTGAGCGCATGGCCTACGGAGCGCACTCGCCGCGCGATGAGGGTGCGCGCGGCCGGACCGACGGTCCAGGCGGGCCTGGCACCGGTCCGGGCGGCCGGGTGCTGCGGTTTCCCGGGCCTCGGCCGAGGGGATCGTTGGCCATGGCGGCTCCTGGGTCCCCGGCTGGCTACGCCACCGTGCCGCGGCCAGCCGAACCCATCCCGCTTTACCTGGATTTCCAGCAGATCGGGCCACAGCTCACACTGGCCAGCTCGCCGATCAGGAACGGGTCGGTGGTCAGCCTGGGCGACCCCTCGGGATGCCTGGCGCCCGAGCCGACCGGCTTGGTGGAGATCCGCGTTGCGGGCGGCCCGGGCGCGGGCGGGGTACACCGGATCAGCCTCGGCGACGCTGACATCGGCAGCGGTGAGGTGGCCAGCATCAGGGTCGGCGACCGGTCGGTGCCGCCGCTGGCCCTGCACATCAGCGTGGAGGTCGGCGGCGGCTGCCAGGTCACGCCGCACCCGGGGGTGCAAGCCGCCTTGGACCGTGAGCCGCTGACCGGAACCGTCCCATGGCGGCCGGGCCAGCTCATCTCGATCGGCGACACGCTGCTCGGCATCGCCAGGTACGAGCCGCCGGACGCGGCCCTGCACCCGGGCGAAGACGGCGCGAGCATCGACTTCAACCGCCCGCCCCGGCTGCTGCCCCCGGTCCGCCGGACCAGGTTCGCGCTGCCGACTCCGCCGAGCAAGCAGGAACGCCGGCCGCTGCCCATCCTGATGGCCGTCGTGCCGATCCTGCTCGGCGCGGGCCTGGCGTACCTGACGCACGAGATCTACATGCTGGCCATCTGCGCGATGAGCCCGGTGATGGTGATCGGCAACTACATCTCCGACCGCAAGCACGGCCGGGTGACCAGCGCGCAGCGGATGGCCGAGTACGCCGAGCACAAGGCTCGCGTGGAGCAGGACGCGCGGCTGGCTCTGGAGGCCGAGCGCAAACAGAAGCGGGACGACTGCCCCGACCCCGCCACGATCTTGTCCATCGCCTCCGGCCCGCGCCGCCGGCTGTGGGAGCGCCGCCGCACCGACCCCGACTACCTGCTGCTGCGCACCGGCACCGCGGACATGCCCTCGGCGGTCGAGGTGACCGACCCGACCCAGGACGAGCACCGCAGGCTGGTGGTGTGGGAGATCCCGGACGCGCCGGTGACCATACCGCTGGCCCAGCGAGGGGTGCTCGGCGTGGCCGGTCCCGCGGACGCGCCTCGCGCCATCGGGCGCTGGCTCGTGGCCCAGGCGGCTACCCTGCACAGCCCGAATGACCTGCGGATATACATCCTCACCGACAGCAGCGGCCAGTCCGGCTGGGAATGGGCCCGGTGGCTGCCGCACCTGCGCCCGGCGCTTTGGGGGCAGGGCGCCCCCGGGGACCCACCGCCGAACTGCGTCGCGCTGATCGGTAACGACGCGGAGACCGTCGCGGGGCGGCTGGCCGAGCTGCTGGCCATCATCAGTACCCGCAGCAAGGCCCGGCAGGACCCCAGCGGCGGCCAGGGCGCGTTCTACCCCAGCGTGCTTGTCGTCTTCGACGGGTCACGCCGGCTGCGGTCGCTGCCCGGTGCCATCCAGGTCCTACGGGAGGGCCCGCAGGTCGGCGTGTACGCGATCTGCCTGGACGGCGACGAGCGGTTGCTGCCGGCCGAATGCCAGGCGGTGACCGTGGTGGAGCCGGACGGCCTGCGCGTGCAGCAGATGAGCGCGGCCACCTACCGCGGCGTCCGCCCGGACCACGTCAGCCCCGGCTGGTGCGCCCAGCTGGCCCGGCGGATAGCCGCGGTGCGCGACGCCAGCGACGATGAGGAGATCTCCGTGCTGCCCGAGGAGAGCCGGCTGCTCGACGTGCTGCAGCTGGAGCCGCCGGGCCCGGACCTCATCAGCGCGCGCTGGCTGGCCGGCGGCCAGTCCACTCATGCCACCCTCGGCGAGTCCTACGACGGGCCGTTCGCCATCGACCTGCGGCGAGACGGGCCGCACGGGCTGGTGGCCGGAACCACTGGCGCGGGCAAGTCCGAGCTGCTGCAGACATTCGTCGCCTCGCTCGCCGTGGCCAACCGGCCGGACGCGATGAACTTCGTGCTGATCGACTACAAGGGCGGGAGCGCGTTCAAGGACTGCGCCCGGCTGCCGCATACCGTCGGGATGGTCAGCGACCTCGACGGGCACCTGACGGAACGGGCCCTGGCGTCACTGTCCGCGGAACTGAAACGGCGCGAGGAGATCCTGCTCAACGCCGGGGTCAAGGACATCGAAGACTACGGTGCCGTCCGCCGGGCCAGACCCGCGGACCCAAGGCTGCCGCCGCTGCCCCGGCTGGTACTGATCATCGACGAGTTCGCCTCGCTGGTCGCGGAGCTACCCGAATTCGTCACCGGCCTGGTCGGGATCGCCCAGCGCGGGCGGTCGCTCGGCGTGCACCTGATCCTGGCGACCCAGCGCCCGGCCGGCGTGGTCAGCGCGGACATCAGGGCCAACACGAACCTTCGCATCGCGTTGCGGGTCACCGACGCCGGCGAGTCGTCCGATGTCATCGACGTGCCCGACGCGGCGTGGATCTCCAAATCCACCCCGGGGCGATGCTACGTGCGGTCCGGGGCCGCCAGCCCGGTCGGCGTGCAGACCGCGCGGATCGGCGGCAGGCGGCCCGGCGTGACCACGCTGACGCGGGATCCGACCCGGCTCGTCCCGGTGCCGTGGTGGTCGGTCGGACGGCCGTTGCCTGAGGTCAGGCTGGCCGCCGCCGACGACGACGGCAACACCGCCACCGACCTGTCGGTCCTGGTCGACGCCGTCTGTTCCGCCGCGCGGCGGCTGGACTGCGCCCGGCAGCCGAGCCCGTGGCTGCCGCCGCTGCCGGACCTGGTCACCCTGGACGAGATACCCGCGGGCGCTTCGGGCACCGCGGTGGCGCCGATACCTTTCGGCATCACCGACGTCCCGGCCAGGCAGGCGCGGGAAGCCATGACGCTGGACCTGGCCTACGGCGGGCATGTGGTGGTGGCGGGCGCGGCCCGCACCGGCCGGTCCACGCTGCTGCGCACGATCGCCGGATCGATCGCCGCCCGGGAATCCGCGGCCGACGTGCATATCTACGCGATCGACGCCGGCACCGGCGCACTGCTGCCGCTGACCGCGCTACCGCACTGCGGCGCGGTCGTCACCCGCGACCAGACCGACCGGATCGAGCGGCTGATCGGCAAGCTGCGCGCCGAGATCATCCGGCGCCAGCAGCTGCTCGCCGCCGACGGGTTCGCCGGCGTCGCCGAGCAGCGGGCGCGCACCGCCGATCCGGGTCAGCGGCTGCCCTGGATGGTGCTGCTGCTTGACTGGTGGGAGGGCTATTTCGCCGCGTTCGAGAAGTACGATTACGGGCGGCTGGTCGACGGCCTGCTGCAGCTGATCCGCGAAGGCGCGGCGGTCGGCATGCGGGTCGTGGTGACCACCGACCGGCTGGCCCTGCTCGGGCAGACCGGGACCGTCTTCGAAAAGCGCCTGCTGCTGCGCCTGAATGACCCGGGCGACGCGGGCCAGGCGCACATCCGCGAGCGTTCGCTGCCCACCCGCCAGCCGCCTGGCCGGATCATGATGGAGGGGGTGCCGGATCCGCTCGAGGTCCAGGTCGCGCTGCTCGATGCCGACGCGTCGGGGCCCGCTCAGGTGGCGGCGCTGCGACGGCTCGGTGAACAGTCGCTGGCCCGGCACGGATCGCCGCGCGGCAACCAGCGGCCGTTGCGGGTGGACACGCTGCCGACCCGGATCACGCTCAGCCAGACCCGGCAGCTGGCTCCGAGCTTCGTTTCGCCGTCTGGGTTGTGGGCCCTGGTCGGAGCGGGCGGGGACGAACTCGTCCCGCAGGGCCTCGACGTACGCGACGAGGGACCCGGGCTGACGATCGCGGGACCGCCGCGGTCCGGGCGGTCGAGCACTCTGATGACCATGGCGACCTCGCTGCTCGAGTCCGGAACGCCGGTGCTCGCGCTCACCCCGCGGCGGTCACCGCTGCGGGCGCTGCTGGGGCGGGACGGGGTCATCGGCGTGCTGGACGGCGAGGCGAAGCCGGACGAGGTGACCGCGGCGACCAGCGGCCTTGACCGGTTCGTGGTGCTGGTCGACGACGCGGAACTGCTTTTCAACGGCCCGCTGTCCGCGCCGCTTGAAAAGATCCTGGCCAGCGGGCGGGACAGCGAGCACGGGCTGATTATCGCGGGCGCCACCGGCGACCTGACCCGGGCCTACTCCGGGTTCATCAAGGAAGCGCTCAAGTCACGCTGCGGTGTGCTGGTCGCGGTCGACTCGCCGGGCGACGGCGACCTGTTCGGCGTCAGGCTGCCGCGCAACGCCGGGCCTGGCCCGCTCGGCCGCGGCCTGCTGGTGCGGCCAGGAACGATCGCGCCGGTCCAGCTGGCCCTGGCGGACTAAGCCGAGGGAGGCCGGGTTGCCCCGGTTAGGCCGGAGCTGGCAAGACGTGGCCCCGGGGGCCACGTCTTGTGCCCGGTTGAGCGCCTCAGGCGCCTGCGACCTGCTCGACACCCTGGACAAGCTTGTTGGTGTCGCTGCGGTACTGCGTGTGCAGGTTGGTGTGGTCCGCCTTGATCTTGTTGGTCAGGTCCTCGCACTGCCCGTTGAGGTTCTGGAAGTGCGCGCCACTGGTGACGTCGTTAAACCCCTGCGCCGTGGTGCGGTAGTTGTCGTGCGCGTCCATGACAGCCTGGTGCGCGGCCTCGAGCCTGCTCATCTGAGACTGAACGCCCGACGGGTCGTAACCAATGTAACTAGCCATGCCAGAAATTACCCTCCGTGGTCTCGTGGGTGCCGTACTCAACCCGCTGAGATCGGCCCCGGACATTTTGTCGCCACCATACTGACGCACATCACCCGGAGAAGGTTACGTATCGCACAACTTCGCGGTGCTCAAGCATCGTTAGATGCCATCCGTTCCTATATGCACCACTCCGTTCCCATATGCACCACTCGTCCCGGATGCTCATACCGGGTAGCATCGGGCGGGTATTCGGCGTACAGCACAGGCAGGAGGCGGGCGCATGAACAACTTCGTCGAGGAGGCGGTGCAGGCCGCCGCCGCCGACATGGGCGCCGTGCAGGCCGCGGCCGACGCTATCAGCGGCGCCGTCGGGAAGGTCAAGCCCCTGCTGAGCGGGCAGACCTGGACCGGACCCGCCGCCGACGCCTGGGAAGGCGACTGGAATGCCTGCTACAGCGCGGTGCTGAGCTGCCTGAACGCGCTGCCCGCGGCCGAGTCGAGCGTCATCGCCGGGGTACAGCGGCAGGCGGAGCAGTTCGTCACTCAGCACGCGGCCGCCGCCCGGGCGAGCTAGCCGCGACCAGGCCAGCAACGACGGGGCCAGCAATGACAGGGCCAGCAATGACAGGGCCAGCAATGACAGGGCCAGCAATGACAGGGGGGCCGGACACGATCGGGCAACGACCTCAGCCGTCCCAGATGACGCGTCGCGGCACGGGGTTAGACTAACCCGGTCTTTGGCTCGAACCGGATCGCGCCGTCAAGGTAGATAGCGCGTGAACACAACGAGGGAGCCTATGAGCGGCAGCGACGAGGTCGGCGTCGACCCGGGGCGGGTCAGCCAGGCGGCGGCCGCACTGCAGAACCTGCAGGAAGTGCTGGCGGCCAACGTGCCGGTCATCGTGAACCTGATGAACGAATACTGGAGCAGCGGCGCCGGTTCGCCGATAAGCCTAGCCGCGCTGCATCAAGCCCAGGCCCGTTCGATAGATGACGCGACGGAGATGCTGACCCGGGCGCGGCTTGCCGAGGCATGGCTGGCCCAGAAGGTCAGCCTGAGCGGCAACGGGATGGTGAACATTCCGTGGGGCAACACGCCGGCCTCGCTAAAAGAGCTCGACTCGCTCGACGCCAAGGCGCAGGCCCAGGCCCTAGCGGACGCCGAGGCCGAGTCCGGCCAGGATCCGAAGGCCGCGCGCGCCGAGATCGCCTCGATCGAGCTGGACATCACCGACCACGTCAAGTCCGGCGATGCGGCCTGGCTGGCCGCGTTCTACACTGCGGGCGCGACGCCGGTGGCTAACCTCGCCGCCACCCTGAACTCCGAGGACGGCAAGGACGGGGTGGTGCTCACCGCGCAGGACGAGCAGATCCTGCACACCTACGCCACCGGCCTGGCCTATGCGGGTAAGTACGGGACCCTGAACGCGACGACGATCAACGCGTTCTCCGGGGCCAAGAACCTGTGGTCGGTGGGGATGCTGTTCAAGTTCGGACCGCCCGGATCGGCCTACGGCACCCAGGAGAAGGCCACCCTGAACCGGGCCACCGGCGAGGTCGACACGACGCCGAACCTGCTGGCCTCGGTCACCACGGCGATCGAGCTGGCCCGGATGCGGGGCGGCTACGTCATCCCGCTCACCGGTGTCGGCACCGGCGCCTGGGGCGCCGACCTGGTCACCCAGACCATCAGCGACTTCGACCCCGCTCAGGCCATGCTCACCCTGGCCACGCAGAACGGGGCGGCCGCCCGCGAGGTGCTGGCCGGCCCGCACGGCGAGCAGATCGCCAGCGACCTGATGAACCAGCCGGTGACCTTTTACTACCCGTACTTCGGCAACAACGGCTCGGGCAGCCTGGAGGGCTTCTTCCCCGAGGCGGATCCCAAGCCGTACTTCGAGGGGCAGCTACAGGACTTCAGCGCGCCGCTGTACGCGATGGCGCACCCGCTGACGCTGTCGGCCGGCGTGATCGGCAGCTTCTTCGATACCGCCACCGCCGCGCCGCGAGGCACGGGCCCGGCCGCCCTCGACTCGGCCGACGCGGCGGTGAACCTCATCGACGCGACGCCGCCGCCGAACCAGGTCCAGCTGCCCGACCCGGTCCGCCAGGCGCTGTTGCACACTGCCCAGCGCTACCTGTACGACCTGGCCGACTCGACAGATAACACCGGCCGCTCCATAGTCACGACGCTGTTCGACTCCACGGAGAAGGGCATGCCCTACACCCTTAACATCAATAGCGAGCAGAATGGCGGAGACAACACCGCTGAGTCCCGGTTCCTCAAGCAGATCCTGTCCGACCCCGGGGACGCCGGAGTGCTTGAGGCGACGATCAAGACGGCGCTTGGAAAGTACTACGCGCTCAGCGTGACCAAGGGCTTCCCGGCGCCGTTCCAGTACACCGCGCTGGACGACAACATGGCCAGCTTGCTCGGCCGGGTCCAGACCGAGATAGACAACAACAAGTTCGAGGGGGCCCAGCGGACCGACGAGCAGAACGCCGAGTACAACGCGCTGCTCTCGTTCGGTGAGTCCGCCGCCACCAAGGTTCCCGTGATCGGCTCGCTCCTCGGCGGCACCGAGACGGCGGCCGGGCTGCTCGGAATCAACCCGCAGCTCAGCACCGACAACGCGGCCAGCACGGCGCAGCTCGACGCCCAGGAATACGCCGTCGGGGAAACGAAGCTCAACGTCACCTTGGTGCAGGCCCTCATCAACGCCGGTGTCATACCCGATCCCCGCATACCGCAGAGTTCCCTGCAGGGGCAGCAATGGTTCCAAAACGGCCACATAGTTCTCAACAGCACCACGACCTCGGACTTCACTGCCTGGTACGGAGGCATCGAAGGGCACTACGACCTGGCGGCCAAGGTGCGGCAGTACACCCAGGACATGAACAGCCAGCAGGCCACCTCCTCAGACAGCCCGTGAGAATCCGCAAGCCATCCGCGACCACGCAGACGGCCATGACCAGCCTCGGGCGGCCGTTCGTCTGGGCCGCGGCTGGCCTCCTTATCGCCTGCGCGGGATGCTCGTCGGCAACGCCGTCGGCGTCGGCGCCCACATCCGGCGCGTCGTCGTCCGCGTCATCCGCCTCGTCGACGACGTCGGCGGGGGGTGGCCAGGCCGATGCTCTCCGGCTGGCCGACGCCCCGGCCCTGCTCGTCCAGTGCCTGCTCGACCGCGGCACGATGAAGCCGTCGGACGCCGCCTTCGCCGGGCAGTCGACCTGGCTGCACGGCGCGAACATCATCCTCAACTCGACCAGCGCCTCGCAGTTCACCGCCTGGTTCGGCGGCCATGACGGGAGCACCGTCGCCGGGCAGACCCTGGTCTACTGGACGCAATGGGCAGCGGCCCACGACCAGCTGCCCGCCCCGGTCTGCGGCAGCAACGTATCGGCGGCGACCCTGCAGAAGCGGGTCTTCGCCCAGGATCCCGCGGCCGGCCAGCCATGGAGTATGTGAGCACGACGCGGTGGGCGCGGTCATCATGGCGGGCGTCGTCAGAAGGAGGCCAGTGGTAGCGTTCGGCCCGATGCCCGTAAAGCCGCATTGGATACGCTCCGGGCTGGTGACGACGGCCATCGCGATGACGGTCGCGGCCTGCGGGTCGTCGGGCGCGCCGTCGGCCTCGGCCTCGGCCTCGTACAGCCGCGGTCAGTACGCCGTGGCCATCACGCAGTGCGCGATCGACCGGGGCCTCATCCCGAAAGAGTACTGGGCGGCCGACGCCGCAGCCCATCACTGGCTGGTCGACGGGCACATCGTCGACAACTCGTCGTTCGCGCAATGGTGGAACGCCAACACCGGGGTGATCACGATCTCGGGGAAGACCCTGTCGGCCTGGCAGACCCAGGCCTACAGCCAGCAGCACGTGCCCGGGCAGATCTGCGGCAGCACGGCCATGCCGACCCCGGTCGCCTCGTGACCGGCCGCCAAGACGGCATCTCCGAGAAGGGCGGGATCGGGCGGGTGACCATCACACTCCGTCGGCTCACGGTCATCCTGGCGGCCGGGCTCATGGCTGCGGTGCTGACCGGCTGCACCGGGTCGGCCAAGCCGCAGACGACGGCATCACCAACCGGATCGGCGCCGACGACGCTATCGCCGACCGATTCGCACGCCCTTGGACTGCGCTATGGCGACGCACCTGCCCTGCTCGTGCAGTGCGGGCTGAGCAGCGGCGCCATCAAGCCGCAAACCGGCCAGCCGTGGTACT
>Ga0302178_10000947_pt1 | contig 25344 bp, 21 predicted proteins | sample I_Palsa_E1_3_FD_198790 | JGI IMG/M metagenome (GOLD analysis project Ga0302178, IMG submission 198790) | Peat permafrost microbial communities from Stordalen Mire near Abisko, Sweden - I_Palsa_E1_3 | ecosystem: Environmental > Terrestrial > Soil > Palsa > Peat permafrost | place: Sweden... | reverse complement strand
TGACGGCGCCAACGACATCGACATGCTCGCCGCAGCGGGCCTTGGCATCGCGTTCAACGCCAAGCCGGTCGTGCGTGAGGCGGCGGACGCGGCGCTCAGCGTTCCCTATCTCGACGCTATTCTCTTCCTGCTCGGCATCTCGCGACGCGAGGTGGAGCTGGCAGACCAGATGGAGGAAGAGGGGGCCATGTGACGGTTCTGGCCCAAGGCGAGCAGGGCCGGTCGGCCGACAACCGCAGCGATCGACCGCTCCTGCGGGGCTGGCTCCATGCCGGCGCCTTCTTCGCCTGGCTCATCGGCGGGCCGTTCCTGATCTCAGCCGGCCCCGATGCGGCGGCCACGACCGAGCTGGCGATCTACGTCGCCGGCATGCTGCTGATGTTCGGCACCAGCGCGGCGTTTCACCGGCTGCGTTGGTCCGCCCCGGCATGGCGGCGCATGCGACGCGCCGACCACAGCGCCATCTTCCTCGGGATCGCCGGCACGTGCACGGCGGTGGCCGGGCTGGCCTTGACCGGCTGGGCCGAGGTGCTCATCCTCACCGTCGTCTGGGCCGGTGCCGTGGCCGGCATCGCGCTGCGCCAGGTCTTCCTCGACGCACCACAGTGGGTGGTCGCCGTCCCCTACGTCCTCGTGGGTTGGTGCCCCATCATCGTGGCCCCGCAGCTGGTACGCAGCCTGGGCTGGGCCGGCTTCGCCCTGATGCTGGCGGGAGGTCTGGCCTACACGGTCGGAGCCCTGGTCTACGCGCGCAAACGGCCGGACCCGTGGCCGCGCGTCTTCGGCTTCCACGAGATCTTCCACGCCTGCACGTTGGTGGGCGCGGGGCTGTTCGCGTATCTCGTCGCGTTCATTGCGTTGCCGCGCTACTGAGCGGCGTACAGTTCTGGCGTGGCGAAAGAGGACTGGCTTTCCGCAGTCAACCGGGTCGAGAAGCCGTGGGGCTTCGAGGAGCATTTCGCTCTCGTGCCCGGCAAGTACTGCGGGAAGACGCTGCACGTGCACGCGGGATGCGCGCTGTCGCTCCAATACCACCAGCAGAAAGAAGAGACCGTCGCCGTCCAGTCGGGCCGGCTCCTGTTCGAGGTCGGAGATTCAGAGGGGCCGCTCGAGTCCTTCGAGTTGCTTCCGGGCGAAGCCATCCACATCCTCCCGGGCACGAGGCACCGGATGACCGCCCTGGTCGACAGCGTGGTGCTCGAGGCCAGTACGACTGAACTCGAGGACGTGGTTCGCCTGGAGGACCGCTACGGCCGCGAGGCTGTCCCTGACGTCTGAGGATCGCCGACCGCCGGAGGCTCACGTCGTCACCGCCGAGCTGCTCACGTAGTACAAGGTTCCACCACCCGAGCTGCCGCCGTACGCACTCGACGACACCACCGTGCCGTGCTTCTCGACCCAGCTGTCGACGGCACTGGTCGTCGTCGTCTGGCCGCCACCGCGGGTGCCGCCGAACCCCTCTGCGTCGCGGCCCCTCCCGGTCGGGCGTCCGGTCCGCGTGCTCGTGCTCGCGGTGAGGGCCGTGCTTCTCGTGCCGGCGCCGCCGGACAGAGTTCCGCCACCACCGGCGGCGCCAGGAGTGCCACCGGCGCCACCGCTCGAGACGTACACGTAGTGCACCTTGCCCGTCGCCACGAGATGCTCGAACTCGCTGAGTGTCGGTGCCGGGTCCGTCCCTCCGAAACCACCCATGGCGATCACGGCCTTGCCGCTCTCGAGGATGAAGGGTGCGGCTGTCTGCGATCCGTTCACGGCAACCAGGTACTCGGCGGAGCCCTGGTGACGCTCGAGGTAGCGCACGAGCGCCTCGTTGGCGGTCGACGCACCGCCCCTGCTACCGCCACCCGCGGCTTGCCCCCCGGTGTGCGCCGCTGTGGGCGCGCCGCCCGCACCCGTACTCGTCCCACCACCCGGAGGCCCTCCTGTGTGCGTGCCCGTCGGCGCGCCGCCCGCGCCGCCCGCGCCGCCCGCGCCGCCCGCGCCGCCCGCGCCGGTCCCGCCTCCCAGACCACCGGGACCGCCTCCGGCGCCGAGACTTCCCGCACCGGAAGTGGGCCCGGCAGTGGCGATGCCGTTCGTGGTGGTGCCGAGCGTCGTCAAGGAGTACGCCGCCGGACCGGCCAGCACGGAGGCAGCGGCCACGGCTCCCGCCGCCAGCGCGAACCAGTGCGGCACCCGGGGGCGGGCCAGGCAGAGGAAGAGGACCAATGCCGAGACGACGCCGGTCACGACGACCGTGGGCCCGACCCAGGACTCGTAGCCGCTGGTCCGGGCCAACAGGGCGTCGGCCCAGAGCACGGTGCCCACGACGGCGGCCGGGAGCAACCAGGCCCAGCGGAGCGACTGTCGCCCGAGACGCCAGAGCGCGACCGCACCGGCCCCGGCCAGCGCGGCCACCGCCGGCGCCATCACAACCGTGTAGTAGGGATGGAAGATCCCCTTGGCGTAGTCGTACACCGCCAGGTACATCAGGAGCGTGCCGCCCCACAGCACGAACCCGGCACGCTGGCGATCGCTGCGAGGGTGGCGGCGCGTCAGCCAGAGACCGGCCATGAGACCCGCGATGGCCACGGGGAGCAGCCACGAGATTTGACCGCCCAGTTCGCTGTCGAACATGCGGAGCAATCCCTCGCCGCCTCCGAAGGCCGATGAGCCGCCCGCAGTCGCGCCGCCGGCAGCCCCGGCTCCGCCACCCGAGCCGAAGATTCGCGAAAAGCCGTTGTAGCCGAAGATCAGGTTGAGCTCGGAGTTGTCGGTGCTGCCGCCGATGTAGGGCCGCGCGCTCTTCGGCCACAGCTCGACGATGGCGACCCACCACCCGCTCGAGACGAGCAGGGCCAGTGCGGCCCATCCGAGCTGTCCGAGCCGGCGGGCCAGCCGGGGTGGCCCACACCACAGGTAGGTGACGCCGAGGGCCGGGACCACAATGAAGGCGTCGAGGGTCTTCGTGAGGAAGGCCAGGCCGACGAGCGCAGCCGACAGCACGAGCCCGATGGTCTTGCCGGTCTCGATGGCGCGCCACAAGGCCCAGGCCGCCAAGACAAGCAGGAGAGTCAAGAACGCGTCGGGATCGTTGTAGCGGAAGATGACAACGGCGACCGGCGTGAGCGCCAGCGCCAACGACGCCAAGACGGCGGCAGGCTCGCCGAACCACCGTCGCACCAGGTGGTAGAGCACCATGACGGTGGCGAGCCCGGCCAGCGCCTCGGGGAGCAGCATGCTCCAGCTGGAGAAGCCGAAGACGCGCCCCGAGAGTTCCATCACCCACAGGGCCGCCGGCGGCTTGTCGACCGTGATGAAGGAGCCGGGATCGAGCGAGCCGAAGAAGAACGCCTTCCAGCTCTCGGTCCCGCTCTTCACGGCCGCGGCATAGAAGGTGTTGCCCATCCCTACGCGGGCCAGGTCCCAACTGTAGAGCAACGCCGCCAGGCCGAAGATGGCGGCGCGCGCCGGCACGGACCAAACGGGCCGCCCCGGACGGCGCCACCATGAGTCGTGTGCTGCTGCTCCCGTTTCGGGAGCAGGCTCCGGTCCGGCAGGAGGGACCGGGGACAGGTCCGAGACGGCTGGGGTGGGGTCGATGACGGTGGTCATGGCGGTGATGGTGACGGTCGAGCCTGCATGTCGGGTGCACGTCGCCTGTGGGTCCCGTTGGAGTCTGCTGAAGGCGATGGGGCCCGAGCTGCAAACAATTGGTAGGACAGCGCGACCTCGCACTCAGCGCGTCCGTAAGTCGGTCCGCCACTGTGCGGGCATGACCGCACGAGTTCGATCTCTGCTGCGCCGTCCGGGTCGGATGACACAGCTCCTGCGTTACTCCGCCGTGTCAGGTATCTCCACTGTGACCAGCCTGACAATTCTCGGCGTACTCGTCGGCTTGTTCGGCGTGGACGCCGTGCTGGCCAACGTGCTCGCCACCGCGGTGGGGACAGTGCCGTCCTTCGAGCTCAACCGGCGCTGGGTCTGGTTCGATCAATCGCAGCGATCGGTCCTCCGGCAGGTCACGCCGTTCTGCACACTGTCCTTTGCCGGTCTGGTGCTGTCGACGCTGACGGTGCGTTTCGTCTCCGCTCGCACCGTCGAACTCAGTCGCGGCTGGCAGACGCTGGCGGTGGAGGCGGCCAACGTCTCCGCCTATGGCGCGTTGTGGGTGGTGCAGTTCGTCTTGTTGGACCGGGTGCTGTTCCGACCGCATGACGCACCGAGCGAAGAAGCGGCCGCGCCGTCAGGCGATGACGCGGGCCTCCCGGAGCTCCGCCAGTTTGTCCGGACCGAGTCCCAGCTCATCAGCGAGAACGTCGTCGGTGTGCTCGCCGAGCCAGGGCACCCGGGTCTCGGGACCCTCGGCCACTTCGGCGAACTTCACCGGGAGGCCCGGGATGAGCACGGGTTGTGCGACGCCGTCGGTCCGCGGATGTTCGACGAGCATGTGGCGTCCGGAGAGGTGGGGGTCCGCCACCACCTCCTCGTCGTTGGCCACCGGCCCGGCCACGAGACCGGCCGCGTTCAGCGCATCGCAAGCTTGTCGTTTGGAGAGGGCTCCGGCCCAGGACTCCAGGGCGGGCCGGATGGCCGACTCGAGGTGGTCGAGCCAGCCCTGCGGCGTGGCGAAGCGCGCGTCGTCGGCCCACTCCGGCCGGCCGATGGCGCGGGCGAGGTCGGGCCACTGGTGCGGGCGCAACACCTGCAGCATGAACCAGCCATCGGCGGCCCGGAAGCCGTGCAGGATCCCGGGCCATGGCGTGCCCATCGGCATCCCCATGGACCAGAAGTTGGGCACGACGTCGAGGACAGCCACCAGCGCGTCGAGCATGGCGACGTCGACGCGCTGCCCCCGTCCGGTGCGGTCGCGCTGACGGAGGGCGGCCTGGGTACCGATGACGGCGAAGAGTCCCGTGACGATGTCCCCCAGCCCGCCCATTGGTGATCCGATCGGCGGCTGGCCCGCCGGGCGCTTGAACTCGTAGGCGCCGCTCATGGCCTCGACGATGGAGGCCAGTGCAGGCCAGTCGGCGTAGGGGGACTCGGGCGTTCCCGCCGGCACGGCGTGGCCGAAGCCCGAGATGGAGAGGTAGACGACCGCAGGATGCGCCGCGGCGACGTCTTCGTAGCCCAGACCTAGGCGCTCGACGGCGCCGGCGCGGAAGTTCTCGGCCACGACGTCGAAGCGCGGTGCCAACCGCAGCACGAGATCGCGCCCGGCCGGCTGCTTGAGATCGACGACGACCGAGCGCTTCGAGAGGTTGTTGCGCAGGAAGGTGGCCCCGACGGCGCGGCCGGAGGGATCGGCCATCGCAGGTGACGCGGTCCGCCCGAGGTCACCCGTGCCGGGCGCCTCGACCTTGATCACCTCAGCGCCGAGGCGCCCCAGAAGTTGTGTCGCATAGGGCAGTGCCTGCATCTGCTCGAGGGCAAGGATGCGCACGCCGGTGAGCGGCTTGCCCCAGTGCTCCGCTTCGGGGTTGACGACGTCACCGAGTTTCACGGGCCTTCGAGGTCGAGCATCGCGATCGCGTTGCCCCGCATGATCCGGTACACCTCCTCGTCGGAGAGGTGGCGCACGAGATGTTCGGCCACGGCCCGCGTGTCGGGCCAGGTGGAGTCGGTGTGCGGGTAGTCCGTCTCGAAGGTGACACGGTCGGCACCGATGACATCGAGCGAGTCGAGCCCATGCTGGTCGCGGAAGAAGCAGCCGTACACCTGGCGGTGGAAGTACGTGGACGGCGGCTCGAGGATGGTGTCCTTCACGCCGCCCCAGGCGCGGTGCTCGCGCCACACGTCGTCGACCCGCTCGAGGATGTAGGGCAGCCAGCCGATCTGCCCTTCCGAGTAGGCGAGGACGAGGTTGGGAAAGCGGATGAGGACGCCGGAGAAGAGGAAGTCGCACAGCGACGACATGGCGTTGCCGAAACTGAGGGACGCCGCCACGGCCACCGGCGCGTCGGCCGACGTGGTCGGCATCTTCGACGACGAGCCGATGTGCATGCTCACCACCGTGCCGGTGTCCGCACAGGCGGCGAAGAACGGATCCCAGTATCCGCTGTGGATGCTGGGCAACCCGAGGTGGGGCGGGATCTCGCTGAAGCACACGGCGCGTACGCCGCGGGCGGCGTTGCGGCGCACCTCAACCGCCGCCTTGTCGGCGTCCCACAGCGGGATGAGACACAGGGGGAGGAGGTGGCCGCCGCTGTCGCCGCACCACTCCTCGACCATGAAGTCGTTGTAGGCGAGGACACACGCTTCGCCCAGCTCCTTGTCCTTGGCCTCGAGGAAGGTCTGGCCGCAGAAGCGGGGGAAAGTCGGGAAGCACAGGCTGGCTTCGACCCAGTTTGACTCGTTGTCGGCGATGCGGGCCTTGGGCTCATAGCAGCCGGGTCGCATCTCGTCGTAGGTGATGGGGGACATCGTCATGTCGTCGCGGTCGAAGCCGACGGCGGCGACATGACGCTTGTTGATATAGACGAGGTCCTCGTAGACCCAGCAGTCGGCCTGGGGCCCGTCAGGGTCGAACGTCTGGCGGTAGCTGCCGCCGCCGATGTGCTCCATCTCGCCGATGCCGCGGCGTTCCGCCTTGGGGCCGCGGTCGCGGTAGCGCGCCGGGAGCCAGGTGTCCCACAGGTGCGGCGGCTCGACGATGTGGTCGTCGACGCTGATGATCTTGGGGAGCGGCGTGCTGCTGCCCAGCCGCGGGGTCGTGTCGTCGATGAGGTCGGTCATGGTTGCTCCAGTGTGGCCGCGAAGTTGACGAGCGGTGCGAGCGCCTCCAGCTCCCCCCGCACGGACCGCTCGTCCCCGACCCGGACCCGGAGCACCACCTCGGTGATCCCGAGCGCGGCGTAGTGCTCCAGCTTGCCCTGGTCGGCGATGGTGCCGAAGGGGACGACCGAGAGTGCGGCGGGGTCACGCCCGGCCTCCTCGGCCAGCGCGTGCAGGCGCGGGATGGCCGTGCCCAGGCCGCTGCCGCCGATGGGGATCCACCCGTCGGCGTAGCCCACCACCGCCGAGAACACCGCGTCGCTGGCGCCTCCGCCGACGAGCGTGCGCACGCGCGGCTGCTGCACCGGCTTGGGCCAGGACCACGTCGGCCCGAAGTCGACGAAAGCGCCGTGGTACTCGGCCTGGTCGGTGGACCAGATGGCGGCCGCGGCTGCCAGGTGTTCGCGCACCACGTCGTGACGCCGGGGCCAGTCGACCCCGTGGTCCTCGGCCTCGGTGCGGTTCCAGCCGAAGCCGACCCCGAGCGTCACCCGGCCTCCGGAGAGGTGGTCGAGGGTGGCCACCTGCTTGGCCAGCAGGATCGGCTCGTGTTGCGCGGCGAGAAGGATGCCGGTGCCGAGCCCAATGCGCGAGGTGACCGCGGCGGCGGTGGCGAGGGCGACCAGCGGATCGAGGCAGCGCTTGTAGTCGTCGAGACGCACGCCGCCGACGAGGGCAGGGGGCGTGTCCTCGACGACGGGGAGATGGGTGTGCTCGGGCAGGTAGAGCGAGTCGAAGCCGAGCTCCTCGACGGCGCAGCCGAGGACGGCCGGCGCCAGGTCGGTGTCGGTCAGGGCGGCGGTAATGCCGAGGCGCACGTCAGGACCCGGCGTTTGGACGGGCGGCGAACTCGGCCAACGCGCCGCTGCCGACGGCGCTGCCGAGGAGTTGTGCGAACGCTCCCTGCTCGCGGCGGTTGGCCTCGAGCACAGCCTCGTGCCGGGCCGAGCGCACGAGAGAGCAGCTGGCCCGGGTGGCCGCGCGGGGGTGTGTCGCAATTCGGGCCGCCAAGGCAATCGTCTCGTCGAGGACGGTGCCGGGTTCGCAGACCTTCAGGGCCAGCCCGAGGTCGACCAGTTCGGGCGCGCTGACCCAATCGGACGTGAGGAGCACCCGGGCCGCCTGTTGCCAACCCATCAAAGCGGGGAACAGGAGGCTGCTGGCGGCCTCGGGGGGCACACCGAGTTCGGCGAACGGCACCCGCAAACGCGCCCCGGCGTCGACGAGCACGAGGTTGCAGTGGGGGAGCAGCGTGAAGCCGAGCCCGACCGCCACGCCGTTGACGGCGGCGAGCAGCGGCACCGAGAGATCGACAAGGCAATCGAGCAGGCCCATGAAGCCCTGCCCCGCCCCCTCGACGGCGGTCCCGGTGGCGATCGCCGCCATTTCGACGAGATCCTGGCCTGAGGTGAAGGCGGTGCCGCAACCGGTGAGGACGACCGCCCGCACCGTCTCGTCACTGTCGGCGGCGCGCAGCGCGGCGGTGACCTCGTGGTACATCGCCGTATCGAAGGCGTTGCGGACCTCCGGCCGGTTGAAGGCGATGACGCGGACGCCGGGCGCCGCCTCCTCGATCTCGATCTTGCTGTCCGGCATCGCGGTGGCTCAGGCCTCGGACTTGCCGGCCGCGGCCCGGCGCCGGATGACGGTCTCCGCCGCTCCGCTGACGCCCATCGAGATCGGCCAGCCGATGTAGTGGGTCAGGTGCACCACGACCTCACGCACCTGTTCGACGGTCAGTTCACCGCGCCGGAGCGCGTTTTCGAACTGGATCTCCAAGAGCTCCGGCTTGTCCTGCGCTGCCAGGACGCCGATGGTCAAGATGCGCCGATCGCTCAGCTCGAGGGTGTCGTCGGTCCATATCGTCCCGAAGAGGTGGTCAACGGTCACGTCGGTATAGCGCCCCGGCAGATCCGCAGGATCGACGGTGAACCCGTAGACCTCCTGCATCTTCGCCATGCCGGCCGCGCGTCTGTCTTCGTGCTCGCTCACTGGGGCTCCTTTTCGCCCGAGGTCTTCGGGACGCCCGGCGGGGCCGACCCTACCCAGGTCAGGCGCTGGACGGCGACGCTCTTCCGTCACCGGCGGTGATCAGATGTCGCGCCAGCTTGGCGGCGAGCCAGCGCCGGGCGGTCCCATGTGCAGCATGAGCTCACCCGCGACCGAGGCGTCCGGGCCCCCCGCTGACACCGCAGTAGAGCACCGTGACACCCTGGACGGATCCCTCGGTTCGCGGACGCTGGATCTGGACAAGTGTCCGGACTGTAGTGTCAGTGAGTGACCACGCAAGGGGATTGACTGCCCATGCCCGCCTATCCGCGTACCGAGATGGAAGAGATGGTCGAGCGCTGGCTCGCAGCCAACAAAGCGGGGGAAGCCAAGAAGGACTGGAAGCACATGGCGGACCTCTACACCGAGGACGCCACCTACGGCTGGAACGTCGGACCTAATGACGAGTTCATGGCAGTGGGACGCGAGGAGATCCGGGAGATCGCGCTCGGCCTCGAGATGGCCGGGCTCGAAGGCTGGACCTACCCGTACCAGAAGGTCCTCATTGACGAGCAGCAAGGGGAATTCCTTGGCCTGTGGAAGCAGGTCGCCGACGCGAAGAGGGCGGACGGGACCAACTACGAGATCGCCGGCCTCGGCGGCAGCTGGTTCCGCTACGCCGGCAACTTCCAGTGGTCGTGGCAGCGCGACTTCTTCGATGTGGGCAACGCCGGCGCGGTCTTCATGGCGATGATCAAGGACGCCACACTCCTGCCGGGCATGCAGCAGCGCATGGAGCGCGCCATGTCGGGTGAGCGCCAGCCCGGCCACTACCGCCTGGGCGAGGCTCCCGTCGGACTGTGGGAGGTGCCGCCGGGGGCGTAGGGTCCTGTGCGTCGAGGCCGGCGCCTCTCGGCCGGTCCGACCGGCCAGAATGCCCGCAACACCCTGACCAACGCCCGGGGCCAGGTCACGACCACTCCCTCGACAGTGAACGGCAGGGCGAAGTCCAGGCAGTGGCCGACGCGCTTCTCCCCGGCGGCGCCACGGGCCAGGCTTCGGTGGAGGGTTTCGGACCGGCGATGAGCCGAGCCACGGGGGCGAACGGCCCCGAACATCGCCCGCCGGCGAGCATCGTCCTTGATCTGCCGCCGCGCGTATTCGGCCCGGGCCGACGCGCCGGCCCGCCCCAGTTCGGTCGACTCCTCTTCGGTGTGCTCCATCGTCAGCTCTTCGGTGTCCGCCGCCAGGGAGATCGGTGACGTCACGGCCCGAAAGGCACGTGCAACGCTTGGCCCGGTGGTGACGAGGCGAACACCCCTGCTCCTCGTCGCCCTGGCCGCCGCACTGGTGGCGGCCGGGTGCACCACCCACGGCCCGCCGGCCGCCGAGGCCCATGGCGGGCCGGCGCACCACCGCGCCGCCGCCAGCACCACCACGTCCACCACGCAACCGCCCGTCACCCCGATGGTCTGGTCCCCGTGCAACGGCAATCTGCAGTGCGGCTCGCTCGTCGTCCCGTTGGACTACGCGCATCCCGGTGGCCCGACCATCTCCATCGCGGTGGCGCGGCATCCGGCGGAGGATCCGGCCGCCCGCATCGGATCGCTCGTCATCGACCCCGGGGGTCCCGGCGTGTCCGGCATCGACGACATGGCCAACGAGCTCAGCGCGCTCACGCCCGGGCTGCTCGACGACTTCGACGTCGTCATGTTCGACCCCCGTGGCGTGCAGCGGAGCGACCCGGTCACCTGCGGGACGGCGGGCAGTGGGTCGGCCGACCCGGCGCCGGTGACACCGAGCCAGCAGGCGACGACCATCGCCGGTCTCAGGCAGTTCGCGGCAGCGTGTGAGAAGAACAGCGCCGGCGTGCTCCCCTATGTCGGCACGGTCGACGTCGCCCGGGACATGGACCGGTTGCGCCAGGCGCTCGGTGACACCGGGCTGACGTACATGGGACAGTCCTACGGCACCCTGCTGGGGCTCACCTACGCGTCGCTCTTCCCCACCCGCGTCAGGGCGATGGTGCTCGACAGCGTCATCGACCCGGCACTCTCCTTCAGCCAGATCACCGCAGGGCAGGCGGCCGGCTTCGAAGGGATCCTCAACGCGTTCTTCACGTGGTGCAGCGCGAGCGCGGCGTGCGCCTGGCACACCGGCCCCGATCCGACGGCCACGTTGCAGGCGCTCCTCACCACTGCGGCGACATCACCGGCTCCGGCCGGCGGGGGCGGTGTGGCCGGTGTGGGGCAGCTCTACGACGCGTTGCTCGAGGACCTCTACTCCCAGTCGGACTGGCCCCAGCTCGGCCAGGCGCTGGCCGACGACGCGGCCGGCAACGGGGCAGCGGTCGCGTCGCAGTCGAACACCTACAACACCGGGGGCTCCGACAACGCCGATGACGCCGCCACCGCCATCGACTGCCTCGACCACCCCGTCTCGCGCGACCTGGCCTCGTACGGCGCGTTGGCGCAGTCCCTCCAGGCGTCGGCGCCGATCTTCGGGCCGTTGCTGGCCTGGGGCGAGGCGGGCTGCGCCGTCTGGCCCGTGCCACCGACGCGGCCCGTCGGGCCGGTGGCCGCCCCCGGGGCGCCACCCATCCTCGTCGTCGGCACCACGAACGACCCGGCGACGCCGTACGCCTGGGCGGTCAGCGTGGCCAAGGAACTGGACAGTGGTGTGCTGCTCACCCACGACGGCGACGATCACGTGGCCTACTTCTACAGCGCCTGCGTCCGCGCCGACGTCCAGACCTACCTGGTGAGTGGGCAGACGCCCCCGGCGGGCGCCGTCTGCACCTCGTAGCGACCGTCGGCGACGTGCCCGCGGTTCACGTACTGGTGAAACGGTAGGTCCCGCTCCCCACCGCCAGGACGACCGCCCCCACGGCCGACGAGACGACGCGCACGCCCGGCGCGGTCGCGGCGACCGCGCCGCCCTCTCGCACGCCGCCCGGCGCGCTGGCGGGCAGCCGCACCGTTGCCGCCGCGTTGGCCGGCACCGTCAAGGCCATGGTCACGCCCTTCCCCCGCCGCTGCCACGACACCCGGACGGGGCCGGCGACCGTCGGCACCGAGCCCTCGGCACGGTCGAGGCCGGCCGAAGGCGGCGACACCACGGCCCGGACCGTACCGGACGCGTCAGGCGCCTCGAAGCGCACCCCGAGGAGGGTCTCCTGCATGGCCACCAGCGCGGAGGAGCCCCAGCCGTGTGACAGCGAGTCGCCGATCAGGTCGCTCGGTTCCCATTCCTCCCAGGTGAAGGTGCCACCCGCCGCCACGATGTGTGCCCAGCCACCGATGGTGGTGTCCGTGAGCGTGCGCACCATCGCCTCGGGCATGTCCGCCGCCGCCAGGGCGCGCATGAGCTCGAGGCCGTGGTTGGGCCCCAGGTCGATGCCGAGACCGGCCACGTAGGCGCCGACCGCCGCCACGTCGGCCACCGGGACCACGCCGTAAGCCAGCGCGAGGGCGTTGGCCTCCTGCGACGCGCTGTGGCTCTGGGCGCCGTTCGCGTCGACGCCGTCCACGTAGACACCGTCGGCGCGCCGCAGGACGGCATTGACCGCCTGGGCCAACTGGGCTGCCCGCGCCCGCTGGGTGGCTCCGCCGGCTGCGTCCCCGGCCAACCCGGCCAGCTGTGCCACGCGGGTGAACGCGTTGACCGCCAGCACGTTGCTCGCCGTGTCGGCTGCGACGGAGAGGTCGTAGCCGTAGACGGGATCACCGTCGCTGGTGTCGGCCAGCCCGTAGAGGAGCCCGTTGCCACCCGGGCGCGCCGACCACAGCCAGTCCGCAGCGCGGGACACCGAGGGGTAGAACAGCACCGCGGTGTCCGTGTCGCCGGTCGCCTCGTAGTAGCGCCACAGCCACTCGGCATAGCGTGCCGTGGAGGTCCCGAAGAAGCGCGCGCCGTCCCCGTTGGGGTAGATCGCGTTCACACATCCGTTCGGCCAGTAGCGGGCCTGCCCGCGCGCCACGTCGCGCAGCGCCTGCCACGTCATGTTCTGGTCACCGTAGACGCGCATGATCGCCTCGGACTCGTTCGCCGCGTCCCAGAGGAACTGGCCCTTCTCCCGGGTCGGGGTGTCGACGAATTGTTCCTGGCTGCAGTAGAGGCAGGAACGCGCCATGAGCCGCCACACGGCATTGAGCATCCGGTTGTCCGAGGAGAACGTCGCCGCCGCGACGTCGGGCATGGCAGCGCGTCTCGTGATCGCCACAATCTGGTCCCGGCGCAGCGACTGCTCCGGGTTCTCGATCTGCACGTAGCGGTAGCCGAAGTAGGTGAAGGCCTCGAAGGCCTGGTGGTCTCCCGGCCCCATGATGTAGGAGAACGAGAGGTTGGTCTCCTGGGTGCCGTGCAGCGTCGAGACCTGCCCGTCCGGATCGAGCAGGTAGCCCGCCCGCATGGAGATCGTGTTCCCGGGCTGTCCCTGGCCGAACTGAATCTGCGGTCGGGCCGGATAGACGGCGCCGAAGTCCGCCACCACCGCACCGCCCGCAACGGTGTGCAGGCTGACCGGGAGGACGGGTGACTCCCGGATCGTCGTTCGTTGCGGGTAGGTCCGGAGGAAGGGCGCCGAGCCGGCCGGGCCGACAACCGTCACGCTCGACCAGGCGCCGTCGTCGTAGCCGGGGCTCGACCACCCCTGGGGATGGTCCCGCCCGTCGACCCACTCCACGAAGTCGCCCCCGTCGGAGTTGCGCTGCGGCGACGGCAGCCATTCGGCCGGGCGCTCGCGCCAGCTCGCATCGGACACGACCACGTCCCTGCGGCCGTCGTCGTACCAGAGGGACAGTTGGAACAGGAGCCCGGGAGCCGACGCCGGCCGGCCCTGGCCCGGCCCGTACCAGCGGTGCAGCAGGCCGATGGCGCTGGTCCTGGCGCCGGCGAGGGCCCCGGTCAGGTCGACGGCCCGCGCGTACTGCTCGTCGGGGTACGAGAAGCTGGGCCAGGCGTCCGCCGGCACGCCGTCGACGTACATGCGGTAGGTGTGGGCCGCCGAGACGTACGCGGTGGCCCGGTGGAGAGTGCCTGCCGCGGGGGTGACCTCGGCGCGTACGTAGGTGACCCGGTCGGGTTGCTGCGACGGGCCGCCCGGCTGCAGCCACTGCGCCTGCCAGTCCTCTGCCCGCAGCGCGGTCGTGAAGCGGGCCGGAGCCGAGACCGGCCCCCACCTCCCCGCCGCGCCCCGCGACTGGACCGTCCACTCGTAGGCCGCGTCGGCTGCCAGGGACGGTCCCGCGTAAGCGACGAAGGCCTGGCGCGCCGATGCCACCGTTCCGCTGTCCCAGGCGAGCCCGCGGTGGCCCGCGTCGGTGCGGCGGACCACGATGCGAGAGGCCGTCTGCATCACGGCACGGCCCGACGCCTGCAGGCTCCAGGCGAACGAGCTGTCGTCGGGGTCCACCCCGACGGGGTCGACGAGACCGTTGACCGTGAGGGCGGCAGCACGCAACGGACCACCGTGCCCGGCCGAAACGACGACGCGTCCCAGCGACCGTGCCACGTCCTCGTCGCCGACCGCGGCCCCTGCCGGCAACGCGCCTGCCACGGCGGCGCCCGCCACGACGCCGGTGGACGAGGCGAGGAAGGTACGCCGGCCGAACCTGCTCACGTCAGCCGCCTCCGATCATCCGCACGGTGTCGAGGCTGCCGTCGCTGTAGTACACGGCGCCGGAAGGTGACACCGCGACGCCGGAGGGCGTGCCCATCCGGGTGAGCTCCCACCGCGTCCCGTCCCCGAGTCCCGCCGCCGTGGCGACCGGCACCGCGCCCGCCACGCTGTAGAGGTCGCCCGCCGTCATGGTGCGCCCGAACAGCACGCCGGTGGTCGAGGGCGCCACCCGGATGACCTGCATGAGGCCATCGGTGACGAAGAGCGCGCCGGTCGGGCCGACGGCGATGCCGCGCGGGTCGTTGAGCTCCGCTGTCTCGCCGGCCGCGGGCGCACCGTCGGCGAGATACGGCTGATAGCCCCCGGCCCCGCCCACGACCACACCGATGCCGCCCGCGCCGACGGGGGTGCCGTAGTAGGTCCCGGCGCGCGCCGGCGCCAGCAGCACGGACTGGTCGCCGTCGTCGGCCACGAGCAGGTCGCCGGCGCTGTCGACAGTCACGGCCACCGGGTTCCAGAGCTGCGCCGCCGCGACGGGGCCACCCTGGCCGGCCGAGCCGCAGACGCCGGTACCGGCAATGGTGGAGAGGTGCCCGGCCGTCACCGCCCGCCCGAAGAGGGTGGTCGTCGCGGCCGGCAGGACACGCACCCGGCAGTTCGCCGTGTCGGCGATGAACAGGTCGCCCGACGCGTCGACCGCCACCCCGGTCGGTTCGTCGAGCTCGCTGGCCAATCCGGCGAGTCCGTCCCCGTTGAAGCCGGCCCGGCCCGTACCTGCCACCGCGACGATCGCCCGGCCGGCCGGCCGCACGACCTGGACCCGCTGCGCCGTGGCCTCGGCGATATAGACGTCACCTCGCACATCGACGGCCACTCCGCTCGGGTGGCCGATGGAGCCCGCCCCTGCGCACGTCCCTCCGGCCAGGGTGGCGGCGTGGCCGGCGTGCAGGTGCAGCCCGTAGCGGGTCCCGTCGCGGGCCGGCACCACGAGCACACGGCAGTGCCCGGTGTCGGCGATGAAGAGGTCCCCGGCCGCGTCGAGCGCTATGCCGCCCGGCGTGTCCAGCTGGCCAGGGCCGACCAGGGTGCGCACCACCGCCCCCGGCGCAGCACCAGCATCAGTCGCCCCACTCACCGGCACGCCCACCGCCACGACGGCGGCCAGCGAGACGAGCCCGGCCAGGGTCCCGGACAGTCGGCGCACAGCGCACATCATGCCGGTTGCGACGGAGTGGGTACCGGCGAGAGGCCATAGTGGGGCGGCGCAGCAATCGCAGCCGCGACGCGGCGCCACACGGAACGAGGAGAGAAGGAGAACGCTGTGCCCGCACCCGAAGAGGCTCTCAGCGCCGGGAACATCGCGTACACCGGCTACGAAGGGGCCGAGATCAACGCCTACCAGGCTCTGCCCGCCGGTGACGGGCCCTTTCCCGGGGTCCTGGTCATCCACCACCTGCCCGGCTGGGACTCGACGACGAAGGAGATCACGCGGCGCTTCGCCGCCGAGGGCTACAACGCCCTGTGCCCCAACCTCTACGCTCGCCAGGGGCTCCATGTCGATCCCGACGACGCCGCGGCCGCCACGCGCGAGGCCGGTGGCATCCCCGACGACCAGTTCGTGGGTGACGCCCGCGCCGCGGTGGAGGTGCTGCGGAGCCTGCCCACGTCCAACGGAAAAGTCGGTGTCATCGGCTACTGCTCGGGAGGGCGGCACTCCTTCCTGACCGCGGTGAGCGTGCCCGTCGATGCGGCCGTCGACTGCTACGGGGCCTTTGTCGTGGGGACTCCGCCCGACGGCTTCCCGCTCAAGGTGACGCCGCTGGTCGACCGGACGCCGGACCTGAGTTGCCCGCTGCTCGGCCTCTTCGGCAACGACGACCAGTTCCCCAACCCCGAGCAGGTCGACGAGCTGGAGGTGGCGCTGAAGGCGGCCGGAAAGACGTACGAGTTCCATCGCTACGACGGCGCGGGGCACGCGTTCTTCTCGGTGGACCGACCGGCCTACCGTCCCGAGGCCGCAGTCGACGGCTGGCAGCGGATCTTCGAGTGGTACGGCCGCTACCTGGCGGGGAGCTGACCATGTGCTCGTACCTCACCGTCGCCACCGAGATCGCCGGCAGCGCCAAGGGCGCGCAGGGATGGATACCGGTCACCTCGGCCAGCGTGTACTTCGATCACCCGTTCCATGCGCCGTTCGACCACACGCTCAACATCGACTTCGCCGACCCCAAGCGCGGTCCCGGCGCCCGGGTCGCGGTCGAGCTCAGCGCGGACTCGGCGCGCCGTCTCGTCGAGAGCATCAATGAGGCGCTGGCCGCCGCGGGAGCCGCCGCCTTGTGACCAAGCCCACCGGTCCGGCGGCCGGCGTCCACCTGCCGTGGGCCGAGGTGCCTGCTGCGGTGCGGGCGTGGGCGGCCCGGGTCGGTGGCGGTGTGCCCCGATCCGCCCGCGATCTTTCCGGCGGGTTCTCCCCGGGCGCGACCACGGTGCTGGACTGCCCCGGCGGCGCCATCTTCGTGAAGGCAGTCGGCGCAGGCCTGAACTCCGAGTCGCCCGTGTTCCACCGGCGCGAAGCGGTGGTCTCGCGAGCACTGCCGCCGGCGCCTGAGCTCCCGCGCTTGCTCGACGTCTACGACGACGGCGACTGGGTGGCGCTGGCCTTCGTGGCCATCGACGGCCGGCCACCTGCGCACCCGTGGGATCAGCCTGAGCTGCAGGCGGCGGTTCGCGCGCTCGATGCCCTGCACGACACGCTCACGCCCACCCCCGTCGCCGACGCGCCGGCGGCGGGCGAGAGACTGCGCCCGCTCTTCGGCGGCTGGGCCGAGCTGGCGGCATCGGCCGAACCGCCCGAAGGGCTGGACGAATGGAGCTCCCGCCATCTCAGTCGCCTGGCCGAGCTCGAGTCAGGCTGGCCCGACGCGATCGCCGGATCGACGCTCCTCCATTGCGACGTGCGCTCTGACAACATGCTCGTCACCCGCGCCGGCGTCGTGTTCGTCGACTGGCCGCATGCTTGTGTCGGCGCTCCGGTCTTCGACCTGGTCGCCTGGGCACCGTCCGTGGAGTTGGAGGGAGGCCCCCTCCCCGAAGACCTGCTCGCGCTGTCATCGTCAGGCTCGGAAGTTGACCACGATGTCGTCGTGCCGCTGGTCGCAGCATTCAGCGGGTTCCTCGTGGGCCACTCGCTGTACCCGCCCCCGCCGGGGCTGCCAACACTGCGTCCCTTCCAGGCCGCGCAGGGTGCGGTGGCACTGGCCTGGCTGCGGCGCCTCACGGGCTGGTGAGGCGGGGCCCACCGCTGCCTGTGCACCGGTAGGTTCACCCCATGCGCTTCGGACTGCAGATCCCCAACTTCACGACCGACCCGACGCCGGGTCTCCTCTTCGAGGAGGTGGTCGCCAAGGCGATCGCGGCGGAGGAGGCCGGGTACGACTCGGTGTGGGTGATGGACCACTTCTACCAACTGCCGCCCATGGGCGGGCCGAGCCAGCCGATGCTCGACTCCTACACCCTGCTCGGCGCGCTGGCGACGCAGACCTCGCGGGTGCGGCTCGGCACCATGGTGACCGGAGTCACGTATCGCAACCCGGCGCACCTGGCCAAGATCGTGACGACGCTCGACATCCTCAGTGCGGGGCGGGCCATCCTCGGCATCGGTGCCGCCTGGTACGACGTCGAGCACGAGGGTCTGGGGTTCGACTTCCCGCCGGCGGGCGAGCGGCTCGACCGCCTGGAGGAGGCGCTGCAGATCTGCCGGGCCATGTTCACCGAGGAGTCGCCGACGTTCGAGGGCCGCTACTACCGGATCCATGAGGCCCGCAACATGCCGCCGCCGGTGCAGCCCGGTGGGCCGACCGTCCTCGTGGGCGGCGGCGGCGAGAAGCGCATGCTGCAGCTGGTGGCGCGCTATGCCGACATGGCGAACATCTTCGGCGACCCCGCCACGGTGGCACACAAGGTCGAAGTCTTGCGCGGTCACTGCAAGGCCATCGGGCGCGACCCATCCGAGGTCACGGTGAGCCGGCTGAGCACCGTGGTGCTCACGGCCAACGACGACGAGACGGCGGCGACCATGGACTTCCTCGAACAGGCGACGGGGGAGCGCCCCTCGACCGCCGACATCGGCACTGCCGACGGGCTGGCGGCGCGCTTCGAGGAGCTGGCCGCTGCCGGGGTCGACTACTTCGTATTCAACATGCCCACGGGCTCTCCCGACATGGTGCGCCAGGTTGGCGAGGTGTTGCAGCGTACGTTCGGCGGCTGAGTCACTCTCGGGACGCCCTCAGCGCTGAGCGCACCAGGTCCGCCTGGGCCCCCGGGCTTACTTCTTGGGAACGATTGCGAGTCTGAGCTCCTCCAGCGCGGCGTTCAGCTCGGCCGAGCGGTTCCGTCGGGCCGAATCGGCCGAGGCCAGCTGTTCCCCGGTCGGGCTCTGGCCCCCAGAACGCATCAGGTGATCCGCCTCCACGGCGAAGGCCAGGCCGCGCAGGCTGTTGGCGCAGCGCATGCACAGCGCTCGATGCGCCTCGTCAGGTGCCGCGGCGGCGACACGCTCGAGGCCGTCGACCGCGTCGTCCACCTGGACGGCGACGGTGGCCCGGTGCTGGGCATCGTCGGCGTTCGTCTGCGAGAGGATGAGCTCGCGGGCCAGCTCGGCGGCGGTGAGAGCAGGACCTACCGAACGGTCCCAGTCCACCTCGCGACCCTGCCGCCGGGTGCGGGCGATCAGGAGCCCGACGAGGAGAGCCGCCAGGGCGATGACCACTCCCAGCAAGACCCAGCCCCATGTCTTGGAGCTCGAGGTCGTCTTGGCGACCGTGGTCGTGGTGGTGGTCGGGTGCGATGTGGTGGTGGTCGGACGTACCCGAGTCGTCGACGTGGAAGGAGTCGTGGTCGTGGTCGTCGGCTCAGTCGTCGGGGGCACGGTGGTCGTGGTCGTCGGTGCCAACGTGGTCGTCGTGGCCGGTGCGGTCGTCGTGGTCGTATCCTGTGCGGCCGCGGACCCCGACAGGACGCCGACCATGATCGGGGTGGCGGTCAGCGCGAGGAGAAGGGCGGTGGTGCGGCGAGAGACCAGGTGAGGGACCTTCAGGTGCATCCGGCAAGCCTATGGTCACGGGCTGCCGCCGAGCGGGGACCCCATGGAAGCTGCACCTCGCCGGCGCACCAGGCGTGACGCGTGCCGCGGAGCGGACGTCCGGGTAGACCGTGCAGCGATATCCATCGACACGAGCGACCGGAGGTCGACATGCAATTGGACGTCCATGTGCCCCGCTTCACCTGGCCGGGGGGGCCGGAAGCGATCGGGCCCACTTTTGCCACGCTGGCCCAGACGGCGGAGGCAGTCGGGGTGCGCACGTTGTCGGTGATGGATCACTGGTTCCAGATGGAGATGTTCTGGCCGGCCGAAGAGCCGATGCTCGAGGGCTATACGACTCTCTCCTTCGCCGCAGCCAAGACGGAGCGTCTGCGTTTCCGGTTGCTGGTGGGCGGCGTGACCTACCGTCACCCTGGGCTCCTGGCGAAGACGATCACCACGCTCGACGTGCTCTCCGGCGGCCGGGCCGAACTGGGGCTGGGCGCAGCGTGGTACGAACGTGAGCACTTGGGACTCGGGGTACCGTTCCCCTCGCTGCGCGAACGGTACGAGCGGCTCGAAGAGACGCTGCAGATCTGCTTCCAGATGTGGAGCGACGACAACGGGGCCTATGAGGGCGTCCACTATCAATTGGCGGAGACGCTCTGTTCGCCGCAGCCGGTCAGCTCGCCCCGACCACGGGTGCTCATCGGGGGCGGCGGGGAGCGCAAGACCTTGCGGCTCGTTGCCACCTACGCCGATGCCTGCAACATCATCGGCGACGTTGAAACGGTCCGGCACAAGGTAGGCGTCTTGCGGCATCACTGCGATGAGGTCGACCGGGATTTCGAGCAGATCGAGGTGACGGCGCTGATCGGCGTGGCGGACGACGCCGGACCGGATGACATTGTGCGCGAGGCCGAGGCACTCCATGGTGCCGGCGTCCATGCGATCGTGATCCGTGCGGCTGGCGCCGAACCTTCACGGTGGCTCGAGGAGACGTGGGGGCCGGTCGTCCCAAGGCTGCACGCGCTCGGCTGACCTCGGTCAGACCGAATGGTCCGCGTTCGTCAGTTATCTTGCTGGGGGCGGGCCGCTAGCTCATCCGGAAGAGCAGGGGACTTTTAATCCCAAGGTGCCGGGATCGAGACCCGGGCGGCCCACTAGCAAAACCCCAGTACAGAGGCCTAAAAGGTGATTGGCCTCACCTTCACCATCGACTCGATGCTACTGAATGCTGCTGTTCCGTCAGCGGCTTCTCCCGCGAGGACCGGAGCAGCCAGCGGGAGGTGGGAATGCGAGGTCACATGCGTCAACGTGGCGATGCGTGGGAGCTGCGGGCCTATGTCGGGAAGGACCCTGTGACGGGGCGCGAGAAGTACAAGACGCTCACGCTTCGCGGTGGCAACCGCGCAGCAGCGGCTGAGCTCGCCCGCTTCGTCACACAGGTATCTGGCGGTGGCCATGGCGCTGGTGACACGACGCTGGCCGAGCTGATTCGGAGCTGGCTTGAACTCGTGCGAGACGACCTATCGCAGTCGACCGTGCGGGGGTATGAGCGAATCATTCGCTGCTACATCGATCCATCCGTGGGCAAGGTTCAGCTCAACAAACTAAGGACCGATCAGCCGGATCGCTTCTATGCGCATCTTCGAGGAAGCGGAGGAGCGGACGGCTCACCGCTCTCTCCTGCGACGATTAGGCAGACCCACGCTGTGATCCGGCGGGCACTCAATCAGGCCCACCGGTGGGGATGGATCGCGTCCAATCCAGCGGCGTTGGCCTCGCCCCCGAGGGTACGCACTCGGCCCGTGAGCCCTCCTGATTCATCGCAGGTGGTCGAGTTGATCGACGAAGCGGAGAGGATCGATCCCGACATGGCCTGTTTCCTGCCTCTCGCCGCTAGCACGGGGGCACGACGAGGCGAGCTGTGTGCGCTTCGATGGACGGACATCGACCTGGAGCTAGGGACAGTGCTCATCGCTAGGTCGCTTATTGAAGGTCAGGGATCGGTGTTGATTGAAAAGGACACAAAGACGCACTCGTCACGTCGAGTGGCACTCGACAGGTCATCGGTTCATGAGCTCGAGCACCACCAGGACCGGTGCCAGCGGCGAGCGACTGGGTGCGGATCCGCCCTGAGCAAATCCGCTCACGTCTTCTCTTTGGATCCGGACGGCCGCCGACCATGGGTGCCGAACGAGGTCACGAAACGATTCATTCGGATCCGGAAATCAGTGGGTCTTGAATCGGTCAGGCTTCATGACTTGCGGCATTTCACCGCCACAAGATTGCTCGCCGAAGGCGTTCCCGTACGCACGGTGAGCGGCCGTCTCGGCCATGCCAATGCGGCTACGACCCTCGGTGTGTACGCCCATTTTCTCGCCGAGTCCGATCGTGATGCCGCCACCACAATCGGATCCGTTCTTGATCGAAGCGCCGCCCCGAAGAGCCGATCAAGGAAATCGCACTGAACACACATCTAACCCGAGATAGCAGGTCCACTTCGTCCGCCGCCATCGATCCATTGACCTCCCGACTGGTGCTCCGTCCACCCCGTCCGGCGCCGTTGTCCACGTTCCGTTCGCGTGCATGCACAGGATTTTGGACGAGCAATTTGAGTGAGATCAGCGCGGGCGCGACTGATTCACGAGGCCCAGCACAAAGGACGTCATGACGGAACTTCGGGATCGACTTCTCGCACCATGCGCAATCGTCGACGAAAACAAGGTTCGAGGTGTCGATGCTGGAGCATTGATACTTAGGCTTCTTTTTTTTGAGGGCAACATCTTGGATCGACTCGACTTGGAGAGATCCCGCATTTGGTCAGGCTTCTTGGAGTCGATCAGGTGATGGTTCTCCTCAAGAGCGGAAGTCTCCAAATAAACTGTGATGCACGCACGTTCGGTCAAACAGGTCAGTTAGTCGACTTTCGTCAGGGGATACACGGGCCGGTGCTTCCGCCTGGGAGCTTCTCTTTCGCCCTCATCACCGTTCCAAGCCGGGATGAATACTTGAGCGGTTGTCTCGCTGAGATGCAAGCTGAACTGAGTCTGCCGCTTAAGAAAGTCATCAAACTGAAGCAGGAGCTGCTCAGGCATATCGTTGCAATTCCCGAGGGCCTCGGGCGAGGTGCTGTTCGTCAGTTGAATCTGGATCTGACTGACAATCGTGATGTGGCACGAGCTTCACTTGCGCAAACACTTGTGCAGGCCGGACATACAGTCAACATGTCGCAGCTTCGGATCGAGCTGGAGCCGATCGGCAACGACGGCTATCGGGCTACGACCAACCTTTCGTCACTAGGGATCGAATCAAACGAGGAGCATTCGCTCGTGGAAAGAGCACTGCTCGGTGTTGGCGGACTCAGCCTCCGGTTAGAGCAAATGCAATCGTTTCAAGCTATTTCTGGATTCCGAGACGAGGAGCTTCCGATATTTGATTCGAAGGTGCAGTTCCTGGCCTCCCAACTCACCGCCGAAGATCAAGCTGCTCGGTTTCAACGTGTGGTGACGCTTGCGGGGCTGCCAGATCCTACGGAGGCATTAATTGCAGGGCAGTCGATCGACATCGAAAAGCTATTGAAAGTCCGGAGCTCAGATGAGTGCCGCGATTTTCGACTTTGGCTCCGTACCCTGGATCAGGAGACTGACAAGGACATCGAGGATCGCGTAAACAGCCTTAAGGCAAAGGTATCCGAGGCATTTCAAAGCAAGACCGGAAGAGCGATCAGGTTTGGCGCGGTAGCCGGTTCGGGATTCATTCCCGTCGCGGGACTAGCGGTAAGCCTGGGCCTGGGAGTTCTCGATAGCTTTGCCCTTGATCGAATCTTGGGCGATCCAGGCCCCTCAGCGTTTCTGAGCAATGAATACCGGTCTCTATTCACCGGCGGATGACCGAGAGATTGGGCGTAGGGCCGGTCGTCGCGGGCGTTTCCGTACTCCCAGTCCCATCTTGACCCGGAATGCCCGAACAACGCGGAGGATCAACGCCAAGGCTACGCCCGAGTTGCTTTGGTGATGCCCCGTCGGAGCAGTTGTGAGCTTCTCGGCAAGACGAGAAGCTGCGTCATCGGCCTCCGGAGGCCCATCCAGTTTGTCCAGGCCGTCGTTCCCGTCCGCCCTAGTGGCCGTGATCAGGGCAATCAGTCCAGCTAGTCCGGCAGTGTCCCTGTCGAGGCGCTGATTTGATTGCCAATTTGGATTGCCAAAATCCGCGAGATGTTTCGCGTCGGCAAACGGCCTCGCTTGCTGGGGTCCAATTGGATTGAGCCCAGCTAGGCGAAGAGTCGACGCAGATCTCGGCGGGATCTGAGGTCCAGTTTTCGATAGACCTTCCGTAAGTGGTAGTCCACCGTGTTGGGGCTGATGTAGAGCTTGGAAGCTATTTCTGCGTTGGTCTCACCTCCAGCGGCCAACCGAGCGATCTGCTCCTCCTGGGGTGTGAGGTCCAGTGCCGTGACTACCGATCGCTCGCGTGCGTGCGCGCCGGTCGCCGCCAGCTCCAAGCGGGCCCGCTCTTCAAAGGCTCTAGCTCCCATCCCAGAAAACAGTTGATGGGCAGTACGTAGCTGGTGCCGAGCATCGGTACGTCGCTTCTGGCGCCGCAGCCATTCACCGTAAAGCAAGTGAGCACGGGCGCTCTCTGCAGCTACCGGTGCAGCATCCAACTGATCGATTGACTCCCTGTATAGCGCTTCGGCTTCGTCATCGGAGGCGAGCAGCGCACGCGAACGAGCAAGCAGCCCGAGAGCCCACGGAGTGCCGCTGGTACGTGCTCGCTCATCGAGTCGCTCTAGAGCGGCAGCCGCTATCGAGATATCGCCACTGCGAACTCCGGCCTCAACGATCTCCGGCAGGATCAGGTTCCCATCTGGGGGGATATCCTCCTCAAACAATGGCCGTGCGGCTACGAGTGCTTCTCCGTAGTGTCGTAGGCCGTTCTCCAGGGTCGCCAGAGCCAATCGGGCCACGTTGACACCCGAACCGGCACCGATGGCCACTGCGAACTCTCCCGTCAAGATGGAGACGGCCTCGCGAACCTCTGCCTCCCGACCCTGCCAGGCCAAGACGTGCACGCTCAACATGACGAACATGTCAGCGATCGGGCCCTCGCCTTCGATGGCGGCTGCGAGCGCGCTCACCTCGGCCCGGTAAGCCTCAGCGACACCGAACCGACCGTTCCACATTTCGCTCCGAGAGAGCGCCAGCAAAGTAATCCGTAGTGAATCAAGCTCGCCGCCAGCGCGCTGTGATTGTTCGAGCAAGTCGAGGGAACGACGATATCCGACCGCGTCCCAGACCTCGAGAGCTGCTGTTTGGACCAGCATTGCCCACAGGGTGCGACCGGTGGGCAACACATCGTCCTCAGAGATGATGTCGAGTGCATTTCGAAACAGCGGGATGGACTCATTTGACCCGAAGGCAAGTCGAGTTGCGAAGCCGTCCAACATGGCGTCCGCCATCGCCGATCGATCGTTGTCGGGCGGGGGAGCGCTCAGTGCGGCACGGGCCACTTCTTCAGGCGATGTTCCGCTCGTTAGCTGGGCAGAGATGACGGTGGCCTGGAGCGCTTCGATATACGTATCTCGAGCGAGTCGAACATCCAGGCTCTCGAGAGATCGAGCGGCGGCGAGGTGAATTGCAGCCGCGGCTCCCGGAAGCGTGAAGGAGTCACAGCTCGCACGCAATCGTTGGGCCCGTGCCAGCAGGAGTGGTGATGGCGATGGTTCCTGTTTCAGAGCTTCATCGATCAAGCGAACGGCCCGCTCCCGCAACCCAGCGGTCAGAGCGGCTTGAGCGGCGTCAAGCATTCTGCGAGACCGTTCCGATGGCCCAGGTGTCAACTCTGCCGCTCGGGTGAGAAAAGTCGCTTCTGAGGCGTAGCCTCCACGGTTTCG
>Ga0302178_10000945_pt1 | contig 25374 bp, 30 predicted proteins | sample I_Palsa_E1_3_FD_198790 | JGI IMG/M metagenome (GOLD analysis project Ga0302178, IMG submission 198790) | Peat permafrost microbial communities from Stordalen Mire near Abisko, Sweden - I_Palsa_E1_3 | ecosystem: Environmental > Terrestrial > Soil > Palsa > Peat permafrost | place: Sweden... | reverse complement strand
TCGCTCCGCCGCACCCCGCCCTGGCGCAGGGCATGGAGCAGGCGGCCCCTGCCCTGACGGTCCGATCCGGCGAAGGTGCTCTGGGGGCGCGCCGTCGGGCTCGACCGCCACGGGTCGATGGCGGTGTCGATGGCGGTGGCGGTGGCGGTGTCGATGGCGGTGGCGGTGTCGATGGCGGTGGCGGTGTCGATGGCGGTGGCCGCTTGTCGACGGCGCCAGGCGCACTGACGCCGCAGCGGGCACTGGCCGCAGCTTGGGCGTGCCGCCGTACAGACGGTGGCACCCAGGTCGAACATCGCCTGGTTGAACTCCCACGACTCGCCGGCCGGCACGAGTCGGTCCCCGAGCGCCGTCGCCTCCCGCACTGTCAGCGGGGCACCCGCCACCGCGCGCGCCAGGACGCGCACGCCGTTGGTGTCGACCGCGGCCACGTCGTCCCCGAAGGCGAAGGCGCGTAGTGCCCGCGCCGTATACGGCCCGACCCCAGGCAGCGCGCGTAATGCCGCATCCTCCTGTGGGACCCTGCCGTCATGGTCGGCTGTCATCGCCGCGGCCGCCCGGTGCAGATTCAGCGCGCGCCGGTTGTAGCCCAGCCCCGACCACAAGCGGACCACTGCCGCCGGTCCCGCTGCCGCGCAGGCCGCCGGCGTCGGAAAGGCGGCGAGGAAACGCTCGTAGTAAGGAACGACCCGGTCGACCTGGGTCTGTTGCAGCATGACCTCGGAGACCAGGATCGACCACGGGTCACGCGTGCGGCGCCACGGCAGGTCGCGGCGGTGCTCCTCCCCCCACTCCAGCAGGCGGCGCCGAAAGCGCCCGACCCGCTCGGCCCGGAGCGGCGGGTCCTCAGTCCCAGACGTCGTCGCCGTAGGGACGCTGCCGCGCCGGCGCGGCCGCCGTCTTCCAGACCATCAGCTTGCGTCGGAAGTAGCAGACCTCCTCGCCGCGTTGGTTGAAGGCCTTGGTCTCGACGGTCACGATGCCCCGGTCGTCCTTGGACTTCGACGGCGTGGCGTCGAGGACCCGGGTCTCGGCATAGATAGTGTCGCCGTGGAACGTCGGGAAGCGGTGCAGCAGTGACTCGACTTCCAGGTTGGCGATGCACGAGCCGCTGACGTCAGGCACGCTCATGCCGAGCGCGAGCGAGTAGACGAGGTTGCCCACGACGACGTTCTTGCCCTGGACGGTCTCGTGCTCGGCGAACCACGCGTTGGTGTGGAGCGGGTGATGGTTCATCGTCATCATGCAGAAGAGATGGTCGTCGTACTCGGTGATCGTCTTGCCGGGCCAATGCCGGTAGATGTCGCCGGGAACGAAGTCCTCGAGGTAGCGGCCGAAGGGCCGGTCGTAGACAGTCACTCGTCTGCCGCCTGGGGACGCGGTCGGGTGGTGAAGCCGAGCGAGGCGCCCGGAAGCGACTCCCCGTCGATCATCAAGCGCCAGGCGAAGCGCGTGCCCGGCGCCAGCGGGAGCGGCCCCAGATTGACGGCGAGCGCCACGTCGATCGGCGAGCCCTCGGGAATCCCGAGGGGCTGGCTCACCGTGAACTCCCCGCGCACCTCGACCGGCTGGGTCCCGTCGGTCGTCTCCATCAACACGGGCTGGCCGTCGGCGTCCTCGAGGAAGAGCTCCCAGTGATGTGAGGCCTCAGCCTCGTGCCAATCCACGTCGATCTTCAGCGCCACGGCGGAGGGCACCGGGTCGGGCCCGGTCATGCTCCAGCCGCCGCCCAGAATGAACAGCTTGCCGTCGGATACCTGAGCCGCGTCGCACAGCAACATCGTTACTTTCACGAGGAGGGAGGTTACCGGTCGTCGGCAGAGGTCTTGGGCCTGCCGGTGTGCGCCCCGGATCGTGAGGAGCCTGGCCCGCCCGCACCGTAGAGTCGCACGCATGGTGGAGCCGTTGGACCCCGAGGCCGTGGGCGACATGAAGGGGCTCCGGGACGACGTGTACCGGCGCCCGTTGGCGACCGCCCTGGGGCGCCTGGGCCTCGGTCCCGGTTGGCGCTGCGTCGACGTGGGCGCCGGCGGGGGCGACGTGTCGGTGGCGCTGGCCGAGATGGTGGGCCGGGACGGGAGGGTCTACGCCGTCGACAGCGACCCCGCGGCACGCGACGAGGTGGCGCACGCAGCGGCGGCGTACGCGCAAGTGATCGCGCTGACCCAGGCTGGCGAAGACCTCTCTCTGCCTGAGGAGGTCGACCTCGCCTTTTGCCGCTTCCTCCTCCTGCACGTCCTCGAGCCCGAGGCCGTCGTGCGCATGATGACCGCCGCCGTTCGGCCGGGCGGCTGGGTGGTCGCGCAGGAGCCCATCACGTCGGCTGGCCGCATCGCGGGGTCGGCGTTGTCGATGCCGGACGCCCGCCATCCCGACGTCGGAGCTGTCCTCCCGACGCTGGTGCGCGACGCAGGGCTCGAGGTGGTGGACGCCTGGGCTGAGGCGCCGGCGGGTGTCGGGCCTGGTCCCGTGACGCGGTACTTGGAGTCGCTCACGGGTGTTGATCCCGGCGACGACCCGGTGGTTCTTCCGCCGCTGGTGACGGTGATCGGCCGCCGCGTCTGAGCACCACCTGCGGGCGGGGAGAAGGGGTACTTTTGTTAGCCATTAGGGTCGCTCAGCGTGACGACGCCCCCTGCACCAGACCTCGCCGCCGCCGCTGACGCGGTCGACCTGGCCCAACACCTGGTGGACCAGGCCTGCGTCGCGGTGCGCGAGCACGGCGGCGTCGATGCCAACCAGGTGGTCGCCTACGACGTGGCGCATGCGGCGGCTGCAGTCGCAACAGCCCGGGCCACGCTCGACTACGGCGTCTTGGGTGAGGTCGAAGCCCGCATTGCCGCGGCGTTCGCGGCCGATGTCGTAGCCGACCTCGTCGGCCGCGTGGCCGGGAGGGAGGCGTTGTGGGGGGTCGAGCCCGGCTGGGATGCAGCGGCCGCGGCCTTCCTGCACGAGCAACGCGATCCGGCCGTGCTGGCGTCCTTGGCCACCACCGAAGGGCCGCGCCACTTGGGCGAGGACTTCGAGCTGGTGCGCGAGACGTTCCACCGCTTCGCCGAGGAGAAGGTCCGACCACATGCGGAACACGTGCACCGCGAGAACCTGGATATCCCCGAGGAGGTCATCGAGGGCCTGGCCGAGCTCGGAGGCTTCGGACTTTCCGTCCCCGAGGAGTACGACGGCTTCGCGTCCGGCGGGGAGAGCGACTACATGGGCATGGTCGTCGCCACCGAGGAGCTGAGCTGGGGCTCGCTGGGGGTCGGCGGCTCACTCATCACACGGCCCGAGATACTCACGCGAGCGCTCGTCTACGGCGGGTCCGAGGAGCAGAAGAAGCAGTGGCTGCCCAAGTTGGCGTCGGCCGAGATCCTGGCCGCAGTGGCCGTCACGGAGCCCGACTTCGGATCCGACGTGGCCGGCATCGTCACGGCCGCCACGCCCACCGAGGGCGGGTGGGTGATCAACGGCGTCAAGACGTGGTGCACCTTCGCCGCCCGAGCGGACGTGCTGATGCTGTTGGCCCGCACCGACCCCGATCGCTCCCTCGCCCACCGCGGCATCTCCATGTTCATCGTCGAGAAACCGCGTGGTGACGGCCACGGCTTCGTCTTCACTCAAGAGGACGGTCCGGACCGCCCAGGCGACCTGGCCACGGGCCGGCTCGAGGGACGACCGATCGATACTCTCGGCTACCGGGGCATGCACTCCTACGAGCTGGCCTTGGAAAACTGGTTCGTCCCCGAATCCAACCTGATCGGCGGCGCCGACGGGCTGGGCAAAGGCTTCTACCTGCAGATGCAGGGGTTCGAGAATGGCCGGCTGCAGACGGCGGCCCGGGCGCTGGGTGTCATGCAGGCGGCCTACGAGGCGGCCGTCGCCTACGCAGCCGAACGGAAGGTGTTTGGAGCGCCGATCGGCGAGTACCAGCTGACCCAGGCCAAGCTCGGTCGCATGGCGGTGATCATTCAGGCCACGCGCCAGAGCTCTTACCACGTGGCGCGCCTGATGGCGCAAGGCGACGGCACGCTGGAGGCGTCCATGGTCAAGGCGTATGTGTGCCGGGCGGCGGAGTGGGTGACCCGCGAGGCCATGCAGATACACGGCGGCATGGGGTACGCCGAGGAATTCCCCGTGAGCCGCTACTTCGTCGACGCGCGCGTGCTCTCTATTTTCGAGGGTGCCGACGAAACGCTGGCGCTCAAGGTGATAGCTCGCCGGCTCATCGGCTGAGCCGACAACGCCAGCGCGAACGAGACCAGACCGGCTGTGGCTGCTACCCGGCGCTGCGGGTCAGGCCGGCGCGCTCTCCCCGGCTGACGAACTTGATCGCCATCTTCCTGCTCGCCTCGTCGATCATCTCGTCGCCGAACATCACGGCGCCCTTGCGATCGTGGTCGGTGGCCTGCTCATAAGCCGCCAGGATGTCGAAGGCGTGGTCGAACTGCTCCTGGGTCGGGGAGAAGACCTCGTTGAGCGTCGTCGCCTGATCCGGAGTGAGCGCCCACTTGCCGTCGTAGCCGAGCATGCGCGCCCGCATGGAGTATTCGCGCAGCGCGTCGAGCTCGCGCACCTTCAGGAACGGGCCGTCGATCACTTGCAGCCCGTTGGCCCGACCCGCCATCAGGATGCGGCTGAAGACATAGTTGAAGTGATCGCCGGGATACTCGGGAATATCGATCCCGCCCGTCAGCACCGGCATCTCGATGCTGGCGGCGAAGTCCGCCGGACCGAAGATGATCGTCTCGAGGCGCGGCGACGCGGCGCAGATCTCGTCGACGTTGATGAGCCCACGCGCCGTCTCAATCTGCGCCTCGATCCCGACATGGCCGACCGGCAGTCCCGAGTTTTTCTCGACCTGGGTCAAGAGCAGGTCCAGGGCCACGACCTCAGCTGCGGACTGGACCTTGGGGAGCATGATCTCGTCCAGGCGCTCGCCGGCATTGCCGACGACCTCGATCACATCGCCGTAGGTCCACTCCGTGTCCCAGGCGTTGACCCGCACGCAGAGGACACGCTCGTCCCACGGCAGGTTCTTGATGGCGTCGACCACCTTGGGCCGGGCAGCCACCTTTTCGAGCGGCGCCACGGCGTCCTCGAGGTCGAGGAAGGTCATGTCGGCGGGGACCGTCGGCGCCTTGGCCAGGAACTTCTCGTTGGAACCGGGGGTCGAGAGGCAGGAGCGCCTGGGCAGATCGCGGGAGCGTGCAGACATGGGGCGATGGTAACAAACGGGCTCGGGCGCTCATCCAAGCCAGGGCGACACAGCTCCAAGCCAGGTGTACACGGCGTGCGTTCTCCACGGGTTCGTTCGGATCACGTGAGGGGCGAGGTGAAGAGATGCGGTTCCACACTGCGCGGGACCCGTCGGCGTCTTCCAACTCCATGCGCGTGGCGTTGATCACGATTACTCCTGGTCAACCACCACTTTCGGGAGTGGCCGGTCAGCCCGCTCCCGCCGATCCGTTGTTCGGGAATTCGATCATTCCTCCACGCGTTGGACCGTCGTTCTCCGAAAGCACTTTCGTTATCCTCCTGCAGTTCACAAAAAGTTCGAATTTCGTCCATATCGCTTATGACCTGGTCATTCCCACCATCGGTACCACCACACACAGCCGTGTCCTACCGAGGGTGTTTGAATCGGCGGAGGGCGTTCGATAAGAATGAGCCCCATCGTGACTGACGTAGAGCGGGTTCACCACCACTCCGCGCCGCGGTCTCCCTGGAGTGCTCGTGTACTCCAGCGGGTCGGGATCCCCGCGTTGACCGTTGTATCAGTGTTGACATGCACTGTGTTCATTGCGGCGCGCCCAGCCACCGGGGACGCCATCTCCGACGCCAAGGCCAAGGCCGCCGCCATCGAGGCGCAGCTGACGCAAGCCCAGAACCAGATGTCGGCGTTGAGCCAGCAATACGACCAAGCGCAGTACCAGCTGTCCCAGATCAACTCGAGCATCGCGACGACCAAAGCCAACGTGGCGGCGGACGAGGCGCAGGTGACCAAGAACAAGGCCACCCTCTCCAAAGCGGCGGTGGCTAATTACATCACTGACGGCACCGCCGCCGCTCAGAACCCGATCTTCAGCGGCAACGAGCAAACTCTCGGCGCCACCACCGAATACAACAAGGTCGCTGAGGGCGACATCTCCCTGGCCGTCGACAATCTCCACACCGCGGAGCAGTCACTCGACGCCCAAGAGAACCAGCTCCAGGGAGAGCAGACTCAGGCGCAAACGCAGGTGACGGCCGAGCAGAATGCCGTGGCGCAAAATGCCCAGGCCATTCAGTCGCAGAAGAGTGCGCTGGCCCAGGAACAGGGTCAGATCGCCACGCTGGTGCAACAGCAGCAGCAGGCAGAGGCCGCCGCCGCCGCCCAGGCAGCACAGCAGAAGCAGGCTGCAGCAGCTTCAGCCGCCGCAGCGGCAGCCCACCCTTCGGCGGGTTCGGGTGGCGGGTCCACCTTGGCAGCCGGTCTCAACGTGGCAGCGCCACCGCCGACCTCCCCTGGTGGAGCCGGCGCCGTGCAGGCGGCCGAGAGCCAGATCGGCGTCCCCTACGTATGGGGCGGCGAGTCCCCCAAGGGCTCGGCCAGCCCCGGCTTCGACTGCTCCGGGCTGACCGCGTGGTCCTGGGGCCAGGCAGGCGTCTCACTCCCCCACTACTCGGGAGCGCAGATGGCGGACTCGACGCCGGTGCCGGTCAGCGACCTCCAACCCGGTGATCTCCTCTTCTACGGCCCCGGCGGTTCCGAGCACGTGGCGATGTACGTCGGGCCGGGCACCATGATCGAGGCGCCCTACACGGGAGCCACGGTCTGGACCACCTCGCTCCGGCTCGGCGACGGCTTCGTGGGCGCCGGCCGGCCGTAGCCGGCCCAGGGCCGTACCCCGGCCCTGCTGGGTTCTTCCAGCTGGCTGCCGACCGGGCCGTGGCCGGCGGTCGGTCTTTGTTGATCGGCCCGGCCTCGTTCGAACCCTTCGTTCCTGTCGCGGCGGGCGCCCCGGACCCTGGTGGCCGCCGCCCGGTCGTAACCTGGCCCGCACCGAGCCATGAGACCGATCCCCGTCGCCTTCCACATCGGGCCCTTGCAGGTCCACACCTACGGCATCGGACTCGCGCTCACGTTCTGGTTCGGCTTCGTGTACTTCGAGCGCCGGCTGAGGAAGAACGGCTACCCCACCGACTGGTTCGTCCCCGTCTTCCTCTGGGTCATCCTCGCTGCCGTGGTGGGCGCCCGGGCCATGCACGTGCTCTCGAACCTGAGCTACTACACGCAGAGGCCGGGAGACGTTCTGGCCGTCTGGGAGGGCGGCCTCTCCTCCTTCGGCGGCCTGCTGCTGGCGGTCCCGGTCGGCATCATCCTCACGCGGCGCCGCTGCCCCGAGCTCCCGCTCGGTCGGGCCCTCGACCTGGTGGCACCCGTCCTCCTGGCCTGCTGGGCATTGGGCCGGTTGTTGGGCCCCCAGCTGATGGTGGCAGGCGGCGGCCACCCCACGCACCAGTGGTTCGGCATGTACTACGCAGATCAGGCCGGGCGGCGGCTCCCGGTCCCGATCTTCCAAGCCCTGGAAGACTTCACCGTCTACCTGATCCTCATCGCCATTGAGCGACGACTCGACCGCTGGCCGGATGGGACGCGTCGAACCGGATATCCCGCGGGGATCGTCATCGGGACAGCGATGGTGCTCTGGGGCATCGAGCGCTCACTCGACGAGCATCTCTGGTTGGGCGAAGACGGCCGGCTCGGATCCGATCTCGTGCAACTGGCCGGCGTCCTGCTCGTCGTCGGCGGTGCGGTGATCCTGTTCCGCACGCGAGCGCGTTGGAAGCAGTGGCTCCTCACCCACCACCCCGGCGACGCCGGCCCGTCGACAACTCCGCTGGAGAGCGCGGAACAGCCGGCCTGACCGCTCGTCACAGCGGTGCAGTCAGGCACCTTGTGCGGTGCAGTCAGGCACCTTGTGCGGTGCAGTCAGGCACCTTGTGCGGTGCAGTCAGGCACCTTGTGCGGTGGCACTGTACGAGTCTGTCCCCCGGAATTTGTCGATCCGGCCAGGCGGGGCGGCCCCCCGGAGGCTGCACCACCGCTGCAACGATCCTGCGACATCTACGGGCGGGCACGCGCCGGATACGCGTCTGAAGGGCTCAGGAGCGAGATCCCCGTACTGTCACGAAAGACGTGCCATTCTCAAGGGTTCTCTTGATGAAACCGATATGGCGGAGAGAGGGAGGTGCGAGCACATGGCCACCATCCAGCCGTGGATTCTTATGAACGAAAAAACGTGGAGTGACGAGGAGAAGGCGGCCTGGCTCGCCGAGCACGGTGAGGGAGCGACCCACGTGGTCACCTTCGAGCCGATGTACCAGATCGAGCTGTGCATCCCGCCCTGGGAGCATCCGGACCGGCAGATCGCGCGGTCGGCCGTGATGTGGGGCCAGCGCATGGGTCAGGTCTTCGCCGACGGACAAGATGGCGCGTCAGCGATCGTGGCCGCGCACCACGAAGGGAACTCGCTGGAAATCTACAGCGCGGTCAAGCCCCGGCCGCGCCTGCACCGCGTCGTCTGACGATCACATCTCGGCGTACGGGATGCGACGCTCGGCGTGACGCGTCAGGCGTTGGGCTTCTCACCCGACGCCGCCGCGTGGCGCATCTGCTCGAGCCGGTCGATCATCGCCATGCGCTCCTGACCGATGTTGTCGTCGAGCCGTTCTGCGATCTGCTCGGGCGTCCAGCGGCCGTCCGCCCACATGGCACGGACTTCGGTCGGCTGGTTCCAGACGGCGATCTTGGAACCGACCACCGTGTAGACCTGGCCGGTCACGTGCTTGGCCTTGTCACTCAACAAGTACACGACCATCGGCGCGATGTCCTCGGCGTCACCCATCTCGGCGAGCTCGGACGGCACATTGGCCGACATGCGGGTACGTGCGACGGGTGCGATGGCGTTCGCCGTCACCCCGTAGCGGTGCAGGCCGACGGCCGCCGACCGGACGAGTGACACGATGCCGCCTTTGGCCGACGCGTAGTTGGCCTGAGCCACGCTGCCCTGGAAGGCGCCGGACGTGAAGCCGATGAGCGCCCCGCCGCCCTCCTGCTTGCGCATGACCGCGGCCGCGGCACGAAACACCGTGAAGTGCCCCTTCAGGTGTGTCGCGATGACGGCGTCCCACTCGTCCTCGGACATGTTGAAGAGCATCCGCTCCCGCAAGATCCCGGCCACGGCCACGACGCCGTCGATGCGACCCCACTTCTCGATCGCGGTGGCGATCAGGCGCTCGCCGGACTCCATTTTCGAGATGTCGTCGGCGACGGCGACCGCCTCGCCGCCCGCCTTGGTGATCTCGGCGACTACCGCCTCGGCCACCTCGCTGCTCGGGTCCTCGCCCGCCATGCCCACGCCGAAGTCGGCCACCAGCACCTTGGCCCCTTCGCCGGCGGCGGCCAGCGCGACGGCTCGCCCGATGCCGCCCCCACCGCCGGTGACGGCGACGACCTTCCCTTCGAGGAACCCAGCCATGGTCGAATCTCCTGATCTCTGGGGGCCGGCGCCGGCACCTGGGCCGATCCCGGCAAATTGCCGTAAGTTAGAACACGTTCTAGCCTGCCGATGGCGGGGGCTGCCATTTGCCCTTGCCGTGTCGCGAGCCTGCAAGGAGAGTGCTGATGGGTGACCTCGGCTTCTGGGCGCTGGCCCAGGAAGACCCCGACTACCTGGCCCTGGTAACGCCCGAGGGCGACGAGGTGTCCTCCGGGGAGCTGCTGGGCCGGTCCAACCAGGTGGTGCACGCCCTGCGGGCCCAGGGGCTCGGCGTGGGCGACGTGGTGGCCACCCTGCTGCCCAACTCCGCCGAGATGCTGGAGGTCTACCTGGCCGCCCTGCAGGCCGGCTGGTACCTGGTGCCGATCAACCACCATCTCGTGGCGCCCGAGGTGGCCTACATCCTCAAGGACTCCGAGGCGAAGGTGTTCGTGACCGACGAACGCTTCGGGGATGTGGCGATTGCGGCGGCGGACGAGGCCGGTGTGGCCGGGGCCGGGCGGCTTGCCGTGGGCGACGTGCCCGGGTTCGGGTCGTACGCGGCGGCGCGGGATGCGCAGCCGACGACGTTGCCGGACAAGCGCACCATCGGCGACGTCATGAACTACACCTCGGGGACGACCGGGAACCCCAAGGGCATCTACCGCTCACTGATGGGCGTGACGCCGGAGCAGGCTGCGCTGGGGCTGTCCGGACTGCTCTTCCTGTTCGGCATTCAGCCCCAGGACGACAACGTCCACATCATCGGCTCGCCGCTGTACCACACGGCGGTGCTGCGCTTCGGGAGCGCGTCGCTGCACTTGGGACACACCATTGTGCTGATGGACAAGTGGTTGCCCGAGGACATGCTCCGGCTGATTGAGTCGCGGCGGGTCACGACCTCGCACATGGTGCCCACCCAGTTCCATCGGCTGTTGGCGCTCCCCGAGGACGTGCGGGACAAGTACGACGTGTCCTCGCTGCGTCACATGATCCACGCCGCCGCACCGTGCCCTGTCGACGTCAAGCACAAGATGATCGCCTGGTGGGGCAACGCGGTCGACGAGTACTACGCGGCGAGCGAGGGAGGCGGCACGCTGGTCAGCGCCGAGGAGTGGCTGCAGAAGCCAGGCACGGTCGGCAAGCCGTGGCCGATCAGCGAGATCGCCGTGTTCGACGACGACGGCAACCGCATCACCGAGCCCAACGTCATCGGGACGGTGTACATGGCGATGCAGTCGGCCGACTTCGAGTACCACGGTGACAAGGAGAAGACCCGGAAGAACCGGATCGGCGCCTTCTTCACCGTGGGCGACGTGGGATTGATCGACGAGGACGGCTACCTGTTCCTGCGCGACCGCAAGATCGACATGATCATCTCGGGTGGGGCCAACATCTACCCGGCCGAGATCGAGAGCGTCCTGCTGTCGCACCCCAAGGTCGGCGACGCCGCCGTCTTCGGCATCCCCCACGACGACTGGGGCGAAGAGGTCAAGGCCGTGATCGAACCGGCGGAGGGCATCGTGGCCGACGACGCGCTGGCCGAGGAGATCCTAGAGTTTTGTGCCGGCAAGCTGGCCAAGTTCAAGACGCCGAAGACGATCGACTTCACGACCGAGATGCCGCGCGATCCCAACGGCAAGCTCTACAAGCGCAAGCTGCGCGACCCCTACTGGGAAGGGGTACAGCGGGCGGTCTGACTGACCTCGCCCGTTGCCCGACGCCCGACGCCCGACGCCCGACCTCCGACCTGCCGTTGCCGTTGCCCTCGCCGTGAGCAGTCCCGCCGGCCTGAGGCTCCGCGTGCAGGACACCGGATCCGGCGCCGTCTGCGCCGATGTCCTGGCCGCCCTGCCGAAATGGTTCGGGTTCCCCGAGTCCGTCGCCGGCTACGTCGAGGCGGCGGAGAGTGAGCCGACCGTGATGGCGACCCTGGGGGAGCGTGACTGCGGCATCCTGACGCTGCGCATCCACACCCCCTACGCGGCCGAGATCATCGTCATGGGCGTCCTTCCCGAGCATCACCGGGCCGGCATCGGGCAGGCGATGCTGAAGGCGGCCGAGTCCTGGCTGGCCGCGCGCGACATCGGGTACCTGCAGGTCAAGACGCTCAGCCCGCGCCACCCCGACGAGGGATACGACGCCACGCGGGCCTTCTACTTCGGCTGCGGCTTCCGGCCGCTGGAGGAGATGCCCGAGCTCTGGGGTGCGGACCAGCCGGCGCTGCAGATGATCAAGACAGTTACGGCCGCTCCGGCTCCGGTTGACTGATCAGTCTTCGGGCAGTGCGGCGAAGTCGCGCTTCGCCTGGCGGTACCACCCCATTCCGGCAATGGGATGTTTCCACCGGCCCTTCATCTCCTTGAGGGCTCCCTCATGGACTTCGTCACCGCCTGCCACCACTTCGTTCAAGTGGCGATCCTGGGCTTTGATCACCTCATCGGCGGTCTCTCCGTGCAGCGCCAGCTGACATGGTCCACCCAGTTGCCGACAGGTCATGGTCTTCATGGGGTCTCAGGCCTGCTGAATGCGGATGAGGTTGCCCGAGGGATCACGGAACGCGCAGTCGGTTACGCCCCACGGCTGGGATGTGGGCTCCTGGAGCACCTCGGCCCCTGAGGCCCGGACCTTTTCGAAGGTGGCGTCGAGGTCGTCGGAGCGGAAGATCGCAGCCTGCAACGACCCTTGGGTCACGAGCGACAGGAGCGCGTCCCCTTCGGTCTGCGATCGACCCCCGTGTGGCTGGGACAGCACGATGTCGAGGTCCTGCCCGGGGGCGCCGACGGTCACCCAGCGGAACTCGCCCGCCTTGACGTCGTTGCGGACCTCCAAGCCGAGCGCATCGCGATAGAAGCCGAGGGCGACCTCGGGATCGTGGACGGAGATGAACATTGCGGCAACGGTGACTGGCATTCGACGATTGTACGGAGGGCCCCTGTCCGGTGCTTCTCCGATCCTGCTCGGTACTCGAGCGGGACATGCCTCCGCAGAGAGCTCTGGCCGAAACGCCAGCGCAGGTGGACGTCTCAGACAGGAACGGGCGTGCGCCGGGGACGCATCACCACCATGCTCACGCAGGAAGGGATCACTTCGCTGGAGGCGTGGTCACGGGCCCGGTACCGCGACGGCGTCTCGCCCACGATCTCAGTGAAACGCGAGCTGAACGACCCGAGGGACGTGCAGCCGACAGCGACACAGGTGTCGGTAACCGAAATACCTTGACGCAGAAACGCCTTGGCGCGCTCCATGCGGCGGGTCATGAGGTAGCTGTAGGGGGTCTCGCCGTAAGCCGCCCGAAACTTGCGCGAAAAATGCGCCGGGGACATGAGCGCGGCCCGGGAGATGGCCGGGACATCGAGCGGCTGGGCGTACTCGCGGTCGATGAGATCCCGCGCCCGTCGCAGGTGGGCGAGGTCGGCTACCTCCTCCGGCGTCATACCTGACGATGGTATGCGCCCGTTCTCGACCTCGGGGACCACGAGGCAGAGTCGGGCCGTCCCGCCTGTCTATGGCAATCTCGCGGCGTGCCCCCGCACCGAGACCTCGCCGCCTTCGATGAGAGGGCCGCTGGCTATGAACAAGGCTGGCGAGGTCGCTTGCACCACGAGATCGGCGAGAGGACCGCACGCCTTGCCATGAGCAGGTCGCAATCGCCTGATCGGGTGCTCGACCTCGGATGCGGGACCGGCTACCTGCTTCGACGCTTCGCCAGGGAGTATCCCGACGCTCAGAAGCTTGCCGGTATCGACGCAGCTGCGAGCATGATCGAGGTGGCGAAAGACGGCGCAGACGATGCCCGACTCGACTTCCTGGTTGGCGTCGCCGAGCAGCTGCCCTACCCCGACGGATCCTTCGACCTGGTGGTCAGCACCACCTCGTTCGATCACTGGTCCGATCAACAAAAGGGCCTGGTGGAGTGTCGGCGGGTGTTGACCGACGGAGGACAACTCGTCCTCGTCGATCAATTCTCGAATTGGCTGTTGCCCACCCTGATCGTGAGCCGACGAGGCAAGGCCCGCACAAAGAAGCGGGCCGGCCGTCTCCTCGCCACGGCCGGATTCCAGTCCGTCGTCTGGCACGACCTCTACGCAACCATCATCAAAGCAGTGACGGCGACGGCCTGAGGACGCGGGCGGCCCGGGCGGTCCGGGCGGTCCGCTCGTTCAGGTCCCGTACGGGCGCGTGAGGACCTCCATGTTGTGACCGGAGGGATCTTCGAAATAGAAGCCTCGCCCGTGGTTGTTGACAACGTTCTCCCGGGTATGCCCGGGATCGGCCCAATAGGTCAACCCGCGCTGATTGATCCTGGCAAAGATTTCGTCGAAATCCTCTTCGGTGACCAAGAACGCGTAATGAGCCGGCTGAATGACGCCCGGATGATCTGCGTAGTCCAGGCTCACACCATTGGCGGTCTCGACGCACATGAACGGCCCGAACGGCGTCGGCGACCCCAGACCGAGAATCTCAGCCAAAAAGGCGGCGGACACACCCTTGTCGCGTGCAGGGACAATCGTGTGGTTGAGCTGCACATTCATGTGCGCCTCCCTTCCTCAGCACGCTCAAGTATCCGTCCCTCGGCGCCGTAGCGCCACTGAAAGACGCTTCCTGGAGGCAACACGCCAGTCCTCCACCGCTGCTCTCATGGCGAGAGACAGGTGATCGGGCCTAGCACCAGGACATGCGCTCGAAGAGGCTCGGAAGGAGACCCACGTTGTCGATGACGTGATCCGGGCGTCGCCCGCCGCCTTCGAGGTCCGACGGATGAAACTTCCCGCTCTTCACCAGGACTCCGATCGCCCCCACATCTTGAGCCCCGATGACGTCAGCCTCGATGTCGTCTCCGACCACGACCGCTTCAGCCGGTTCACATCCCAATTGGTCGAGTGCAGCGTGAAAGAAGGCCGGTGCCGGCTTCCCGACGATCGGTATCGCGGTTCCAGATGCCGCTTCCAGCCCGACGATGAACGCCCCCATGTCGAGCGCGAGACCGTCGGAGGTTCTGTAGCGGAGATTCCGATGCAAGGCGATCAAGGGGACACCCTTCAGCGCCAGCGTGAACGCCGCCTCGAAGTCCGAGTAGCCGAGAGTCGGACCAGCACCGCCAAGGAGGACCACGTCGGCCGAGGCCGGCCCGGTGATCACCAATCCCTCGAGGTCTTCCGTGATATCTCCCTGGTTGAGCACCAGGCAGTTCGGTTGCAAACCGTGCTGCCTCATATAGCGGGCTGCGCTCGTCACGGCCGTCAGGATCTGCGGCTCATCTACTTGCATTCCGTGCTGGTTGAGCAGCCCGGCGATCCCACGACGGGTCCTCGACGACGAGTTCGTCAGGAGCCGAAACTCGATGTTCTTCTCCTTGAGCCACCCGATCGCCTCGATCGCTCCGGGAAGTGGCTGCCATGAGGTGGTCAGCACTCCGTCGATATCGAGCAGGACCGCTTTGGCCATATCTCAAAATACTCGGGACGCGGGCTTTCGCGTGAGGGGCCCGCGATCACCCGCGAACATTTGACACTCCCGAAACACCGAGGTGGCGGCCAGGTCGTCTTACGGGATCAAGACGATCTTGCCGCGTGTGTGACGTTTCTCGAGTTCGGCGTACGCATCGCGCACCTTGTCCAACGGGTAGGTGGCGGCGATCGGGATCTCGATCTTCCCCGAGGCGACAAGCTCCGCCATCTCCGACAGCACTTCGGTCGTCGAGGCGTCGCCACTTCCCTCGTTCTTCGCACCCACCTCTTGCGCTTTCTGGCGCGAGATGATGGTTTCGACGCGCTGACGAGGGACGCCGAGGTCGACTGCAAGTTGCACGTATTCGGGCCCGAACAGGTCGATGAACGCGTCGATGCCGTTCGGGGCAGCTGCCTTCAGACGATCGGCCAGTCCCTCGCCATAGGAGATCGGCGTGACGCCGTGCGAGGACAGCCACGCATGGTTACTTTCCGAAGCGATCCCGAGCACGGATGCCCCTCTGATTCCCAGCAACTGCACCACGACCGACCCCACGCCGCCGGCCGCCGCCGACACGGCCACCGTGTCGCCCCGGTGGACGTCGATGGCCCGGACGGCTGCGTACGCAGTGCAGCCGACCACGTAGAGCGAGCCCGCCACTTCCCAGCTCAACGCCGGCGGCTTCTGGATGAGTTGGTCCATCGGTACCGCCACGTACTCGGCTTGACTCGAGCGCCGCCACGACCACCCCATCACTTCGTCGCCAACGGCGAACTCGGTGACGCCCTCGCCAATGGAATTGACGATGCCGGCCAAGTCGCTGCCTTCGCCAGAAGGGAACGTCGCCGGGAACACGTCTTTCAAGGCGCCAGTCCGGATGGACGCCTCACCGGGGTTGATGCCGGCGGCCCGAACCTCGACCACGACCTCACCCTCCGCTGGTGTCGGGATCGACACGTCGGCGATGTACAGGACGTCGCGGTCCCCGTAGGTGTCGAAACGGACTGCTCGGGCCATGGCAGGCCTCCTCTCGAGGTGCTCACATTCTGCCAACGCCCGGTACTCCCGGTTCCTTCCCGTCCCCGGACTGGGGGTCTGGAAGGGAACAGGTTCCGCCGGCGGGATCTACGTGACCGTTCTGCGATACACCAGGTCGAAGTCGGTCGTGTAGCTCCTGCCGTCCTCTGACTTCTCCCAGCGGCCGGCGATCGTGTTCCCGTCCTCGCTAATGCTGGCAATGAAACGCTGATCGAACGGCGGGCCCTTCCTCCAGAGCTTCCACTCGCCATCGCCGATGTCCATCTCATACACCCGACACACGCCACGCTCGTCGGAATAGAGCTGAAAGTAGGTCCCATTGGCTGCATCGCAGCCCATCACCGAGAGGCTGTCGGGCGCCTCGGGGAGTTCGATGGTCGTTCGCTGAATCAGATGTGCTCCGGACGGGTGCCATCCGAACGTGGAACGTCCGCCGCCCGGCCAGGGTTCTCCGCCAGGCGGTCCGGCCTCCACGGTCCAGTCGCCGAGGAGGGGCTCCAGCTTCTTCAGCGCCTCGTCCCCGACTGGCTGGTCCACGGTGGCCCTCCTGTTCTCTCGACGTCGAGGCCGCCGGGATGACTCTGACTAGATTCTACGAGCAAGCAGAAAGAGGTGTCCCGTGGACGAAGGTCGCCCCATCTCATATATGGCCCTGTCGGTCGGTACGCCCGTGTTGAGCTCGAACGACTCCGAGTTCGGGACGGTCGAGCACGTCCTGCAGATCCCGGAAGAAGATCTGTTCGACGGCATCGCTGTGAAGACCAAACACGGCTTGAGATTCGTCGACCGCGACCAGATCAACGACATCACGACGACCCTCGTGCGGTCTTCCCTGACCGACGAGGAAGCGGCAAACCTCCCGGCACCAGAAGGAACGCTGGTCCTTCATCCTGACACCGCGCGTGACGAGGGACCGTCCCTGTCGGCGCGATTCGGGCGGCTCTTCGGACGAGAGAAGTGGAAGGAACTCGAGTAGAGAGATCCTGCTGCCTCGGTCCGATTCTCTACTCTCCGACCGTGCCGTCTATGGCCTCGCGCAGCGTGTCGGCGTGGCCGGCGTGGCGCGCGGTCTCCTCAATGAGGTGCAGCATCACCCACCGAAGCGAGAAGTGCCGGCCGTCCCGCATCGGCTGCGAAGAAAGCTGGTCGAGACCCGAGGCAGCAGAGACCACGCGTCGGCTTCGCTCGCACGCAGCGTGGTAGCGGTCCCGTAGCTCCTCCGGAGCGACGCCCTCCGCCGTGCGGAACTCCCAGTCGGGGTCCGCCTCCCAATCGACGTCTCCCCAGGGCTCGCGCTCCGGCAGCCCGCTGAACCGGACCTCCATCCAGCTCTCCTCCACCAGGGCCAGGTGATAGAGCAAGCCGGCCAGCGTGAGCGCAGAGGGCGGATGGTTCTGCACCATCTGCGCCTGCGACAGCCCTTCGGTCTTGGCCAGCACCGTCTCTCGCTGATAGTCGAGATACTGGACCATCAGCGTGAACTCGGAGCCTTCCGGTTCGGGGTCGATCCTCATCCCTTCAGGCTTCCCTCACGTGCGAGGGCCTACTCGTCGTCATCGGACAGTGCTTCGGGGTCGTCGAGCAGCACTCCGGCCTCTGCAGCCTCCGTTTCGTCGAGTGGGACCTGGTCCTCCTCCTGCTCGTCGTCGAAGTCGATCTCGCTGTCGAGAGGGGCCACGTCCGCCGCATCTTCTGGATCCAACGGATCGGGCTCCTCAATCTCCGGGATGTCATCGCTGGACTTGGCCATCTGATTCTCCTCAATGATCGGTGACGTCTCTGAGCGGCTCTTCGCCCCCGGGCACTTGCGGCACACGCCGTCCCGGGCGCCCAGTATCACTCTGGTCCTCCGCCCGTGACCATTGTGGCGTTCCCTCAGCTCGGCGGCACCTCCCAGTGCACCAGATCGCTGCTGCGGGCCAGTCCGATTCGAGCGTGACCCCATCCCCCGAATTGCGTCAGCTCCGTGCTGCCGGCATACGTGAGGTAGTCCTCCCCCTGCGGCCCGACACAGAGGAAGGCGGAGTTGGCATGTTCGTAGGCCACGCTCGATACCCCCTGACCGCTGTCGAACGACTGGCTCGGCACCAAGAGCTGGCGCCCTGCGCTCCAGTGCAGCCATGTCGACGGTGACGCAGGATTCCCGGGGCCGAGCGTGAAGAGAAACGGCTGATCGAGCGTGTTCGACGTTGCGACGAGGTCCCAGGCACCGTCGACCGTGACGAACTCGTAGTTCTCGACGGTGTCGTTGTAGAGCACGACATCGGTCCGGCCCACCAGGTGGAAGGTCCCCGAGAGTGATGGCGCCCAGGCGATCTCGAAATGCTGTGTCGCCGTCCCGGCTTTGAACCCCAGGATGACCCCGTTGCCCGTGAACGCGAGGGCGCCGTCGATCATGCGATGCGCCAACCCGCGTCCGAGCGGGTGGGCGTCCGACCAGGATCGCAGGGATGCGGCGCTGCTCGTCCGGTAGGCCAGGCCCTGCGGGGTCTGATACGTCACGACGAATCTCCCGGAAGGCGAGCGGACGATGTCGGGCGAGGCGGCGTTCTCCGCGATGATCCTCGGCGCTGTCCAATGCCTCAGATCGGGACTCGACGACACGGCGACGGCGAAGTGCACGTGCGGGGCCGCCTTGGTCGCGGTCATGTCGCTGTAGAGCATGTGCCATTCGCCGCCGGACCATTGCAGCGCCTGGTCCTTCACCCCGACCGTGGGGAACGACAGAATCGGGTTCGTCAGCGCGGACCAATCAATCGAGGCGGGCGGAGTCCCCACGATGCAGGCGTGATCCTGCCCTGGTGCAACGGTGGCGGCCGCCGCCTGTCCCACAGCGATTCCGATTCCGGTCGTCGTCAGCGCCACCGCCATCGCCCCCGCCGCCACCGCCACCGCCGCCAGGAGGAGCCGCCGCACGCCGGCACGCTACGGCAGACTGGAGCCTCCATGCGGACGCTCGAGCTCGACATCGACGCCTCCCGAGAGCGCATCATCGACCTCACGACCGAGCTCGAGCGCTTCTGCGCCGGGCTGGGTGACGGGTTGGTCAACGTCTTCGTGCCCCATGCCACCGCCGGCGTCGCCCTGATGGAGACCGGTTCGGGGTCCGACAGCGACCTGCTGGGGGCGCTGGAGCGCCTCCTCCCTCGGGACGACCGCTACCGGCACGCCCATGGGTCACCGGGACACGGCGCCGACCACATCCTCCCCGCCTTCGTGAGCCCGTCGGTGACGTTGCCCGTGCTCGGGGGCCGGGTCGCCTTGGGGACGTGGCAGTCAGTCGTCCTGGTGGACCTGAACGTCGACAATCCCCGACGCCGCGTGCGCTTCAGCTTCGTGGCCTCCCCCGCCGACTGAGCCAGGAGTCCCTCAGGCGGGCGTCTCGCCCTTGGTCGCGCCGCCGCGCGCCATCATCCGCCGCCAGTCCGGGTCGACGACCAGCGGAGCCTCAGTGCGGTGGGCGTTGCCGGACACGATGTCGAGCATGCGACCCGGCGGAACCTCAATGAAGACGCCGTCAGCCTCCGCCGTCAGTTCCCCCTGGTGGTAGATGCCTCCCCAGGCGTAGACCTTGCGCCCCTCCTTGCCCGTGTGACGGGCTGCCAGCTCGAGCGGGGCCAGCAGCGGTGTCGGGCGCCGGTAGCGGACCGTCAACGTCCCCGTCATCGCACCCGACCCCACCAAGATGTTCGACATGCCCAACAACTCGTCGAACAACTCCGCGATGACGCCACCGTGCACGCAGGTGGGCGGCCCCTCGTAGGCGTAGCCGTAGGTGACGCGACCCCGGACCTCGCGCCATCCCTCGTGGCCTTCCACCGCCCACACCTCCACCGGTGGCGCCACCGGGTTGGCGAAGCCGATCACGGGGCTGGTCGAGAAGACGTCCTGAGGATGCCCGTCGGCCGTGGGCTGGTTGCGCGTCCGCCTCTCTCGCGCCGCCGCCGCCTCCAAGCGGCCCGCCACCGCCCCCAGCTCAGCGGCTGCTTCCACGACGTCGCTCTCGTCCAGGGGCTGGCCGACCGCCACGGCACCGATCCGGCGAGCGGCCGCGGCCAGGAGGTTCAGCGGCGAGTCCTCCCATGTCTCCGCCAGGCCGTCGACGCCGGGATAGCCCCCTCCGGCCGGTGGGTCGAGCCGGCGATCCTGACCGCTCACGTGCGGGTGTAGTTCGGCGGGCGCTTCTCGGCGAAGGCCTTCTGGCCCTCGGCGGCGTCGTTGCTGGCGAAGACGGGCCAGCCCAGCTCGAGCTCACGGGCCAACCCGTCCATCTCGGACATGCCTTCGGTCTCGCGCACGCTCTGCATGATCGCCTCGATGGCCAGGGGCCCGTTCGCCCCGATCACGGCGGCGATCTCCAGCGCCCTCTGCAGTGCGGTCCCGTCGGGCACCACGTGGCCGATGAGGCCGATGCGCAGGGCTTCCTCCGCCGGCACCTCGCGCGCCGTCAGGAGCATCTCCATGGCGATGGTGTACGGGATCTGCCGACGCAGGCGCACCGTCGACCCGCCCAGCGGGAAGAGCCCGCGCTTGGCCTCGAAGACGCCGAAGATGGCGCCCTCGCCGGCGACCCGGATGTGGGTGGCCTGCAGGATCTCGGTCCCGCCGGCCACGGCCCAACCCTCGACCGCAGCGATCAGGGGCTTGCGCAGGTCGTAGTGACGCAACAGCGCCTTCCAGTGCAGGTCCGGGTCCTCGGCCATGCGCGACTGGTATTTCTCGGCGTCGCTGCCGCCCATGGCCTTGAGGTCCATGCCGGCGCAGAACGTCCCGCCGGCGCCGGTCAGGATCGCGCAGCGGATGTCGTCGTTGCCGTCGATCTCCTCCCAGGCGTCCTTCATACCGACCAGCATCGGCAAGCTCAGGGCGTTCTTCGCCTCGGGCCGGTTCATCGTGACGATGGCGGTCGCCCCATCGCGTTCGAACGTCAGGTGCTCAGTCGTAACCACGGTCCCCTCCAGAGGTAGGCGCCGGAATGAACGATCGGATGATGCGGATTGCGGATTGCGGAACCCGGAGCCGCCTACAGCCGCTCGATGATGGTGCCCGTCGCCAGCGCACCACCGCAGCACATGGACACGAGCCCGTAGGTCTTGTCGCTGCGCTCCAGCTCGTGGAGGATCGTCGTGATCAGCCGGCTGCCCGTGGCGCCCACGGGGTGGCCGATGGCGATGGCCCCGCCGTTCACGTTGACCTTGTCCAGGTCGGCGTCGTGCACGCGGGCCCAGCTCATGACGACGGAGGCGAAGGCCTCGTTCACCTCGAAGAGGTCGATGTCCTGCATGGTCATGCCGGCCTTGGCCAGCACCTTGGTCGTCGCCGCGATCGGACCGTCGAGGTGGTAGTAAGGGTCGGAGCCGACCAGCACCTGGGCCACGACCCGGGCCCGGGGCTTGAAGCCCTCGGCCTTGGCGCGGTCCTCGGACATCCAGAGCACAGCGGCCGCTCCGTCCGAGATCTGTGAAGAGTTCCCCGCCGTGTGCATGCCGTCGGGCAGCACCGGCTTCAACTTGGCCAGGCCCTCCGCCGTGGTGTCACGCGGGCCCTGGTCCTTTGACACCACCATCTTCTCACCGGAGTGCTCGCCACGCGGGCCTTCCTCGCCGACGATGGGCGCCTCCACCGAGACGAGCTCGCGGGCGAAGCGGTCCTCGGCCAGCGCCCGGGCCGCCTTCTTCTGGGACTCCAGCCCGAGCCAGTCGACGTCAGCCCGGCTGATGTCGTACTTCTTGGCGATGCGCTCGGCTGCGGTGAACTGGTCGGGCATGTCGTAGGGCAGGTCGGCCGGGATGGCACGGCCCACTCCGGCGGCGGCGTTGGCCCCGAGGGGCACCCGGCTCATCGCCTCGACGCCGCATCCGATGGCGGTGTCGACGGCGCCCGCAGCGATCAGGTTGTTGACGAAGTGGTTGGCCTGCTGCGACGAGCCGCACTGGCAGTCGACCGTGGTGGCGGCGACCTCATAGGGCAGGCCGGCCAGCAGCCAGGCCGTCCTGGTCACGTTGAAGCCCTGCTCCCCCGCTTGGGTCACGCACCCGCCGACGACCTGCTCCACCGAGCCCGGGTCGATCCCGGCCCGCTTGACCACCTCGATCTGGGCGGCACCGAGGATGTCGGGCGCCCGGAGTCCCGACAGCCACCCGTTGCGCTTCCCGATGGGAGTGCGGACCGCCTCGATGATTACCGGCTGCGCCATGATCGACGTCCTCCTACTGCCACTTCCGACCCTCGGCCGGCTGCCCTCGATGAGCGATTTTTAGAACCTGTTCTAACTTTAGCACCGGCCCTGCGGGCCGACCCCGGAAGTCTGCCCGGGCCGCAACGCCGGGCGCCCATGCCGTTCCGCCGGACCGGATGGCGCAACGGGGCCGGGCGCCTCAAAGGTGTTTGAGCAGCTCCCGGGCGATGACCACCTTTTGGACCTGGTTGGTTCCTTCGTAAATCTGCGTCACCTTGGCGTCGCGTAGGAAGCGCTCGACCGGGAAGTCCTTGGTGTAGCCGTAGCCACCCAGGAGCTGCACGGCGTCGACGGTGATGGACATGGCGGCATCGGAGGCGAAGGCCTTGGCCATGGCGCCGAACTTCGTGAGCTCCCCCGTCGGGTCGTCGTCGACCAAGGCGCAGGCCCGGTAGATCAGGGCACGCGCCGCTTCGTTGCGCATGGCCATCTCGGCCAGCATGAACCGCAGCCCCTGCAGGTCGGCGATCGGGCCGCCGAAGGCCTGGCGCTGCTTCATGTACGCGCCCGAGAAATCGATCGCGCCCTGCGCGATGCCCACCGCCTGGGCTCCGATGGTCGGCCGGCTGCGGTCGAGCGTGTGCATGGCGATCGTGAAGCCCTGGCCCTCCGCACCGATGCGGTGCGAGGCCGGGACGCGCACCTCGTCGAGTATCACCTCGCCGGTCGGGCTGCCCCGCAGGCCCATCTTGTCCTCGTGCTTGGAGATGCGGATCCCCCACTCCTTCTCCACCAGGAAGCACGAGATGCCGCGCCCGCCTGCATCGGGGTCGGTCTTGGCGAACACGGTGTAGACATCGGAGATCCCCGCGTTGGTGATCCAGTACTTGGATCCGGTCAGCACGTAGTCGTCCCCGTCGCGCACGGCCCGGGCCCGCATTGATGCCACGTCGCTCCCGGCGTCGGCCTCGGAGAGGCAGTAGCTGGCCTGGATCTCCCCCGATGCCACCCGCGGCACGTAGGCCCGCTTCAGCTCCTCGGACCCCCAGTTCAACACAGGCGTCATTCCGAGCTTGGAGATGAGGATGGCGAGCGCTGTCGAAGCGCAGACGCGGGCGAGCTCCTCGGTCATGATGGCCACCGTCACCATGTCGGCCCCGGCGCCGCCGTAGGCGGCCGGCAGTCCCACGCCGGGCAGCTCCAACTCCTTGCAGGCCTCGAACGACTTCCACGGAAATTCCGCGTTGCGGTCGGCTTCGGCCGCGTTGGGAGCGACCTTCTCCTCGCAGAAGGCACGCAGGGTCTGGCGGAAGTCCCGCTGGACGTCGGTCAGGGCGAAGGTCGAGGTGCTCACGACTCCATTCTCGCAGGCGCCACCGCGGTGCGAGTCGCCCGGCCCGGGGCCGCCGTCAGTGGGCCCTCAGGTGCCGGACCAGGTGTGCCGACAGCTCCACGGGCGCCATCTCGGGGATCCAGTGCGACACGTTGTCCAGGACCTCGAAGGTGTAGGGGCCCTGCACGCACTCGGCGGTGTTCTGGGCGGCCGCCCACCCGAAGGCCTCGTCCCCGGTGGACCACACGTAGAGCGTGGGCACGCAGATCGGGTTCAGCCCGGAGAGGGCGCCGCCGTCCATGGCCCGGTACCAATTGAGGGCCGCCGTGAGGGCCCCGGGTTCGGTGAGGGCGGCGACATACATCCGGGCGTCCTCGTCGTCGAGGCCTGTCTCGGCCAGCAGCGTGGCGAGGCCCGCTCCGCCACCGTCGGCACCCAGCAGGAGGCGCTCCGGCACGTCGGGTGCGCGGAACGCATCCATGGAGGCGCCGTAGGCGGCCTGCCTGGGATCGGCGCCGCGCAGCGCCTCGTGCAGCGCGAGTGGGTGCGGCGTCGACACGACGGTGAGCGTGCGCACGCGGCCGGGATGGCGCGAGGCCACGATCCAGGCCAGCATGCCGCCCCAGTCGTGGCCCACGAGGTCGAACGTCTCCATGTCCATGGCGTTGGCCAGTGCGACCACGTCGTCCAGCAGGTGCTCGGTGGCGTAGTCGTCCACCGCCACGGGCCGGGCCCCGACGCAGTAGCCGCGCTGGTCGGGAGCGATGGCGCGGTAGCCCTCCCGGCCCAACGCCCACAGCTCGTCGCGCCAGGCCCATGAGGTCTGGGGGAAGCCGTGCAGCAACAGGACCTTGCGCCCCTCGTGCGGGCCACAGGCTCGGCCGGAGAAGGTGAAGCCGCCGGCCTCGATCTCGAGCCGGTCGATCGCCCCGAGTGTGTCCACGAATGTGTGGTGACGCCGCGCTCAGACGGCGGTGGTACTGCCCCAGGCGCGGACCTGGTCCGGGTTCTGCCGGAGCACCTCTTCGGGCACGGAGTCGACCAGCGCCCGCTGCGCCACGTAGTCATGCGATATGGATGAGAACAGCGCCCGGCGCGCCGCTTGGACGTCGGCCGGGACATCACCGAGGAAGCCCCACAGGTTGAGCGCCAGCTTGACGTCGTAGATGGACGGCCCCCGGCCGAACAGGGCGGCCCGCTTGGAGGCCACGAGTCCGACCCCGAGCAGCACATCGTGTGCGGACTCGCCCTCGCCCAACTTGAGCTCGTCGTCGAAGCGGTGGGCCAGGCGGAGCGCGAAACCCGAGTCCGTTCCCGGAGTCCCGATGTTCGCCCCCGTGCGCATGGTCGGTCCCACCAACTCGGCCGGGCGGTCCGTGGTCCAGATCCCCGGGACGTCCATGTGCATGGCGGGCCGGACCTGATCCGCCTCGGCAATAGGCACGAAGGTGGGCTGCGTCATGCGCGGAGATTAGCCGAGGGGGTCGGCTGGACCTATTCCACGCCGGCCCGACGACCCCACGAGGAAAAGTGGCACGACGTGGAGGCTGATCGACGAGGGGTGTCGGGCGTCGTGGAACACTTCCTGGTCGGCCGAGCGCAGGTTGGCCCCTGTCGTGAGCGGCTCTCCGGTACCGGCGTTGCGGTTGAACAGGGGATGGGCGCCGCTCGAGACCTGCAGGCGGATCCGATGGCCGGCGCGGAACGTGTTGGCGGTGGGCCACATGGAGATGTCGAGCCGGCGGACGCCGTCCTCCTGCTTCTCCGCATCCACCCCACCTGGCGCCACCCGGACGATGCCATCGCTCAGGTTGTACGACTTGCCCTTGGCCGACACGTCGCACAGCCGCACGAAG
>Ga0302178_10000944_pt1 | contig 25386 bp, 22 predicted proteins | sample I_Palsa_E1_3_FD_198790 | JGI IMG/M metagenome (GOLD analysis project Ga0302178, IMG submission 198790) | Peat permafrost microbial communities from Stordalen Mire near Abisko, Sweden - I_Palsa_E1_3 | ecosystem: Environmental > Terrestrial > Soil > Palsa > Peat permafrost | place: Sweden... | reverse complement strand
TCGTTCAGGGGCGTAACCTCACGGTCACTCCAGCAGACGGCCAGAAGTACCAGATCGTGTCGCCCGGCGACATCTGGATGGTCGGCGACCTGATGAAGTATGGCGTTCAGGTGAGCGGCAAGGCCGATGACGAACCGAACGCGCTTGTGTCCGCGCTGTATTACCTCGGACCCACAATCCTGATTATCGGGTTCTGGTTCTACATGATGAGACAGATGCAGGGCGGCGGGAAAGGCGGTGCGTTCTCGTTCGGCAAGTCCCGTGCACGTCTGATCGATGAGAACAACAACGCAATCAATTTTACTGACGTCGCCGGTTGCGACGAAGCCAAGGAAGAAGTCTCGGAACTGGTCGACTTCCTGCGTGATCCGCAGAAGTTTCAGAAGCTCGGCGGGCGGATACCGCGCGGCGTGCTGCTGGTTGGGCCACCCGGCACGGGTAAAACGCTGCTCGCACGCGCCATTGCCGGCGAGGCGAAAGTGCCGTTCTTCAGCATTTCGGGTTCGGACTTCGTGGAAATGTTCGTCGGTGTCGGCGCGGCTCGTGTCCGCGACATGTTCGAACAGGCCAAGAAGCATGCACCTTGCATCGTGTTCATCGACGAAATCGACGCGGTCGGCCGTCATCGTGGCGCCGGCATGGGCGGTGGTAACGACGAACGCGAACAGACGCTGAACCAGATGCTGGTCGAGATGGACGGCTTCGAAGCGAACTCGGGCGTGATCGTGATCGCTGCCACGAACCGTTCGGACGTGCTGGACAAGGCGCTGCTGCGTCCGGGCCGTTTCGACCGCCAGGTGTATGTCGGCCTGCCGGATATTCGCGGCCGTGAACACATCATGAAGGTTCACCTGCGCAAGGTGCCTATTTCGAACGACGTCGATGCAGCGGTAATCGCACGCGGCACGCCGGGCTTCTCGGGCGCCGATCTGGCCAACCTCGTGAACGAAGCGGCGCTGTTTGCGGCACGTCGCGGCAAGCGCATCGTCGAAATGATCGACTTCGAAGATGCGAAGGACAAGATCTTCATGGGTCCGGAGCGCAAGTCGGCCGTGATCCGCGAAGAATCGAAGCGTGCCACGGCGTACCACGAGTCGGGCCATGCGGTGATTGCCAAGCTGTTGCCGAAGGCCGATCCGGTGCACAAGGTCACGATCATTCCGCGCGGTCGCGCACTGGGTGTGACGTGGCAGTTGCCGGAGCACGACAACGAAACGTATTCGAAGGATTACCTGCTGGATCGTCTGGCGATTCTGTTCGGTGGCCGGGTGGCGGAAGAGTTGTTCCTGAACCTGATCAGCACGGGCGCCTCGGACGACTTCAACAAGGCAACGGCTACCGCCCGCGCCATGGTGGCCCGCTTCGGCATGACGGATGCGCTCGGGCCGATGGTCTACGTCGACGACGAGAATGACGCTACGCCGTTTGGCCGCGGTTTCACGCGGACCATTTCGGAGGCCACGCAGCAAAAGGTCGACGCGGAAATCCGCCGGTTGCTGGACGAGCAATACAACCTCTCGAAGCGCCTGCTGGACGAAAACCGCGACAAGGTCGAAGCGATGACTGCGGCCCTGATGGAGTGGGAAACGATCGACGCCGATCAGATCAACGACATCATGGCGGGTCGTCCGCCGCGCGCACCGAAGAGCTCGCCGCCGTCGGCAAGCGACGCATCTTCGGGTGGCAGCACGGGGACCGAGGTGAAGCCGGGCAGCGCGACTGCGCCGGCCTGATCGAAGCCACGTCCAAAGCACGGGCCGGTGTGATTCCACACCGGCCCGTTTTGCATTGATCCCCATTTGCCTGCCTGTATGACCCGTTACGTGCCGAACGCCGCGTTACCTGTTATTGCCCCGCCCGAGCCGCTGCAATGCGGCCGTTTCACGCTGACTTTCGAGCGGCCATTGGTGATGGGCATTCTCAACATCACGCCCGATTCCTTCTCCGATGGCGGCAAGTTCGCGGCGCGAGGCGACGCGCTGCGCCAGGCCGAGCGGATGATGCTCGATGGCGCGGATATCATCGACATCGGTGGCGAATCGACCCGTCCTGGTGCGCTGCCGGTGCCGCTCGACGAGGAACTGGAACGGGTGATTCCGCTCATCGAGCAACTGCGCAGTGCCCAGGTGCCGCTCTCCGTCGATACCTACAAGCCCGAAGTCATGCGCCACGCGTTGGCCGCCGGTGCGGACCTCGTCAACGATATCTGGGGCTTTCGCATGCCTGGCGCCATCGACGCTGTGCGCGACAGTCAATGCGGCCTGTGCGTGATGCATATGCTCGGCGAGCCGCAGACCATGCAGGTGGACGAGCCGCCCTATCGCGACGTCGTGAGCGAGGTGCGGACGTTTCTGGAGGAGCGGGTGGCGGCACTGACCGGGGCGGGGGTCGCGAAACGGCGCATCAGCGTCGACCCCGGTTTTGGCTTCGGCAAGGCCACGATCGAACACAATTACGCTTTGCTGGCCCATTTGCCAGACACGGCGCCGCGCGGCGAGCCACCGTTTCCGATATTGGCGGGCATGTCGCGCAAGTCGATGCTCGGTGCGGTCACTGGCCGTGCCGCGCCTGAGAGGCTGGCCGCGAGCGTCGCGGCCGCCGTATGCGCCGCTGAGCGTGGTGCTGCCATACTGCGCGTGCATGATGTCGCGCAAACCGTTGATGCATTAAAAGTTTGGGCAGCTATGCGTGACGCAACGCGTCGCAGCTGACCCTTCCAAGAGAGAGGAAAACTACACAATGGCACGTCGCTTTTTCGGTACTGATGGCATTCGGGGCAAGGTCGGCGAGGGTCCGATTACGCCGGAGTTCGTATTGCGGCTCGGTTATGCCGCCGGCAAGGTACTGGCCGGAGGGAATGGCTGGGCCAATAGCGGCCAGCGTCCCTCCGTCCTGATCGGTAAGGACACGCGGGTCTCGGGCTATATGCTCGAAGCCGCGCTCGAGTCGGGATTTTCCGCTGCGGGCGTCGACGTCATGCTGGCGGGTCCGATGCCCACGCCGGGCATCGCCTATCTCACGCGCGCGCTGCGGCTCGCCGCCGGCGTGGTGATCAGCGCGTCGCACAATCCGTACTACGACAACGGGATCAAGTTCTTCTCGGCCCAGGGCGACAAGCTGCCTGACGAGGTCGAACTGAAGATCGAGGAGCAACTGGATCAGCCGCTCGCCTGCGCGGCGTCCGAGCAGCTTGGCAAGGCGCGCCGTCTCGATGACGCGGCCGGGCGCTATATCGAGTTCTGCAAGAGCACCTTCCCGGCCGCGTTCGATCTGCGCGGCATGAAGCTGGTGGTCGATTGCGCGCACGGCGCAGCGTATGACATCGCGCCGCACGTGTTCCATGAGCTCGGAGCGGACGTCATCCCGATCGGTGTCGCGCCGAACGGCTTCAATATCAACGACGGCGTGGGCGCCACCGCGCCCGACGCGCTGGTGCGCGCGGTGCGGGCGAATCATGCGGATCTCGGCATAGCGCTCGACGGCGACGCCGACCGACTGCAGGTGGTCGACGCCGCGGGCCGCCTCTACAACGGCGACGAACTGCTGTACGTGCTGGTCAAGGACCGCATCGAAACCGAAGGCAAGGTGGAGGGCGCGGTCGGCACCTTGATGACCAATATGGCGGTGGAAGTGGCGTTGCAGCGTGCCGGTGTCAAGTTCGTACGGGCGGCGGTCGGCGACCGCTACGTGCTCGAACAACTGCGCGAACACGGCTGGCAGCTTGGCGCCGAGGGCTCAGGGCACATCCTCTCGCTCGACCGCCATTCGACCGGCGACGGTATTGTCTCGTCGCTGCTGGTGCTGGCGGCGATGAAACGCAGTGGCAAGACACTGGCGCAACTGCTGGAAGGCGTTACGCTATTCCCGCAAAAGCTCATCAATGTGCGCATGCAGCCGGGTGCCGACTGGAAGAGCAGCGACGCGATCCGCCGCGCCATCAGCTCAGCCGAGGCGGCACTGGGAGGCCACGGCCGGGTGCTGATCCGCGCATCCGGCACCGAGCCGGTATTGCGGGTGATGGTCGAGGCCCAAGGCGTGGATGAAGCGGTTCATCATGCTGAGACGATCGCCGGCGTGGTCAAGCAGGCGACTGCCTGATCAGGATCAAGACGGGACGCAGGTAGCGGGCTTCACCACGGCATTAGCCACGGCGAAGCCCACTTAATCCTGGTTCGCGAAACACACGACCTTCGCACCGCCGCCAAGGTCCGGCGGCACTTACGAAGATCTTTCATTTCTCTGGAAGCCCTTCCAGAAGCCCTTCATCTGCGTGCAAACGTTCCCGCCGCGCATTTTTCGCCTAGTCTCTACAGACATGGCGAAAGCACCGTTCACGTAACTATCCCCCTGCCTTTCAGCCTTTCACGACTGTAACCCTACTGTCACGCTTCATTCACGGTTCGTCACGTGACTGTCACAAAGAGACCCTATCCTTCGCGGTGTCCTGTAATCCGCTCACACCACTGGAGGTCTCATGAAATTGATGCAAACCGCGTTCGCTGGCCTGGCTGGCGCGTTCTTCGCGATCGCAGCGCAAGCCGCCGACATCACCGGCGCGGGTAGTACCTTTGCAGCACCCATCTACACGAAGTGGGCTGACGCTTATCAAAAGTCGGGCGGCGGTAAGGTCAACTATCAAGGTATCGGTTCGTCGGGCGGCATCAAGCAGATCATCGCCAAGACGGTCGATTTCGCAGGTTCGGACGCTCCGTTGAAGGACGACGAGCTGGCCAAGGACGGCCTGTTCCAGTTCCCGACGGTGGTCGGCGGTGTGGTGCCGGTGGTGAATCTGCCGGGTGTGACGCCGGGCCAACTGGTGCTGTCGGGCGAAGTGCTCGGCGACATCTACCTGGGCAAGATCAAGAAGTGGAACGATCCGGCGATCGCTGCACTGAACCCGAAGGCAAAGCTGCCGGATACGGATATCGCTGTGGTGCGCCGCGCTGACGGTTCGGGCACCAGCTTCATCTGGACGAACTACCTGTCGAAGGTCAACGCAGACTGGAAGTCGAAGGTCGGTGAAGGCGCCACGGTCAGCTGGCCGACGGGCACGGGCGGCAAGGGCAACGACGGCGTCGCAGCCTTCGTGCAACGTCTGCCGGGCGCGATCGGTTACGTTGAATGGGCGTACGCGAAGCAAAACAAGATGGTCTACGTCGACCTGAAGAACTCGGCAGGCAACGTAGTTGAGCCGAAGACGGAAACGTTCAAGGCAGCGGCTGCCGGCGCTGACTGGTCGAAGTCGTTCTACCAGATCCTGACGAACGAGCCGGGCAAGGACGCATGGCCGGTTGTCGGCGCGACGTTCGTGCTGCTGCACACGACGCAGGACAAGGCACCGCAAGGCGCCGAAACGCTGAAGTTCTTCGACTGGGCATTCAAGAACGGTACGTCGGCCGCTGACAGCCTGGACTACATCTCGTTGCCGGAATCGGTTGTGACGGAAATCAAGTCGCAGTGGAAAGACAAGGTGAAGGACGCAGCGGGCAAGGCAGTCGCCGAGTAAGCGTTCAAGCGTAGCAACAAGCCGCCCAGTCTCATGTGAGGCTGGGCGGCTGTAGTACTGGTTGCATGGCGTCGTGTCATGCAGCATATGGTCACAGGTGCATAGGTTCCCATGTCCGACATCCCCCTCGTATCGAGCACGTCCGGCAGCGCGTCGCAGCAGAAAGCGCCCAGTCGCGCCGGCGATGTTATTTTCGGCGGTCTCGCGCGCCTCGCCGCGATCGTCACGCTGCTGCTGCTCGGCGGCATCATCGTCTCGCTGATCGTCGCCTCAATGCCGTCGATCAAGCAATTCGGTCTGAGCTTTTTGTGGACCGCCGACTGGGATCCACCCAGCCAGAAATTTGGCGCGCTGGTGCCGATCTACGGCACGATCGCGACTTCGATCATCGCTCTCGTTATCGCGGTGCCGGTCAGCTTCGGCATCGCACTGTTTCTCACTGAACTGGCGCCCGCGTGGCTGCGCCGGCCGCTCGGCATTGCCATCGAGTTGCTGGCTGCGATCCCTTCGATCGTCTACGGTATGTGGGGTCTGCTGGTGTTCGCACCGATTTTCGCTACCTGGTTCGAAAAGCCGCTGGGCGCTGTGCTCGGCGGCATTCCGTTTGTCGGCATGTTCTTCCAGGGCCCGCCCATCGGCATCGGCATTCTGTGCGCGGGCGTCATTCTCGCGATCATGATCATTCCGTATATCGCTTCGGTGATGCGCGACGTCTTCGAAGTCACGCCGGTCCTGCTGAAGGAATCGGCCTACGGGATCGGCTGCACGACCTGGGAAGTGATGTGGAGGATCGTCCTGCCGTTCACCAAGAGCGGCGTGATCGGTGGCGTCATGCTAGGTCTGGGCCGCGCGCTCGGCGAGACGATGGCCGTCACCTTCGTGATCGGCAACACCAATCTGCTCGATAACGTCTCGCTGTTTTCTCCGGGCAACAGTATTACCTCGGCGCTCGCCAACGAGTTCGCGGAAGCGGACCCGGGCCTGCACACCTCCGCGCTGATGGAACTTGGCCTGATCCTGTTTGTGATTACTTTCATCGTGCTCGCGATCTCGAAGATCATGCTGCTTCGCCTCGAAAAAGGGGAGGGCGCGAAATGAGCCAGTCCTCATTGAATATTCCCGGTTCGCACGACGCCGCAGTCCTGGAGGCAATGCGCACCAAGCTGCAGGGCCGCCGGCGCGTGAAGAATGCGATTGCGTTGACGCTCTCGCTCGCGGCGATGGCCTTCGGTCTCATCTGGCTCGTGTGGATTCTCTTTACGACGCTGCGCCTTGGCATCGGCGGTCTGTCGATCGAACTGTTCACGCAGTCGACGCCGCCGCCGAACACCGATGGCGGCGGGCTCGCCAACGCCATCGTCGGCAGCCTGATGCTGATCGCGCTGGCGACGTTCGTCGGCACGCCGATCGGCATTCTCGCCGGCGTATATCTTGCCGAATACGGCCAGAAGGGCTGGCTTGCCAGCGTCACGCGCTTTATCAACGACATCCTGCTGTCGGCGCCGTCGATCGTGGTGGGTCTCTTCGTCTACGCGCTGGTGGTGGCAAAAATGGGCCACTTCAGCGGCTGGGCCGGCGTTTTCGCGCTCGCGCTGCTGCAGATTCCGATTGTGATCCGCACCACCGAAAACATGTTGAAGCTGGTGCCGAACGCTTTGCGTGAAGCCGCTTTCGCACTCGGCACGCCGAAGTGGAAGATGGTGATGTCGATTACGCTGAAAGCGTCGGTGGCGGGCATCATCACCGGCGTGCTGCTCGGTGTGGCGCGGATCGCGGGTGAAACGGCGCCGCTGCTGTTCACCGCAATGTCGAATCAGTTCTTCTCGTGGAACATGAATCAGCCGGTCGCAAACCTGCCGGTCACGATCTATCAGTTTGCGATGAGCGCCTTCCCGCAGTGGCAATCGCTTGCCTGGGCCGGCGTGTTCCTGATCACGCTCGGGGTGCTGGGATTGAATATCCTCGCGCGTACGATCTTCTCGAAAAAGTAAGGGCGGAGCAAATCCGATGAACATGGCAGAAACTCAATTCAATCCGATCGCGCGTCCCACCGCGCCCGCCGGTTTCGACCCCGCCCAGGGCGACAGCGCCCAAGCGTCGGCGCAGCCGAAGATCGAGGTCAACGACCTGAACTTCTTCTACGGCAAGTACCACGCGCTGAAGAACATCAACCTGCGTATTCCCGCCGGCAAGGTGACCGCGTTCATCGGCCCGTCGGGCTGCGGCAAGTCCACCCTGCTGCGCACCTTCAACAAGATGTACGCACTCTATCCGGAGCAGCGCGCCGAAGGCGAAATCCTGATGGACGGCGAAAACCTGCTGACCTCCAAGCGCGATATCTCGCTGCTGCGCGCGCGGATCGGCATGGTGTTCCAGAAGCCGACCCCGTTCCCGATGTCCATCTACGACAACATCGCGTTCGGCGTGAAGATGTTCGAAACGCTGCCGCGCTCGGAAATGGACGACCGCGTGGAATGGGCGCTGACCAAGGCCGCGCTGTGGAACGAAGTGAAGGACAAGCTCGGTCAGAGCGGCTACGGCCTCTCGGGCGGCCAGCAGCAGCGTCTGTGCATTGCGCGCGGCATTGCGATCCGTCCGGAAGTGCTGCTGCTCGACGAACCGTGCTCGGCGCTCGACCCGATTTCGACGGGACGTATCGAAGAACTGATCGCCGAACTGAAGAGCGATTACACCGTGGTGATCGTCACCCACAACATGCAACAGGCCGCACGGTGTTCGGACTACACTGCCTACATGTACCTCGGCGAGCTGATCGAATTCGGTGACACCGAAAAGATCTTTATCAAGCCGGTCCGCAAGGAAACCGAGGATTACATTACCGGCCGCTTCGGTTAAACCCGGCGAGCACCATAAGGGAGCACGACATGTCCGACAAACACCTCTCAAGCCAGTTCGACGCCGACCTCAATCTCGTTTCCTCGAAGGTCCTCGAAATGGGCGGCCTCGTTGAATCGCAGATCGTCAATGCGATGAACGCGCTCAATAACTTCGATCTGGATATGTGCGAGCAGGTGATCACTGCCGAAGATCGCCTGAACAAGATGGAAGTCGATATCGATGAAGAATGCAGCAACATCATCGCGCGCCGTCAACCGGCCGCGCGTGACCTGCGCCTCCTGATCGCGATTTCGAAGACCATCACGAATCTCGAACGCGCCGGCGACGAAGCCGAGAAGATTGCGAAGCGCACCAAGCGTCTGATGGAAGACGGTGCGTCGCGCACCATCAATATCGCCGAAATCAAGCTGTCCGGCGAGATGGCGGTGTCGATCCTGCGCCGCGCGCTCGACGCGTTCGCGCGTCTCGATACGGTGGCTGCCGCGCAGATCGTGCGCGACGACAAGGCGATCGACGAGGAATTCCGTGCCTTCGTGCGCAAGCTGATTTCGTACATGACCGAAGACCCGCGTTCGATCTCGGTGGGCCTCGACTTCCTCTTCATCGCCAAGGCGATCGAGCGGATCGGCGACCACGCGAAGAACATCGCGGAATTTATTATCTACATCGTCAAGGGCACCGACGTGCGGCACAAGTCGCGCGACGCGCTCGAACGCGAAGCACTCAGTTAACCCACCGCATAAAGGTCAAGAGGTGCCGATGCCCAGCAGCATTCTCGTCATCGAAGATGAGCCCGCCATTTCCGAACTGATTTCGGTCAATCTTCAGCACGCGGGCCATTGCCCGATCCGCGCCTATAACGCGGAGCAGGCGCAGAACCTGATCAGCGATGTGCTGCCCGACCTCGTCCTGCTCGACTGGATGTTGCCGGGCAAGTCGGGCATTGCGTTCGCGCGCGATCTGCGCAACAACGAGCGGACCAGGCACATTCCGATCATCATGCTCACCGCGCGTGGCGATGAGCAGGACAAGGTGCTCGGCCTCGAGATCGGCGCGGACGACTACGTCACCAAGCCGTTCTCGCCGAAGGAGCTGATGGCACGCATCAAGGCGGTGTTACGCCGCCGTGCGCCGCAGTTGACCGAGGACGTGGTCGCCATCAACGGCCTGAAGCTCGATCCGGCAACGCATCGCGTCGCGGCGCACGCGGAAGGCAGCGAGATCAAGCTCGATCTCGGGCCGACCGAGTTCCGTCTGCTGCACTTCTTCATGACGCACCCGGAGCGCGTGCATAGCCGCACGCAACTGCTCGATCAGGTGTGGGGTGACCACGTGTTCGTCGAAGAGCGCACAGTGGACGTCCATATCAAGCGCCTGCGTGCCGCGCTCAAGCCGGCAGGGTGCGATGCTATGATTGAGACGGTGCGGGGCAGCGGTTACCGGCTCGCGAAGAGCGCGTAATACCCGTTTGTACCGTTCGGCAGGGTTGATTGCCTGGCAGGCTTAAGAGGCAGAACCACGGTTAGCGCCGTTTGCACTCCCGCGCCGCGAGATCCGATCGCGGCGCGTATCGTCTTCTCTTCGATCGCTAGAACATGAACATCATCTGGGCGCGTTCCATTGTGTCGGTCGTGCTGCTTGCTGTTCTGTGCGCGTTGCTTGGCGTGTTCGTCAGCGTCAGGACTGCACTGATTGTCGCGATCGTCGTGCTGCTCGCGCAGAGCGTCTTTAGCACCTTCCACAAACAACGTCTGTGGCGTCTGCTCGATGCGCCGGTCTACGGCGAAGTGCCGAGCGCGCCGGGTATCTGGGGTGAAATCTACTACCGGCTGCACAAGCTCGCGAAGCGCTGGCACGCTCAGGTGCGCCAGGTCGAGCAGCAGCATTCGCGTTTCATTCAGGCCATCCAGGCTTCGCCGAACGGCGTGGCAATGCTCGACGATCACGATCAGATCGAATGGTGTAACGCAATCTCCGAGGTGCACTTCGGCCTCGATGCGAAGCGCGACCTGCGCCAGCACATCACGCACCTCGTGCGTCAGCCCGACTTCGTGCGCTACCTGAACTCGCATCATTACGAAGAGATGCTGATCATGCGCGGGATGGGCGAAAAGCGCCAGAACGTGCTGTCGGTGCAGGTGTTTCCGTACGGCGAGAATCGCAAGCTGGTGCTGTCGCAGGACATTACGGAACTCGAACGTACCGACGCGATGCGGCGCGACTTCGTGGCCAACGTGTCGCATGAACTGAAGACTCCGCTCACCGTGCTGTCCGGTTTTCTGGAGACGATGCGCGAGTTGCCGCTCAGCGACGCCGAACGCGCTCGCTACCTCGAACTGATGGAGCAACAGGCGGCGCGCATGCGGCATATTGTGAGCGATCTGCTGGTGCTCGCGAAGCTCGAAGGCGACAACAAGCCGCCGAGCGAACAGATGATCGACATGCGTGCGGTGCTGCGGCATCTGCGCGACGACGCGGCAAGCCTGTCCAGCGACCATCATTGCATCACCTTCGACGCGGACGAAGGGCTCACCGTGACCGGCGTCGAAACGGAAATTCTGAGCGCGCTCGGCAACCTCGTGACCAATGCGATCCGCTACACCCCGGACGGCGGCAAGATCCATGTGACGTGGCAGGCAAACGGAGGCAGCGCGGTCTTCTCTGTGACCGATAGCGGGCTGGGCATTCCCGCCGCGGATATTCCCAGGCTCACCGAACGGTTTTACCGGGTGGACCGCAGCCGCTCGCGCGATACCGGCGGCACGGGCCTCGGTTTGGCGATCGTCAAGCACGTGCTGCAACGGCACGATGCGCAGCTAGAAGTGAAGAGCGAAGAAGGGCGCGGCAGCACGTTCACCGTGCGTTTCCCGGTGTTCCGCACGGCGCGGCGGCAGCCCGCACCGGCTTGACGGCTTAAGCTCAGGAACAGAACTTCCCAAGCAAACTCATCTGCGCATTGCGCGACGACTTGCCCGGCCTGCGACGGCGATAGTGCCCGTCGCTTTGCATGAGCCACGCCGACTGGTTGTCGCCGAGGAATGCCGACAGGCCCTCGGCGATCACACGGCGCTTCAGGCGGCGGTTGTTGATCGGAAACGCCACTTCGACACGCCGGAAGAAATTGCGATCCATCCAGTCGGCGCTCGACAGATAGACGTCCTCCTTACCCTCGTTGTAGAAATAGAAGATCCGATGGTGCTCGAGGAAGCGCCCGACGATCGAGCGCACCGTGATGTTCTCCGACAGCCCCGGCACGCCCGGCTGCAACGAACACACACCGCGCACGATCAGATCGATTTTCACGCCGGCCATCGATGCTTCGTACAGCTCAGCAATCACGGTCGGTTCGAGCAGCGCATTCATCTTGGCGACGATGCGCGCTTTCTTGCCGGCACGTGCGTGCTCCGCCTCGGCGCGAATTGCCTCGACAAGTTTTGGATGCAGCGTGAACGGCGACTGCCACAGCTCGTGCAGCTTCAGCTCACCGCCGATGCCGGTGAGCTGCTGGAATACGTGATGTACGTCTTCACAGATCTTCTGGTCCGCCGTCATCAGACCGAAGTCGCTATACAGACGTGCGGTGCGCGGATGATAGTTGCCGGTGCCGAGGTGCGCATAACGCTTGAGCGTCATCTTGCCGTTTTCGGCAACACGCCGCACGATCAGCATCATCTTCGCGTGGCACTTGTGGCCCACTACGCCGTAGACGACGTGCGCGCCCACGGCTTCCAGTTGCGCCGCCCAGTTGATATTGGTTTCTTCGTCAAAGCGTGCCAGCAATTCCACCACCACGGTGACTTCCTTGCCGTTGCGCGCGGCCTGCATCAGCGCGTCCATCAGCGGCGAATCGGTGCCGGTGCGATAGATGGTCTGCTTGATCGCCATGACGTTGGGGTCTTTGGCCGCCTGCAACAGCAGTTCAAGCACGGGCTGGAAGCTTTCGTAGGGGTGATGCAGTAACACGTCGCCCTGATCGATCACATCGAACAGGCTTGCGCTATTGGCGATCTGCGACGGAATCGACGGAATATGCGGGACGAATTTCAGGTCAGGCCGGTCCACCATCTCCGGCAACTGCATCAGCCGCACCAGATTGACGGGGCCGTTGACGAAGTAGCAGTCCTTGTCGGACAGGTCGCTCTCGTCGAGCAGGCGCTGCACCAGATGCGCGGGCGTTTCCGCCGACACTTCGAGGCGCACGGCATTACCGAGGTGCCGCGCCGGCAGTTCGCCTTGCAGCGCGACGCGCAGATTGGTGATTTCGTCTTCGTCGACGAACAGTTCGCTGTTGCGCGTGATACGGAACTGGTTGCAGCTACGTACCACCAGATTCGGGAACAGCTCGCCCACGAAACGCTGCAGCAGCGAGCTCAGCAGCACGAAGCCGTGCGGGTAGCCCGACAGTTCCTGTGGCATGCGTACGAGCCGCGGCAGCGCACGCGGCGCCTGCACGATGCCCATCAGCGCCTGGCGGCCGAACGCATCTTTGCCTTCCAGTTCGACGACAAAGTTCAGGCTTTTATTGAGCACGCGCGGAAACGGATGCGCGGGATCGAGGCCGATCGGCGTCAGGACGGGCAGCAGTTCGTCGAAAAAGTAGTTACGTGCCCATTCGGTCTGCGCTTCATTCCATGCTTCCGTGCCGTGAAAATAAATGCCTTCCTGTTCGAGCGCAGAGAGTACTGTGTCGTGCAGCATGCGGTACTGGCGGTGCACGAGCTTCTGCGCACGCTCGACCACGAGGTCGTAGACGTGCTGCAGCGACATGCCGTCCGGCGACAGCGCCCCAGGGTTATCGCGCATCTGCTCCTGCAGCCCCGCCATGCGGACTTCGAAGAATTCGTCGAGATTGCTGCTGGTGATGCAGATAAAACGCAGGCGTTCGAGCAAGGGCACGGCGGGATCGGCGGCTTGCGCCAGCACGCGCTCGTTAAAACCCAGGATGCCCAGTTCGCGGTTCAACAGGGGGTAGCGGGTGGACATCGGAAGCGAGAATGGAAGGTCAGGTAGGGAAGGCGAAAGACGCTCGGAAATTCTCACAGTATGATGACGCTCTTATGACAATCGAATGATTATAAACTTTACGCTGTATTGGCCTTGTGTCGTAAATATGACGCAATGAATATGGGACCATATGGGACCATAACGCAGGCATCCACCTTGAAGGTTACAACGTGAGGTCCGGTACGCTTAAAATGGTGGCTTTGAACGGCGGGGCCGGTAACAAGCTGGCTGCGCTTGCGCGTATGGAGTCCGCTCAATCGATGGTCAACACTCCACAACTTCTCGCTGCCGTCGACCTTGGCTCGAACAGCTTTCGTCTGATCGTGGGCCGGGTCGAAGAAACCGATGCCGGCAGCCAGATCTACCAGGTCGATGCGCTACGCGAGTCAGTGCGACTCGCCGCAGGCCTGTCGAGCGACAAGATGCTCGATCGCGCCTCGCAGGTGCGCGGCTGGGACGCGCTTAAACGCTTCGGCGAGCGGCTGCGCGATTTCCACCCCGATCACGTGCGTGCAGTCGCTACCAACACCCTGCGCATTGCCAAGAACGCCGGCGAGTTCCTCGGCGAGGCGCAAGCTGCACTGGGCTTCCCGATCGAAGTGATTGCCGGGCGCGAAGAGGCTCGTCTGATTTATGCGGGCGCAGCACATTCGGTGCCGGCGAGTCCAGGTAAGCGCCTCGTAGTCGATATCGGCGGCGGTTCGACCGAATTCATCATCGGCTCGCACTACACGCCGATCAAGATGGAAAGCCTGTATATCGGCTGCGTGAGCCATAGCCGCGCTTTCTTCCCGGCGGGCAATGTCGACGAGTACACGATGCGCCAGGCCGAGCTCGCAGCCGGCCGCGAAATCCAGATCATTTCCAGCGAGTACAAAAAGACCGGCTGGGAGCAGGCAATCGGTTCGTCGGGCACGGCCCGCGCACTCGCGGAACTGGTCGAAGCGAACGGCTTCAACGACCCGGGCATCACCCACGGCATTTCGCGCGGCGGCCTCGAACGCCTGAAGCGTGCCTTGATCAAGGCGGAGAACGTCAATCGCCTGAAACTGGTGGCGCTGAAGAGCGACCGGATTCCGGTGCTCGCGGGTGGTCTGTCGATCATGCTGGCGGTGTTCGACGAACTGGGTGTCGACTACGTCGACACCACCGACGGCGCCTTGCGTCTGGGCGTGCTGTACGACCTGCTGGGCCGTTCGCAGCATGAAGACATGCGTACGGTCACGGCGGAAGGCTTCATGCGCCGCTATGGCGTGGATCGCGCGCAAGCGGGGCGCATCGGCGAACTGGCGGTTAGCTTCTACGATCAGTTCGGCGAACCGGATACGGAGCGTCGCGCCGAGAATCGCATGTTCCTGAGCTGGGCGGCCTCGCTGCATGAGATCGGGCTGTCGATCTCGCATAGCGCCTATCACAAGCACTCGGCCTATATCGCGAGCAACGCGGACATGCCGGGCTTTTCGCGCACCGACCAGGCGCGCCTTGCCGCGCTCGTGCTGGGCCACGCGGGCAAGCTCGGCAAACTGTCGCAAACGCGTGAAGTGGAGTGGCCGCTGCTTTTCTGCTTGCGCCTCGCCGCGCTACTGTGCCGGCGCCGTGCGGACGTCGGCCTGCCGGGTATTGCCGTGGCACGCGCCAATAACGGCTACGAAGTGCGTTTGCCGAAGGAGTGGGTGGGCAACAATCCGCTGACCGACTACAGCCTGATTCAGGAAGCGGCTGAATGGGAGAAGGTTGGCATCCCGTATCGGGTCGTTTATACGGACGACTGACGATACGCAACAACCAATGATGCCTGATGTCCTGGCGTGCGCATCAGGCGTCTGAACCGGCAAATGAAGCACAGCAAACAGCCCGGCGAGCGCCTGTTCTGCCGGGCTGTTTCATTTGCACACCCCGTAGTGTTTGACTTAACCCGGCAATGCGTCGCCAAGGAAGTGGCGTGCATATCGCGCGTTGATTTCGGACAGACGCAGCAGCGTCAGAAAGTCGGCCGTATTGAAGTCTGGGTCCCACGCCGGTGCGCCGCAGATTTTCGCGCCGAGCCGCAGATAACCTTTGACGAGCGCCGGCGGTGCGACATCCGCGCCGGTTTGCAGTTCGTCGACCGGCAGCGGGGTGTGCGGAAAGGCACGGTACTCCTGAGCGGTCATCGCACTATCGCGCAACGCGCAGTACAGATTCGCCGCGTAGTGGCCACCATCGGCCATCGCTACGCTTGCGCAACCGAGCATCGTTTCGTAGCCGTTGTGCAACATATACGACGCGAGGCCGCCCCACAGCGACATGATCACTGCGCCGCTGCGGTAGTCCGGATGCACGCACGAGCGGCCCACTTCGACCATCTTCGGACGCAGGTGCGTGAGACGCGACACGTCGAACTCGCTTTCCGCATACAGGCGGCCGATGCGAGCCGCTTGATGCGGCGGCAGCGCGCGATACGTGCCGACCACTTTCAGCGTGTCGAGATCGCGCACCAGCAGGTGGTCGCAGTAGTGATCGAAAGCGTCGACGTCGAGACCCGCGGGCCCGCTCAGACGTGCGCCCATTTCGTCGGCGAAGACCCGGTAGCGCAGATGCTGCGCTTCGCGAAGCTCCTCATCGGTGCGCGCCCAGGCCACTTGCAGCCGGTGTTGCGCAGTGACCGTTTCCTCGGCACGCGGCAGGCGACGCCGCGTCTCGAGGGTCGAAGCGAGCGGCAGGGAAGACGTCGGCAAATCTTGCATGTGGCGTTCCTTGTCGAAAAAGGAGTATTTCGCTTTTTCGCCAATGTAGTAACGCCCGGTGACGCTCGCATGGCAAGGTCGTGACCATTAGATGACGGTCCGTAAGGTCCCCGCGTATTTTGCGTTTCTTTGTTTTACAAAAGGTCGGGGCTGATCGCCGCGCGCAGGAGCACCTGCTCGTCGCCGTCGCGCTCGCGGCTTGCAATCCACCATACCCCTGCCTTCTTGAGCGGCCAGCTTGCGTCGCTTTGGGCGAGCAGTTGCGCCGCGACGTGACCGAGGGTCGGCTGATGACCGACGATCAGCACTGTCGGTGCAATACCTTCCGGCCAGCCGGCGGCGCCGAGGACGTCAGCCGCGCTGGCGCCGGGTGCGAGTTCGCGTACCACGCGGTACTGATCGGTCAGGCTTTCGACGGTCTGGATGGTGCGCACGGCGGGACTCGCGAGGATCACGGCGTCTTCGTCGAGCCGCGCGCGCAGCCACTTCGCCACGGCTTGCGCCTGTTTGCGGCCGCGTACGGTCAATTGGCGGGCGAGGTCGGTCGGGGCGGTGTCTTCGGCTTCGGCGTGGCGCCAGAGGATCAGATTCATGGCTGTCTCCCAATATCTTGAGCGACGCAAAGGGCGCGACGCTGTGTTGTACCACTGTCGCATGGGTGGGCGCGTGACAGCAAGGCGGCGTGACGGAGGAGGGAAGGCGTGGCTTGATTGCCGTCGTCACGCGCAGAGGCGAGCGCCGTGGCGACGATACGCTAGATGTTGGATTGTGAAGAGGCTTCGAAGGGACGCAGCGGTCCGTGGTGACGTCACATGCGCGGGTGGAGGCGGGCGGGTCCGTGACAACGCGTGTCGCGGACCGCTTACCTGTGTCGTAAAACCCGCTCTGATCGGGATTCGATCAGGAGAGGGTCAGCTTGACGACGCAATACATGACTAGCAGCAGTAGGGCGTAGGTAACGGCGATATCAAACGGATAGCGCATGGCGTGACTCGATGGAATTTTTCCAGCAGTCATCTTAGATAGCTGCTTCCCGCAGCAACGTTGCCAAGCCAACAGTTCGCGAAGAGACGTGCATGGATCAGGACGTTTTCTGTCGTCTTAAGCGTGTCGTGGAGATATCCATTGACATGAACGCTTGATTCGCGGCTTCGGCCGACGAGTGCCTGGCGTCAAAGGCATCGAGCTGGAGCAGTAGGCGATCGAGCGCGTCCAACTGGGCGCGGGTCAGATGGCCGGCGTCCAGAAGCCTGTTGAGCCGTCGCCGCCAGTAGCCGGATGACAGGATCGAGCCGCCGCGGCCCTCGGTCAGCGATGCCGGCATCACGCACGCGATGTGTGCGATGTCCTTGTCGAGGAACATGACCATGTGTGCGCCTCCGTGTTTGCGTTTGGCCTGTGTGCTGTTTCTTAACATCCAGTCTCAATCCCAGCCGGCCTTCGCCCTTTGCCGACTGCCTGTTCTCGCGACACCAACATCGTCGCGTCACGGTCTGCAGTTCGACCGGGACGGCGACCGGCATTCGAGTACGAAAAAAGCCACGCACGTTCCGTGGCCGGCTAGCGGGCGGCTACGGCTGGCAACTCTCTGACCCCGATATTGGGATGGTATGACGGCCCGCGGAAGCGCACTGTCAACAATGGTCAGATGTTGGGTGGTGGGCTACCGGGCAAGGCGTGGCCGGCCGCGTGCGCCATATCTCGGATTGTCCTGTTTTTGACAACAGTGTTTTCAGGATCTAGGTATTTACCCTAATTCACCCCGCCCCTACACTCTGTTCATCGGTCGCACACCAGTGGTGGTAGCGCCGCACAAAACAAATTTCTGGAGGTAGTCGTCATGAAGTCGTTTATCGAAGCTGCTGTTATTGCCGCGCTGATCACCGCACCGCTCGCCGCCTTTGCACAGTCGAGCGAACCGTTGACCCGCGCCGAAGTGCGCGCCGACCTCGTTAAGGTCGAGAAGGCTGGCTATAACCCGAACGACTGGATCCACTACCCGGAGAACATCCAGGCTGCCGAAGCCCGCGTTGCCGCTGAACATGGCGGCGCACAGGCCGAAGCAACCAGCTATGGCTCGGGCAGCAATGGCTCGTCGCAAGCGGGTCAGCGCGCCAGTTCGGCGCAGTGAGCACATATGTGGCAGGGGTGGCGATATACGGCCACTAAGCCGCGCGGGTAGCGTGGCGGAAAGATTGCCGCGGGGCGTCCTTCGGGGCGCTTGATGGTAACGGGCAGGTCGGCTCTCGCAAGAGAGGCTGGCCTGTTTTGCCAAGCGGGCCCGGCTGTTAGACGTATCTAACCGACGTACTTGTTACGGGTATGTCGGCCGCCGTGGTAGTCGCGGCCACGCCCGGCGGGCTGGGCGAGTATCACCGCTGCTGGCCGGGACCCCTCCGGCGCGTAGCGCGCAGGTTGTTGTGTGTGAGCTGTATTGAACGCCGCTGCGGCTGAGCGCAGCACCTGATAAGAGGCCGCCATGGACGCGACTGTTTTGGCCACCGCAGTGGGATTTTCGGTTTTGCTGTTCGCAGTGATTTTCGCGGTCGGCCACTACCGGCGTGAGTCCGCGCGCAAGCGCGTGATCGGCGAGATGCAACGCCGTCGTGTATATGAGTTTAGCCAGCCGAAACGTTGACCCGGTTAGCCTGGCGCGACGGGGGCCGTACGCGCCCCCAAACCCAATCCTCCCGTTTCACCCCTAGATGGCCATGCCGCCTGAGACTTCGATACGCTGGGCATTGACCCAGCGGTTGTCTTCGGCAAGAAGCGAGGCGATCATCGGGCCGATGTCGTCGGGCAAACCTGCACGACCGAGCGCCGTAAACTCCGCCACGCGTTTGTTGATCTCCGGATTGTCGCGCACCATGCCGCCGCTGAAGTCGGTCTCCACCGCGCCTGGAGCGACGGTGTTGACGCGGATCTGGCGCGGCCCGAGTTCCTTCGCGAGATAGCGAGTGAGAACCTCGACTGCGCCTTTCATCGACGCATACGACGCACTACCCGGAATAGCGACGCGTGTCAGACCCGAAGAAATGTTCACGATGCGGCCACCGTCACGGATGAGCGGCAGGAGCTTCTGGGTCAGGAAAAACACGCCCTTGAAATGGACGTTGTACAGGCTGTCCAGTTCTTCCTCACTGGTCTGGTCGAACGGCGTGTGATTCGAAGTGCCGGCGTTGTTGACGAGGTAGTCGAAGCGCTCGGCGCCCAACTGTGCCAGCGATTCCCGCACCTGCACTACGAACAGATCAAACCCGCTTACCTTGCCCGTATCGAGCGGCAGTGCAATGGCGCGTTGACCTTCCTCCGCCACGAGACCGACAACCTTCTCGGCCTCTGCCTGATTGGCGCGGTAGGTGAAGATGGAACTGACACCCCGCCTCGCAAGCTGAATCACCGTATTGCGCCCCAAGCCGCGGCTGCCTCCGGTGACAATCGCGACCTTCGTCGTGGTATCTGCTGATTTTCCTGCTGTCATGCTGCGCTCCGCGTTAGCTATGGAGACGCAAGCTTAGGCCGGCCGACCCCGTCGCTGAATGCCCGAACTGCCTCACTTCTTGCCTGATCCTGCCTCTACGCGCATCTCTCTCTCTACGAGTGGCGGTAACATGCAGGCATGCGGACGTGGAGGGAGTTCCTATGTCAAATGCCTTGCTCGAAGCCGTCAAACGCTATACCGACCAACACGCCGGGCAGCAAAACCCCTTCGTGACCGCCATCGAGGGAATGGCGATCCTTCGATCGGATCATGAGAAGGCGCCGTCTCATCTGATCATGAGGCCGGCCCTGTGTGTCGTGGTCCAGGGCGCCAAGTGGACGACATTCGGTGACAGGCGGTATGACTACAGGGCAGGGCAAGCGCTGGTCGTCAGCGTCGAGATGCCCGCGCTCAGCCGGGTAGCGAAAGCCAGTCCGGCGGAGCCCTTCCTCGGCGTGGTGATCGAGTTCGACCTGGCGGTCATGCGCGACGTCATGGAGCGCCTCGACACGCCGCCCACGCCAGAAGATCCGTTCGGGCATGGTGTATTTGTCGCCAACTTCGACGGCCCGCTAGCCGACTGCGTGCTGCGCATGGTGCGGCTGCTGGATACACCGCAGGCTATTCCAATCCTCGCGCCGATGATCATGCGGGAAATCTGCTACTGGTTGCTAAGTGGTCCTGATGGAAGTGAGGTTGCGCGGGTCGTGCTGGCAAACAGCCATGCGCAGCGAGTCGTAAACGCGATCCATGCCTTGCGGGACCAATTCACTGAAACGGTCCGCATCGAGGAATTGGCCGCCGTCGCGCAGATGAGTCCGTCTGCGTTTCATCGGCAGTTCAAGGCGCTGACTTCGATGACCCCGCTGCAATACCAGAAGCAGCTTCGCTTGCTCGAAGCTCGCAACTTGATGGTGGCAGGAGAAGCGAGTGCCGAAGGGGCTGCCTATCGGGTGGGCTACGAAAGCCCATCGCAATTCAGCCGCGAATACGCGCGCATGTTTGGCGCGCCACCCCGGCGCGATATCGCCACCTTAAAAACTGCCGTCGCTTAGTCAGTGCGTGCTTCGTCCCCGAGGCGGGAGTCGGGCGAGTATTTCGATTGTGAGATTTCCGAGAATAGTGATTTCATAACTTAGGTATTTACCCTAGGTCCGTCGCTCTCTAGACTGTCTTTACCGGCTGCACACAAACCTGTTTGCAGCGCTGTTAAAACAATCACTGGAGGTCGTAATCATGAAATCGCTTATCAAGGCTGTTGCCCTCGCTGTCGTTCTCGCTGCTCCGGTTGTTTCATTTGCCCAGTCGAATCAGCCGCTGACGCGCGCCGAAGTCCGTAACCAGCTGATCCAGCTCGAAAAGGCAGGCTACAACCCGAGCGTTTCGGATGACGCTAAGTATCCTGCAGACATCCAGGCAGCGGAAGCGCGTGTCGCTGCGGAGAATGGCTCGACCAGCGGCGTCGGCGGTGCGGTTAGCGGCTCGTCGGATTCCGGTGCACGTGCTCCTGCGGTCTCGACATTTACTGGCTCGCGTTCGATCTACGCTGGTCACTAAAGCAGATGCCGCAGTGACGCATTCGTGGCGTTAAGCCGGGGCGTCAGCAGCTTCTGCGGATTGGATTGGCCCGCTATCGCGCAGATGCGCAGTAGCGGGCCAATTGCATAGGGTGCGTGCACCAACATGACCGCGGGTACATCGGGTAGCCGTTACAATCGTCCGATCGAATCTTTACGGGAGCGACTGGATTGCCAGCGTATCGACCATTGCCCGCCTGTCCTTCAACGACGTCTTGCCCACGACACTGAATACCGCGGATTCAGAATCGCCACGACATTCGATCCGATTGCTGCCGCTCGTGACAGCGCTACTGTTCTCGCTGCGTGGCGCGCCTGCACTCGCCGGTGATATTGCACGAGACACCCCCGCCGCATCAATGGCACTCGCGGCAAGTCTGTATGCGGCGCCTGGGCCGTCTGCGTCGGTATCGACCGTGGCTACGCCGACCATCACTGCGTCCCCGCTTCCGTCGGAACCCCCGCCAGAGAAAGTACCTGCAGCGGCTCCGCCGCTTGTGGCAACGGCAGCACCCGCCGAGGCACCAGAGGCAGACTGGATGAATTACGTGGCCATCATTACGGGGGTCGTGGGCGCGATTGCGGGTATTGCGGGCGCCATCATGGGAGGGCTCGGTCTTCGCCGGGCCAATCGTCAAGGGCGTCGGTAGTGATCGATCATCCCGCACGAGCATCGTCTTCCTGATGCGAGGTCGCGCAAAACGTTTCAGGAACGCCTAGATCGACGACATTGAGCGCCGCTCATTTAGCCCTTTGACTTGACGTGCGAAATCCTGCCCGAGGCGGGCGGCTATGAATCAACGCGGGGACGGTTTAACGCGGCGAGGCTCGCTCAGATATCTCTCGCTGCTCGACAACAGCTCGTCGAACGGCTTCCAAAAAGTCTGGGCGCGCTTCAGAGGGGGGAGTTTCGACCAACTTGCGCGGAGGAGTCTTGGCGTGAGGCTTCAGCGTCAGACCGTAGAGTTTTTGCGGCGCAGTCATGCTTATCCTCCACTGTTTGCTTGCGCATTCGGCTGGGTAATACGTGCCGTCAAAGTGTAGGTCTTTTTGCGCCGCTTGTCTCGTTCATCGAGCAGGACGTGCGCTTGTCCAACTCTCGGGCGTTTGAAGTCTCAGGCGAGATGGCGCAAGTTTTCGTCGCGAGGACAGGCGAGCGCCTCGGTGAAGACCGGTGATGGGCGGTTGCGGCGTTTCTCGCCGCAACCCGCTGCAAGCGACGCCCCATATTGAATCCTGGGGACGCTACGTGCGCTACAACCTAGCGGCAGACCTTGACGTGGTGGTGGTGATGCCACTCCCAATGGCAATGATGATGATGGTAATAATCGGCGAATGCCGGCGCCGTCGCGCATAGCGTTGTCATGGCAACAACCACAGCGATGCAGATCTTCTTCATAGGTTTTCTCCGCAAAAAGATACTGACAGAAATTTAGCAGTTTTCGTACCCGATGAGATGCCTGCTCCAATGGCGGACCCTGCACCTTCGATTGTGACGTTTGTCAGAAAAGTGATTTCATAACTTAGGTATTTACCCTAGACCTCCAGCTTTCTACACTGTGACCACTGGCTGCACACAAACGTGTTTGCAGCGCCTTAGAAAACAATCTCTGGAGGTAGTTACCATGAACTCGCTTATCAAGGCTGTCGCTATTGCTGTTGTTCTCTCCGCTCCGGTCGCTTCGTTCGCGCAGTCGAATCAGCCCGTGACACGCGCTGAAGTGCGTAGCCAACTGGTCCAGCTCGAAAACGCCGGTTATCGCCCGACCGGCGATCACGCCAGCTACCCTGATCAGATTCAGGCCGCCGAAGCGCGTGTGGCTGCCCAGAATGGTTCGACCAGCGGTGTCGGTGGTGTAGTGAACGGCTCGTCGGCATCCGGCGCTCCCGCTCTTCCGGTGTCGGCATTTACCGGCTCGCGTTCGCTTTACTCTGGTCACTAACCAGTCAGATCGGCGAGCCGTTAGCGACTCATCCGGTCGCTGACATCGTCTGCTGAGCGCGCAGTACCCTCTGCGCGCCCCCCGATTGCTGAATGGCCCCGCTATCGTGCGCAACGCACGGTAGCAGGGCCATTTTCGTATTGGACCCGCGGTCGTCTGGCGTCCCTTCAGTCGATCGTCATCCCATGAGTCGCGCAAGCCTGCCGCATTGCGCGCAGGACAATCGGTTGCATCTTCTCGCTCCATGACTCAGGGTGCGAGTCGAGGTACTGATCGACGATGGTGCCGACTTGCCGGGTATTGGCGTTCATACCGCTGATACAGCGTCGCAGTTTCTCGATCTTGGCGTCTGGCGCACCGAATACGGTCGCGTAGGAGAAGCCGTCGAGGATGCCGATGACGTAGGCGGCACGCATCGATTGGCTTCCATCTCGAAAGAACTTGCCTGTGAGAAACCCGTCGTCGGCATCGGACGCCGGACTCGCCTGCGCGGTGGAACACAGTGCGATGAGTGCCAGCGCGGCCATTGATTTGTTCATCTGATGTCGGCTCAAGGGAATGGGGTGCGCTATTGTGTGCCGCCATTGTGACGATTGCTGCAGCGGGTTTCTAATTGCGCAGCCGCATCCCTCAGACGCGTCAGACGTAGTTGCCCCGGCGATGCGGCGGCGGCCGGTGGTGATGATGGCGCGGTGGCGGCAGTTGCCGGCAGCGACGCACCGGATGGCCGCGATACCAGACGCGTTTGCACGCCACACCGGGATGCGCCTCGGCACTGACGGGCGCGAATGCTGCGGCGAATGCCGCAAGCAGGATGAGCAATACGAATTTGCGCACGGATCGATCCTTCAATGGCTTCGGACGGACTGCGGAGAACGGAAAGCAGAACAGCAAAAGAAAAAGGATTACACGCCGAGGCGTGTAACCCTTTGATTCTATGGTCAATATTGGTTTTGTTGAACGTCAGCGGGCTCAGTCAAGCCAGATCGCGTTTCGTCAGGCGCGCCAAAGCTATTTCGAAGCAGTGCTGGTTCGGATTGCGCCGCCAGACGCATGATTGAACATGTCATCCATCAGGTTCGCGACGACTCCATCGGCGCTCGGAAACTGGTGCAATGGCGAGTTGTTCCAGTGGCCAGATGCGATTAGCTGGCCCCCCGGTGCGGTGTAAAAGTGGATGTCCACCGCTTTCAGATACATGACGATGTCCCACCACCATTGGTCGGTGTACGTGACAGTAAAGCCGACACCGGGAGCGTTTTTGTCGCACCCCGGCGCCGCCACTACCGAGACGCCGTGAGTTTCGAGATTCTGCTGGATGCGTGCGTCCATGTCAGCGGATTTGCCACCATGCGCAACAAAGCATGCTTTGGTCAGCGGTGCGTTGGTTGCCTGTGCACCCTGCATGACGGATTGGCTTGTCGAACAGCCAGAAAGAAGAGTCAGCGCCGCAAGTGCGCACCCGGAAATAATCAGTCGCATGGTCTCTCTCTTGTGGTTTGTGTGACTGGTTATCGGCAAAAACGGCCTGAGGCTTTACGTTTTGTCGCGTTCACTCCTTGGTCGCATTTCATATTGCGGTAGCAGGCGCCGAACCGTACTGAAATGGTTCATCGACTATCGCTCAGGGTGCGGGCAGAGATCTATTGGAGACGCTAGAAGTCGGTCGGGTAACCGCTGGAGCGCCGGAGGATGATGCAGCGGTGCGGAAGGGAGCTTAGCCTTTGAGGCAGTCCAGATTCTCGACCTTGCGCGGTCGTTCCCGGCCGAACTCAGTCGAATGATGACCGGCTCAGTTCGATCCTAAGGAGATCGCCCGATCGAATCAACAGCGGACGCTGGCAACACCCATCTCTCGCCGCTAGCCTTCCGAGCGGAAGTTACGAGATTGAATATCACGGGGCCGGCACGATGCGCGGCGCGATCGACATGCGTCTAAAGCTCACTTCCGCATACGAGATCAGGCCGTTTCCGTTGTTCTGATCGGCTGACAAACTGTAGCAACAGTAGCAACTGTAGCTGTAGCAAATGCTGCTTGGGGTTTCACGGCAAGGTGGCGCGTTACAGGAGGCCAGGCGCCAACTGGTTCGCTGACCGTTGGCCGTACTAGTACAACATCCCCTAAATACTTTTTTTAATTGATCGGATGGTTTATCCTGGCCTAGCGCGATGTGACGCGGGCACGCATCGCGTTAATGGCTCACGAGGGCTACACGAGCGCGGCGATCTCGCAGGAACTGGGGGTGTCTGTGCAGACAGTCAGCCAGTGGCGCCAGCGCATCGCACGGCA
>Ga0302178_10000943_pt1 | contig 25387 bp, 23 predicted proteins | sample I_Palsa_E1_3_FD_198790 | JGI IMG/M metagenome (GOLD analysis project Ga0302178, IMG submission 198790) | Peat permafrost microbial communities from Stordalen Mire near Abisko, Sweden - I_Palsa_E1_3 | ecosystem: Environmental > Terrestrial > Soil > Palsa > Peat permafrost | place: Sweden... | reverse complement strand
GCACGATGCCGTGATCGTCGCTCGTGTGGAGCGGCTTCTCAATTCGGATTGAGCTTGCTCCGTCAGTAGTTGGTCAACCGCGGCAAACTCATAGTATTGATATTCGCTCATGACTTATTTCGTAGACGCGTTCAGGACTGGAAGACGATCGCACTTCAAACCATGCCAAGTCCAATTTTAGGCACGAACTTGTTCAATCAGCGGGCCAGGCATCGGCACACGTGGCTCTCAGCTTCAGTTAAATTCGCATTGCGTCACCGGCCGAAACTGCGCGGCAGTATGTCGAACTTGATTGTGTCACCACACCTCAAATCTCGTCACTCGGATCGCACACCTCGAGCTTGAACTGCCATCCTTCAAACGGCATCAGCATGCGTCCGAGTTCGTCCCATTCGACGCGGCGACCATCTATGACGACGCATGGCCGACGTGAATCCGCGACGCTGTCCCATTCGATTCTGCCGCGGACGGTTTCGTCGACGATCTGCAATCCGAGAGCGCTATCTTCTATGTGGACGACCGCAAGCAAACGGCGGATCTTTTCAATCAGCTTTCCCAGCAAAACGAATTGATCCGATAGCGGATCGCCGAGGATCTGAAAGCGATATCCCGACGATTCTTCTTCGCTTCTCGAGTCGAATGCCTCGAGAGAAAGTTTGTCGCCGAACAAAAGACTTCGAAAATGGAACTTGTGGACAGTTCCAGTGGCATCGGTCAGGTGCACTGGTTTAAACTTGACCTCACCGAAATCATCAAGACCGGTGTGGTGAGCCATTTCTCGATTGAAGCAGCCGGTACACAACAATCGGTCGCCGTGTCTCGCTGACGGTATTGACAGTGTCGTGGTGCGACACGATGGCGCCGCACGCTGCGCATTGGCTGACGGACATGACGGACTCCAGGTGAATCGAATAAGTAGCGCGCTGCGCACCGCATGCCACCTCGCGGTGCCGTGTGCAGCACAAAAGATCGGTTTCGTCTGCGATGTGCCTATTTTCTCACGCCTGAGCAGACACTGGAGACTGACTATGCGCCGGTAAAGTGCACGCCATTTCGAGTTCGCGTCGCTTCACGGCTGATCTCTGGCGGCCAAGCGCTGAGCGCGAGTTGAGTCGACTCAATCGGCGTGTTATCGGGTAGCTCGCGCCAGCCGGTCGGCTTTGTTCATTGATAAAGATTGCTTACTAAGGTTGATAATTTAGTTTGAGGAGCAGCCGGCTTGAGCTCCGTCGTGCGAGGCATCTATCAGTTGGCGCAGTGCCTAGGCCTGAACGGGACTCGACGCGCTGATTTTACGCTTCAGTCCGCCGACGATCGGCCTGCCCAATAGAATCGCTCGGTTCAGGACGGAAGCGCGCCGCAGGTCAGCATCAGCAGCTCGCGCAGCGCCAGCAGCGGCCGGCTTTCAGTTTCGTCCTTGCGTGTCACCAGTGAGAACTGTATGGCCGGCGCATCGCGCAGCGGCAGTACGTTGACGGGGTACATCAAGCAGATGCCAGGTTCACTCAACTGCACGATGGAGAAACCCAGGCCCGCGCTGACCATCGCCACGATGGCGCGCACCACATCGAGCTCCGTCGTGCTCTGTTTCTGGCGCATGCGCTGCGTCACATACCTGGCGGCCATGCGACCCGAGACGGTGGTACGGTCGTAGCGTATCCATTCGTAGCGCTTGAGCAGCGCCGTGAACGAGCGTTCCTTCTCGCGCGGCGGCACGATCAGCGCCAGCTCCTGTTGCATTAGCGGATGCCAGTGAAGCCGCGACGACCCGCCACCCTCGGGCTGCGCCACCACAGCCGCGTTAAGCTCGCCCGCCTTCACCGCGTTGGTCAGCTCGAAACTCTTGCCGCGATGCGACTGCAATCTCAGTAGCGGATAGCGTGCCTGCATCGAGCGCATCAGCCCGGGCAGTACGACTGGTTGCAACGACTCGATCACCCCCATGCGGATGTGGCCTTCCACCACGATGGTGTTCTGATGTCGGAACGCTTCCAGCCGATCGAGCACCTCCGTCATCGATTCCGATAGCGCATATGCGTTTTGCAAGGCCTTGACCGACAAGCCCGAGCGATCGAACAACTGATGGCCGATATAGGTTTCCAGTTGCTTCATTTGCATGCTCACCGCACTGGGTGTGAGGTGCAGTTCCTTGGCCGCGGCGGCCAGTGAGCCGGTCTTGAGAACGGACTGAAGCGTGAGGAAGGTTTCGATCTTCATCAAATTTTTTGTCGTTTCGACTAAGGAATATTCGATATTAGCAGTTTTAAATTTGTCATAAGCTGCAGTTGGTGCCAGGCTGCAAGAGACCGGCGTGGACGATCCGGAGATCAATATGAATCAAGCTTTTCAACCGCGCGCCTGGTACAGCGAAGACCTGCAGCGCGACTCGTCCTGGGTGCTGCACCTGAGCGAGCAAGAGGCGACGGGTTTCCTGACGGCGTTGGAGCACGCAAAGTCGCTCGGCAAGCCGATGCTGTCGATGACGGCAGACGATTTCCCGTTGGGCGAGGCGTCTCTCGCGGCACTGCAGCGCGCAATCGCGGCAACCCAGGGGCGCTGGGGCTTGTGCCTGCTCAAGGGCTTCCCGGTGTGCGCCTGGAGTGCGGCGGACGCGCGGCTGGCGTTCTGGGGCATGGGCTTGCATGTTGGCGTGGCACGCACGCAGAACCGCGCTAGCCAGATCATGAACGACGTGCGCAACGAAGGTGGTTCATACAAGACCAAGGGTGGCCGTGGTTATAACACCAATGCGGCGCTCGATTTCCATGCCGATTCCTGCGATGTGGTGGGGCTGCTATGCCTGCAACCGGCCAAGTCCGGTGGTCAGAGCAAGATCACCAGCACGATGGCGGTACACAACGAAATCGCGCGCCGGCGCCCCGACCTGATCGCCACGCTCAAAGGGCCGTTCTATCACAGCTACCAGGGCACGCAATCACCCGACCAGCCACCTTTCTACAATTGCCCGATTCTCGGCAGCCTCCCGGATTGCTTTGCATTCCGCGCCAATCGCAAAAACACGAATGCGGCGCAACGCGATTTCGCCGAGGTGCCGCGGCTCACGGAGCAGCAACTCGAAGCGCTGGCATTGATCGACGAACTGACCGCCGATCCGAAATTGTGTTATTCGATGTGGCTGGAAAGCGGCGATCTTCAGTTGCTTAACAACTATGTCGTGTTGCACTCGCGTACAGAATTCGAGGATTTCGACGAGCCGGAGAGAATGCGCCATCTGCTGCGTTTGTGGCTGTCCATCCCGCAAGCGCAGCAGCTTCCGCCGGAATGGGAAGAATACTTTGGCGATGTGCGCGCGGGTTCGGTGCGAGGCGGGGTGCGCGGCAGCTACATCACCCCCGAATTTATCGAGTATGAAGCGCGCCAGGCCAGGTGCATGCACATGGTGCTGAAGTAGAGCGCAGATAGCGCAGCTTCCGATGGTAGCCTACGGAACAGGGGGCTACTGGACGCGCGGCGTGGCAGTTTATGTGGGAAGACGCCGGCCGGTACGCGTGATGGCTGCGCCGTAACGACGGCTAAATCATAAGTAAAGGTTCCAACGTGAAAGATGGGACCGCCATCACGCCCGGATGCGGAGTTATGGGGATTTGAAGGAGACACGCTGTGAGTACGATAGATATCCTAAGCGCGAGCAAGACCAACGGCGCCAATTCCGGCGCGCGGCTCGACCGGCTGCCGGTCAGCTGGTTTCATTGGCACTTGTTGCTGCTGATCGGCTCCGGCCTGTTTCTCGATGCGTTCGACATTTATCTGCAAAGCGGCGTGCTGGCCACGCTGATCAAATTGGGCTGGTCGACGCTGCACAGCAACGCGGCGTTTATCTCCAGCACCCTCGTGGGCATGTGGCTCGGCTCCCTCATCGGTGGTTACGTTGGCGACAAATATGGCCGTCGTGCCGCTTACCAGTTCAATCTTGCCCTGTTCGGTGCTGCGTCGATCGCGGCTGTATTTGCACCCAGCATGGCCTGGCTTATCGTGACTCGCTTCGTGATGGGGATCGGCCTGGGTGCAGAACTGGTGATCGGCTACGGCACACTCACCGAATTCGTACCCACCAAGGCGCGCGGCAGATTTGGCGCCCTGCTCGCCCTGCTCACCAATCTTGCGGTGACGGTGACGGGCCTTGTCGGCTATTGGGCGATTCCTGCCTTTGGTTGGCGTGCCATGTTTGCCATCGTCGGCTTCGGCGCAATCGGCATCTGGGCCTTGCGCAAATCGATGCCGGAATCGCCGCGCTGGCTTGAAGCCCAAGGACGCCACGCGGAAGCCGATGCACTGCTAAACGTGATCGAAGCCCGGTATACGAACCTTCCACCGGCCCATACTGCGGCGCCTGTCGCGGTAGTGGCCAAGGCATCGTATCGCGCGTTATTCGCACCTAAATTGCTCAGCCGCACCTGCCTCACCATGCTGATGGGCGCGGTCAACCAGACCGTGCTCTATGGCCTGATTGCATGGTTCCCCACGTTCCTGGTCAAGCAAGGCATTGCTGTGACGTCCACACTCGGCTACACCGCCGTGATGGGTCTGGGTACGCCAATAGGCTGCGTGATCGGGATACTGCTCACCGACCGCGCGGGCCGGCGCAACAGCATCGTGGCGGCATTGGTGCTGGAGGCGGTGTTTGCAGGCTGCTACCCGTTCATGGCGTCGCCGGTTGCGCTGATGTTCGTCGGCGGGGCGATCATGATGTGTTCGGCCTGGATTACCTCGCTGGCCTTCGCCGTGTATATCCCGGAACTGTTCCCAACGGAATTGCGCATGCGCGGCTCGTCCTTGTCCGCAGCGGTTGGCCGGCTTTCGTCGGCGGGTGCTCAGATTGCCATTGTGGCCATCTTTGGCCTGGGGGGCATCATCGGGGTATCGGGCTTCCTGGTGGTGCTGATTGTATTGCAGATCCTGGCCTTGCTGGTGTGGGGCGTGAATACGCGGTCGCTCTCGCTCGAAGAACTGGCACCCGAAGCAGTGGGTGAGGCAGGGATGCCGACAACGCACGCGGCGGCACTGTTGAAGGGTGCAGGCCCGGGCGCAAAATCCTGAGCGGGGGAGGCAAGGCCCGCATGGGCCCGGGTGTTGAGACTACTGAGTCTGTTAAGTCAGCGGGAGCTCGGACCAGATACGACTGTGCTGGCTCGAGGGGACACGGTCTAGCCCATCACTCGGGGACGCGCTGCCCCGATTGCTGTCACTCGCTGTACTTCTTGCCCTTGGCCAACAACTCCGGTGTACCGATCAGTTCGTTGAGTTGGTCGAAGTCGAACATTTCGCCGCGCATCGGTTCGGTCGTGCCGTGTGCCGCCAGGCTGGCATAGTAGAGTTCGAGCTTGCGCGCGACGAAGCGCGCCACACCGCCCGGGAAAATCACGATGCGATAGCCGCGCTCCGATAATTCCGCCGCGCTTTGCACCGGCGTTTTGCCACCCTCCACCATGTTGGCGAGCAGTGGCACGCGCGAGCCAAAGCGCTTGCACACGATATCCATTTGCTCGGCGGACCTTAACGCCTCGATGAAAAGCGCATCCACGCCGCATGCGTAATATGCTTCGGCACGCTCTAGGGCGACATCGAACCCCGCTACCGAAAGCGCATCGGTGCGCGCGAGTATCAGCGTCTGCTCGGAGTGGCGCGCATCCAGCGCCGCTTTCAGCTTTCCGCACATCTCTTGCTGCGACACCAGCGATTTATTCTCTAGATGTCCGCAGCGTTTCGGGAAACCCTGGTCCTCGAGCTGGATCATCGCGGCGCCTGCGCGCTCGAAATCGCGCACAGTGCGTTGTACATTGAGCGCGTTGCCAAACCCCGTGTCACCATCGACAATGATGGGCGTGCTAACACGGTCCGTAATGCGCGCTAGTGTGTCGACGGCCTCCTTGGCGCTAGTGAGCCCCACATCGGAGCGGGCAAACTGCGTGTATGAAACGGCACCGCCCGACAGGTAGAGCGCCTCGAAGCCTGCACGCTCGGCAATCAGCGCGGTGAGAGCGTCGTACACCCCTGGGGCCAGCACAGCCGGTGAGTGCTGTAGCCGCGCCTTGAGCGATTTCGTGTCCATTGGGTCTCCACGGGTATCCAATTGTTTGAAGTTTGAGCTTATGGCTTCGAAGCGTCGATGGAAAGCGACTTTTTTTGGCGTAGACGATCAAAAAAATTGAGTTGCGTTGAACTGGCTTACTTCAATTTTCGGTGCGGCGCTGGACACTCCTGCAAGCCGGGTGGCAAGTCCGCTTAGGCCCAGCGATAGCCAGCGCTCAAGCGTCGACTCCCTGAACGCCCTCAAAGCGCTGCGCCTCCATTAGTACTGCTTCGGCTTTGGCCGCGTAGGGGGCGTCAATCATGATCCCATCCACTACAATTGCACCCCGTCCCATGATGGCGGCCTCACGCCACGCGTTCACCACCTTGCGCGAGAACGCGACCTCGCTTCCACTTGGCTGGAAGGCCTCGTTTGCAGCCTCAACCTGAACGGGATGAATGCAGCTCTTGCCTTGAAAGCCGAGCGCTTTCGCACGCCGGGCTTCTTCCGCGAAACCCTTCTTGTCGCCAATGTCCGGGAACGCGCCGTCGTAGGCCGCGATGCCTGCTTCCGCTGCGGCAAACCTGACAGCGAGCTGGACGTGTTCCAGGGCGCCCGCATGCCTGCGCCCGATACCGAGCGGCTCAAAGAGATCGCCATAGCCGATCTGCAAGCCCATGACGCGTGGGCTCGCCAGTGCGATGTCGGCCGCTGAGCGCAGGCCGCGCGGCGATTCTATATTTGCCAGGATCCGCAGCGGCCGACAATGATCGCGCTGGGTCTCCAGCTTGTCGATCAGTTCGGCAAGAGCCGCTATGTCCGCAGCCGACTCGGCCTTGGGCAGATTGATAATATCGAAATCCAGTCCGACGAGCGCCTCCAGATCAGCTTCGAAGTAGGGCGAGCGCAATTGATTGATTCGGATGACAATCGATTTTTCACTGGTGCGTACGGTACTGCCGAGAAACCTGACGACATCCAGGCGCGCATTCGCTTTCGAAGCCTCCGGGACGGCGTCCTCAAGGTCGATCGAGATCGCGTCGGCATTGCTTATGAAGGCTTTGTCGAACAACTCCGGGCGCGAACCTGGCACAAAGAGCTTGCTTCTCATCAGGGGAATGGTCACGCTGGCGGTCCGGTTGTTCATGGAATGACGCGTTGGGGCCGACCGCTTCAGTCGACCATGCGTCCTGCGTTGCCCTCGAGCAGCAGGCGGTTATGGTGCGACGGCATTTCACCGAACGGCTTGCGATATTGCGACCAGAGCCGCAGATCCTCGGCTTTGTGAAACACCTGCGATTCGGGCATTGCGGGCCATGACGACGCCGTCAGCCACAGGCGCATCAGATGCCGCCGGTCCTCGAGCGCCTTTGCGTCCTGGTAATCCGTGCGCCCATGCACCAGCACGCGGTTGTTAAGGAACTGGATGTCGCCGTTGCGGAAACCCATGTCGAGATAGAACTCGGGCGATGCTGCGATCTTGCGCACCTGATACAGCGCCTCCGATTCGAGTTCCGAGTAGGGGCGCTGGCCGCTTTTCTCCGCAAGACGCGCATAGCCCGTCGGCAAATAGCAGATCGTCTGAGCGCCTTCGCCGGTGAAGAAGGGCACTTTGAACTCGCTGAAAGTGCGCGTTGCGCGGCGGCCGTCTTCATCGGTACGTTTGAGGAACAAGCCCTCCCGCAGCACTTCGAGCAGATCCGGACGATGTTCGAGCAAATGGTTATGAACCGCAAGGGCGCTCGTGATGCGGCTCTCGCCGCCGGACAGCGCGGTACGCAGGCACATCAGGCCGATGATGTCGCACGAGTCCGTATGCATCAACTGCCCGCCACCCTTGCGATAACCCCGCGATTTGGGTTCAAGGTCGCTGACGTCCATGACATGCCCGAGCAGGTCGCCCAGATATGACTGCGTGACCGGACGGCTGATATAGGAGCCGAGACCCACGTAGATCTGCGCCATGTCGTCGTCCGAATACTTCTCGCGGGGCAAGCCGCGCAGCATCAGGAAGCCGCGGCCCTGGCTCAGGAACGCGGGCAACTCGCGCATCAGGCGACCAACTTTATCGAGCGGGAACGTCTCCGGCGTGATGTCCGGAAAGTCGACAGTGCCCAACGATTTCAGGTGATTCAATGCGTGGTCGATTTCGGCCAGTTCGGCGGCATCGAGCAAATGCAGCCCTTCTTTCGTCCAGTCGAGATCGGGGCCTTTCCAGACTGCAGGTGAATCGATCGCCATACCGACAGCATTCATTTCAGAGTCTCCTGTGTTCAAGTTTGGTCGTGCTATTTGCCGGGACATCATGCAGCGCCGCGTCAAGCGACCAGTGCGGTTGCCGCTTGCTCGCGATCGGTTTCCACGATCACGCCTGCGTCCACCAGTTGCCGGTACGCGGCCGCGCCAAGCAAGGGCACGAGGATTTCATCGCTATGCTCGCCCTTGAGCGGAGCGGGATAACGAAAGCCGCCGGGCGTGCCGGACATCCTTGGGACGACGTTGTGCATCGGCATCTCGCCGAGTTCGTGATCGTCCACTTCCACAATGCTTTCGCGCTCGCAGACGTAGCGGTCGGTAAGCAGATCTGACGCGTCGAGGACGGGTCCGACGGTGACATCGGCGGTATCGAAAACCGCGAGGTTCTCGCTCAACGTGCGTGCGCCGATGAAGCCCCCCACCATGGCGTCGATTTCCTCCACATGCGTGAGGCGCGCCGCATTCGTTGCATACCGGCCGTCCGAATTCATTTCTGGCCGCCCGATTGCGACGAAGAGCCGCTCGGCCATGGATTGCGTCGATGTCGACACGCACAGCCATTTTCCATCGGACGTCTTAAACGTATTGCGCGGGGCGGTCGTCCCCGAACGGCTGCCGGTGCGCGGCTTGATGCGGCCGTTCAGCTTGAAGTTGGCGACCTGCGGCCCGAGAATGGACAGTGTAGGTTCAAAGAGAGAGATGTCGAGCACCTGGCCACGGCCTTCGTTCACGCGCGTATGCCAGAGCGCCATCATGACCGCGTTCGCACCGTAGATGCCGGTGGTCATGTCGCCGAGGAACATGGGCGGCAGCACAGGCTCGCGATCGGCGAAGCCGTTCATGGAGGCAAAGCCCGTATAACCCTCCACCAGCGTCCCGAAGCCGGGCTTGTTACGGTAAAGGCCCGTCTGGCCCCAGCCCGAGATCCGCGCAATCACGAGGCGCGGATTGCGTTCATGCAGTTGCGCAGGCGCGAGTCCCATCTCTTCGAGCGTGCCGGGACGAAAGCTTTCCACGAGCACATCGGCCTCTTCGATCAGCCGCGCGATCAGCGCGATCGCCTCCTTGCGCCGAAAATCCACGCACACGCTTTTCTTGTTGCGCGCGTAGGTCTTCCAGAAGACCTCATAGCCGTCGGTCTTGAACGCGCGCAGCGTGTCTCCCACGATGGGCTCGACCTTGATCACCTCTGCGCCGAAATCGGCCAGCTGCAGCGTGAGCATGTTGCCTGCCACGAGGCGCGACAGGTCGACAACCTTCAGGCCCTGCAGAGGCCCCCTTTCACCGTGCGCGAATTCCTTCTTGTGCAGCTTCGACATGAGCTTCCCGACCATTGACCGTTGAGACATCAACTTCAGGTTACACAAAAATAGACATGATGTCTATTTTATAAGCGCAGGATTACCGGTACAAAAAAGGCGTGAACTTGCGCTGGGTTACGAATTGCTTTATTTTGAGGCCGCGCGCGGGACAGAAGCGCCAGCCCCGCATCACTTTCACCTGAACGAAACCTGGCAAGACCAAAATGGCAAATCCAACGGACACGGGCGTCGCGGCGGTGAACCGGGCACTCAGTATCCTTAAAGCATTCGAGGACAGTGTCGACGGCATGACCCTCGCTGAGCTGACTGCTGCAACCGGCCTTTACCACAGTACGATCCTGCGGCTTTGCGAATCGCTGGAGAGCTTCGGCTATCTCAAGCGTCTGGCAGATGGCCGCTACATGCTCGGGCCAACTCTGTTTCATCTCGGAATGATCTATCAGAGCTCATTCCGCTTGCAGGACTATGCGTTGCCGGTGCTTCGCGAACTCGTCAAGCAGACGGGTGAAACGGCCGCCGTCTACATCAGGGAAGACGATGTGCGGCTTTGTCTTTATCGCCTCGAATGGCAGAGGTCGGTGCGCATGCATGTGCGGGAGGGCGAACGCCTGACGCTGGAAAAGGGCGCTGCCGGCAAGATCTTGCTGGCGTTCGCGGGGGACCGCGGTGCAACGTTCAAGAAGATCCGCGAGTCCGGCTATGCCGTGTCGCTCGGCGAACGCGATGCGGAGAGCGCGGCAATCGCCGTGCCGGTGTTCGGCGTCGGGCAGAAGCTGGTGTGCGCCATATCGCTGGGCATTCCCCGTTACCGGTTCGACAAGAAGGAGTTCAAGCTGCACTTACCGTTCGTCATGAAGGCAGGCGCGGACCTGACTACAGCGCTGGGCGGCGATGCGGCCCTCTTCGAGCCGCCGTTCGCACCAAGCGATGTCCTGCGCTAGGCCTGAGCATTAATGAGCGGCGCCTGTCTGCGCGATACCTGGGGCTGCAGGAACGCGAAGCAAACTGCTCCAATCAGCAGCGCGCTGATCATGAAGATGAAGCCGCCGTTATATGAACCGCTTGCCTTGACGATGCCGCCCACCACCAGCGGCGCCGTCAGTCCGCCGATCTGGCCGCCCGTGTTGATGAACCCGGCATAGCCCCCGCGCGCGCCTTCGGGCGCGAGATGCGCGACGAGGCCCGCATAAGGCGAGAGACTTCCGTACAGCAGGAAGGCGGCCGCCGACAGGCCCGCAATGCACAGCGCCGGGTTGTCTGCGGTGAAGGTGAAGTAAAGCGCGATGGCCGTTCCAGTATACCCTGCCGCGAGCATGACCGGCCGCTTGCGATGCAGCGCGCCACTACCCAGCGTACCGAACACGATCAGTCCGAGAAAGCCGAAGAGATAGGGAATCGATGCCGCGAACCCTAGCGCCTTCAGATCGATATGCCGTTGTGCCGACAGATAGCTCGGCACCCAGCCGAGAAATCCCCAATAGCCGATGCTGAACGCCATGTAGCCGAAGAACAGCAGCCACGTACTCTTCAGACGAATGAACGTCTTCCAGTGTGCCCGACGTTCTGCGCGGTCGGCCGCCGATGATTTCGCGCCCGCGACCTGAGGCGGAATCAACAGGAAAATGAGCAGCGACACGATCACGCCGGGAATCGCGAAGAAAAAGAACACGTGTTGCCATGGCCCGCGAACCAGCAGCCAGACCACGACCGGCGCAACCACCGCAGGGCCGATCGCCAATGCGCTCAGCCAGACACTGTGCGCGCGGGCGGCGTCTTTTGAGGTGAAGTTATCGGCTACCAGCTTGTAGACCGCCGCATTGCACGATCCCTCCGACAACCCGAAGCAAAAGCGCACCACGACCATTGCCGCCACCGATGAAACGAGCCCGGTCAAGCCCGTGAACAAGGAGAAGAGCAGCGGAGCCACGACCAGCAAAGCCTTCGTGCCGAAGCGATCGGACAGCATGCCACCGGGAAGCTGCATCAGGGCATAGCCCAGCGCGAAAGCCGCGAAGATCACGCCGAGTTGCGCGGCGTCCAGGTTCAGGGCTTTCATCATTGATGGCGCGGCCACCGAGATGCTGACCCGGTCCAGGTAATTCACGAACTGCAGCAGCCACGTCAGCATCAGCAGCTTGTACCTAAGACTCATGTCTACTCCATCTAATTGGACTGGCCTGACGGTTTTGCTGCGTCATCGTCCACGGCTTCACTTCATTCGGTCCGCTTCGCTAAATCAAGCGTACAATTTTGAAAAACAGACATACTGTCTATTTCAGAGTCTATGGGAGCTGTTCGCGCGCCGCAAGCAAGTTCGACGCAGGGATTACCCGTAACGACCGCGCCGCCAGTCGAAAAGCAGAATGTCGGTGCCGGGCAATCTGCCCACGCTAATCAGGGGATGACGGATGAACAAATTCGCGAATCAGGCCCGCCGTGGCGACCCAAGAACCCTGTTCGACAAGGTCTGGGATGCCCACTCGATCAGCACGCTGGAAAATGGATCGACGCTGCTGCATATTGACCGGCTGCTGTTACATGACTTGTCGGGGAATAACGCATTGACCGCACTGGAGGAGCGTGGATTATCTATTCGTCATCCTGAACTTTCGTTTGCCACGCCGGATCACGCTGTATCCAGCGCACCCGGGCGGACTGGCGCAACCTATCCCGGCGGTGCGAAGCTGTGGGCCAGCCTGAAGGCGCGTTCGGGCACCCAGGGCATTCGTTTCTTCGACACCGGCGAGATTGGCCACGGTATCGTTCACGTGATGGGACCGGAGCTTGGCATTGTGTTGCCGGGTAGCACGCTGGTGTGTGGCGACAGTCATACCTGTACCAATGGCGCTCTTGGCGCGCTCGCGTTCGGCATTGGCGCGTCGGAACTGGTCCATGCGCTGGCAACGCAAACGCTCTGGCAACAGAGGCCGAAGACGCTGCGCGTCACTTTCGACGGCGCCCTGCAAGCGGGCGTGAGCGCGAAGGATCTCGTGCTGTTCCTGATAGGTCAGCTTGGTGCGAAAGCGGGTACCGGATACGCAGTGGAATATGCCGGTTCGACCGTGCGCGGACTCGACGTAGAAGCGCGTCTCACGCTGTGCAACCTTTCCATTGAACTAGGCGCGAAGGTCGGCATGATTGCGCCCGATGACAACGTGTACGCGTATCTCGAGGGCCGTGACAGGGCGCCGCGCGGCGCTCGGTTCGATCTCGCGGTAGATCATTGGCGCACCTTGCCATCGGACGCCGAGGCGCGTTTCGATCGCGAAGTGCAGTTCGATACCGCGTCAGTCAAGCCGATGGTTACTTGGGGAACGAGTCCTGAGCATGTGATCCCTGTCGACGAAGTCATTCCCGATCCGGCGTTCGCGCGCGACGACAAGCAGCGCCGCGCGTGGCGCGACGCGCTCGACTACATGGGCCTGCAACCGGGGCGGAGGCTAACGGGAACACCGGTGGACTGGGTGTTTATCGGTTCGTGCACCAACTCGCGCTTGTCCGATCTCAGAAGCGCTGCAGCGGTGGTCCGCGGGCAAAAGGTCGCGGCGGGCGTCCATGCGTGGGTCGTGCCCGGCTCCGAGGTGGTCAAACGCGATGCCGAGGCGGAGGGACTTGATCAAGTCTTCCGGGCTGCGGGCTTCGAATGGCGCGAACCCGGATGCAGTATGTGCGTCGCGGCGAACGGCGAAGTCGTGCCTGCCGGGGCACGTTCAGTGTCCACGACGAATCGAAACTTCATCGGCCGGCAGGGACCGGGCGCACGCACGCATTTAGCGAGTCCGCGGAGCGCCGCCGCTGCTGCGATCACTGGCGTCATCACGGATGCAAGGACACTCAACCATGGATAAAGTCACGATAATCACCGGCGTCGCGGCGCCGCTGATGAAATCCAATATCGATACGGATACCATAATAAGAATCGATCGTCTGACGCAACAGGCGCGCTCCGAACTGGGGCACTTTGCGCTCGAAGCCTTGCGCTATCGGCAAGATGGCAGCAAGGATCTATCGTGCGTGCTGAACCAGCCCGCTTTCCGCGATGCTCCGATCCTGCTCGCAGCGGAGAACTTCGGCTGCGGTTCTTCGCGCGAGGGCGCGGTGTGGGCGCTGCTTGCGTCGGGTCTTCGCTGCGTAATTGCAGAGAGCTTTGGCGATATCTTTTACAACAACTGCTTCCAGAACGGCCTGTTGCCGATCCGGCTCGCCGAAAGTGACATCCGGTTACTTGCCGGCCAGTCGGAGTCGGGCAACGTCGTGTCCGTCGACCTGACAATGCAAACGGTGCGATCAGGACCGGTGGAACTAGTCTTCGAAATCGAGCCGAACCGGCGCGAAGCAATGCTTGAAGGACTGGACGAGATTTCGCAGACCTTGATGCAGGCGGAAGAAATTGCCCAATGGCAGGCGCAAGATCGCCATAACCGTCCCTGGATCTGGAGACAATGATGCGGTTTGTGCAGTCAGGCGGATCCCCGATGATCCAGGCTGCAATTTTAAACTTTGGATCGGCTAACGTCGGAACCTTAAGGACGAAACGTCAGACGCACTGCGCTGATAAACCTGATCCGGGAGGATTTGCTCTAAGCCTCTTGCTTTAACACACCAGCACCTCGATGCCGTGAGGGTCTGCCTGTCGTGTCTTTTAAAGCGAGACGAACCCGAGCAAGATTCGCCCGCGTTGGCCTGGCGACGTCGCGGCAAATTGCGTCGGCCTAGCTGACGATCAGACGACTTATCGCCGACAATTTTCGGGGCTCGCCGGAGGCGATCCGGGATCGCGGGCAACGGCAATAAAATCGGTGGCGCATGTTGTTTATTGTTCGGAGGCTCGACGTTCTAATCTCTAAATTGAATCTCTTTTGATAATCACTTAGGATATTTTATCAAAAGTTTTTTTTTGGCAACTGCGCTACGTGTTGCGCGACAAAGGGAATGGCCGATGTCAGCGTTTATCGACACTGGAGTGATGTTTTGCAATGAAGAGATGGCGGGTACCGTTGCGTCACTTGCTTGGTCGTTTCTGTTGCACGGAATCCGGTCGTGAGCCTTGATGTTGCGTGCGGGTACAGCCGGAAAACGCAACACATGGAAACGTAACACAGACCACACATGTCGAGGCTAGATTGAAATGTCGGGGTGGACATTACAACTTAGCCGCTACAACCACGGAGGTTGATAAATTCGCTGCATGTAAACTGAGTGACCCGTTCCTCTCTTCGGTCACGTGGATTCGCCAGCCCGCAGCGATGCTAGCCCAAGTGACGGCGTTCTAATCGAGAGACGTGGGTAGGCAATTTGACCGGGGAAAATGCGCCAATCACGTTCCTTCAGATCCCCACGCCCAATGTTATCGAGTCGGCACATCCTGGCGTCGATCTTGTCGGTCGCGTTCCGCTTACTGTCGGTGGCCGCTTTGGTCACTATGGTTGAAGTGTGCGCTCCACGCCCGCCAGCCGTGCGCGCTGTTCGAACAGTTCTTGTTCGAGCTTCGTCACATGGGCGGCGTTGTAATGGTCGATCAACGCCTTTATCAGCCTTCATCCTCGGTATTCGGATTGGCAAAGGCTCCGCCCATGCCCTTGGGAATCTTGGCGCCGCTGCCTTCGACGCGCTCCGTATAGAGTTGCGCGAGATCCCGGATGCTCATGTCAGCACCGAAGATCCTGACGTATTTGCGGTAGTCTCGATGATTTGATCCGCATAGCAAATTTGGCGGTTTTCCCGACGAAGGCATCGAAAAACCTGATAAAGCGCATGGCAGCACGGTCGCCCGACGCGAGACCGCCAGCGCCGCCGTCCGGATGACCATAGGCAGCCGCCGCAGAGGTGGCCCAGTCCCGCCACAGCCCTGATCTAGCGTCACGTCAGATTTTCAGCGGGCGCGGGAGGGATGCCACGAGCGACGCTCTCATGCTGGAAGAAGTGCTTCAATCTGCTTAAAAATATCCCAAAATGGGATATAGTACTGTCATGCACATAATTTCCAAACCTCCACTCATAGCTTTCTGGACGAAGCACCCGGACGCTGAGCCGCCGCTACGGGCTTGGCTCAGGGTCATGCAGGACAAGAATTTTAAGGATCTTAACGACCTGAAGGCGACCTTCGGCGCGGCGGACTATGTGAAGCCGCATACGGTCTTTGACATCGGCGGGAACAAGTATCGACTGATCGCCGCGATTCACTACAACACGCACAAGGTATTTGTTCGAAACGTCTTGACGCATGCCGAATACGACACAGACAAATGGAAGGAGAAAAAGTGATGAACGCCATTGCAGAGCCAAGCGCCATCCTGAAGGCATGGCTGCCGTTCAAGGAACTGATCGGCAGCGCCACGGCCGTGCGCACTGAGGCCGATTACGACAAGGCCATCGCGTACATCGACGAGCTGCTTAACGAAGTCGGCGACGACGAAGCGCATCCGCTCGCCGAAGTACTCGACCTGATCGCCACTCAGGTGAAAGCGTATGAAGACGAACACGTTGAGATTCCCGACGCGGCGCCACGCGAAGTGCTGCGATTCCTCATGGAACAGCAGAACCTGACGCAAGCCGACCTCGACGACTGCGCACCGCAAAACCGTATCTCGGAGATCCTGACTGGCAAGCGCGTAATCAGTAAGGACGTAGCCAAGCGACTCGCGAAGCGCTTCCATGTCCACGCAGACGTTTTCCTGTGATCTGCCGTCTACAGGAGTCCACGCTTGGCATGCCGTACGAGCCTGGCACCGCGCAGGCAGATGCATGTTTCACGAAACAGGATGAAGGAAAATTCATCTGGCGGCGCACTGCGCGAGACGGATGCGCAATTCGGCAATTCTCGAGCTGACCACGGCGCCAGAGCTGCAAAGAAAAACACCCTGTTTTTCCAGAGATACACTGTTTTTTTGTAAGGGCTATCGAAACTAAAAGGGTAATCGTCCGGGCGTTGGAGTCGACTTATTCGTAGTCCCGGGTGCATGTCCCGCCTTGACTAGTAGCGAGCTGTTAGTCCCACCAGTATTGATGAAAGCGGGACGGACTATTATGGTGGGCCTATTTCCGACGGTCGTTTTGTAGCTATCGCGCGTTGTATTTCGTTTCCTGAAGCCACCCAAATAGACGCCGTTTCAACCGCGGTATTGCTGCGGCGTATGGCTAGTGGCGCTTACCACCAGCAGCACAAAACGATGGCATTGAGAGGCACGCTGGCGCGGAGCAGGCCTGTGCGGTCAGCGACGCGAGTTAAACAACCGCAAAAGCTCCTCGCGTAGCTCGGAGATGTCCAGCACATGCTGTGCGCGCGTCACGGCCACGTATAGCAGGCGCATCTCGTCCTCGTCTAACGTCAAACGCCCGTCAACGGTCTTGAAGCGGAAATCATTGGCGACCTTCACCCGTTTCCATTGCAGCCCCTTGGCGCGGTGCACGGTCGAGATCACGTAGTCGGCGTCTGCCTCGGGCGTAACTCGTCGCGCTAGCTCCCGCAGATAGGCGGTGCCAAACTCGTCGACGATTCGCACAATCGGTAGTAAGTCGCGCCCGACCGCGCTCTGGGCAAATGATTGAGCGTCCTTCCACGTTTCGAACAGGGAAAATGCCGCTGGCCGGAAAGCTCGCTTGCCGGCGAGCAGTTGATCAGCGCCGTCAGCGAACGCCACGATCTCGGTCGGGCTCATACGGATTGCCGGCTTGTGACCCGCTTCGACGCCCGCGGCCAATTGCCAGATCGCCGTCACATTCTTGCGGCACAAGATAGCATCGACGCGCGGTGAGACACTGGGATCCTCCACCATGATCGACCCGATAGCATCCTGGCCACGAACGGGCGTGCGCTCGCCAAGCAGCGACAGAATACGGCTCGCGAGTGCCGCGAACGTAGGTCCGAAGCGAAAGGACTCGGTTAGCGCACACTCGGGCGCGTCGATCTGTGTCATTGCATTGACCGCGCCGCGCCATTCATAGATTTGCTGGTAGGGGTCGCCGACGTAGATGATCTGCGCGTGGCGCTGGAGGCCAAGCACAGAGAGCATGACGGCGTCGCTGTCCTGCGCCTCGTCGAACAGGATGAAGTCCGCATCGATACGAGGTTTTGTCTGCGCCCAGACTTTTAGATAGACATCCGGCGCAATGGCGCTGCGTCCGCGTGGATCAGTGCTTTCATTCCACAGGCGCACCACGCAGGGAAGCAACGATTCGCGCAGCCAGTCGGCCGCCGTTTCATGAACCTTTTCGTCGACGGGGATGTGGGAAGCCTCGGGTCGCAGCTGCGCCGAGCGGCAAAACCTGCCCAGGCCGTCGGCGACCATTCGACCAAGTTCGAACGGCGTGACTTCGACGGTTTTGCCGGTGATGGTGGGCACCTGTATCGCTCCGATCCCATAGCGAGCAGCCAATTCGTGCGGAGGTTCAGTCGCGAGATTCACGCGCGCGGTCAGGGCGGGCGCTACGGATGCATACGCGAGCGAATGTACCGTGCGTGCGCTGACATTCGACGGAAAGCCGCGGCGAGCGTGCTGGGCGATTTCCTTGTTGAAGGCGAGATAGCTGCCGCGCCTATCCGCGAGATGATCGGCGACCAGCCGTAGCGTCGAAGTCTTTCCCGCGCCGGCATAGGCCTTGATCTTCAGGTCGCCTCCGCCAAGGACCGCATCTACGACCGCGTGTTGCTCGGCGGTAGGCTTAAACGAATGGGGCATGGAATGTGAGGCTGAGCGAAGATGCCCGTAGTGTGCCGGAAAATCGCCTATGGGCAAGCTGGCGCGCTGCAACCGATCTCCGAGTTGCTGTGGCAGCGCGACGGTCGAATCGAAGTCGCAATCGTCCCTGGTCAGTCGATTTATGCGCCATCGCACGAGACTTTTCGGCCTACGGGCATTTTACCGTGCTCTCAGGCGGACATTCGAACGCCGGCTTCAGTGAGGTAACGGACCTTCCCGCGGCTATCATGTTTGTCGCTTGATCGGCCAATATAGCCATTCGGACAGCCGCGAAATTTTATCGCTCGCGAGTAGCGGCTTAAGAGAGGACTGAATGATCTGATCGATGTCGAATGCCGTAGAGGAGCCTTCGAGCGATCGCTTACAGGTGCCGGCACTGTCGTTGTCCCAACGCGGTCTGATCTATGACGCGGGCCAACGCGCGTGACGGAACCCACTGGCCTCCTTGTGCAATGAATCGGGAGGTCGCGTCGACGACTGTTTGGTTGCTCTCATCAGCGAATACGGCAAAGACCGGTGCGAAGACCGACTCCGCGAGGGCGAATTGCTGCTTTTCGAATTTACTCGGGTCGATGCGACCTTCGGCATCGAAAGTAAGAATGGAAAACGTGTTCCGAACGACGCGCATTGGGTTTCTGGCAACAAGCTCGACCACGACGCTGGCCATTCGCGCTCGCTGCCCTGCAAAATCGGGCAGATAGTGTCCTGCCGGATCTCGCAGCATCCGGTCGAGCTTGGTGCTTGACAGCCGCCAAAGGGTGTCGTCACGAGCGATCAGGAAGGTTCGGCAAGAAAAACCCATGGTTCTGCACCTTGCATTAACGGTGATGCTCACCTTGCTCGGGAAGATTCCACAACGCGCCTTCCCAGCAGGAGCTTTGCCCCTGTACCTATTTGCCCCTGAACCTTTCATTGCGCGCGTGACCACGCTTCGCGCCGCATCGGTCGATGTCCGGCTCCGCTGAGCCTTTCCGGCGCCTGAGGCTCTTCGCAATCGTCGCGCTCGCGGAGTCGAAACCAGTCGCGTAGGCGATCACGATTGCGTGGACCCCGCCACGGGCTTGGCCCCCCGCACCGTGTTGAGCCACATGCGACCTTCTTGTCGAGGCGAGTCAGGAACGCCGCAGCGCTAGGATGAAAGCGCTTGCCTCTTGACGTCTCACTTCACGATCTCGCCGCTCCATCGATCACGGTGCGCCCAGAACGGACACTGCATACATTTTTCGCCTTCCGGGTAGTCAATGCCTTCCTCATGCGGGCAGCCGATGATGCGATCAGCGGCCGCCACCGATTTGGCACCATGATGATCGATGAATCGAACGATTGCTTCAGCGATTTTTGGATCGTTTCTCGCATCGGTTGTTTTGCAAAACCACCGCTCAAGAGGGTCCGCGTCAGCATCTTCGTACGCGACAATGCCAACAGAGACCTTCGTCGCTCTCGTGTCGTCTGGCCCGTAGAAGGCGACCGTTGCCACTGGATAGCCGCAGAAACCTTTGCCACGTTTTTTTGCAAACTTGTCTCGGTACCACTGAGCCTTGAGTGTCATGATCCCTCCCTCGCATGCCTTGCCGAGTGACGTAAGCGGCGTCACGGAAGTACACAAAGCGTAGCAAGTTTCTTGCACCTTGACATACGCCGCTACAAGAGGATTCGCGAAGTAATGGTTAGTGCGCCGAGCAAGGGACGTCGCGGCATAGACACGAGCGGGCGCAATGGCGCGACTCACACCGGTCGGTGATCGGCGGTAGTTGAAGTGCAACGGTCATTCCCGCCTTCGAGTCGGTCGTCATATCCTCGACCGAAGGAGACATTCTGCCTTTTGCTTGTTTGTTACGTTAGCGCCAACTAATTTTCGCTTGCGCGGGATGGAACCGCCATCGGCATCCCGTCTCGTATGCCTCAGGTTTTGGTACCCTTTCATCATGAGTCTTGTTTCTCGCAGAATTCGGAAATTCAACGGGACCGCCGTAACGGTTGAGGGTTGGTCCGCCGGCGGCAGTACACCGGGTGCGAACTTCTGTGAGTTGATGTAGCCATCAGGTCGTCCTAGAGCAAATGAAAAGACAGTTCACCAGACATGCCCAACCCAGCGGCCGCGCATACTCCGGCTGCTTGGTTCGCTCCGCAATTCGATCGGACCAGGTGCAAAGAGAGCCTCGCCCAGTTTGCGCTGGGCAGGTGGGCCTGTTGGTTCTTTACGAAGCCGCTTTCCGTGAAAACAGGCGGCTGCAGCGCTTGCTGCGACAGCGCGACGGGGACGGGCGTTCTTGACTGCTGCCGACACGTTCGCGCCACACCTGACGCCCGGTGGTCACCTGCTCGCGGTGCCGGAGGACGACGCGCCACTATTGGCGGATGAAGTACGCCCGAGGCTAGGTAGTGCTTTTGCGCTTGGCGCGGGGCATGGCCTGCTGCATCTGGGAACGGTCGAAATCGGCCGCATTTTGCCGCCCGTATGGGCCTGGTGGCGTGATTTTGCCGCGCGCTACGTCACCGCCTTGTGCGCCACGCCCGAAGGCGGCGAGATCGCGGTCGTCACGCCTGCTAGCAAGGATTTCGATGCTCTGATTGCCGATGCGCCACCGATGACGGGCGGGGAGTATCTAACGCCCGATGTGCTGGTCACGCTGTGGGGCGAGATCGATACCGCCTTGCACCAGGAACTGGCTATCGAAAAAGTCTCGCTTCAGGATTTCCTCAAGTCGCGCCATCCGGCCTGGAATCTTGTCGGCCGCGTGCATTTCAACCTCGCTGAGAACCGCAAGGACCCGGAGTCACCGTTTGCTTTCCTTGCGACTTACACCTCGCGCCTGTCAGCCCATGGCAAAGCGCAACACCAGCCGCTGTCGCAAGCCCTTGCAGAATTTTCGGGGGCCAGGAGCCGGGTGCAACTCTTGTCGCTGCTACTGCCGGTTCAGCGCGCCGCGCAAGACTGCGATTGGCTTCGCGACATGGTGGACACCGGCGAGATATACCATCCGCTGCGCTGGACGCCGCTTGACGCCCACCGCTTTCTCAAAGACCTGCCCAAACTCGAAACCGCCGGCATTGTCGTTCGCACGCCAGGCGTCTGGCAGGCGGGTCGTCCTGCTCGTCCCGTTGTGAAAGCCAGCGTCGGCGCACGACCGCCTTCGCTCTTGGGCAAGGATGCGTTGCTCGATTTCAGCATCGAGGTGTCCCTCGACGGCGAGCATCTCAGCGCCTCCGAGGTCAGGGACCTGCTCCATCGCGCCGACGGCTTGCAACTCATCCGTGGTCGCTGGGTCGAGGTGGACCAAAAAAGGCTCGCTCGCCTCCTGAAGCGGTTCGAGGCTATGGAAACGGCGGCAAAAGCCGGTCTGCCCTTTAACGAAGCCCTCCGTCTTCTGGCAGGTGTTTCGATCGACGATAGCGGCGACCCCGCTGATCGCGACTGGTCGCAGCTTGTTGCTGGGCCTTGGCTGGCCGACATCCTGCAGGAGCTGCGTCAGCCGGAAGGGTTGGCGCAGATCAGCCCGGGTGCGGACCTCAAGGCGAGCCTACGGCCCTACCAGCACGCTGGCGTGCGGTGGTTGTATCTGCTCACCCGGCTAGGCCTGGGCGCGTGCCTGGCGGACGATATGGGCCTGGGCAAGACCATGCAGGTGCTCTCCCTGCTGCTGGTGCTCAAGCGCGAAAGCGCCGAGGTGCGCCCCAGCCTGCTGGTCGCTCCAGCATCGCTGCTGGCCAACTGGGCGGCAGAGGCCGAGCGCTTCGCCCCCGGCTTGGCGCTGCTGATCGCCCATCCGTCGGTCATGTCGGCGGCCGATTTGCGTGCGCTGGACGCCGCGCGGGTGGCGGAGATCGATCTCGTCATCACCAGCTTCGGCACGCTTGTTCGCCAGCCGGTCCTTGCGACCATCCAATGGCGCGTTGCCGTCGTCGATGAAGCGCAGGCGATCAAGAATCCGAGCGCCAAGCAAACGCGACAGGTCAAGCAGCTCCAAGCACAATCGCGCATCGCGCTGACCGGAACCCCCGTGGAAAACCGTCTGTCCGATCTCTGGTCTATTTTCGATTTCACCCACCCCGGTTTGCTGGGCTCGGACAAAGTTTTCGCCAAGTTTACCAAGCGGCTGGCAAAGGCCGAGCACTTCGGCCCGCTGCGTACGCTCGTACGGCCCTATATCCTGCGCCGCCTGAAGACCGACAAGCGGGTCATCAACGACCTTCCGGACAAGACCGAACTCAAGGCCTGGTGTCACCTGAGCCCGAGCCAGGCGGCGCTTTACCAGCGGGCGGTGAAGGACTTGGCCGCCGCGCTTGAGGACGCCGAAGGCATCGGTCGCAAGGGTGTGGTGCTGAGCTTTCTGATGCGCTTCAAACAGATATGCAACCATCCCTCGCAATGGCTGGGCGACGCGGCGTGGAAGGCCGAGGACAGCGGCAAGTTCGCCCGCCTACGGCAACTCGCCGAAGTGATCGCAGCCAAGCAGGAGAAGGTGCTAGTCTTCACTCAGTTCCGCGAGACCACTGAGCCGCTGGCGGCATTTCTGGGTTCAATCTTTGGTCGCGAAGGTCTGGTGCTCCATGGAGGTACCCCGGTGGCCAAGCGCCGCGAACTGGTCAAGCGATTCCAGGAAGATGAGTTGATACCCTTCTTCGTGCTCTCGCTAAAGGCGGGTGGGACGGGGTTAAATCTCACCGCCGCTTCCCACGTGATCCACTACGACCGCTGGTGGAATCCGGCCGTGGAAAATCAGGCGACCGACCGTGCGTTTCGTATTGGTCAGCAGAGGAACGTCCTGGTGCATAAGTTTATCTGCCGTGGCACGATTGAGGACCGTATCGACCAGTTGATCGAAGCGAAACAGCAATTGGTGATGGATGTGCTGGAGGGTGGTGCGGAACTTCTGCTCACCGAGATGAGCGATCGCGAATTGCTCGATCTCGTGAAGCTCGACGTTCACGCAGCGCAAGAAAACTGATCGTCAAGAGGCAAGCGCAATGGATTATGGGGGGTGGAAGCCGTATGTCTCGGTCGCCGCGCGCAGGAAAAAGGCTGAACTGGCCGCCACCAAGGCGACAAAGGCTGGTGCGGTCCTGTCACCCATCGCGTCGTATCGCGGCGCTATCGCCAAGACCTTCTGGGGCAAGGCCTGGTGCGACAATCTGGAACGCTACAGCGACTATGCTAACCGCTTGCCGCGCGGCCGTACCTATGTGCGCAACGGTTCCGTCATCGACCTCCAGATTACGGCAGGCGAAGTGCGAGCTCAAGTAATGGGTTCGCGCCTCTACACGGTCGCCATGACCGTGGCGGCGTGTCCTGAAAAACAATGGCGAGCAATCGGAGCCGATTGTTCGGGGTCGATCGATTCGATCGTGGAACTCTTGCAGGGCAAGCTCTCGACAGCCGTGATGGAGCGCATCTGCAAACCTGGCACCGGTCTTTTTCCGGCACCCAAGGAAATCACGTTCAATTGCAGTTGCCCGGACTGGGCATCGATGTGCAAGCACGTCGCTGCCGTGCTCTACGGCGTCGGCGCACGGTTCGATCAGCAGCCGGAATTTCTCTTTGCCTTGCGCCGGGTCGATGCCAATGATCTCATCCGTCAGGTCGCTACCGGTCTGCCTGAATCGAGAAAACGCCCGGCTACGCGCAAAGTGCTCGACGACGCGCTAGTGGCCGATGTGTTCGGCATCGAGATGGCCGAAGCTTACCTACCGGCCAAGCCTGCTGCCGGAAGTAACAAGCCATCGGCAGATAAGGTCACAGCGAAGAAGGCGGCTAAGCCGGCTGTCTCAACAGCTGGCAAGCCAACCGCGAGTGCGAAGACTGCGGCGGACAAGAAAGCGGTAACAAAGAAATTGCCTGTCAAGCCATCTGCTGCGCCACGTAATTCAACATCTGGCAACGTCGTTGCCGGTAAAGCAAAGGTAACGAACTTGCCTGCAACGCCACAAGAGGCTGCAACAAGAAAGCGCGCCACTGTTCGACCGGCAAAAGCTGAGTCCCGCTGAACTCAGATCCCGTCTCGCATGGCTACGCCGGAAGTGAGCGACGTCGACGAATTGAATTATTTTCAGCTGGCGGACTCGGCGTCTAGTGAAGTCTCCGGATCATGTCGAGCGTCAGCGGACATATCAGGTTCGGGATTTCATAGACCAAACTGAACCCGCTGATCATTCGCGTTCGACCTCAACCTTGCGTTGAAGACACTGGATGGTTGAAGGTATTTTCAATATTTCAACTACCGCTTCGTGAACATTGAGAGCGGCCGTAACGGCCGAAGCGCGCCCCGCTCAGACAAGTTTCGATAATCGGCCGCCCGTCAGCGCGGTACTGGGCCGCTCGAGCAGTTCAAGGGGACTGCGAGAGGGACTCGCTTGGTTCGGCGCTGATATATTCCGCTCAACGGAGATTGACTTTTAACGGCAGCCGAACTTGCCATGATTCACGAAATAAGACGCGTGATCCCGCCAAGAGTTCGACCGGAGATACCACAGTTGCCATGCGGAATCAGGTCAGAGCAATACGGCTTGCTGTAACAGCTCCAGGGCTTTCATTTCGTCTAGGCGACCGGTACGTGCTTTGCCAGCGAGTGTCTTTATCAGAGCCTCCGCTATCGGTTCAATACCTAGCAAATCGTCCAAACTAGTTGCCGAAGTGAGACGGCGCGGCTCCGTGATCACCTCCGTTACGGAGGCTGGCGCAAACTGCTGACGGGCGGCGGAGAACGAGACGTCGTTATCAACGGTTTGCCGAACAGCCGGCTCGACAGCGGACGGGGCCGCTTGATCTAGTTGACCCGTGACCAAGTTCGGCTCAGCGGCGTCGCTTGCAGGACCGCCTGTGCCATTCGCATCAGGGGGTAGGGCGAGTCGAGCACCCGCAGTTTTCGCCTTCGTACCCGCAGGCTTCTTCGCCGCTGTCGCTTTTGACTCAATCGCGGGTGGCAGTTCTTGCTGAGCGGATGCATGGTGACGCGACGGGGGAACAAGCAAATCCGACACCGACTCAGGGATGTCCGTCACTGAACGCGGAACGTCCAACCAGCCAGTCGGCAAACCGAGGCGTTCGGTGAACCGGTTTGCTTCGGCATCGTTCATACGTT
>Ga0302178_10000939_pt1 | contig 25445 bp, 23 predicted proteins | sample I_Palsa_E1_3_FD_198790 | JGI IMG/M metagenome (GOLD analysis project Ga0302178, IMG submission 198790) | Peat permafrost microbial communities from Stordalen Mire near Abisko, Sweden - I_Palsa_E1_3 | ecosystem: Environmental > Terrestrial > Soil > Palsa > Peat permafrost | place: Sweden... | reverse complement strand
ATACTTGGCCTGCATCGGCTGGCGCCTTGCGCTTGCCTTGCGCTACCGCCAACATTTCTTGTTTCAACGACTGTATTGATTGAATCTTCGTTTTCATTTTTCGTCCTGTGCTCAATCCACGATTACGAACGGTAGGCCCAAGCCCATCAGGGTTTGCTCGACGGCCGCAAAATAATCTTCCAACAGCTGCTCAACTGAAACGAATGTGTAGGGTCGGCCTTCATCCTCGCTGTTACGGTGCCAATGGTCCGATGCTGCATGCGGTTTCACAAATCGACTGCCTTGATGCGCCACCGGGTGTGCATTATCGAAGCCCACAAGGCGTTGCCCATTTTGCGCATGCAGCGTAAACGAATAGGCCATTCCATGAGGCACCCGTACGGATTTTTCGACTGCGCGAACTTCGAATTTCAGGAAATGACCGCTTTCCAGAACATGTTTTCTGCCATCGTAGGCCAGTAGTAACTCAAGGGCGTATTCCGGTATATTCATAGCGTCCTGTCACGTGATGATAGGATAATAGGATTGCCGTCTCTTTGCAACAGGGGCAACATAAGAAAAACCATGAGTGATCGCTGCATAAGTCATCACCTAGTGCTCACGCTTTGGATAGCCCAAATGATGCCCGATATGGGCGATTTCGCAGCCTGGCCGGATGGTTAGCGCCAGCTGTCGATAGGCCGCGCCATGGTCTGGATAATGTGACTGAGGGAGTCGAAAAGGAGGCGGAAAATTTGTTTGACGATGCGCTAAAGGCACAAAAGGATAGGGGCGAGCCGGCTATCTAGTTGATAGCTCGGCCCGCCCCGAAGCCGTACCGCTCGTTCCAGAGTCGCTTGAGCTGGGCTTAGCGTGTAATGCTGTACCCGATCCGGGCGATCGAGTGCTGGTGTTGGTTGTAATCGAGAATATCCTCTCCATAGCCGGTGAAATAGCCGACCCACATATAACCTCCCCAGGCGCTGCCGAACATTTTGGCCAGCGGATAGGTCAGTTGCGAGTCGATGCTGCCGTAGCTGGATTTGGTACCTTTACGCAATGTGGTCGAGAGTTGCCAGCCGTCGGGGCTGCCGTACTTCACCAGTAGATCGACGTAGCCGCGATAGTCCTGAATGTCCTCGTTGCCGCTCTTCGAGAGGTAGTAATAGATTTTCGGCGAGATGGTCAAATGGTAGGAGTCGAGGTTGCCGAAATCCCAGGTCGGTCGCACGAATAGGATGTCGATGGACCTCGATGTGGCGCCGGCCTGACCATTCGATTCATGGCCTATACCGGCAGTGACCCCCATGCGTGTGAAAAGCGGGCTTTTTATACCGGTGTCTTGAAGGTAATAAAACAATTGCGGTTCGTAGCTGGTGTCGCGAAATGGTGCGGACGCGGCCGATAGATCCCAGATCGAAGTTTGCGTATAGGCGAAATAGAGATTGTCGAGCAGCGAGCGGGACACCGGATCGTCGGGCATGATCAAGCGATATTTAAAGCTGAACTGGAATTTCGCGAGATTGTCGCCGCTTTGGCCATCGGCGAAATAGAGCGGCTCGAAGGTCGACAGACGGCCGCTTAACATTGGGCTTGGCGCTGGGGATTGGGTCTGTTGGGTATTGGCTGCCGCGGCAATTGCCACGGCTTGAGGCGTGTTAGGCGACCTTTCTGCTTGCGCGGAGGCCACAGTTTGCAGTTGATTGTCGCCGCGGTTGAGCATGACCAGCATGGGCGAAGTGTCCAGGCCGACCGCATCGATCTTGATTGCACCACGCGCGGCTTTGGGCCATGGTGCTGAAAAGCGCACCTTGCGATACTGGCCGGGCGCTAGCGACAAGCGGTCCGGTACGCCGGCTTCGCGTTGTAGAGCGAGCGGTATGGGCGGCAAATCGCCATTGCTCAGCGTGACATCGAAGTGTTGCGGCACATCGACCGCAAGGGGCGTGTTCGTGTCGTCGCTATATAACAGTGTCACTTCCAGCGGCTGCTCGGCAGCTGCTTCGCGCGCGGGCTGCAGCACCGCAGTGCTTGCATGGGCGCCGGCGTTCCAGAATAGCGCCAGTACGGCCAACTGATACATCGCCGGGGCGGCGAGGGGAAATGGCAGGCGTTCAAACAGGCGGCGCTGGCGTAGGCTCATGAAGCGGTCATCCTTTTATTTTGAATGGGTGCTTGACCGGAGAACGGCCATTGCATTGAACGGCATCGCTTTAGACAATGCCGCAAGATGGTCGGTTCTCGGGGATGCGCGAATGTTCGCGGCGTGGCCGTCGAGTCGCGCGCATCTCTGAGCGCAGGCTCATTTCAATGGCTGCTGGACTCGCGATTCTATTGATCATGGCGAGCCGGGGAGGGTTTGCTTAGCTTAGCGATATTTTCTCGCGCCGGGGTCCGCGCTGACGACGACGCGGTTCTTGCCGCCGTGTTTTGCTCGGTATAGCTCGAAGTCCGCCGCTTCTATCAGCGAGGTCATGCCGCTGTCGGATGTCGGCACGACGGTAGTTCCGCCGATACTAATGGTCACATAGGGACAGGTCGACGAGTTCGAATGCGGTATATGAAGCGCCTCCACCGCATTGCGAATTTTTTCCGCCAGCAGCCGCAAATCGGCCATCGAGGTGCCTGGCAGCACAACCGCGAATTCCTCGCCGCCAAAACGCGCGGCAAGGTCCCCATGCCGACTCAGGCAGCTTTCTACCGCATGCGCGATCTGCTTGAGTACCTCGTCGCCCGCGATATGGCCATAGGTGTCGTTATACAGCTTGAAATTGTCGACATCGATCATCAGCATCGACAGTTCAGTATGGTCGTTGGTATCGCGTTGCCACTCGGCATTCAAATACTGGTCTAGATAGCGCCGGTTCGATAAGCCGGTTAAACCGTCGGAGTGTGTCAAACGCCTCAATTCCAGATTTGCCTCAAGCAATTGTTGCTGCGACTGCCTTAGTGCGCGGTACGCTTCGTCCCGCTGCAGCAGATTGACATAAGAGCGCGAGTGATAGCGAATCCGTGCGACCAGCTCGATGCGGTCCGGCAGTTTCACCAGATAATCGTTCGCGCCCGCGGCAAATGCGGCGCTTTTGATCACAGGCTCTTCTTTGCTCGACAGCACGATGATGGGTATGTCGCGCACCACCGGATTGCCGCGGTAGGCCTTGACGAGCGTCAGTCCGTCGATGCCCGGCATCACCAAATCCTGAAGGATGACAGTGGGCCGCGTGTGAATCGCCGAATCCATCGCGGCATCGGCGCGGGCACAGTAATGGAAGTTGATGCCAGCTTCGGAGGCCAGCGCCTGTCGGACCGCTTCGGCGACGATGGCTTGGTCGTCAACCAGCAGGACCATGATCGGTACATCGGTGCTCGACGGCGCTTGCAGTCCCGCCCGCGCTGCTTCCAGCGCAAGATTCGCATTGAGGGCGGCGGTCGATGTGACGGCTGAAGCAGGCGTCCCTTGGTTGGACGTCCCGATTGCATCATTGTTCATGTTGGCACCCGTATCGGAAATGCGCGTCATATTCATTATGCCATCGTCACTATTTGACGAAAGTGGTCAATTCCTCGGCAATGTTGCTAAGCGGCAGAATTAGACTCGCCGCATCCAGTGCTGCAGCAGCTTTCGGCATGCCGTATACCGCGCTGCTCGCCTCATCTTGTGCGATCGTTTGATATCCCTTCGCCCGCATCGCTTTCAAGCCAATTGCGCCGTCACGGCCCATGCCTGTCAACAGCACGCCGATTGCATCGCCATTCCAGTATTGGACTACGCTATGAAAAAATACGTCGACAGACGGCCGGTACGGTGTATCTATCGGCTCGCTCGTGTAATTGAGCAAGCCGTCGCGGGTCAAACCGATGTGGTCGTTGGTTGCGGCCATCAACGCGACCCCTCGCTGCGGACGGTCGCCGTCAACCGCGACGCGCACCGAGAGCGTGCTCTGAGCGTCAAGCCAATGGGCCATGCCGTTTGCAAATGCGCGATCGACATGCTGCACGATAACAATGGCGCCGGCAAAATCCGTCGGTAATTGACCGAGTACGGTGGCGAGCGCGCTTGGACCTCCCGCTGAGGCGCCAATCGCGATCAGCGGCACTGCACTACGGCGCCACGACACACTGGCTCGTTGCCGGTAGGTGGAGGGTTTTTCCAGCAAGCGACCGATTTGTTCGATCTTCGCCAGCAGGGGTTGCGATGCATCGACAGCCCCGCTACCTGCGAGCGTCGGCGTATCGACCGCATCGAGTGCACCGACACCCATCGCTTCGTAGATGCGCCACGCGTTTGCCCCAACGCTGCTGGTCACAATCAGGATGGCGCAGGGGCTGTGCGCCATAATGCGCCGAGTCGCCTCGATACCGTCGAATTTCGGCATGATCAGGTCCATCAGCACGATATCCGGCGGTTGCGCGAGGCAGAAGTCGACCGCCTGTGCCCCGTCGGTCGCCACCCAGAGTACGCGATGCTCGGCGCGCAGGGCGATCACGCGGCGCATCGCCTCGACGGCAAGCGGCAGGTCGTTGACGATGCCGATATCCATATTAGGCGTCTCCGATCAAATCGCGCACCGCTTCGAATAGCGCTTCGTCGTGAAAGCTGCCTTTTGCAAGGTAGTAGTCGGCACCTGCATTGAGCCCGCGGTGACGGTCCTCCTCGCGATCTTTGTACGACACGATCATCACGGGCATTTTCTGGAATAGTGCATCGCGCTTGATGCGCGTGATCAGCTCGATACCATCCATGCGTGGCATATCGATATCGGTGACGACCAAATCGAAATTCGCGTCGTGCAGCGCATTCCAACCGTCCATCCCATCGACCGCGATGGTGACTGCGTAACCGCGCTTTTCGAGCAACTTGCGCTCCAACTCGCGCACAGTCAGCGAATCGTCGATAACCAGCACATGTTTGCGCTCCGGTGCGCTCAGGCCTTGTATCCGTTGCACTTTGTTAAGTTGTCCGCCGCGAACGAGTTTATCTACCGACAGCAACACATCCTCGACGTCGACAATCAAGACCACCTCGCCGTTTTCCATCAGCGCACCTGCGGCGATATCCTTGACCTTGCCGAGTCGGGTATCGAGCGGCTGGACGACCAGCATACGCTCGCCGAGGAAGCGGTCGACGGCAACTCCATAGGTTTCTCGCTCGTCGCCAATCACAACTACGGCGATGCTTGAGCGCGTTTCTTCCGGCTGGTTGGTGCCGAGCAATTGGTGCGCGGTGACAAGCCCCATGGGTTGACCTTCGAACGAAAAATGCTGTTGTCCTTCAAGCATGTCGATGTCGTTGCGCGCGAGTTCGAGCGTGCGGCGCACATGCGCCAGTGGAAACGCGTAGGCTTCGCCGCCGACTTGCACCAGCAAACTGCGAATCACCGATAAGGTGAGCGGCAATTGCAGCACGAAACGCGCGCCGCGTCCTGGTTCGTTAAAGATACGCACCGTGCCGCGCACCGTCTTGACCATTTCGTGCACGGCATCGAGTCCGACTCCTCGACCCGATACATCGGTTACCTGCTCGCTGAGGGAGAAACCGGGCAGCAATAAAAATTCGAGCAATTCCTGATCGGACAGGTTGGCTACTGTTTTCGTGTCGGCCAGCTTGCGTCTTATGACGGCCGCGCGGACTCTATCGAGATCGATGCCGACGCCATCGTCGCTTACGCTGATCAGTAGCTTGCCGGCGCTATGCCGGGCTTCCAGCGTCACTTTGGCTTCGGCCGGTTTGCCGCTGGCGGTGCGTTGTTCAGGTGTTTCGATGCCATGATCGAGTGCGTTGCGCAGCAGGTGACCAAGCGGTGCATCGAGCATGTCGAGAATATCGCGATCGACTTGCGTGGCTTCGCCGACGATTGAAAACCGTACGTGTTTGCTCAGCGAACGTGCCAGGTCGCGCACGATACGCGGATAAGCATGGGTCGCATCGCCGAAGGGGCGCATCCTGCATTGCAGTGCTTCGTTGTACAACTGTTGCGCGAGGTTGCTGCTGCGACGATCGAAGCGATCCAGTTCATCGATGCGTGCGCCGAGTAACTGTTGAGTATTGCCAAGCGTCTGGCGCACTTCGTTGAGCGCCGTCAGTGTCAGTGGATCGAGGCATTCGGCAAGCGTGTCGTAGATCGTGTCCAGCGCGCGCGCGGCATCGCGCTGAGTGCGTTTGACGCGCAGCATGGCCTCGTTGTAAGGTTTCAGCCGGCGTGATTCGACCAACGATTCGCCTGACAGACTCAAGAGTCTGTCAAGACTATTCGCACGCACGCGCAACATGCGGTTAGGATCTTGCTCGAGGTCTGAGCGAATCGATGTGGGTCGTGCCGCAGCCGGTGTTGCAGAGAACTCGGCCATGCTTCGGGTGATGTGTGAGGCATCGTCTACTGCGGTTCGGCAGATTGCTACGATGTTCTGTTCATCCAAGGCGAGCGCCGTTTCAACATCGTGCCTGATTGCCTGTGTATCGTGTGGCGTTGTGCCCGGCGCCGGTAGGCGTGCAAAGAAGGCGTCGACTTCAGCGCGAGTAAAGGGTGTCGTCGGGTTGGCTTCACCAATGCGTAGTAATAAATCGGCGCCGCCCAGGAGTGCGTCGATGTGCGACGCCGAAAGCGTCAGCTCGCCGCGTTGTGCGGCGACGAAATATTCTTCCATTCGATGAGCGATATCGACCCCGTCTTGCAGGCCGATAATGCGTGCCGCGCCCTTTAAGGAGTGCGCCGCACGCATGCAGGATTCAAGCGCCGGTTCATCTCTCGGGAGATGTTCGAGCGTAAGTAGTGCATCGGATAGCACACGCGTTTGCGTCTGGGCTTCTTCGCGGAACAGCACTAGCAGCGACAGGCGACCCAAGTCGTCATCGGCTCTCATGGTTTGCTCCGTGCCGCCGATTTGACGCGGCGCCATTTTTTTCATCCATGTTCATCGCAAGGTCCGTGCAAGCGATTCGAATATGCAACTGGTGTCGAGCAGGCCGATCGTCGTATCGCGCCACGCGAACACCCCGCAGGTATGTACGGCAGCCGCGCGTGCCAGCGTTGTCGGCACCGGCATTAACGTGGACAGGGAGAAACGAAAAACGCCTTCGACTTCGTCAACGGGAAAGGCCACCGGCGCGCCCCGATGCGTGGCGACCAACATGCGCGCATAGCCATTGCGTGACATCTGCTCGCCGGTGTTTGTTCGATCCAGCTGCAGCAGTTCGACCAGCGATACCGCGACCGTGAGCGCACCATGAACGTTAACGAGGCCGAGAACTACACGATTGCGTCGATGCGGTAGTGAATGAATCGTTCGTGTTTCGTCGACCCGCAGCATTGCGCTGGTCGATAGCGCGAGCCATTCATCGGCAATCCGAAACACCAGTACCGAGTGCGCGGTGGCTGGATCTACGTCGGTACCATCGAGTCTATCTGGCTGGTTGGCGATGTATTGATAACTTTTTTCCGGATTGGAGCGTGCCCTGCGGGCTAGTTGCGCATTGCCGCCGTCCGTATGGTTTAACGGGCGATCGAGCAGCGCGGCTGCGGCTTGTTCAAAGACCGGGCAATTCGCGCAGAGCGCGAACTCGGTCAATTGTGGACATGAGCGGTCGCCGCGTATGCCGATGCGATTCCAGCAATCGTCGATCGGCGCCTGCGCATCGGCATTTTCAACGGCGCCCGGAGCCATGAGGTTCTCGTAGATGGTTTAGGTGCTCTGTTTGAAATGTCGGTGTCTGCATCGCCGCGCGTTGCGCCCGGCGCATCAATTGTTGCGCGCCTGCGCTATCGCCCGTCATGTCGAGTAGGGTTGCAAGATGTGTCAATGCCTCATAGTGATCGGGTTGCAGATACAGCGCCTTGCGGTAATAACCGCTGGCATCCGCGCCGCGACCGCGGGCGTCAGCGATTAGCCCGAGCAAATAGAATGCCTCGGAGTCAGGTCCATGTTCAGCCACGAATTCGAGCGCAAGGCGTTCGGCCTCAGCGAACTGACCCGCATCGGCGTGGCGGCGGGCTTCCTCGAACGTGATGCGCAATTGAGTTCGGTGCGTCGACAGGGGGGCGGCATACTGCGTGCGAATGGGATCTAGGTGTTGTGTGCCGACGGCGGCGGTCGCGGTTGCCGAAAAAGGCGCGGCAACAGGCGGGCGCTTTTTGCCCTCGGCTGCGTCATGTGCGGTGGGTGCTAGGACACGCGGCGTGGCGATAGCTAAAGCCGCGTCTTCGGGCCGTGCGCGTCGAAACGCGAAGGCCAGCGGGACGCGCGCCGAACGCATTGCATGGCGTGTCATCAAGCCAGTTTCAGAGGGGCCGACAAAAATCGTTCCGTGGTCTGCTAGTTGCGTCTGAAGCAGGTGGACCGCGCGATCCTGAGCGTCGCGATCGAAGTAAATGAGGACGTTACGGCAAAAAATAAAATCGAAGCGTGCATCGCCGTCATGCAGGAATTCGAACAAATTGGCCTCGGCAAAGCGCACTGCCTGTTGTACGCGCCGATTCAAGCGCCAGCCGCCGGCGGTTGCACTGAAATGACGCTCGCGGAATTCGAGTGCCTGGCCGCGAAACGAATTGCGCCCATAAACCGCGAGGCGCGCATGTCCGATCGCGCGGGCGCTGATGTCGAGTGCGTCGATGGTGAAGCGCTTGGCATCGAGACCCGCATCGAACAAAGCCATTGCAATTGAATAGGGCTCTTCGCCGGTGGAGCAGGGAGCGCAGAGTACGCGCAACACGCGTGCCGGCTCGCACCGCGACGATTCAAGCGCGAGCCGCGCAAGTAAGTCGAACGCATCGTAGTCGCGGAAGAACCAAGTTTCGGGCACCACCAGCGCCTCGATCAAGGCTAGGCGTTCGTCCGGCGAAGTATTGAGCAATTGCCAATAGATGTCGATGCCGTCACGTGTGATGTCCCCCGTCGAATTACCTTCCGCGCATGCGCCCGCAGCGCGCTCGGGTGTGTCTGGGGGCGTGCTTGCGGGTGTGCTTGCGGGTGTGCTTGATATGGCGCGGCCGCGGGTTGCCCGTACGCGTTCCAGCACGGCGCGTTCAAGTGCCTTGGCGCCGAGCGTTTGCGCGTCTATGCCGGTCTCGCGAGCGAGCCAGGCTGTAAATTGCGGGAGGGTGGCGGTGATTGCACTCATCGCGGGTACGCTTGGTGTTGCAAAGCGGGCATCTGCCGAAATAGCAGCGCCTTGACGTCATCGTCGAGCATCTCTTGCACCTTGACCCATTGAACCAACCCGCCGATGTCGGCGGCGACCGGGCCTAGCCAGCGAGCATGAGGCGTTGCAATGCCACTTTCGGCGAACTGCCCGCGCTCGAGACGGCGTGTCTGCGTCGCGCGCTCGACGATCAGCCCGAGCAGATGTTGTTTGATTGGATCTCCCGCTGCCTTGACCGTGTCATAGCGCACAAGCACCAGGCGCGTCGAGCGCAGCTGACGTGCGCCGCGCCCAAGCGCGAGTTGCGGCACATCGATCACCGGCACCGGCTCGCCATGCCGCTCGACCAGCCCGGCGATCCACGCCGGTGCGCCGGGAATCGACTTGGTCGGTATCAGCGCCAGCACTTCGACAATCTCTGCCGCGTCGAGCGCATAACGGTCGCCATCGAGATCGAATAAGAGAAACAGCATAACCATCGTCCGCTTGAGGTCCGGCCCGCGTTAGGCGTCGATCTTGAAGCGCGACACACCGGTGCGTAATTGATTGGCAACGAGCGTCAGATTGTTGATCGCTTGCGTTGATTGGCGCAACGATTCCGCGGTTTGCTGCGCCGACTCCGACAATTGCGACAGTGCCAGGGTAATCTGCTCGGCGCTGCCGGCCTGTGTCTGCATGCCTTCGTTGACCAATTGAAAGCGCGGCGCCAGCGTTTGCACCCCGGTGATAATCTGCGAGAGCTGGCTGCCGATTTGCTGTACGTCGCTCATGCCGCGCCTGACTTCCTCGGAAAACTTGTCGACACTCATCACGCCGGCTGAGACCGCGGACTGGATTTCCTTGACGGTCTGTTCGATATCGTAAGTCGCGACTGCGGTCTGGTCGGCCAGGCGCCGGATTTCGGTTGCCACCACAGAAAAGCCGCGGCCATACTCGCCGGCCTTCTCCGCTTCGATTGCGGCGTTCAGCGACAGCAGGTTGGTCTGGTCGGCAACCTTGGTGATGGTCGCGACCACTTGATTGATATTGACCGCCTTTTCATTGAGGATGGACAATTTGGCGTTGACCGAACCGGCGGCCTCCATCACGCTGTGCATCGCCTCGGCCATTCGCGCAAGACCGCTCTGACCTTCACCGGCAAGCGTTGCCGATTGTTCGGCGACCCCTGAAACTTCGTTCATGGTGCGCAGCAGATCGCGCGAAGTGGCAGTGATTTCGCGCGAAGTCGCACCGATCTCGGTGGTGGTCGCCGCGGTCTCGTTGGCGGTTGCCTGTTGTTCTTTCGAGGTGGCGGCGATCTCTGTCACGGACGTTGTCACCTGCATCGACGACTTCTGCGCCTGTGCGACCAGACTGGCTAACTCTTCCGTCATCCGGTTAAAGCCGCTCTCCAGGGAGCCGAATTCGTCGTTGCGATTCAGATTTAGGCGTTGCGACAGGTTGCCCATGCGCATCGCGTCATGCACTTCTACGAGTCGCGTCATCGGCACGGTGATTGCCCGCAGGAGGGCTATGCCGGTTGCGAGCGCAACCAGCAGCACGATGCCCAGCGATGTCGCCAGCGTGATTTCGGTGCCGCTGACCGAGCCGCGGATCTCATGCGTCGAGTCGTTGGCCTGGGCATTATTTTCTTCCACTAGGACGTTCGCGGCGCGCAGCAGATTGGCCCAGGCCGGCGCCAGCCGCATAAAAGCGGCCTGCGCGGCGGGCCTGGACGTGGGAGCTAGGCGCATCGCATCGTTGAGCTGCGGCACGTACTGGTCGTAGGCGGCCTTGAAGGCATTGAAGTGCGCTTTGTCGTCGTCGCGATATAGAGTGGTCTGGTAGTCTGCAATGGCCTGATCGACCGAGCGCTGATCGTTTGGCCAGTGATCGAGATCGCGCTTCATGATATCGGCGTCGGCGTCGGCGAAAATAATTTGCTCCAGCGTCGAGTAACTTTCGCTTAAGGTCGTGCGCAGCGCGGCCGAAAAATACAGGCCGGACACCGAGTCGCGTTCCAGGCTGACAGCTTCGTCATCGATGGCCCGCAAACGCGTGTAGGACAATGCGGCCGTCACCAGCATCAACACAAACAGCGTGCCAAAGCTGAGCAGGATACGCTTGCTGAGCGTCAGTCGCCCGCGGCTGGTCATGGGCGTGCTGTGGGGGATGGTTTGGCTTGCGCGCGACGTCGCAGTGTTCATTTTCGATGTCTCTTCCAAAAGTGGGGGAGTGCACACCGGCTCAAAGCGATTTTCAAGCATTTTGAGCATAGTGTGAAATTACACGATTCAGAGAAAGATGGAAGCGGTATATTCCGTAAATTTGAGCAATGTTTGCTTGAGAGACTCAGAAATGTTTTCTGTATTAGAAATACACGGTGGTTCTGATTTAATTCAAATGATGCAGACCTTTCTTATAAACAATCAGGCGATCGCGGACCGGGCGCCTTAACTGTCGCATTCTCGCCATAGTGATCTAATATAGAAAATAGGGCATCGATGTTGAGGGCGTCACGCAATGAAATTGAAAGAAAGGCTGCTGTCGCTTCGAGTTGCAATCGCAGTGGTTGGGGCATTTGTCTCGGCGGGCGGAATTTGCCTGACTATAGGCGGATTACTGCTATCCGATTCCGATTTGACCGGATTGGGTTTCGGCATGATCGTCGGCGGGACGTTGACTTACGTGGCGCTTCTGAACTGGGTCGCGCGCGACGAATCTTAGGCCGTGGCGCCGTGGTGTGGCGCGGGTGATAGGGCGATGAGACGGCACAGCGACAAAACCCGGCTTATGGCCGGGTTTTGTCATCAGAAAAGCGCTTCAAGCTCAGACAGGCGCTTGAATATTAGAGGCTTGTTTGCCTTTTGGACCTTGAACGACTTCAAACGTGACTTTTTGACCCTCTTTGAGGGTTTTGAAGCCATTCATTTGAATTGCCGAGAAATGTGCAAACAGGTCTTCGCCGCCTTCTTCTGGCGTAATAAAGCCAAAGCCTTTTGCATCGTTAAACCACTTTACTGTACCGTTTGCCATCCCGCATCCCCTAACTCTTTTCAACAGCAACATGAGCGCGTTCGAAAAGCTTAACGGCTCACGCCGCCCCCTCCTCACAAGCTCCCCCAGCATTTCTTCTTCATTTCCCCTTTAATAACAGGCTTAGAAGAAACTGCCGAAAAATGATTGTTGGTGCTCTTTAATTCAGTGTCAAGATTTTTTTGGGGGCAGAGGGGCGTGTCACGGCTCGATGTTGTACCGCATAACGGCAACGCCGGCGCGTCACAAAACTGTCGCCTGCGGAGTTCCCGGAAAAGTCGCATAATGAAGTCGAAATGAAAGAATTGTAGTGCCCACTCCGGCAGCCGCCAAAAGTGGTCGCGCCCGGCGATAGAGGCCGCTGCGGGCGTGTTTGGGCGGCTTCCGGTGAAATGCGTCGTTAAACCACCCCTCCGCATTCAGATACGCCTATCATAGTCTTTAGGTTGTGCGATACTGAATCTCACGAAGCCGTTATTTTTGCTGTGTGGGCAAGCATCGGGCCCCGCAGTGGGAAAGCGGAGAATAGTCACCCTGCGCTGTACTTGGCTCCCGCGTCACCGTCAGGATTGCAGGTCAGCGCGAGTTGTTTAGAATGGTCGTATGGCGATTTATCCAGATAAACAGAATGACACGGTGCTTGAGCGTAAAGAGCAGAAGCTCGAGCCGCCGTCTATGCACAAGGTTGCCTTGTTGAACGACGATTTCACGCCGATGGAATTCGTTGTGATGGTGTTGCAACAATATTTCAACAAGGACCGGGAAACCGCGATGCAAATCATGTTGACGGTGCATCGAGCGGGCAAGGGAATTTGTGGGGTCTATACGCGCGATGTCGCTGCGACCAAAGTTGAGCAAGTCGTTACCCACGCGCGGCAGGCGGGTCACCCGCTGCAGTGTGTGATGGAGGAAGCATGATTGCCCAGGAACTGGAAGTAAGTTTGCACATGGCGTTTATGGAAGCTCGCCAGGCTCGGCACGAGTTCATCACTGTGGAGCATCTGTTGCTCGCTCTGCTCGACAACCCGACTGCCGCGGAGGTTTTGCGTGCCTGTGCCGCGAACATCGAAGATCTGCGTTCAAGTTTGCGCAACTTCATTCATGACAATACGCCGACAGTGCCGGGCACTGACGAGGTTGACACGCAGCCGACGCTGGGTTTCCAGCGCGTGATTCAGCGTGCGATCATGCACGTCCAGTCGACCTCGAACGGTAAAAAAGAGGTCACTGGCGCCAATGTGCTGGTGGCGATCTTCGGCGAAAAAGATTCACATGCCGTGTACTACCTGCAACAGCAGGGTGTCACGCGCCTCGATGTGGTGAATTTCATTTCGCACGGCATTGCCAAAACGGGCGCTGGCGAAACCGCCAAGCCGGAAGGCGGCGTCGAGGGCGAGGAAACGGCGAATCAGAAAGAAACACCGCTGGCCCAGTTCACCCAGAACCTGAACCAGCTCGCCAAAGACGGCAAGATCGATCCCTTGATCGGCCGCGAGCCTGAAGTCGAGCGTGTGGTGCAAGTGCTGTGCCGCCGCAGGAAGAATAATCCCTTGTTGGTGGGTGAGGCCGGTGTCGGTAAAACCGCCATCGCGGAAGGACTCGCTTGGCGCATTACGCGTGGCGAAGTGCCGGATATTCTCGCTGACGCGCAAGTTTATTCGCTCGACATGGGCGCGCTCTTGGCCGGCACGAAGTATCGGGGCGATTTTGAGCAACGCCTGAAGACGGTATTGAAGGAACTCAAAGACCGCCCCCATGCGATTCTGTTTATCGATGAAATTCATACGCTGATCGGTGCGGGTGCGGCATCGGGCGGCACACTCGACGCTTCCAATCTGCTGAAGCCGGCGCTGTCGTCTGGCGCGCTAAAATGTATTGGCGCCACAACGTTTACCGAATATCGCGGCATTTTTGAAAAAGATGCGGCTTTGTCGCGCCGTTTCCAGAAGGTCGACGTCAGCGAGCCGACCGTCGAACAGACGGTCGCCATATTGCGTGGCTTGAAATCGCGCTTTGAGGAACATCACGGCGTCAAATATTCGGCCGGTGCGCTAACCGCTGCGGCCGAATTGTCGGCGCGCTTTATCACCGACCGGCATTTGCCCGATAAGGCCATCGACGTGATCGATGAGGCCGGCGCCGCACAACGTATTTTGCCGAAATCGAAGCAGAAAAAGACCATCGGCAAAACCGAAATCGAAGACATTATTTCGAAAATCGCCCGTGTCCCGCCACAAAGCGTGTCGCAGGACGATCGCAGCAAGCTGCAAACCCTCGATCGCGACCTGAAAAGCGTGGTGTTTGGCCAAGATCCGGCGATCGAAGCACTGTCGGCCGCCATCAAAATGGCGCGTGCAGGCTTGGGCAAGACCGACAAGCCGATTGGCTCTTTCCTGTTCTCGGGGCCGACCGGTGTCGGTAAGACCGAAGTGGCGCGGCAACTGGCGTTCACCTTGGGGATCGAGCTACTGCGCTTCGATATGTCCGAATATATGGAACGTCATGCGGTGAGCCGCCTGATCGGTGCACCGCCCGGATATGTCGGCTTTGATCAGGGTGGTTTGCTGACCGAAGCCGTCACGAAGAAGCCGCATTGCGTATTGTTGCTCGACGAAATCGAGAAAGCGCACCCGGACGTCTACAACGTGCTATTGCAGGTGATGGATCATGGCACGCTGACGGACAACAACGGGCGTAAGGCCGATTTCCGTAACGTGATCATCATCATGACGACCAATGCCGGGGCGGAAGCCATGCAAAAATCGTCAATGGGCTTCACGGCGCGGCGCGAGACCGGCGACGAAATGGCCGATATCAAGCGCAGCTTTACCCCGGAATTCCGTAACCGCCTTGATTCGATCATCAGTTTCCGTTCGCTCGACAAGGAAATTATCATGCGGGTGGTCGACAAATTCCTGATGCAACTGGAAGACCAGCTGCACGAGAAGAAAGTCGACGTGGCGTTCTCCGATGCCTTGCGCGATTACTTGGCGAAGAATGGCTTCGATCCGCTGATGGGCGCACGGCCGATGCAACGCCTGATCCAGGACACGATACGGCGCGCCTTGGCCGACGAATTGCTGTTCGGCAAGCTGGCGAGCGGCGGGCGTGTGTCGGTCGATATCGATGAAAACGACAAGGTGCAATTGTCGTTTGAAGAGAACGGCGCACCGCGCAATCCGAGTCCGGAAGCGGTGGAAATCGAGTAAATTCAAATAAACCGCCGAGATTGTGGCGGTGTCAAAAAAACGGTGCAGATACTTGCACCGTTTTTTTATCGCGAAGCCGCTCGTTACATCAAGCCATCAATCAATGCTTGCCGGTACTGCCGAAACCGCCGGCGCCGCGAGCACTGTCGCCGAATTCTTCGACAATATTGAATTCAGCCTGCAGTACAGGCACGATCACCAACTGCGCGAGCCGCTCGAAGGGGTTCAGCGTAAAGCTGGTGTGCCCGCGATTCCAGGTGGAAATCATCAACTGCCCTTGGTAATCCGAGTCGATCAGACCGACCAGATTGCCCAGCACGATGCCGTTTTTATGGCCTAAGCCTGAGCGCGGCAAAATCACGGCGGCGTAGCCTGGGTCCGCGACGTGGATTGCCAAGCCGGTCGGCACCAGGTGGGTTTGGCCGGGCTCAAGGATGAGCGGTGCGTCGATGCAGGCGCGCAGATCGAGCCCGGCGCTACCCGGGGTGGCGTAGGCCGGCAGTTGGTCACGCATGCGGGGGTCAAGGATTTTTAGATCTATTTTCATCGGTGTTGGATGTGCCAAATAAGGAGCCAAATAAGGTGCTAAATAAGCTGCTAAATAAGCTGCCTAAGCGATTTCGCTTGAAGTGCTGCGCGGCCTTGAGTTATACCACCGTCGCGGATGGGCTCAATTGTGCCTGCAACTCGAAGGCTTGGGCCAGCAATTCATAGGAGCGCAAGCGCGCTTTATAGCTGGGCGCGACACTCAGCACAATCAATTCGTCCGCCTCGAATTGTTCCTGCAGCGCCAGCAATTTATCCACCACGGCTTGCGGCGTGCCGATGATGCTGCGTGGCCGTTCCCGCTCGATGACCATCCGTTCGCGGTCGCCATACTGCAAGGCTTGCGCCTGGGCTTGCTCGATGGTCGGAATCGGCGCGTTGAGTCCGTAGGCCATCTGGATGCGGCGTAAATCGACCGCGGCTTCCAGGGCTGCGGCCTCGCTGTCGGTATCGGCGCAAATTACGAAGACCGCAGCGGCACAGTAAGGCCGGTCGCCCGGATGGCGAGCCACGAAACGTTCGCGATACGCCTGTGCCACGCTCGCGCCATAGTGTGCATTGATAAAATGGGCAAAGGCGAAATTGATACCGCGCTGCGCCGCCAGCAAGCCGCCGAATTCGCTTGAGCCCAGCACCCAAAGCTCGGGGCGGGTTTCGACCTGGGGTTGCAATAGCACGCCATGGGCCAGATGGCCCTCGGGCACCGAGCCGTCGAAGAGCGCGATCAAATCGGCGACCTGTTCCGGGAAAATGTCGCCGCGATTATATTCGCCGGCGGCCACGGCCAGTGCTGTACGCATATCGCCGCCGGGCGCCCGGCCGACGCCCAGGTCGATGCGATTCGGAAACAGTGCTTCGAGCATCAGGAATTGCTCGGCCACCTTGAACGGGCTGTAATAAGGCAGCATGATGCCGCCGCTGCCCAGTCGGATGCGCTGCGTCACACTGCCCAGGCGGGCTAGCATGACTTCGGGGCAGGGATTGGAGACGCCGTAGAGTCCATGGTGCTCGGCGCACCAGAAGCGCGTATAACCCCATTCGTCGGCGGCCTGCGCCAACTCCACGGTGGCTGCGATGGCGTCGGCTACACGATGGCCGGCAATGACCGGTGTTTGGTCGAGCACGGACAGTTTTGTCATCGTGCGCCTCCTGTAAAGAGTCTGAATGCAAAGGCCTGCGCACTGGCGGCAGGCTCGGAGTGCCGATTATGCGTCCAGATGGGATTCGCTGCTGAGTAGGGTTATATGGCCCTTTCGGGGGCAGCAGGCGCAATGGGTGTCGAGCGGCGTGGTGCCGTGCGCAGTAAGCCTAAGCCGCAGGGTATGCGTCGCGATCGGCAACTCCATGTCTGTTCGCCGGTCTTCGCCGTAAGGCGCGGGGCATGGAAGCCGTAGCGCCTTAAGCCTGCTCGTCTATGCGCAGTGCGATTTCAGCGATGAGCCAGCGGGCCAGGGTTTGTTTGTCGGCTTTGGGCAGGTGCGTGACGCCCTTGGCATCGCACAAAATGACCTGGTTTTCGTCCGAACCAAATGTAGCCGGCCCAATATTGCCGATCAGTAAGGGGATGTTTTTGCGCAGGCGTTTTTCCTGGCCATGCCGTTCCAGGTCGTGACTTTCGGCTGCGAAGCCTACGCAAAAAGGCGGCTTGGCTAAGCGTGCGACGGCGGCCAGGATATCGGGGTTTTCGACAAACTGCAGGGTGGGCGCGGCTTGGCCCGCGGCCTTTTTGATTTTTTCGGCGCTGACTTGCGCCACACGCCAGTCGGAGACCGCGGCGACCGCAATAAAAATATCGGCGTCGCTGACCTCAGCCAGCACCGCATCGTGCATCTGCTGCGCGGTTTGCACGTCGCGGCGAGTGATGCCCCAAGGCGTTGCCAGTGCAGTCGGGCCGGCAATCAATTGGACCTGCGCGCCGGCTTCAAAGGCTGCCCGGGCGAGCGCAAAGCCCATTTTGCCGCTGGACCGATTGGTCAAGCCGCGGACCGGGTCCAGCGGCTCGAACGTGGGGCCCGCAGTCAGCAGAACGCGTTTGCCGGCGAGCAGCTTGGGCTGAAAAAAGGCACAGAGCGCCGCGTAAATTGTTTCAGGTTCGAGCATCCGGCCGTCGCCGACTTCGCCGCAAGCTTGGTCGCCGGCATCGGGGCCGAGCACGGTAATGCCATCGGCGCGCAATTGCGCCGCGTTGCGCTGGGTGGCCGGGTTCCGCCACATTTGCAGATTCATCGCGGGCACGACCAGCAGCGGACAGTCGCGCGCCACGCATAGCGTGGACAGCAAGTCGTCGGCCATGCCATGGGCGAGCTTGGCGATAAAGTCGGTGGAGGCAGGCACGATCACAATCGCATCGGCTTCACGCGACAGGTCGATATGCGCCATATTGTTCGCCATGCGCGGGTCCCACTGGTCGGTGAAGACCGCTCGGCCGGACAGCGCTTGCATCGTCACGGGCGTGATGAAATGCGTCGCCGCTTCGGTCATCACGATTTGCACCGTGGCGCCGGCCTTGATCAAGAGCCGCGTGAGTTCCGCGACCTTGTAGCAGGCGATGCCGCCTGTTAATCCCAGCACCAGGTGCTTACCTGTCAGCTCGGTCGCGTTCATGACTGTTGTTCCATCATTGGCTAGTTTTCGCAGGGTAGTCGACTGCCGATTGTTACGCCGCGCCGACCCTTAATGTACTCGGCGCACCCGGCGTAACTCGTCGATCACCAGTAGCACGGCGCCCAGCGTAATGGCGCTGTCGGCCAAATTGAATACCGGCCAGTGCAGCTGACCCAGGTGCACATCGAGAAAGTCGATCACATGACCATAAGCCACCCGGTCGATCAGGTTGCCGATGGCGCCGCCCAGTATCAGCGACAGCGCCGTGCAAAATACCCCCTGATTGCCATGGCGCTTGAGCAGGTAGCTGATCACCGCGATCGCGACCACGGCCAGGCCCGTCAACAGCCACCGCTGCCAGCCGCCGGCCGCCGCCAGAAAACTGAAGGCGGCGCCTTGGTTATACACCAGCACCAGATTGAAAAACGAGGTGACCCAATGCGGTTGTGCGTAGGCGAAGGTGCGCACGATGGCCAGCTTGGTGAGCTGGTCGGCCAGTATCACCACCAGCGCAAGTCCAAGCCATTGCAGCAGATGGTCGTTATTGCTGCCGCTGGATCTGGCGGAAAGGGTGGATTTATTGGAAAGCTTGGTGACCATTAAGCCGCGCTCCTGGTTTCGCCTGCGCCGAACAAATTGCTGAAACAACGGCCGCATAAGGTCGGGTGATCGGCCAGACTGCCGACCTCTTCGCGATAATGCCAGCAACGCTCGCATTTCAGATAACGCGAGGTCTCGACCAGTACGCTTTCCTCGCTTGCTTGTTCAACCTTGATCAGACTGGCCCCCGAGGTGATCATGACAAATTTCAGGTCGTCGCCGAGGCTGGCCAAGGCTTCGTAGCGTGCACCGGCGGCACGCACCACGACTTCAGCTTGCAAGGACGAGCCGATACGGTTTTCGACACGGGCTTCTTCAAGTGCCTTGGTGACCTCGCTGCGCACCTGGCGCAGCAATTTCCATTTTTCGAGCAGCGCGTCGGCGTTCGGGATCTCCGGATAAACCAGATAGGTTTCCGTGAAAATCGTCTCGGTACCCGGCTGAAATACCCGCCATGCTTCTTCCGCGGTAAATGACAGGAAGGGCGCCATGATGCGCAGCAAGCCGTGGGTAATTTCGTGCAGGGCGGTTTGAGCAGCCCGGCGCGCGCGCGAGTTTGGCGCTGAGGTATACAAACGATCTTTCAGCACATCGAGATAGAAGCCGCCGAGATCTTCCGAGCAGAAAATCTGCAGCTTGGCGACCACCGGGTGGAATTCATAGACTTCGTAGTGCATCAGGATATCGCGCTGCAACTCGGCCGACATCGCCACCGCGTAGCGGTCGATTTCCAACCATTCGTCGACCGGTACTGCGTGTTCGGCATGCACATAGTCGGACAAATTCGATAACAGGAAACGCAGCGTATTGCGGATGCGGCGATAGCCTTCGGTCACGCGCTTCAGGATTTCGTCGGAGATCGACAGTTCGCCCGAATAGTCGGTCGAGGCGATCCACAAACGAATGATTTCCGCGCCGAGCTTGTCGGCGATTTCCTGCGGTTCGATACCGTTGCCCAGCGACTTGGACATTTTTCGGCCCTCGGCATCGACCGTGAAGCCATGCGTCAGCAGCGCTTTATACGGCGCGCGCCCGTCGAGCATCGAGGCGGTCAGCAAGGACGAATGGAACCAGCCGCGATGCTGGTCCGAACCTTCCAGGTAGAGGTCGGCCGGGAACTGCAAGGTATCGCGATGCGAGCCCCGCAAGACATGCCAGTGCGTGGTGCCTGAATCGAACCAGACATCGAGGGTGTCGCGATTTTTTTCATACTGGCTGGCTTCGTCGCCAAGTAGATCGCTAACACTGAGGTTTTGCCAGGCTTCGATGCCGTTTTTCTCGACCCGTTGGGCCACTTCTTCAAGCAATTCAACCGTGCGCGGATGCAAGGCGCCGGTTTCCTTGTGGACGAAGAAGGCCATGGGCACGCCCCATTGCCGTTGGCGCGACAAGGTCCAGTCGGGCCGGTTCTCAATCATGCCGTGCAAGCGCGGTTTGCCCCAGGCCGGGAAGAATTGAGTCGCATCAACCGCCGCCAGGGCGGTTTCGCGCAGGGTCGGGCCGCCGTCCAGCGGCGTGATATCCATGCCGGCGAACCACTGCGAAGTCGCGCGATAAATAATCGGGGTTTTGTGGCGCCAGCAATGCATGTAGCTGTGCGCGTGTTGCTCGACGTGCAGCAGCGTGCCGGCCTGTTGCAGCGCTTCGACGATTCTGGGGTTGGCATCCCAGATCCGCAGGCCGCCGAACAGCGGTAGGCTTTCGGCATAGCGGCCGTCACCCATGACCGGATTGATGATATCCGCGTCGCTCATGCCATGGCTTTTACACGAGACAAAGTCTTCGACACCGTAAGCCGGCGACGAATGCACTACGCCGGTACCGGCGTCGGTGGTCACGTAATCGCCAAAAAATACCGGCGCCGTACGCTGGTAGCCCGGATGCGTGGACGCCAACGGATGATGGAAGCGCAGTTCGCCCAAGGCCTGACCTGGCACCGAAGCGAGAATATTGCCTTCCAGTTCGTAGGTCTTGAGGCAGGCTTCGACACGATCGGTCGCGAGTATCAGCAGGCCGCGCGGCGTATCGACCAGGCTATAACTGATCTCGGCATTGACGTTAAGCGCCTGGTTGGCGGGAATCGTCCACGGAGTGGTGGTCCAGATCACAATCCAGCCTTCTTGTTTGGGCAGGCTGCCCAAACCAAAGACTTGCGCGACCTGGGCCGGATCCGTGAAAGCGAAGCCGACATCGATGGCCGGGTCGGTTTTATCTTGGTATTCGACTTCCGCGTCGGCCAATGCCGAGCCACAGTCGAAACACCAGTTGACCGGCTTCAGGCCGCGGAAAATATAGCCCTTGTCGAGAATTTTCGCGAGCGCACGGATTTCATCGGCTTCGTTCGCGAAATTCATCGTTTGATAGGGGTTGTCCCATTCGCCCAGCACGCCGAGGCGTTTGAAGCCGGCTTTCTGCACTTCGATTTGGCCCAGCGCATAGGCGCGCGCTTTCTGGATCACTTCGGCGGCCGGTAAATGCTTGCCAAACTTTTTTTCGATCTGAATTTCGATCGGCATGCCGTGACAATCCCAGCCCGGTACGTAAGGCGCATCGAAGCCCGCCATATTGCGGGCCTTGACGATCATGTCCTTGAGTGTCTTGTTGACGGCATGCCCAAGATGGATCGCCGCGTTCGCAAACGGGGGGCCATCGTGCAGAATGAATTTGGGGCGGCCTCGGCTGGCTTCGCGAATTTTCTTGTAGATGCCGCGTTGTTCCCATTCGGCGATCCATTGCGGTTCGCGCTTGGGGAGGTCGCCGCGCATCGGGAACGACGTTTCGAGCAGATTGACCGGGTATTTCGAGGGCGCGCTATTTTGCGCCCGGGCCGGCTTATCTTTCTTAGGGGTGGAATCGGCTTTCTTGTCGCTCATGATGGGCTTAATTTAAAATTCGGTGAATCCCGCAAGCTGCAGGTCGTATCAATCTTGTCGTGTCGCCGGGCCGGGCTCGGAGGCAAAAAATAATCGGGTGTTGGTCACATCGAGGGCAATGGCTGTTACCAGGCTTTCCAGGTCCTCGAACTTTGCTTCATCGCGCAGTTTTTTCAGGAACTCGACGCGCACTCGCCGACCGTAACCATTGCCATGCCAGTCGAGCACAAATACTTCGAGCAAGTAACGTCCGGACTCATCGACGGTGGGGCGCAGACCGAGACTGGCAACCGCGGGCCAGGCCACGCCGCTATCGTCGAGATCGTGGACCCGCACCGCGAAAATGCCGGTCAGCGCCGGGCGTTTATGGGCGATTCGCAGATTCAGCGTCGGGTAACCGAGGTCGCGCCCGAGCTTAGCGCCATGCACCACATGACCGCTAATTGTATATTCGCGGCCGAGCAATTGCCGAGCCTGTTGCAGATCTCCCGCTACCAGTACCGAACGGACCGCCGAGCTGGAAATGCGCGCGCCCTGGGGATCGGCGATGGTTTCCATCTGTTCGACCTCGAAGCCGTGCTGCTCGCCAGCCAGTTTGAGGGCGGCGAAATTGCCGGCGCGCTTGGCGCCATAGCAGAAATCGTCGCCGACCATGACCCAGCGCGTGTGCAGGCCTTGTACCAGCACTCGCTCAACGAAGCTGGCCGGGGATTGCGAAGCGAAAGTCTGGTTGAAATGCTCGACCACCACACGATCGACGCCGTTTAAGCGCAAGGCTTCGAGCTTGTCGCGCAACATTGCAATCCGCGGCGGCGCGCCTGCCGGATTGAAAAATTCGCGGGGATGCGGCTCGAAAGTCATCACGCATACCGGCAAGCCGCGCGCATCGGCCGCCGCGCGTACCCGCGCAAGCAGTGCCTGGTGACCGCGATGCACGCCGTCGAAATTGCCGATGGTCAGAGCGCAAGGCGCTCGACTTTCGGCGTTAGGAAGACCCCTGAAGACTTTCACGTTGCCCAATTAATGGAGTGGCTGCGGCCCGGTTGGACCGCCGGTGACGGCAAGACTGCCGCAAAGCGTTCGATTATAAACGCTCGTACGGGCTTCCGGTTCACAGGCGCCGGGCTTGCAGGGAAATTACAGGAATTTGCCCCGCTGGCGAAGCTTGAAACGGCGCTTGTTGATGCGCGTATCGTGCTTACCTTAGCAGGTTTGGCCTCGCGCAACAGCCTGAGTGATAAAATGGGGGAATGAAGAAAATTGTTATCTTGATTTCCGGCCGTGGTTCGAACATGGCCGAGATTGTCCGTGCCTGTCGGCACGAGGCTTGGCCGGCCACCGTCGCGGCCGTGATTTCCAATCGCCCCGGCGCGAGCGGTCTCGATTTCGCGAAGAGCCATGGTATCCCGACGGCCGTGATCGATCACACCGTGTTTGCGGGAGACCGCTTGGCATTCGACACTGAATTGGCTCGTGTGATCGACGAATATTCGCCCGATTTAGTCGTGTTGGCGGGTTTTATGCGTGTTTTGACCGACGTTTTTGTCGGGCGTTATGCCGGTCGCATGCTGAATATCCACCCGTCCTTGCTGCCGAATTTCCCGGGTTTGAGGACCCACCAGCAGGCGCTTGATGCGGGCGTGAAGCTGCACGGCAGCACCGTTCATTTTGTGACGCCCGAGTTGGACCACGGGCCTATCGTGGTTCAAGGCGGGGTGCCGGTGCTGGCCGGCGACGACCCGGCAGCCCTGGCTGAGCGGGTGCTCGGCGTCGAACATATTATTTATCCGCGTGCTGTACGCTGGTTTGTCGAAGGACGCCTGGCGCTGCAAAGCGGGCATGTCATCCTGACGCCGCCCGAGCCGCAATGGTTTTTTATCGGAGAAGGCGCATGAAGTTGCACGGGTTCCTCATTGGACAGACTGAGACCTTACTGGCCGAGGTGCTGAAATTTACCGGCCCCGCCGATTCGACCACCAGTCGTTTCTTCCGAGCCCATCCCAAACTGGGACATAACGAACGTGGCGTGATTGCCGAAGCGGTGTTTGCCGTGCTGCGCCGCAAAATGGAGTTCGGTCATCTAGCCGAAAGCGGTACGGGCAATCCGAATCGTCGCATGGCCTTGCTAGGCCTGATGCAGACGGCCGGGCGCACGGCAATCCGGCCGTTTGTCTCGGTGGGCGAGGCTGAATGGCTCGAACACGTTGCAAAAATCGATCCGGGCAGCCTGCCGCTGCGGATCCGCACCAATTTGCCCGACTGGATCTACAGTGCGCTGTCGACGCGTTTCGACGAAGCAGAAATGGGTTTGTTGGCGGCAGCCGTGAATCATCCTGCGCCCCTCGATTTGCGCGCGAACCCGATCAAGGCCAGCCGTGCGCAAGTGATGGAAGCGCTGACTGCTGCCGGTATCGCGTGCGAAGAAACTCCGTTCGCGCCACTGGGCATACGCCTGGCCGGCAAACCTGCGCTGAACCGCGTGGCGGCTTTTGAGCAGGGTTGGTGCGAGGTGCAGGACGAAGGCAGCCAATTGCTGTGCTATATGCTTGCGCCCAAGCGGGGCGAAATGGTGGTCGATTTCTGCGCCGGCGCCGGTGGCAAAACCCTGGCGCTGGGCGCGATGATGCGCTCGACCGGGCGCCTGTACGCGTTCGATGTGGCGGATCGGCGTTTAGCTAAGCTTAAGCCGCGGCTCGCGAAAAGCGGTTTGTCGAATGTGCATCCGGTGCTGATCGACAGCGAACATGACGCTAAAATCAAGCGTTTGGCCGGTAAAATCGATCGCGTGCTGGTTGATGCGCCGTGCAGCGGCATGGGCACCCTGCGCCGCAACCCCGATTTGAAATGGCGTCAGTCGCTCGATTCAGTCGCCGAGCTGACGCCCAAGCAAGCGTCGATACTCGCAAGTGCAGCTAGGCTCCTGAAGGTAGGTGGTCGTCTGGTTTATGCGACCTGCAGCTTGTTGCACGCCGAAAACGAAGCGATAGTCGAAGCATTCCTGGCCGAACACCCGGGCTTTAAGCTGGTGCCGGCCGGCGAGGTGCTGGCCGAACAGAAGATCGATTTACCGATGGGCCCTTATCTGTCGATGTGGCCGCATTTGCACGCTACAGACGGTTTCTTTGCCGCCGTGCTGGAGCGTCAGGCCTGAAGCGCTTGACCTTGGCGGTGATAGCTCTAACGAGGCTCCCCTTGCCGTGCTGGAATGTCGGGTCCGAAGCGCTTGAACTGAGCCGCGATACCCTCGGGTGTCGCGGCTAAAACGGATTTCGGCGTGTTATTTCCAAAGACCCCCTATACATGATGCAAAACCGTTATCTAAGCCACTTCCACTTGGTGGGTGATTTAACGGGTGACGCCGGTCGCCCCGTTATTTTGTACCAGGCTGCCGTGCTGTTTGCCTGCTTAGTGTTGGCCTATGTGCTGGCGACTTTGCTGAAGCGCGGCTTTGCCCGCTTGCGTATTGCGCGCGGCCAAAGCATG
>Ga0302178_10000938_pt1 | contig 25465 bp, 25 predicted proteins | sample I_Palsa_E1_3_FD_198790 | JGI IMG/M metagenome (GOLD analysis project Ga0302178, IMG submission 198790) | Peat permafrost microbial communities from Stordalen Mire near Abisko, Sweden - I_Palsa_E1_3 | ecosystem: Environmental > Terrestrial > Soil > Palsa > Peat permafrost | place: Sweden... | reverse complement strand
CTTTGAGCGCCGCGGCCAGGTCGCAGATCAGCACCGCGGCGCTGATGCCGTCCTTGTCCCGGACCGCCGATGGGTCGACGCAGTGCCCGATGGCTTCTTCGTAGGCGTAGACCAGTGTGCTGCCCGGCAGGTCGGCGTCGGCGCGGGCCAGCCACTTGAAACCGGTCAGGGTCTCGGCGTGTTGCGCACCCCAGTGCGCCGCGATCGTGGACAGCATCCGCGACGACACCACCGTGCTGGCCACCACGCTGGTGGCGCGATCGCCCGGATCGATGTGCGACAGGATGTAATCACCGAGCAGCCAACCGGTTTCGTCACCGGACAGCATCCGCCAGCCGACCGGGGTCGGTACGCCGACCGCACACCGGTCCGCGTCAGGATCAAGCGCGACGGCGATGTCGGCGTCCACATCGGTGGCCAGGCCGAGCAGTGCGTCGGTGGCGCCGGGTTCTTCGGGGTTGGGAAAGCTGACGGTCGGGAAGTCGGGATCGGGAGCGAACTGGTCGCCGACGACGTGCACGTCGGACAGTCCGGCGCGGTGCAGCGTTTCGGTTGCGACCACGCCGCCCACGCCATGCAGGGGTGTCAGCGCTACGCGGATCGGACCAGACGACGAGCGCCGCACCCGGGCGGCTCGCTCGATGTACTGCTCTACCAGTCCGGCGTCGGCGGGTTCGACGTTCTCCCTGGCGATCTCGTCGGCGAACGGCGCCGTCGCGATGGCGGCCTCGATCTCGCGATCGGTGGGGGAGACGATCTGGATGCCCCCGTCCAGGTACACCTTGTAGCCGTTGTCGGCCGGTGGATTGTGTGACGCGGTGATCTGGATTCCGGCCGCCGCGCCGGTGTGCCGGACGGCAAAAGCCAGCACCGGTGTGGGTGCCGGACCTGGAAGCAATGTGACCGAAAAGCCCTCGGCAGCAAGCACTTCAGCAGTTGCGACGGCGAACTGGGCCGACCCGTGCCGGGCGTCGCGGCCGACGATCACTGTTGAGCCGGTCAGTCCGCGAACGGCCAGCACCCTGGCCACTGCCCAGCTGGCGCGCAACACGACGGCGAGGTTCATCGCGTCTGGGCCGCCCCGGACCGGCCCGCGCAGGCCGGCGGTGCCGAATGTCAGCGGACGGCCGAACCGGGCCGTCAGCTCGGCCCGATCGCAGGCGGCGAGTTCGGCGGCCGTCACCGGATCGGGGTCATGCGCGATCCAATCCTCCGGTCTCACGCCGACCTCTACAACCGTGCGACCACGCCGGCCAGCAGCGAACCCATCCGGGCCGCCGATGCCGCGCCGGTCTCCAGCACCTCGAGGTGACTTAACGGCTCACCGGTGATTCCGGCGGCCATGTTGGTGACCAGCGAGACTCCGAGCACCTCCGCGCCCGCGGCCCGGGCGGCGATCGTTTCGTGCACGGTGGACATGCCGACCAGGTCGGCGCCCAGCGTGCGCAACATCCGGATCTCTGCGGGCGTTTCGAAATGCGGGCCGGGCAGACCGGCGTACACGCCCTCGGCGAGTTCCGGGTCGACCTCACGGGCCAGCGTCCGTAGCCGCGCGGCGTAGGCGTCGACCATGTCGACGAACTGCGCCCCGATCAGCGGCGACCGCGCGGTCAGATTCAGATGGTCGCTGATCAACACCGGCTGGCCCACGGCGAAGTCCTCGCGGACCGCGCCTGCGGCGTTGGTCAGCACGACCACCCGGGCGCCGGCCGCGCAGGCTGTCCGCACCGGGTGCACGACGTGCCGCAGGTGGTGACCTTCGTAGGCGTGCACGCGACCGGCCAGCACCAGCACCCGGTGCTCGCCGATGGCCACCGACAGCACCTGGCCGGTGTGGCCGGCCGCAGACGGCGGGGTGAACCCGGGCAACTCGGCCATCGGCAGTATCGCCGTGGGTTGGCCGAGGTCGGACACGGCCGGCGCCCAACCGGACCCCAGCACGATCGCCACATCGTGTTCGGCGATCCCAATGCGATCGGCGATGAACTGCGCCGCCGTCCGCGCGAGCGCATCGGGGTCGGGCGGACCGTCACTCACAGTCGGCAGCCTAATCGGAGCCCCGTCCGGTGAGTTGTTGCAGCGCACGCAGGAAGACGTCTCGGTCGTTGGCGGATAGCTGTCCGAGCCAGTGCTCCTCCCCGCGCTGGATGGCTACCTGCACGGCGTTCCTGATGGAACGTCCCGACTCGGTGATCTCGAGCAGGCGAGCCCGGCGGTCATCGGGGTCGGGGATCCGTTCGATGTGACCGTGCTCTTGCAACTCGTCGAGCGTTGGGATGATGCGGGTCTTGTCGGCGCCGATCACCTCGGCCAGCGCCGCTTGAGTGCGGATCGGCGAGCGATCCAGAGCGCTGAGAACGATGTAGCCCCACATCGACAAACCGTGGGCCGCCAGCACCGGCTGTTCGGCCGCCACGGTTTTGCGGGCCAGGTCCACCAGCATCTCCGCCAGGTCCGGACGCGTCGCCTTTCGCACCACCGACTGATGATAAAGCTGGACAGATAATAAGCGAACACATACGATACGCGTATGCATACAAATCAGGATGTTCGCCCGTTACACCGCATCGCCGTACTGGCCTCTGTTGACGTGGTCTCGGCCGTCACCGCCGATGACCTAGCGAAACCGACGCCCTGCGCCGGTTGGAACCTTGCTGACCTGCTCGCCCACATGACGGTCCAGCATCGCGGCTTCGCCGCTGCCGCCCGCGGCCACGGTGCCGACGAGTCGATATGGCAACCGGCCACGGTCGCCGACGCCGTGGCAGCCGACCCCGCCGGCGCCTACTCCGCGGCAGCCACCGAGCTGATCGACGCGTTCGCGGGCGACGATGTGCTCGACAGCGAGTTCGCGCTGCCGGAGTTCGGGCCCGGGGCGACGTTCCCGGCCGCGATGGCGATCGGTTTTCACTATGTGGACTACGTCGTGCACGGCTGGGATGTGGCTCGCACGCTGGGGCAGTCCTACGAGCTTCCGGTCGACGTCGTGGCCGCCGCGTTGCCGCTGGCGCTCGTGGTGCCCAACGGAGACTTCCGCACCATGGACAGCGCGCCGTTCGGCCCGGCGATCCCGTCGACGGATCCGGCCGACGACCTCGACCGCATCCTCGCCTATCTCGGCCGCTCGCCGCAGTGGAAACCACCGGTTATGGCGACGACCAGCGGCACGGCAGCGAAGAAGTCATGACGACAACATCGCTGGGCACCTGGACTGGTCAACCGCCGATGACGCCTGGGAGCGGCATCCTCAGCACTGACTGGCTGCCCGGCCCGTCCCACGGCACCCAGTCCCCAGTCGTGGTGAGTTTCACCGACTTTCATTCAGATTCGGAAGAGGATTGGCAACAGATCGCCGCATTGGGCATGAAGTTGGCGGACAGCTGGCCGATCATGCGCGGCGCGGTCGGGCTTTGGCTGTGGGGCAAGCACGTTGAGCTGCGCGGCGGATCGCTGTCCGTCTGGGACAGTCACGCGGATTTGCGTCGTTTCATCCGCTGGCCCGTTCACGTCGCCATCATGGAAAATTGGCGCGGACGTATACGCGTCCGATCCGCCAGCTGGGATGACGAGCGATTTGTTCCGCCGCAGGCATGGCTTCGCGCCGAGGCCTACATCCGGACGCCGCGCGACATGTGAGACGGTGGCGACGGCGCCCCGCCTGCCGGTACAACGCCGGTGATCGGCGGTGAGATACTGCGACCATGGCCCCAATCCCGGTGCTGGATCGCGTCGAGGACACGGTGCGGCGTCGCAGCACCGACCTCGTCGCGTTGTCGCATGCGATCCACGCCGAGCCGGAGCTTGCCTTCGCCGAGCACCGCAGCTGCGCCAAGACGCAGACATTGGTAGCCGAGCGGGGTTTTGAGATCACCGCGGCCGCGGGCGGTTTGGATACCGCGTTTCGCGCCGACTTCGGCAGTGGTCCGCTGACTGTCGGGGTCTGCGCCGAATACGATGCACTGCCCGGGATCGGTCATGCCTGCGGCCACAACATCATTGCCGCATCGGCCGTCGGCGCGGCGCTGGCGCTGGCCGACGTCGCCGACGAGTTGGGTTTGACGGTTTCGCTGCTCGGCACACCCGCTGAGGAGTTCGGTGGCGGAAAAGTCTTGATGCTCAACGCCGGAGTCTTCGACGACCTTTCGCTCGCGGTGATGGTGCATCCCGGTCCGGTCGACATCGCGGCTGCCCGGTCGCTGACCCTGTCCGCGGTCCGGGTGACCTATCGCGGAAAAGAAGCTCACGCGTCAGCCGCGCCGTTCCTGGGGGTGAACGCCGCCGACGCGGTCACCGTCGCGCAGGTGGCGATCGGGCTGCTGCGCCAGCAGTTGGCGCCGGGGCAGCAGGTGCACGGCATCGTCGCGGAGGGCGGGCAAGTCGCCAACGTCATACCCGCGCACACCGAATTGCAGTACACCATGCGCGCCACCGACGCGTCGTCGCTGGCCGATCTTGAAGCCAAGGTGGGCGACTGCTTCCTGGCCGGTGCGGTCGCCACCGGCTGCGACTACAGCGTCGAGCAGACCGAGCCAATGTACGACGCGCTCAAACCCGATCCCTGGCTGGCCGAAACCGTGCGCGCCGAGATGACGCGGCTCGGTCGTTCGCCCATCGACAAGGCGCTCGAGGCGGCGCTACCGCTGGGCAGTACGGACATGGGCAACGTCACCCAGCTGCTGCCCGGCATCCATCCGATGGTTGCCGTCGATGCCGGCGGCGCGTCGTTGCACCAGCCCGACTTCACCGCGGCCGCCGCGGGTCCCACCGCCGACAAGGCAGTCATCGACGGCGCAATCATGTTGGCACGCACGGTCGTTCGCCTTGCCGAGTCGCCCGCAGAACGGGACCGCGTGCTGGAAGCATGTGCTCAGCGGGCACGCTTATGACTCTTGCCGACATCGCCAACTCCTGGCTGGCCGCGCACAACGACGATCTGGTCGGCTGGCGGCGGCACATCCACCGCTATCCGGAGCTGGGGCGTCAGGAGTACGCCACTACGCAGTTCGTCGCCGAGCGGTTGGTCGAGGCTGGGCTCAACCCGAAGGTGCTACCCGGCGGGACGGGACTGACCTGCGACTTCGGCCCTGACCGCGAGCCGCGAATCGCGTTGCGGGCCGACATGGATGCGTTGCCGATGGCCGAGCGCACCGGGGCCAACTACGCCTCGACGATGCCCAACGCCGCGCATGCCTGCGGGCACGACGGGCACACCGCGATCCTGCTGGGTACCGCGCTGGCGCTGGCCGGGGCGCCGGAGCTGCCGGTCGGGGTGCGGCTGGTTTTCCAGCCGGCCGAGGAGCTGATGCCCGGTGGCGCGATCGACACGATCGCTTCGGGCGCGATGTCCGGAGTCAGCCGAATCTTCGCCCTGCACTGCGATCCCCGGCTGGCGGTCGGCAAGATCGCGGTGAAGGTGGGGCCGATCACGTCGGCGGCCGACATGATCGAGATAAGTCTGACCTCGCCGGGCGGACACACCTCACGCCCCCATTTGACCGGCGACCTGGTCTACGGGCTGGGCACGCTGATCACCGGACTACCCGGGGTGTTGTCCCGCCGCATCGACCCGCGCAACAGCACCGTGATGGTGTGGGGCGCGGTCAATGCGGGCGTAGCCGCCAACGCCATTCCGCAGAGCGGCACGCTGGCCGGCACGGTCCGCACTGCCAGCCGCGAGACGTGGCTGGGCATGGAGGACATCGTCCGGGAGACGGTGACGGCGTTACTGGCGCCGCTGGGCATCGAGCACACCCTGCAGTACAACCGCGGCGTCCCGCCGGTGGTCAATGAAGAGGTTTCGACGCGCATCATCACCCACGCGATCGAGGCGCTCGGCCCGGACGCGCTGGCCGACACCAAACAATCCGGTGGCGGTGAGGATTTCTCCTGGTACCTGGAGGAAGTGCCCGGCGCGATGGCCCGGCTCGGGGTGTGGTCAGGCAGCGGACCCCAGTTGGACCTGCATCAGCCGACGTTCGACCTGGATGAGCGGGCGCTGCCGATCGGGGTGCGGTTGATGGTCAACATCGTCGAGCAGTCCGCCGCGATCGGTTAGGCGGAGACTCACGGGGCGGATGGGACTGCGGCGTTATTCGCCGTGACCGGGTCCGACGTTGCGCGCCGGACAGGTCCGGATCTTGTGCACGTAATCGTCTGGGGCGCCGGCGATTTCAGCGGCGTCGGCCATGACGCCGATGTAGCGCGCCGACGGCAGACCGCCTTCCCAGGCGTCCACCACGTACAGCCACGCCAGAACCGGATCGGTCGTCGTGTCCGACGACACCCGTTCCACTCGGCACCGGATCTTCTTGTGGATGCCGAGCTCGGACCCCTCCCACCGATCCAGGGTGTTCTCGTCGGCCGACGTCATGTCGTAGAGCACGACGAACACCTTCGAGGTCGGATCCTCCACGACCGTGGCCAGCGCGCCATCCCAGCCGATGTCCTCGCCGCCGAAGGTCAGCCGCCATCCGTGCAACCAGCCGGTTCCGGCCATCGGCGAGTGGGGTGCACGCTGCAGCATCTGCTCGGGATGCATGTTTGAGCCGTAGGCGGCGTAGAGCGGCACGGACAAAGCTTAAACGGCTACCGCTGAAGCGGCGGTCATCCGACGGGTTGGCTAGGTTATCTCTGTGGCGACCCGCATTGTGATCATCGGGGGAGGGCCGGCCGGTTACGAGGCGGCCCTCGTCGCAGCGGCACGTGACGCACACGTCACCGTCATCGACTCGGACGGCATCGGCGGCGCGGCGGTGCTCTTCGACTGTGTGCCGTCGAAAACCTTCATCGCGTCCACCGGTGTGCGTACCGAATTGCGCCGTGCTCCGCAGCTGGGCTTCGACCTCGACATCGACGACGCCAAGATCTCGCTGCCGGAAATCCACGAGCGGGTCAAGACCCTGGCCGCCGCCCAGTCCGCCGACATCAACGCCCAGCTGCAGAACGCGGGCGTCGAGGTGGTCGCCGGCAAGGGTGAGCTGATCGATGTGACGCCGGGTCTGGCATCGCATCGCATCCAGGCCACCGCGCCGGACGGCAGCACCAGCACCCACGACGCCGACGCGGTGCTGATCGCCACCGGCGCCAGCCCCCGCGAGCTGCCGACCGCGCGGACCGACGGCGAGCGCATCCTGAACTGGCGTCAGCTCTACGACCTGCAGGCACTGCCCGAGCATCTGATCGTGGTCGGCTCCGGTGTCACCGGCGCCGAATTCGTGCACGCCTATACCGAATTGGGCGTCGACGTCACGGTGGTCGCCAGCCGCGACCAGATCCTGCCCTACGAGGACGCCGACGCGGCCGCAGTGCTGGAGCGGATCTTCGCCGAGCGCGGAGTGCAGCTCGTCAAGAATGCCCGCGCCGACTCGGTGACCCGTACCGATTCCGGCGTGCTGGTGACCTTGGCCGACGGCCGGACAGTCGAGGGCAGCCACGCGCTGATGACGATCGGCTCGGTGCCCAACACCAGCGGTCTCGGCCTGGACCGCGTGGGTATCGAACTCGGACCCGGCAACTACCTGACCGTCGACCGGGTCTCCCGGACGTCGGTATCCAACATCTACGCGGCGGGCGACTGCACCGGCCTGCTGCCGCTGGCCTCGGTCGCTGCGATGCAAGGCCGGATCGCGATGTGGCACGCACTCGGCGAGGCCGTCACCCCGATCCGGCTGCGTACGGTCGCCGCTGCGGTGTTCACCCGGCCCGAGCTGGCGGCGGTGGGTGTTCCCCAGTCCGCCATCGACGACGGATCGGTGCTGGCCCGCACGATCATGCTGCCGTTGCAGACCAACGCGCGGGCCAAGATGTCGGGGCTTCGGCACGGCTTCGTCAAGCTTTTCTGTCGGCAGGCCACCGGTGTGGTGATCGGCGGCGTGGTGGTCGCGCCGATCGCCTCGGAGCTGATCCTGCCGATTGCGATGGCCGTGCAGAACCGCCTGACGGTCAACCACTTGGCGCAGACCTTGAGCGTGTACCCGTCGCTGTCGGGCTCGATCACCGAGGCGGCACGACGGCTGATGGCGCACGATGACCTGGACTGACCCGCCGGGCGACGATGCTGGCCTTGCGGCCCGAGCAGAAGCGCGGCAATTAGTCCAGGTTAGGTAGCCTTGGGCCCAACGACCTACTGACGAGTAACCGACAGGAGACTGTGCCGTGAGCGAGCCGATTCGCGTCCCGGCGAGCGCGCAGACCCGGCCGGGTTCGTTTCTCGGGCCCGAGCAACGGGCCGCGGCCTGGCAGCGCCTTGGCAGCGAGCAATTCGACGTCGTGGTCATCGGCGGCGGCGTGGTGGGTTCGGGATCCGCGCTGGATGCCGCCACCCGCGGGCTGAAGGTGGCGCTGGTGGAAGCACGCGATTTCGCTTCCGGCACATCGAGCCGGTCCTCCAAGATGTTTCACGGCGGGCTGCGATATCTGGAGCAACTGGAATTCGGCTTGGTGCGTGAAGCGCTTTTCGAGCGCGAGTTGTCGTTGACCACGCTGGCGCCTCATTTGGTGAAGCCGCTGCCGTTCCTCTACCCGCTGACCAAGCGGTGGTGGGAACGGCCATACACCGCTGCCGGTCTGCTGCTGTATGACCAGCTCGGTGGCGCGAAATCCGTTCCGGCGCAAAAGCACTTGACCCGCGCCGGTGCCCTGCGGTTGTCCCCGGGTTTGAAACGCAGCGCGCTGATCGGCGGGATCCGCTACTACGACACCGTCGTCGACGACGCGCGGCACACGCTGACCGTCGTGCGGACCGCGGCGCAGTACGGTGCGGTGGTGCGCTCGTCCACCCAAGTGGTGTCGCTGCTGCGCGAAGGTGACCGGGTGACCGGTGTGCGGGTGCGCGACTCCGAGGACGGCGCGGTCGCCGAGGTGCGCGGCCATGTCGTCGTCAACGCAACAGGGGTATGGACGGACGAGATTCAGGCATTGTCGAAGCAGCGCGGGCGATTTCGGGTGCGAGCCTCCAAAGGAGTGCACATCGTCGTTCCGCGCGACCGGATCGTTAGCGACGCCGCGATCATCCTGCGCACCGAGAAGTCGGTGATGTTCGTCATCCCGTGGGGCAACCACTGGATCATCGGGACCACCGACACCGACTGGAATCTGGACCTCGCGCATCCGGCCGCCACCAAAGTCGACATCGACTACATCCTCGGTACCGTCAACACCGTGCTTGCTACTCCGTTGACGCACAACGACATCGACGGCGTGTACGCCGGGCTGCGGCCGCTGCTGGCGGGGGAGAGTGAGGAGACCTCCAAGCTGTCCCGCGAGCATGCCGTCGCGGTTCCCGCGCCCGGTCTCGTCGCCATTGCCGGCGGCAAGTACACCACCTACCGGGTGATGGGGTCCGATGCGATTGACGCTGCGGCGCAATATGTTCCGGCCCGGGTTGCGACGTCGATCACCGAGAAGGTGCCGCTGCTGGGCGCCGACGGTTACTTCGCGCTGATCAACCAGACCGAGCACGTCGGCGCGATCGCGGGACTGCACCCGTACCGGGTGCGTCATCTGCTGGACCGGTATGGGTCGTTGCTCAACGAAGTGCTCGCGCTGGCAGCCGACCAGCGAGACCTGCTCAACCCGATCGCCGCGGCACCGGGCTACCTGCGGGTCGAGGCGGCCTACGCCGCAGTGGCCGAGGGCGCGCTGCATCTGGAAGACGTCTTGGCGCGGCGGACGCGCATCGCCATCGAGTATTCGCATCGCGGCGTCGACTGCGCTCGCGAGGTGGCCGACATCGTCGCGCCGATTCTGGGCTGGACCGCGGCCGATGTCGACCGAGAGGTCGAGACCTACATCGCGCGGGTGGAGGCCGAGGTGCTGTCCCAGGCCCAGCCGGACGACGCGTCCGCTGATGCGCTGCGGGCCAGCGCACCGGAGGCGCGCGCCGAGATCCTCGAGCCGGTGCCGCTGACTTGAGGCGCCCGCCGCTGCCGCCACGCGACGGATTGGGGCCGGCGCGGCTGAGGGTGCATGGTGGACCGCTGGGCGACGAGCTGGCCAGGCGGTTCGGGCCCGATGTTGCCGCCAAGGCGATCGCCGGCGAGGTTGTCGATCGGCACGGTGCGGTGCTCGACCCGGCCACCGTGCTGCCGGCCGGTGCTGTGGTCTACCTCTACCGCGATCTGCGCGACGAAGTGCCGGTGCCATTCGACATTCCGGTGCTGTACCAGGACGAGGACATCGTGGTCGCCGACAAGCCGCACTTCCTGGCCACGACGCCGCGCGGGCGCCACGTCGCGCAGACGGCGCTGGTGCGGCTTCGACGGCAACTCGGCCTAGACGAGCTCAGCCCGGCTCACCGGTTGGATCGCCTAACGGCGGGGGTGCTGCTGTTCACGACTCGCCGCGAGGTTCGCGGGGCCTACCAGACGTTGTTCGCCCGTGGCGCCGTGCACAAGACGTATGTGGCGAGGGCGGCGGTCGACCCGAACATCGTGTTGCCGCGGGTGGTGTGTAGTCGTATCATCAAGCGCCGCGGCAATTTTCAGGCCGTCGAGGAAGCCGGCGAGCCCAACGCCGAGACGTTGGTGGAGCTGTCCCCCACAAGCGGGTGGGGGCACCCCCAGCCGCGCAGCGGCGAGGGGGCGTGCCCCCAGTCGTCCGATGGTCTGTACCGGCTGACACCGCGGACCGGGCGCACCCACCAGCTTCGTGTGCACATGGCGTCGCTGGGCCTGCCGATCTACGGAGACCCGCTGTATCCCAACGTCATCGATGTAGCTGCCGACGACTTCTCCACGCCATTGCAGTTGCTGGCGCAGCGCATTGAATTCGACGATCCCGTCAGCGGGGCTCGGCGCCGCTTCGTCAGTTCGCGCCGGCTGGTGCGTCAGCCCTAGCAGCGCTCAGCGCCGCGGAGCATGTGTGTGAGGCCAGGAGCAACCCATACCTGCAGGTCGGCGGCGGCCGCGTCTTGGTCCGGGAGGGTGGCGGTCGGGACAGGGGCCGCTGCCTTCGTGGGTGTCACACCTTGAACGACAGCCCGCAGAGTGCCCCAGGCTGCTGTCTTCAGGTAGCCGGGATCGATGGAGCGAATATTTGCCAGATTGCCAAGTTTGACGTGGTTCAGGGTCGTCAGCACGTTTCTGTCCTTAAGTGACCCGACGCGGTGGTCGGGGCGTCTCGCAGTGACTGGCGCGGAGACTTTTCAATTCGGTGATCGGCGTCACAGGCCGGTCTGCTATGACCAACCGCCAATCGGCGTGCGCAATTCCCACGGTACTTCCCGGGAGGCGTTTGGGCCGGGTGCGTGACAGCGCGTCGCGTGCCGGGTCTTGGGCGCGCCGGCCCTCCATGACGGCATAGCCACCGCGTCAACCTGGGTGAATGCCGCATTCGAAACGTGGCCGAGAACTAGTTGACGTGTGATTAACAGCACCGACCTGTGATCTTTTCGATATCAAACGTCAGCGTGGGCCGACCGTGATATCCGCTAGGCCCGTTCGCAACTGCGGCCAATTATCGAGGCTATCGGTCGGTTTTTCGTTGCGCACGCAGGCTGACGCTGGGATTGCGCGTCGGGAACATGAACGGGCGGGAAACTGGGGCCGAAATCGTCAGTATCGCGCCTTCAGCGGCAGCTGGGCATGATGACCGAAGTGCGAATCTTGTTACCATGCCTCATGGATGCGAGCGACTAGCGGTGCGGCGTGCGATGCGCCGGTCGATCATCTTCTCTGTGCCGTCTGAAGGAATTGGATTGAAGCTCAATCGATTTAACGCCGCACTGAGCATTCTCGTGACTGGTGTGCTGCTCTTGTCGGCGTGTGGCGGTCACAACAACGCCTCCGGCGGGGGAACGACGACGAGCCCGGCTCCGGTGAAAGTGACCTGCGGAGGCAAGCCGGATTTGATCGCCAGTGGCTCCACCGCTCAGAAGAACGCGATGAGCGAATTCATCAAGGCCTTCGCGCAGGCCTGCCCGGGACAGTCGCTCAATTACACCGCGGATGATTCCAGTGCCGGGATCAGCGACTTTCTCGACAGTAAAAGCGATTTCGCCGGGTCCGATTCCACGCTGACCACCGACGAGTACGCCAAGGCGCAGCGGCGGTGCGGTTCGCCCACGTGGAACCTGCCGATGGTGGTCAGCCCGATCGCGATCGCTTTCAACGTCAAGGGCGTGACGTCGTTGAACCTCGACGGGTTGACCGCGGCGCAGATCTTCAACGGACAAATCAATATGTGGAACGACGGCGCAATTGCGCTGCAGAACCTGGGTGTGCAGCTGCCAGATGAGCCGATTCGCGTCGTGTTCCGCGGCGACGAGTCCGGGACCACGGACAACTTCCAGAAGTATCTCGACACCACTTCCAAGGGCACGTGGGGCTTTCCGGCCGGGCGGAAGTTCAACGGCGGAGTCGGTCAGCCCGCCGTCGGCAACGATGGCGCCGCCGATACCGTCAAAAACACCGAAGGATCGGTCACCTATCTCGCGTGGTCGTTCGCTCAGACGCACAACTTGAATGTGGCCAGCATCATCACGTCGGCCGGGCCGGATCCGGTGAAGATCAGTCCCGAGTCAGTGGGCAAGACGATTTCCACGGCTTGGTTCATCAAGAAGGGCGACGATCTCGCCCTCGACACCATCTCGTTCTACCGGCCCAACCAGCCCGGCGCGTACCCGATCGTGCTGGCGACGTACGAGATCGTGTGCTCGAAGTATCAGGATCCGAAGGTAGGCCCGGCCGTCCGGGCTTTCCTGCAGAGTGCTATCGGTCCGGGTCAGGACGGTTTGATCGGCGCCGGTTACATTCCAATTCCCACAGAGTTCAAGCCGCGACTACTAAACTCCATCAACGCCGTCTCGTGAGGAGTCGATGCTCAATGTTCGAGGGTATTTTTCACCGTAGTCAACCCGGTGTTCCAAGAGTTTTCCCACGGTAGTAAATCTTTTGCATCATGGAGTTCACGACGCTGCCCCCTGAGGTGATCTCCGCACTTATTCATTCGGGACCCGGTGCGGAATCGCTGGCCAATGCCGCCGCGGCGTGGCAACAACTCGGCGCCAACCTGGAAGACGCGGCGGATAACTATGCCGCGTCGCTGTCGTCAATGGACGAGACGTGGTACGGCCCGTCGTCGGCGGCGATGTTCCAGTCCGTCACGCCGTACGTGACGTGGTTGCGCACCACCGCGCAGCAGGCTCAGCAGACCGCAGCGGCCGCACAGACCGCAGCGGCCGCCTTCAATTCCGTACAGGCGCAAGTGGTTCCGACGGCCACCGTCGCCGCCAACAGGATGCGTCTGGCACAGCTTTTGGCCACCAACGTATTTGGCAGAAATCTTCCGGCCATCGCTCAGACTGATTCTGAGTACCAGACCATGTGGGCGAACAACTCGGCGGCGATGACTCGTTATCAGGCGGCCTCCTCCCAGGCATCCACCCTGCCGCAGTTGACGTCGCCGACCTCGACGACCAATCCGTCGGCCCTGAAAACGCAAGCCAGTGCGGCGACGCCTGCCGCCACAACTGCCGCGACCACCTCGTCGGGCCCCACCGTGTCGGCGGCCACCCCCGCCGCGGCCTTGCCCACTGCCTTCGACCCCAGCGCCGGCATTGTTGGAGAGGTGAACACCTACGTCAACCAGTTCGTCTCGTCCGGATTCCCGATCAACCTGCTCAGCTACCTCGCCCAGAGCCAGTCGGCCCAGGCCCTGCAGGGTGTGAACAGCGCCGTTGGCCAAGGTGTCTCGGAGGGCGAGAACGCGCTGGGTGGGGCCGCGGCAAATTTGGGTGGGGGTGCCGCCGGAGCGTTAGGGGCGTTGGGCCAGAGCGGGGGCGGTCTGGGCGCGCTGGGCGCAGCCGGCCTCGGTCAGATCAACACCTCGGCGGCGCTAGGCGCCGCGGTGCCGATGGGTAATCTTTCCGCGCCGCCCAGCGCTGCGCCATTGCTGGCGACACCGGTACAGCTTGCGTCGGCGGCCAGCCCGCTGGGTGCGGGCGGAGCCGCCGGGATGCCGATGCCGCCGCTCATGCCGCCGCCGATTTCACCGGGCAGTGGCTGGCGCAAGCGCAAACCGCAGAAGTACGAAGACATCGCGATCGGCGCCGAGCTCAAGGGCAAAGTGATGAAACCGCCGCCGTCGGCGGGATAAGCGAGATCGCCGTCAGCGACTCAATCGCCGGGACGCGGCGGGCTGGTGTGCAGAGAGCCCAGACCGCGCTGGATACCTTCATCCACTTGGCTCTTGAGGTCTGATGTGCTGTCCGGCATCCCGGTGGCCGGGTTGCAGCTACAGCTGAGGGTGCCGAACTGGCTGGGTTCCGCGTCGGCCGGCGTTGCGGTAACAACCGTTGTGGCGAGCGCGATCGCGGCGCCCACCATTAATTTCTCGATGATCAAAGATGCTCCGTTGGGGTCGATACCCCAGTATGCGGATTTTTTCAGGCTCCCGCATGTCGGGGGCAGAACGCGGCGATGCTGACGCCGACGAAGAATCCGGCGTGGTAGCCGTCCAGACCACTCTGCTGCATGATGTCGTTCGCGACGTCGCTCGATGCCCTACCGCCATCGAGTCCGTCGCAGACCTGATGACCGGCGATGACCGCGGCCTGTCCGGACGCGAAGGTAATCCCCTTGGCCTTCAGCGCATTCAAGAAGTTGGAGTCGACGGCGTCGGCATGCGCGCTTGGCGCGGCGATTTCCATGACGCTGAACGGGGCGAACACCAGGACTAGGCCGGTCAGGATTGATCGCACAGGCTTGGGCGAGCGCACTGGGGTGGTCGTCCTTTCTCATCCTGTCCGCTAAGCAGAAGCGTGAGTGTTGCTGACAGCAAGCGAAACCGCTGACATTGCGATCATCGCATGCCGCGCCCGGACTTTTGAAGCGCGCGGTGAGGTCGACGCGGGTCAGTGTGATCGTTAACCGCCTGGACATGCCCTGGGCGTTCAACGTTGGCAGGCCGGGCACCAGTACGCTACCCGCTCGCCGCTGTCGTCACGCTTAACGGGCGTGCCGCAGCGACGGCAGCTTTGGCCCGCTCGTCCGTACACCCACAGCTGCCGGCCAGCCCGCATGTCGCCGGTTGTACAGCGATTCTGCCGGAAGCGGTTGGCCCACAACATGTCGCGGGCGCGGGTGACCAGTCGTTGGGGGTTGGCGATCGCGCTCACCGGCGCGGTGGGCAGGTGTCCGTTGACGAAACACAATTCGTTGCAGTAGACATTGCCGATCCCGGCCACGATCCGCTGGTCCAGCAGGGCGTCTGCGATTTGCCGATCCGGGTCTGCCGTCAGGTTGGCGGCGGCAACCTTGGGGTCCCAGTCCTCGCCTAGCAGATCGGGTCCCAGGTGGTCGACGGCCTCGCCGTCATTGGCGCGTTCGAGTATCTCCAGCACGCCCAGGTCGATGCCAACCGCACGGATATCGCCGGCTTCCAAGATGATCCGGACCCGATGGTCGACGCGGCTCGGCCGCGACGTGACTCGCCAACTACCGTCCATCTTCAGATGCGAGTGGATGCTGGCCGGTCCGACGCGAATGAGCAAGTGCTTGCCCCTGCTGCACACCTCGTCGACGACGTGACCGCTCAGGTCGACCGTGGCATAGCGGGGGACTCGGACGTCGCAGCGGGTCAGCGTGCGACCGACCAACGCTTTCCGCAGTGCCTCTGCGGTGCGGAAAACGGTGTCACCCTCAGGCATTGGCTACCGCAGTCGCAGTCCGCGCGGAGTCCGGGCGAAGCCGGAGGCAGTCAAGGCCGCAACCACCGTCGACGAGACTTGCGCCGCCAACACCGGCGCGCTGTTGATGCGCTCGATGAGGATGGAGTTGACCCGCCCGCCGGAGACCAGGTCGGCGAGTGCGACGGCCGCAGCGTGGTTGGCGTCGGAGTCGTTGTCGGCGAAGCTCAGCAAGGATCTCCCGCCGCGCTCGAGGAACCACACCAGTTCGCCATCGACCAGCACGACCAGCGCTCCGGCCTTACGGCCCGGCCGGGCCCCGCTGTCGCCGTCCGGTGAGCGCGGCGGCCAGGCCAGCGCCGCGCCGTAGGGGTTCGCCGGGTCGGCGGCGGCCAGCACCACCGCCCGGTACTCCGGTCGTTCGGGGTCCACACCGTCGAGGTAGCTGCGCAGCCGGTCGACCGTGGACGCGACCGCGAACTGGGCGCCGCCCAACGACTCCACGAAATAGCCGCGCTGACAGCGGCCGGAATCCTCGAAAGCGGTCAGCACCTTGTACAGGTTGGCAAACCCGCCCGGCACCCCTTCGGCGGTCACCGCGCCCCTGGTCAGCACGCCGTGCCGGCTCAGCAGCAGCTCCGCCTGGTGATGGGCCCGCACGGTGGAGTCCGGTTCGGGCGTCGGCAGCACCGACCAGCGGCCGGCCACCGTCGGATCGGCGGCCCGCGACTGCGCGTGCGCGACGCTGTAGCGGCTCAGGCGCGGCGGGCGCCTGCTGCGTCCCTGTCGATGGGCCGGGGCCGATCGCTTACGCGCGCCCGGGGCACCGGACAGCATCGCGCGCACCGGCGCGAACGTGTCGCCGGTGACCCATCCGGCCCAAATCAATTCCCACAGTGCCGCTTTGAGCTCGGCTTCGCCGACTCCGTCATGGCCCAGCTGTCGAAAGAAGAACGCGCCGCCGCCGACCAGCATGTCCAAGATCGCGCGATGAGTCGCGGTGAACTCGATCTCCGATCCGGCGGCCAGGGTCAGCGGCGCGGAATCTGCGGTGTGGAAAGCCACCCAGCCGTCGCTGCCGGAGATCGTGCCCGAGCCTGACCACATCACCTCGCCGGAGGCCAGCAGTTCGTCGAGCATCGCGGGGGAGTAATCGCGCACCCGCGGCGCCAGCACCAACGATTCGATCGCCGACGCCGGCAGTGGGACGCCGGCGATCTGATCGATGACGGCCGCCAGACCGTCCACGCCGGAGTTGGCGGCCGACCCGTGGCCGGCGCCCACGCCGTGCCAGGCCGGCAGGAAACGCGCATAGGCGCTGGTGCTGACCGGCTCGACCTGGGCGCGCAGCGCCGCCAGCGATCTGCGCCGCAGGATCCGCAGGACGTCGGCGTCACACCACTGGTCGCCGGTCGCCTCGGTGGAGAACTCGCCGCGGACCAGTCGCCCGTCGGCGGCCAACCGGCCCAACACGTCGGCGGCGACGCGCAGCCCGAGCCCGAACCGGGTGGCGACGTCGGCCGTGGTGAACGGAGCGTGGGTACGGGCAAATCGGCCCAGCAGTTCACCCAGCGGATCGGCGACGGCCTCGGTGAAGCTGGCCGGAACGCCGACCGGCACGGCAACCCCGACGCCGTCGCGCAGCCGGCCGATGTCCTCGATCGCCACCCACCAGCTGCGACCGGCGAACGAAACCGGTAGCGCACGCTTGGCGGCGAACAGCGCTTCCAGCCAGCCACCGACGTCAGCGCCGCCGGCGCGCTCGGCGACCTCGTCGGCGGTCAGCGGGCCGAGCAGCCGCAGCAGATCGGCGACCGCTTCGGCGTCGCGGGCCGCCCGATCTGGCGAGAGGTGCTGTAACTGCCGGCCGGTGCCCGCGACGACGTCGGGGTCGAGCAACTCGCGCAGCTCGACTCGGCCGAGCAACTCGGCCAGCAGCGTGGGGTCCAGCGACAGAGCGGCGGCGCGGCGTTCGGCCAGCGGGCTGTCGCCCTCGTACATGAAGGCCCCGACGTAGCCGAACAACAGCGAGGCCGCGAACGGCGATGGCGTTGCGGTTTCGGTTTCCAGCACGCGAATCTTGCGCGCGGCGATGTCGGTCATCAGCCCGGCCAGCGTCGGCACGTCGTAGACGTCCTGCAGGCACTCGCGCACCGTCTCCAACACGATCGGGAAATCCGGGTATTTGCGGGCCACGTCGAGCAGCTGGGCGGCGCGCTGACGCTGATGCCACAGCGGCGACCGGCGGCCGGGGTGTCGGCGCGGCAGCAGCAGCGCCCGCGCGGCGCATTCCCGGAATCGCGAGGCGAACAGTGCCGAACCGCCCACCTCCGCGGTGACGATCGGGTCGATCTCGTCGGCATCGAACACGAACAGCTCAGCACCCGGCGGCGCGTCGCTGGAATCGGGTCCGGACTCCGAAATGGTGTCGGGCAGCCGCACCACGATGCCGTCGTCCGACGCGGTCGGTTTCTCGTCGATGCCGTAACGGTCACGCAGCCGCCGGCTCACCGCCAGCGCCAGCGGACCGTGCACCCGTAGGCCGTAAGGAGAGTGCAGGATCACCCGCCAGTCGCCCAGCTCGTCCCGAAACCGCTCGACCAGCAACGTGGTGTCGGTGGGCACGACGTTGGTGGCGGTGCGCTGGTCGTCCAGCAGCCGCCACAGGTTGTCGGTCGCGTACTCATTGAATCCCAATTCAGCGCAACGGCTTTCGAACGCTTTGCGGTCCAGCCCGGCCAGCTCGCCGGTGAACTGGCCGACCGCACGGCCGAGTTCGGCGGGGCGGCCCGAATCGTCGCCGCGCCAGAACGGCAGCCGGGCCGGCTCGCCCGGGGCCGGTATGACCAGGACACGGTCATGGGTGATCTCGGTGATTCGCCAACTGGTGGCACCTAGCGCGATGACATCACCGGGCCGCGATTCGTAGACCATTTCCTCGTCGAGTTCGCCTACCCGGGAGGGGGTTTCGGAGTCGGTGGCCAGATAGACGGTGAACAGGCCGCGGTCCGGGATGGCGCCACCGGAGGTCACCGCGAGCCGCTGCGCGCCGGGCCGCGCCGTCAACGTGCCGTTCTCGCGGTCGTACACCAGCCGTGGCCGCAGTTCGGCGAATTCGGTTGACGGGTACTTGCCGGAGAGTAGATCCAGGGTGGCCTCGAATGCGCTGTGCGGCAGCGTCGCAAACGGTGCACTGCGCCGTACGGTGTCGAACCAGCGGTCGACGTCCAGTGACTCCAACGCGGCCGCGGCCACCGTGTGCTGGGCCAGGATGTCAAGCGGGTTCGTCGGCACCCGCATCGTCTCGATCTGGCCGGTGAGCATGCGCTGCACCGTCACCGCGCATCCGATCAAGTCGATGCGGTGTTTGGGAAAGAGCACCCCCTGGGAGATCTCGCCGACCTGGTGTCCGGCGCGCCCGATGCGTTGCAGTCCGCTGGCCACCGACGGTGGTGCTTCCACCTGAATCACCAGGTCGACCGCGCCCATGTCGATACCCAGTTCCAGGCTCGAGGTCGCCACGACCGCCTTCAGCCGCCCGGATTTCAGGTCTTCTTCGACGATGGCGCGCTGTTCCTTGCTGACCGAGCCGTGATGGGCACGTGCCAGTAGCGTTGGGGCGCCGTAGGTTTGGCCGCTGCCCAGCATGTGTGCGGGGGCGCCGCCGGCAACCTTCGGGTTGGCGTCGGACGGCAAGGCTCGATTGCCCGGCTTGCCCCCTCGCCGCTGCGCGGCTGGGGGTACCCCCACCTCATCGCGCTTCGCGTCCCCCTCGCCGCTGCGCGGCTGGGGGTACCCCCACTGCATCGTCGCCGGGTCGTCGGTGCCCGTGCGTTCGGCGTGAATCTCGTTGAGCCGGGCGGTCAGTCGTTCAGCCAGCCGCCGGGAGTTGGCGAACACGATGGTCGAGTTGTGCGATTCGACGAGGTCGACCAGTCGCGCCTCGACATCGGGCCAGATGCTGGGGGTACCACCCGCTTGCGGGGGAGTGTTCGCCAGGTTGGCCATATCGGGGACCGGAACCTGCACGGTCAATTCAAAAGTCTTGGCCGCCGGCGGGGAAACGATCGTTGTCGGGGATGCTCCCGACAGGAACCGGGCCACCTCTTCGGGCGGACGCACCGTGGCCGACAACCCGATTCGCTGCGCCGGCGCCTGCAACATGTTGTCGAGCCGCTCCAGCGAAAGGGCTAGGTGCGCACCCCGTTTGGTACCGGCGATGGCATGCACCTCGTCGACGATCACGGTCTGCACGCCAGCCAAAGTTTGTCGCGCCGCCGACGTCAACATCAGAAACAGCGACTCCGGCGTCGTGATCAGCACATCGGGCGGGTTACTGATCAGCTGTCGACGGCGGGCCGGTGAGGTGTCGCCGGACCGCAGCCCGACGGTGATCTCCGGCGCGGGCAGCCCCCGTTGTGCGGCGACCCGGGCCATCCCGGCCAGCGGTGTGCGCAGGTTGCGCTCGACGTCGACGGCCAGTGCCTTCAACGGCGAGACGTAGAGCACCCGGGTGCCGGCAGATCGCTCAGTGCGCGGTGCACCCGCCAGGGCGTCAATGGCCCACAGAAACGCGGCCAGCGTCTTGCCGGAACCGGTTGGAGCGATGACCAGCGTGTTATGGCCGTCGGCGATCGCCGACCACGCTTCGGCCTGCGCGGGGGTGGGCGCCGCGAACGTACCCGCGAACCAGTCCCGGGTGACAACACTGAACCGCGCGAGTGCGTCGTCAGGCACAGGGTTCACCCAGCCATCATGACAACGGGGTACGACAACGCTTGTTAGCGCTGGTCGGATGCCATCGGCTTGGCCAGTCGATCGGGGATGTTGTCGACCCGGATGATCGCGTCGAGCAGCGCATGAGCGCAGGTATCGCTGAGGTGGCCCGCGTCGGTGTCCGGGTGAATGATGCGTTGCCTGCACACTTCGAAGGTCAGTGCCAGCCAACCGTGGATCACGATCCGCAGGTCGCGTTCGACGTCGGGATCGAGCGGATTGCCCGATCCGTCGACCTCCATGACGCGGCTCATGATGTGTTCCATCTGCCGGTCCTTGGCCTCGTCGTCGATGCCGAGTAAGACCGGATCGGAGCGGCCGAGTCCGACGTATGCCGCCCAGGCGGCGTGCGGGTGCTCCTGGTGGTACTGCATGTAGGCAAGGACGCCGCCCCGCACTTCCTCGAAGAGGTTCTGCCCGGGGGGCGGAGTATTGGTGGTCTCGAACAGCTGGTCGGCTTGCCCTTTGACGATGGCGGCGAAGAACGCCCGCTTGTCGGGGAAGTAGTGGTACATCAACGCCCGGGATACACCGGCCCGCTCGGCGATCTCGTCGATGCGGACCTCGTCGTAGGGCCGTTGTCCGAAGACCTCCGCGCCTAATGCCAGCAACTCGGCGCGCCGGTCATCCGGGGATAACCGGCGCCGGGGCGTTCGCATAGAGCAGATGGTACTTGTCGATCCTTTGCGCAGGTCGTCAACGCCCGGGAAGCCACTGCAAACTTCTTGTTGCCCATGCGCTCATCAATTCCCGATCATCAGCCCGTGGTCGTCGCGAAGCCCTGACTGCCGGTCTAGCGGCATGTTCGTCACCTCAGCGAAGTAGTCGGCGGTTCGCGGTGTTATTTCGGGCCATTCGCCGGGCAACACGCGCTGCCCGCGATCTCACTCCCATGCACGCCGCGGGCGCAATAGAATCGGTGAGCCATGGATGCCCGAAGCGAGCCCACCCGCCGCGGACTGAGTCAGCGCATCGGCGTACTGGTCGACGGTTTCGAGACCGTGATTTACGCCATCGCCTTCGTACTCCTGGTCGCGGCTGCCGTGCTGGTGGTGATCGGCGGCGCGGAGGCGGTCGTGCAGGCCGCGACTCATAAGGTCAACACGCTGCAGGGTGGCGTCCTGGTCCTCGACCGAGTCTTGATGGTGCTGATCATCGCCGAGATCGCGGCGACGCTGCGCGCAGTGCTGCTGTATCACGAAATCGCCGCAGAGCCTTTCCTTTTCATCGGCCTGATTGCCTGCGTGCGACGGATCCTGATCGTGACCGCGGCATCCGAACAGGTCCACTCCGACAAGGAACTCGACCGCCTTCTGTTCGAACTGGGCGCACTGGGACTTTTGGTCATCGGCATCGCCGCGGCGATCTTCATGATCCGGTACAGCTCGCGACGTGCAGCGCCGACGCATGCCGAGGACGCCTGAGCTCACCTCGGACGCTGGTTTACCGCCCCCGGGTCAAGGGGTATACGCATGGGGCGCGTGTGTCCGCGCGTGATACCGATAGAGGATCCCCGATGCAAATACAACAGCACCCCTCAACCGGCGACCGCCTTGGGCGCGAGGACCACGAAGTACACGCCGCTGTCAGGTTCGCTGTGCTGGCCGCGGTCGCAGGGGTCGCATTTCTGATCGTTGCCGCGCTGTGGGACAGCACCTGTAAGGGCGCCATGTCCATCGACACGGTGGCGTGTGGGGCCCCACAGCTGACCATCCTGGCCTTCGGCGCCCCTCTGATCCTGCTGGCCGCCGGCATCTGGGCCTTCGTGCGAACCTATCGCGTCTGGCGTGACCGCGGAGTTTGGTGGGGTTGGCAGGGCGCCGGGTGGTTTTTGATGATCCTGATGTTCGTCACGCTCACCATGGGCGCCCCGATCGCCGGGCCGATTCTGGCGCGTTGATCGCTCAGTGGTTTCGTAGTTTGCTGATCAGCTTGCCTTTGGTCAGGCTCGAGTAACCGGACATCCCAAGCTCTTTGGCGCGTTTCTTGAGTTGTGGAACGGTCCAGTCGTCGTAGGAACCCGAGTCGCCGCCTGACTTGCCGACGCTGGATCGGCCGCGCGCCGCTGCAGCGTTGGAAATGCGCGCGGCCTTCTCTTTGGAGTCGCCTTGCTTGCGCAGATCCTGGTAGAGCTTTTCGTCCTTAATCGAGGGGTTGGGCATCGTGCCCTCCTTCCCAGTCGGATCGGGTTTTAGTTGTCGCCGCGAATGGGTATCTGCTTGTGACCATGATGAGCTTGTCGGCGGAGGGACCGCCCGTCACCCGATCATGGGCGACAAAATCACGAATGCGATGAGATAGATGCCCACTGCGATCAGTACGAGGACCACCAACGTGATCGACGGAGATCACCGCAATGCGCCGAATGCGGCGCGTGCGCTCGAATTCCGTCGTCTCGCTCGAATCCACGGCCCGTGGCATACCCTGCGGCGATGATGACTAACCAGCTGGAGCGCGAGGGTAATGTCGGTCAAACAATGCTGGGAGGCCCGATGACTGTTGCTGCGAAGCCCGTCAAGAACCAGCAACGCGGCGAAGGCGCGATTGAACTGCGCGTTGCGGCGAAGCTGGAGAACCTGGCGGTTTTGCGGACCTTGGTGGGGGCAGTCGGCACCTTCGAGGACCTGGATTTCGATGCGGTGGCCGATCTGCGGCTCGCGGTTGATGAGGTGTGCACCCGGTTGATTCGCTCGGCCACTCCGGACGCCACGCTGGCAATCGTGGTCGATCCCCGCGACGGCGAACTGAAGGTCGAGGCGTCGACGACATGCGACAGCGACGACGTCGTGACACCGGGCAGCTTCAGTTGGCATGTGCTGACGTCGCTGACCGATGACGTCCAGACTTTTCAGGACGGCACCGGCCCTGACGGCCATCGCGTCTTCGGTGTCACGCTGACCACCCGACGGGCGGGCTCTAACAGGTGACAGCGCGAGCTGTCGGTGGTTCGTCATCTCGTCCTAATGAATACGCCGACGTTCCCGACATGTTTCGTGAGCTGGCCGGTCTTGACGCCGAATCGTCGGACTTCCAGCGTCATCGGGACAAGATCGTCGAGCGGTGTCTGCCGCTCGCCGACCACATCGCCCGCCGTTTTGAGGGACGCGGCGAGCCCCGCGACGACCTGGTTCAGGTGGCTCGCGTCGGACTGGTCAACGCCGTCACGCGGTTTGACTTTGAGGCCGGCTCCGACTTCGTCTCCTTTGCGGTGCCCACGATCATGGGGGAGGTCCGCCGGCATTTCCGTGACAACAGCTGGTCGGTCAAAGTCCCACGGCGGCTGAAGGAACTGCACTTACGGCTTGGCGGTGCGACCGCGGATCTTTCGCAGCGGCTTGGCCGCGCGCCCACCGCGACTGAACTGGCGCGCGAGCTCGAGATGGACCGCGCCGAAGTCGTCGAGGGTCTGGTGGCCGGCAGCTCATACAACACGCTGTCTATCGACAGCGGCGGCAGCGGCAGCGGGGATGAGGAAGCCCGTGCCATCGCCGACACGCTCGGCGATGTCGACACCGGGCTGGAGCGAATCGAGAACCGCGAGGCGTTACGACCGCTCCTGGAAGGTTTGCCGGAGCGCGAGCGAACCGTGTTGGTGCTCAGGTTCTTTGACTCGATGACGCAGACGCAGATCGCCGAGCGGGTCGGCATCTCGCAGATGCACGTCTCGCGACTGCTGGCTAAATCGCTGGCGCGGTTACGGGACGAGTTGGAATAACCGGTTCGGATCCTGGTCTTCGTCGTCTGCGTCCGGCACATCGTGTATCGACGTGACCAGCGGCAGCGTGCTGTCAGGGTCGCAGATCCGAAGCAGCCGGGACACCGCCTTGTTCGGGACCGCGGCCCAGCGCAGATTGGCGCCCGCGCATTTGACATTGATCAGGTGCAGCGCCGAAAAGCCGGCCGTGCCAAAGAATTCCAGACGACTCAAGTCCAGCATCAGCGGCGTGCAGTGAACCATGCACAGGTCGAAGTAGTCGGCGAGCTGACTGGCGTTGGAGGCGTCGAGCTCACCGTGGACGGTGATCACCACGCGGGACGAATCCCACTCCGCAGTGAACCGTGCGGAATGGTTCTCCCATGCAGGCGGTGGGAGTGCCGCGTCGGTTCCATGAACCGGCGAAGCAAAGTTCGGGTGCAGAGCAGACATCTAGTGACTCCATCAGTCGACAAGCGTTCTGTGGATCACGTCAAGCGGTTGGCTTCCGCGCGTGAGGAGACACTGGGAAATCCAGCCTTCCCCTCACGTCAATTAACGCTTCGAAGGGCGGCTGCGAACTCAACCTGTTTAAGACACTACCCCGACTACTGGGTGCCCACAACGTATGTGAGTGTTTCTCAGGAAGCCTGGTCAGCAGCCTGTGGTCGGTGGCTTCAGCTCGAATCATGTTTGGGCGCAACGATTGCGGCGGCAAATCGCCGAACGGACTCGGCTGCTGCGTCAGCCGCGTCGTCGTGGCCGGCGCGCCCTCGGCTGGCGATCGCTCCGGTCGCCGGATCCAGCGTCACCTCGGCGAGCAGCTCACCGGTCGTGGGCTCACACACCGCCCACGAGTAGCGCGAGTCCGCCGCCCACTGGGCGTCACTGCGTGCGACGTACTCCTGGTCGGTTACGCCGAGATCGGCCAACGCGGGACGGTCGTCGATGCGGCCGTCGGCCCGCAGGCCGCGCAGGTACCACTGCCCGGCGTTGATCTCGACTGGATCCAAGTCCGGCTTCTCCTCGGGCCGCGCTACTTGATCTCGGCGAGCACCGTGCCCTGGGTGATGGCAGCTCCGGTTTCGACGGCCAATCCGGTGATCACGCCGTCCTTGTGCGCGGTGACCGGGTTCTCCATCTTCATCGCCTCCAGGACGACGACCAGGTCGCCGGTCGAGACCTCTTGTCCCTCTTCAACGGCAACCTTGACCACGGTGCCCTGCATCGGGGCGGTCACCGCATCACCGGACGCCACAGCGCCGCCGTGCGCGCCACGCTTGCGCGGCTTGGGCTTCTTGCGGATGACGCCGGCCGCGTCGCCGCCGCCGTTGGACAGCGCGAGGTCACCCGGCAGCGAGACCTCGAGC